>Ga0129309_1000005_pt1 | contig 363604 bp, 336 predicted proteins | sample L1105metagenome_FD_94439 | JGI IMG/M metagenome (GOLD analysis project Ga0129309, IMG submission 94439) | Ring-tailed lemur group fecal microbial communities from Wisconsin, USA - L1105 metagenome | ecosystem: Host-associated > Mammals > Digestive system > Large intestine > Fecal | place: USA...
AACCAAGTATGATGGTATTTATGCAGGCCCATGGAATACGTATGGAGCAACACGAATCGGTAATACGAGCGCCTACGTGAATAAAGATGTGAAGCTAATTAACTATGCGAAGACGTCAAGTGGTGAATATTATCAATTCCAAACAGTAGATGGCAGTATGACTGCATGGGCTGATATTCGAAACTTCATTGGATTAAAAGCAGCTGTTCCATCTGTAAGTGAACAGCCGCAGACTGAGGAAACAACTACTACATCTAAAGACAGTGTAGAAGAAACAAAAGATTCATCAGAAGTAATATCAGAAACTAGTCCAAGTATCTCTGAAGAATCTAGTATGATGGATTCGAGTAGTATAGTCTTTTCTTCGGAGGATAAAGAATAAGTTTTACTAGCTTTAGAACGAACAATCGTAATTGTTTTCTTTCTTGAATCAAAAATAGATCATAAGATGGAGACAACGCTTTTGGTTCATATAACATTAAAAAAATGGGTTTAATTACAAAGTTTCATGGTGATTTGAGTGAAATAATAAATTTTAAAAGATATTAATGATCAAACACAAATGGGAATAAGTTGTTTATCGAAAAGAGATTCAGTGATATCGTAAAGTTTATTAAATCCAACGGTAAAATTGATTCCACTCCTCCTAACTTTCGTGTATAATGGTACAAGCCAGTATTACGAAAGTTAGGAGGAGTTGTTTTGAGTAAACAACATCCAGAGGATAAGTCCTTTAAAGACGAAGTATTAGGAGCTTTAAAGCAACCTCAATCAGATCAAACCCAAGAAAGCGATGGTTTGAACGAGCGTCCTATTCAACAACCTCAAGAAGAGGTGGGTTCGCGAACTGCAAGTGGAAAGACCAAAAATAAACAAGCAAAGCAAGCTGCTACAAGTCGTAGGGCAGCAGCGGAAGAAGTGCCCATAGCTGAAGGTGGGGAAACGCAATTGCGCAAGCAGCAACGCAAAAAAGAAGATCGGATTGTCAATCGGATCGTTTTGATCGTAGTCCTTGCTCTGCTCGTCATCGGTGGTGTTTTAGGATTTTCAATGTATCGTTATGTAACATCAGGATTGCAGCCGTTGAATCCAGAAGATACAGAAACGGTGGCGGTTGAGATTCCTAGTGGATCGTCCAACAAAGCAATTGGAGAAATATTGGAAGAAGACAATATCATTAAAAGTGGTATGATCTTTAACTATTATACGAAATTCAATAATTTAACTGGATTTCAAGCGGGAAATTATCAGTTTGCGCCAAGTATGACATTGGATCAAATAGCGAAGATGCTGCAAAATGGCGAAGGATCGGTCACCTCTGACGCCAAAGTCACCATACCTGAAGGATTTGATGTAGATCAAATCGGTGATGCTCTAGCGGAAGCAACGAATATCTCGAAAGATGATTTTTTAGCTTTGATGGAAAGTGACGAGTTCTTTGAAAAAATGAAAGCAACCTATCCTGATCTTTTAGCAAGTGCCGGCGATGCACAAGGTGTACGTTACCGACTCGAAGGATACTTGTTCCCAGCGACTTATGACTACTATACAGGGAATACCCTAGAAGAAGTCGTTACTCAAATGGTGGATAAATCAAATGCGGTCATGTCGAAATATTTCGATCAAATCGCTCAAAAAGAAATGACTGTTCAAGAAGTCCTTACTTTAGCATCACTTGTTGAAAAAGAAGGTAGTAAGCTAGAAGATCGTAAAAATATCGCACAGGTATTCTTCAATCGCTTAGCAATTGATATGCCGCTGCAATCGGATATTTCGATTCTATACGCGTTAGGCGAGCACAAAGAGCTAGTTACTTATGAGGACACTCAAGTTGACTCTCCTTATAACCTCTATGTGCATACTGGCTACGGACCTGGACCATTCAACAATCCAAGTGAAGCAGCGATCCAAGCGGTCTTAGATCCAACACCGAACAACTACTATTATTTCGTTGCTGATATTCATACTCAAGAAGTTTACTTTGCAGAAACCTATGAACAGCATATGCAATTAGTGGAACAATACGTAAACAATACCTCAAATTAAATTTTCATAGGTTTATAGTTTACATTTAAAAAAAAGCATGGTAATCTTTTGTGGACTCATCGCAAAAGATTACCTTTTGCGATTTATTAGAAGTTACTAAAAGGAGAAAAGAACTATGGTAGAAAAAGTTTACCCAATGACACTTGAAGGAAAAGAAAAGTTAGAACAAGAATTAGAAGAATTGAAAACGGTAAAACGTGGTGAAATCATTGAACGTATCAAGGTAGCCCGCAGTTTTGGCGATTTATCCGAAAACTCAGAGTATGAGTCTGCCAAAGATGAACAAGCGTTTGTCGAAGGCCGAATCACTACTTTAGAAAATATGATTCGATTTGCAGAAATCATTGATAATGAGGGTGTCGACTCTGATGAAGTTTCCATCGGAAAAACAGTGATTTTTGTGGAGTTGCCTGATGGTGACGAAGAAGAGTACATGATCGTCGGCAGTGCTGAAGCAGATCCCTTTTCTGGTAAAATTTCCAATGATTCACCAATCGCTCGTGCTTTGATTGGGAAAAAAGTCAACGATGAAGTGACGATCTCAACGCCAGGCGGAGATATGCAAGTAAGAATCACAGAAGTAAAGAAAAGCTAATCGCTTGATCGCTAGGTAAATCTAGTTGACCCTGTTGTTCATTCTCCTTTAGGGAATTTGATCAAACAGGGTCTTTTTTCGGACCAGCGACGGATGGACAAACCCTTTTTTTCAGGTATGATAGAGTAGAATTACTAGGAGGAGGAGCTTGAATGAAAAGTCCTTGGCGTTTTTTCTTTATTGTTGAAGCGCTCTTACTGCTTTTTGCGGTATGGCAAATTTTATCTAATCCGCCATTATTATTTTTATTAATACTTGGTGTGACGTGCTTGGTTCTGGTGAACCGAAGTGAGCGCAAGAGCAATTTTAAAAATTTCTTGATGGTATCAAGTTCCATTGCTATTTTGATCAGTTTGTTAAATAGTCCAGCATTGTGGCTGATGCTGATTTTTGCGATTTTGTTTATTGGATTAAAAGGAGTCGAGATTACCGGAATCGATTTGACTAAAAATTCCTTCTGGCGCAAAAAACAAATGATCATCGTTGAAACCGAAGAACCAAAAGCGGATCATCCGTTGAAACAAAAACAGCAATGGTTAGGCAATGAACGAATCGGCAGTCAAGTTTATGAATGGGACGATATCAATTTAGATATCTTGACGGGAGACACTTTCATCGATCTAGGCAACACTTTATTGCCTAAGAAAGAAAACGTCGTGATCGTACGAAAAGGCTTTGGCAGAACTCGTATTTTAGTGCCTGCTGGCATAGCGATCAAATTAGAGCACAGTACTTTTATTGGCTCCGTTATCTTTGAAGGCGAAGAAACGAGCTTGAAAAATGAAAAAGTGACGATCTACAGCCCTGATTATGGCGAAAATAGTCGGCGTTTGAAAATTTTAACGAATACCCTTGTTGGTGATGTTGAGGTGATTCGGGTATGATCGGGAAATTTTCAAGAGGCATGATCGCGTTTTATGCAGGCTTAGCAAGTTTTTTCACCATGATTTTGATGTTATTTTCCTATTTGTATGCCAGTGGGAAAAATAATTGGCTGATAGAAGTCTTTCAAATCAAACTCTTTTTTATCCCAATCGTCTTTCACTTACTTGTAATATCTGCATTGATTGCTTTAGCTGTCTTTTTACTGATTTCTTTTTTCCGCAATCGCCAATATGGTCCAGTAGAAGAAAAGTTGAGACTATTAGCCAGCGGCTATATCGATAGTCCTCTGTTGGAAACTAAAATCCCCCATGCGTCTGAAAACCATTTGATTGCAAACGTAGATCGTGATATTGCTAGTATCCAATCAAAGATGAAACAGATGTCGATGGAATTGCAGCAATTGAATGCGAAACCGCAGTTTGTTGATGGTCAGACGAAAGAAGAGATTTTAGAAGCAGAAAGGCAGCGTCTGGCTCGTGAATTGCACGACTCTGTTTCTCAACAGCTGTTTGCCGCCATGATGATGATGTCTGCACTGAATGAGCAAGCGATTCGAACAGATGCTCCAGAAAGCCAAAAGAAACAGTTAGCGATGGTCACAGACATTATCAATGCTTCGCAATCTGAAATGCGGGCGCTCTTGCTTCATCTACGACCTGTCACATTGGAGGGCAAGAGTTTGAAGCAAGGGATCGAGCAATTGTTAAAGGAGTTAGAGACAAAAATTAAAATTTTGCTAACTTGGGATATTGAAGACTTTACGATGCCTAGTTCGATTGAAGATCAACTCTTTCGTGTGATCCAAGAACTCTTGTCTAATACACTGCGTCACGCGAAAGCTGATGAGTTAGAAGTATACTTGCATCGCATCGATAATAACGTGTTGTTGCGGGTGATCGATGATGGAGTTGGCTTTGATCCCCAAGATCAAAAGGCCGGCAGCTATGGCTTGATGAATATCCGAGAACGGGTGAGTGCCGTTGGTGGTACGTTGAAAATTATTAGTTTTAAAAAGCAAGGAACTAGCATTGAAATCAAAGTTCCACTGTTGAAGGAGGCATAACGGATGATAAACGTGTTGTTAGTTGATGACCATGAAATGGTTCGTCTGGGGGTATCTTCTTACTTATCGATTCAAGACGATATAGAAGTGATTGGGGAAGCGGAAAATGGCCGAGTAGGGTATGAAAAGGCCTTGGAGCTGCGACCAGACGTGATTTTAATGGACTTAGTGATGGATGAAATGGATGGGATCGAATCTACGAAATTGATTTTAAAGGATTGGCCGGATGCAAAAATCATTATTGTCACTAGTTTTATTGATGACGAGAAAGTCTATCCTGCAATTGAAGCAGGTGCGGCCGGTTATCTTTTAAAGACGTCTACTGCTCATGAGATTGCGGAAGCCATTCGTGCCACCCAGCGAGGCGAGCGGGTCTTAGAACCCGAAGTCACCACGAAAATGATGGATCGTTTGACGAATCGGACACCGATCCTACATGAAGATTTGACCAATCGGGAACAAGAAGTGTTACTGTTGATCGCCGAAGGAAAGAGTAACCAAGAGATTGCGGATTCGCTCTTTATTACCTTGAAAACTGTTAAGACACATGTATCGAATATCTTATCAAAATTGGAAGTTGAAGATCGTACACAAGCGACAATATATGCTTTTAAACACGGTTTGATAAAATAAAGTCTTAATAATCATACCTCCTCATGGCAAGCAGAGGAGGTTTTTGTTATACTAAATTATGATCTGGTAAAAAAGGAGCGTTTGTGGTGAAGCAAAATTATGCAATAATCGGTCTGGGGCGTTTTGGTGGCAGTATATGTCGTACGTTGATTGAATCGGGGCAAGAAGTACTGGCGATCGATAGCAACGAAGATCGTGTCAATGAGTATATGAATATCGCCACCCATGCTGTGGTCGGCAACGCACAAGATGAGATGACGTTACGCTCATTGGGTATCCGTAACTTTGACCATGTCATTGTTGCGATCGGTGAGGATATTCAAGCTAGTATTTTGGTGACCTTGATGGTCAAAGAAATGGGTGTTCCTAATATCTTAGCGAAAGCCCAAAACGAATACCATGCCCGTGTACTGGAAAAACTCGGCGCAGACCGTGTCGTTCATCCCGAACGTGACATGGGGATTCGCATCGCCCATAATCTTGTTTCCAAAAATATTTTAGATTATATTGAACTATCTGACGAATTTTCTCTAGCAGAGATTCGCGTGTCCAATCCACGCTTTTTCAATAAATCCCTGATTGAGCTGAATTTTCGACAAAAGTATGGTCTGACAGTCGTTGCGATTCGTCGGGGACCAGGACAAGTGATCGTTTCGCCTGATGCAGAGGCGATCGTGCGTGAAAATGACAATTTACTCGTGATCGGCAATACAGATGATGTAGATATACTTGATGAACATATGAATGATTAGGAGTGAAGAAAATGAACTTAACAATAAGTCCTGAAGCAATGCAATGGTTTAAAAAAGAATTGGTGGTAGACCAAGGAAGCGGGATTCGTTTTTTCGGAAAAATTTATGGCAAAACACAAGTGCATGACGGATTTTCCGTGGGAATGTCAGTCGATAAACCAGAACGTCCGATCGTCGAACAAACCATTGATGGCTTGCTTTTTTTTATTGATGAAGCAGACGAATGGTTTTTCAAAGGCTATGATCTAACTGTGGACTATGATGAAACGTTAGATGAACCGAAATATGATTTTAGCGAAGATAAAAAATAATGTGGATTCGGTCCCAGCTGACCGATTTCCCACGATTGGCTCTAGGAGATGAAACCGATGTTATCAATTGTTGTACCTTGTTTTAATGAAGAGGCAAGCTTGCCGATTTTTTTTGAAGAAACAGAAAAAGTGAAGAAACACTTAAATATGCCTTTTGAATATATTTTTGTTAATGACGGGTCTTCAGATCAAACTCTGTCTGTTTTAAGAGACTTGTATCACGCCCACCCTGAAAGTGTTCGCTATCTATCTTTTTCGAGAAACTTTGGCAAAGAAGCTGCTCTTTATGCGGGGCTACAAGCTGCTAGAGGCGATTTTGTCACTGTAATGGATGCAGATTTACAAGATCCGCCGTCATTACTACCGGAAATGTTTGCTTTGCTAAGAAGTAAACCAGAGCTTGACTGTGTGGGTACGAGACGTGCCGATAGAAAAGGTGAGCCAAAGATTCGCAGTTTTTTTTCGAACTCGTTCTATAACATCATCAACAAAATTGCCGATACTGAAATGGTAAACGGGGCGCGAGATTTTCGCTTGATGCGCCGCAATATGGTTGATGCAGTTTTACAGCTGTCAGAGTACAATCGCTTTTCAAAAGGGATCTTCAGCTGGGTGGGGTTTGATACAGAATACATCGCCTATGAGAATCGAGAAAGAGTAGCGGGTGAGACGTCCTGGTCATTCTGGAAGCTATTCCAATATTCGATCGATGGCATCGTCAATTTTTCAGATACACCTTTGAATATCGCCTCGTTTATTGGTGCGCTTTCCTGTTTTGGTTCTCTGATTGCTTTGATCTTTATTGTGATAAGAACCTTTATTTTTGGAGATCCGACATCAGGATGGCCTTCCATGGTCAGTATCTTCTTATTTGTTGGTGGATTGCAATTGCTTTGTTTAGGGATCATCGGCAAGTATATCGGAAAAATTTTCTTAGAGACTAAAAATAGACCCTTGTACTTCTTGAAAGAAACCGAAAAAGACCAAGAAAAACAATGATAAAATAAAAGTGTACAATTTGAAGGGGTTGCCTTCAACTGTACACTTTTTTTGCGGAAAGAATTTGTTAGTATCCCTTATCCAGGTTTATCTCATTTTTAACAAGTTCTTGTTTTGTTAAAAATTGTTGGAAATTCGCTAAGAAAATATCCATAAATGCCTTTTGAAAATGGGGCGTGTGTCCTGAGATATGAGGAGTAATCAACAGGTTTTCGGTATGCCATAGCGGATCATTTTCTGATAGAGGTTCCTCTTCAAAAACATCTAGTGCGGCAAATGCCAGCTGCTTTTTCTCTAATGCCTTTGTTAATGCGGCAGTATCCACGCTAGGACCGCGACCGACATTATAAAATGAAGCGGAAAGCTTCATTTGTGCAAAAAAGGCTTCATCATACAAATGTGTGGTTTCTTCTGTCAGTGGAAGAATATTGATGATGCAATCGGCGGTTTTTGCGCAAGCGTGTAAGTCAGATAACGCAAACGTTTTTTCAAAATTCGTCACCTCATGGCCGCTTGTATTAATGCCGATCGGATGTACACCAAAAAAGGTTAATGCTTGGGCTAATCTTTGGCCGATTTGTCCCGTACCAACGATCAAAATCTCTTGATCAGATAGCTTTGCATAAGGAATCGTATCCGGTGCCCATTGCTGTTTTCTTTGTTGTTGGATTGCTTGGAAAATCCCGCGGTTTTCCATAAAGAGCAAAGCCAATAAATGGTCTGTAATCGATTCTGCATGGATGCCACTGCCATTTGATAAGAGAATGTCGTATTTTGCAAACTCTTTTAATGGCAAGGTGTCCACACCAGCCGAAATTGCTTGGACCCATTTCAAATTTGTTTTCTCCGTTAGCAGGTAGTCCTTCCATTCTGGCTTCCAACCGATAGTGATTTCCACTTGTGACCAATCAATTGCTTGGTCCTTTGAGTACACGAGAAATTGATAGTCTTTTTCCATTTGTTCCACATACGTGTCGCGAAAGTTGCGAGTGGCTAAGATTATTTTTTTCATTGCCAAGCCTCCTTTTAACTTAAGTGTAGCAAAGAATGAGAAAAAAACCATGCTCAAGGAATTGAACATGGCATAGATCAGGTTTTAAACTGAATTTTTGGAGAATGTTTAACCCCTTGTGTGAATAAGAATAAAGAACCAAATAAAATAAAGGTAGTTGCATCGAAGGAAGGCAATAGTAGTTGTACGATTACACTAATAAGCGTAGGCAATGCAGCACTTACGATCAGAATCTTTAAATTTTCAAAGAAAGTATAGGAGAATCGTTTTAATCTTGTATAGATCGTTGCAATAAAGGTCCCCATCACTAAGTTGATCAACAAGCTGACAAATGATGGATACAATGCAACAAAAAAGACAATGAGTTTGATTAGCCATGGAATCGCTTGGTTTGATAGCGCTTCTCGAATCGCCTGACCGTTAAGATTGCGCAGCGCAGGCTCACTGTAATCAAATTCTAATTGATTAGAATCTAACATTGACGTCGATAAGCCAGAAGAGGGGATACGGATGACCAGCTGATCTTTTAACAAGGCAACAGCGATGACAGAGCCAGTGACATCAGATGCAATATCTGCTGGCGTACGGTTGCCATCTGGATCGAAAGTAAAGATGATCGAATCGGTTTGATAAATGAAACCTTGCGTACCCGGCGTTGTAGCAAGCTTGCCATTTTCGATCGTGAAATCAGGAATCGTTTCTCCGATTTTTTGTCCATCTGCTTGCACATCACGAAAGACGCCTAAGACATTGATGGTAATTGGCAAAGCCATCATCACGGCTGCACCTAATAGAAAAACGATCACTTTGGAAAACTCTGCTTTTTTGACGAATTTTAGTTCGGGTATTCGAAAAAAAGCAATTTTAAATAGTTGGACGATAGTCATTTGCTGATAAACTCCTTTGTGGTATAACTAGAGTAATTGTAACGAAGGGTTCTTAGGATTACAAGGAATTCACAAAAAAAGAGCCAAATATCTATTGAATAAGTAAATAAAGTAATGAAAGTAGGCATATGTATGCAAAAGTTTATTGAATACAAACAAATCTTACAACAAAAAAACTGTGGGAGCCACTCACGTATTTATTTTTTGGTGGTTTGACCACCGTAGTCAATATTGTCGTCTATCTTATTTTTCGTGAAGGGTTTGGTTTTTATTATCAGGCAGCGAATGTGATTGTTTGATTGTCTTCTTTAATCTCATGAAAAAAAGATTTTAATTGAATTGTAAGTAAGATTGCCATATGAATGAATAAAACTAATATTGTAACAATATTTCACGAAAATGGAACCTTCTTGGTTGGGCTAAACATGTCAAATTTATACATGACATTAATTAGCTTTGTTATTATGACATTATCTAATCTTGCTCAATATATTAACTAACAATAAATTATAGGATTTGAAAAAAGCAAAGAAGAAAAATTCTAATTTACATAAGATTAAGTCTGAAAAAAGAAAAATAAAAAGATAATTTTATGAAAAAATTCGTATATTAATTATTTATAGGATATAATATAGTGTAAGAAAGCTTTGATGAATTAGGAGTGTTCTTTTTGAAATTTTATTTAAGGTTTAAAGAGGCTTTAGAAGAAAGAAAACTATGGAATCTTTTTATTTATCTTTTTTTTGGTGGTCTTGCCACAATTGTAAATATCGTAACTTATTTTATTTGTGTAGAATGGCTCTCTCTGCATTACTTGGTAGCAAATGGAATTTCGTGGATAGCTTCTGTTTTGTTTGCTTTTGTAACGAACAAAGTTTGGGTGTTCCATTCAAAAACAGAAAGTATGTTAGAACTTTTAGTTGAATTTGCTAAGTTTATTTTTTATCGTGTACTCTCCCTTGGAATGGATATGGGTGTGATGTATGTTATGATCGATTTAATGAATACAACGAATTTAACGGCAAAGATAGTTACTCAAATCATTGTTGTTCTCGCTAATTATCTCTTTAGTAAATTCCTGATATTTAATCAAGCGGAAATCAAAAATTTTGAAGTAAATGATGAAAGTTAGTAAGCATATTTTTTGAACAAAGTCTGATAGTCTGATAATGTTACTTATGTAAACATTATCATTGAGGAGGATTTTTTTATGACTTACACATTACCAGATTTACCTTACGCATACGATGCATTGGAACCATATATTGATGAAGAAACGATGCATTTGCATCATGATAAACACCACAACACTTATGTAACAAACTTAAATGCAGCGATTGAAAAACATCCTGAATTAGGTGAAAAAACAGTTGAAGAATTATTAGCAGACTTTTCTTCTGTACCTGAAGATATTCAAACAGCGGTTCGCAACAATGGCGGCGGTCATGCTAACCACACGTTCTTCTGGGAAATCTTAGGCCCAAATGCTGGTGGCGAACCTACTGGGGCAATCAAAGAGGCAATTGAAGAAACATTCGGCAGCTTTGAAGACTTTAAAGAAGAATTTAAAACTGCTGCAACTGGACGTTTTGGTTCAGGTTGGGCATGGTTAGTCGTTAAAGACGGTAAACTAGCAATCACTTCAACAGCGAATCAAGATTCACCATTGATGGATGGTCAAACACCTGTTTTAGGTTTAGATGTTTGGGAACATGCGTATTACTTAAAATATAAAAATGTTCGTCCAGAGTACATCAATGCTTTCTGGAGTGTTGTTAACTGGGATAAAGTGAACGAATATTTCGCAAAAGCTTAATCAAACTATTAGGAAGAAGCCTGTCTAAGGGCTTCTTTTTTGTTGATGGAAAGAAATTTCGTTATTGCTAACGCTTACATATTCCGCTATAATGGAATCGACGGAATCGTCGGATTATAATTATTGGAGGCTTTACACACTATGGAACATGGGAAAGTAAAATGGTTCAACAACGAAAAAGGGTTTGGTTTTATTACAGTTGACGGTGGCGATGATGTATTTGTTCACTTTTCTGCCATTCAAGGAGACGGTTTTAAATCACTTGAAGAAGGTCAAGAAGTTGAATTTACAATCGTTGAAGGTGCCCGCGGACCTCAAGCAGCGGAAGTGACCAAAGTCTAAAACAGAACGGAAAAGCTGAGTAAGCCCTCAGCTTTTTTAATTTGCTATTTCTCGCCATATTTGGTATCTTCAATACATTAGGAAGACTAGGAAGCGAAGAGGGATAAGAATGAAACGAGTAATTACTTACGGAACATTTGATCTATTGCATTATGGACATATCAATCTTTTGCGTCGTGCAAAAGAGCAAGGCGATTATTTGATCGTGGCACTATCAACGGATGAATTTAATTGGAACGAAAAACAAAAAAAATGCTACTTTTCTTACGAGAAAAGAAAACAATTATTAGAAGCGATTCGTTATGTGGATCTAGTGATTCCTGAAGAAGGCTGGGCACAAAAAGTTTCCGATGTCAAAGAATATCATGTGGATACCTTTGTTATGGGAGATGATTGGGCTGGCAAATTTGATTTTATTCAAGAAGAAACCGATGCTGAAGTGATTTATCTAGCACGGACTCCGGAAATATCAACTACACAAATCAAAAAAGATTTGAAACTTAACAATTAAAAGGGTTTCTATCTAGAAAAAGCATCTTTTATAGATGTTTTTTTTATTGAGTGCAATTTCAAGAGCTTAAGATTTTATTACTAGTTTTTCATTGATTATTTGTTCAGAACTCAAAATATGGTATGATGTTTTGTGAGTTGACTCGATCAATTAGAAATTCTATGAGAATGGATGAAGAAAGTGGAAAAAGAAATCAAAGTCCGTGCAACTTTAGTGACGAAAGAATACGACTTATATAAAAAGAAAGCGGATAAAGTAAAAGCATTATTCAAATTCTATCATCGCAATGTTCCCCGTTTTTGGGCATTAAAAGGAGTTAGCTTCGATGTGAAAGCTGGTGAATCAGTGGGTATCATTGGGATCAATGGTTCTGGAAAATCAACTTTATCCAACGTGATCAGTGGCATTATTCCACCAACATCCGGTACGATGGAAGTAAATGGTGATACCTCGATCATCGCGATTGGTGCGGGGTTAAAATATCAGCTGACAGGGTTAGAAAATATTCGGCTCAAAGCATTGATGTCTGGAATGACTAATAAAGAAATTGATGAAAAAATGCCTGAAATCGTGGCCTTTGCTGATTTAGGTGATTTTATCAACCAACCCGTTAAAAGCTATTCCAGTGGGATGAAATCACGGTTGGGCTTTGCTATTGCGGTTCATAATGATCCAGATATTTTAGTCATTGATGAAGCTTTGTCTGTCGGAGACGAAACGTTTTATCAAAAATGTGTGGATAAGATCATGGAATTTAAAGCAGCTGGAAAAACCATCTTTTTTGTCAGTCATGCTTTAGGACAGGTAGAAAAACTTTGCGACCGGACGATCTGGATGCACTATGGTGATTTACGGATGTTTGGTCCTACTGAAGAAGTAATGGCTGAATATCGCAAATTTATCGATTGGTTCAAAAAGCAGCCAAAGAAAGAGCAAAAAGCCTATCAAGATAAATACAAAGAAGATCAAAAAGCATTTAACTTGGAAAAGTTAGCTGAAAAAAGCCGAGAAGATCATTTTTTACAACTACAAAATCTTTCCGACCAAATGATCAAGAAAAACTTGAAGCGTACGCCACTAGGAGAAAAAATGAGCTGGCCGACAAAAGGAATCTTAGGTTTGGTCGTAGTCGCAACGATATTCTGCTCGCTAGTTTCTTTTAGTGGGCGTTCGATTACTTACGCAATTAAGAATCCTGTTGAAACGATCAGTCAAGTTTTCAAATAAAGAAGATGTTTCTTTGTTTAGTTCATATAGAAAAGGAAGAAGTTTGTGAAAGAGATTGCTGCAGTTATAAAAGAACAGTTTAAAAATGCGGGGATTATTTTTCGGATGTCCCGTTATGAAGATAAAGCGACCTATCAGAGTCATTATCTAGGTTTAGCTTGGCAGATTTTAAATCCCGCTATTCAAGTAGGAATCTATTACTTGGTTTTTGGTCTAGGCGTTAATCAAAACGGAAATGTTGACGGGGTGCCATTTATTATCTGGATGTTGATTGGGATCACAGCATGGTTTTATGTTAGTGCATCAATTTTAGGAGCATCAAATAGTATACACCGACAAGTTGGAATGGTAGCGAAAATGAAGTTTCCAGTCAGTATCCTACCATCGATCAATATTATAAGTAATTTGTCATCCTACATCCCTATGGTGGCAATCGTGGTAGGTTCATTATTCATAGCTGGTGTGACACCAAGTATCTATTGGTTACAATTTGTTTATTACTTTCTTGCGATGATTGTTTTCTTATTTGCATTTGGTTTATTGAACGCCACAATAACAGTACTGATACGTGATTATCATATTTTCTTACAATCAGTTCTACGTTTATTATTCTATGTTTCAGGACCTATTTGGAATATCAATAATCGTAATTTGCCAGATTGGCTAATTAAAATACTACACTTGAATCCAATATACTATCTAATCGAAGGATTTCGTGATGCTTTTCTTTCCCGAGCATGGGTTTGGGAAAAAACGACCTACACACTTATCTTCTGGTGTTTAACTTTGATGCTTCTTATTCTAGGAAGTCATTTGCATATGAAGTTCCGCGCTCGTTTTGTGGATTATATTTAAAAAAGACTATTTGCGGTGGGACTGTGACATAAGTCCATAGAAGAAAACCGCAAGAAATGACGAGAAATCGTTCATTTCTTGCGGTTTTTTGGGTAAAATAAAAAGGAGCACCGGTTGCCGCCAATGCCCCATTATTTAATCCTGAAAGGACTAAACAAAATGTATACTAATTATAACATGAATCAACTCACTTTGGATCTATCTACTTCATTTTCTCCAAAAGAAAATCATGTCGCCGTTTTTATCCATGAACTGGTCGAAGCGCTTCAGATTAATGACCCCTATCTTTTTGGTCGACCAAGAGAATATGATTTAGCTGCCATGATGAAGTTGGTTCTTTTTGCGTATACGCGAGAAACCTTTACAAGTCGCAAGATTGAACGCTTAGCTGAAGAAAACCTATAAGCTCGCTGGTTGACGCAAGAACGGGTTCCGACTTATCGAACGATCGCCCGTTTTTGTGTATCCAACGATGTACAAGAGTTGACCAATAAAGGCTTAGATCAGTTGACAGAGTATCTGCGTGCACGGAATCTGATTGATGATGCGCTGTTTATTGACGGCACAAAAATCTTGGCAGATGCGAATAAGTACAGCTTTGTCTGGAAGAAAAACACGATCCGATTCGATCAAATGAATCGCGAAAAACTGCTTACTATGATGACGGAACTAAGAGAAGCGTATGCCCTGAAACAGATTCCCGAAGGGACGACCTTGACAGTAGACATGATAGATGAACTGTTAACACGGATGGAACTACGTCTGGAAGAACTAGAAAAAGAAGTTGAGGCAACGAAACGTCTTTCGCCAAATCCAGCGAAACAACAACGGCGAACGTTGAAAAGCCAAGTACGCAAATTAAATACAAAACGAGAAAAACTTCTGGAACATCAAACGCAGTTTTCTACTTATGGGACAAGAAACAGTTATTCAAAAATTGATCATGATGCGACATTCATGCGCGTTAAAGAAGACCCTATGAAAAATGGCCAACTTAAGCCTGCGTATAACCTGCAAATCGCTACTTGTAATCAATTTTTACTCGGCTACGATGTCTTTCAAAACCCAACAGACACTAAGACACTGAAACCATTACTGGAAAAGATGAAGATTGCACAAAAGTCCCCTCATTATTTGGTCGCCGATGCAGGCTATGGTTCAGAAAGCAATTACCGCTATATAGAAGATGAACTTCCCCAGCATACTGCACTGATTCCTTATGGAACGATGTTTAAAGAACAAAGCAAGAAATGGCAAACAGATGATCAGAAAGTAATGAATTGGGATTATGAGCCTAAGGAGGACTTTTACATTGACCCCAAAGGGGTACGATTCAATTTTCATGCTTACCGTCAACGAACAGATGCGGATGGCTTTGTCCGAGATTTTAAAGAATACCAAGCAGAAAAAACGGATGCGAACCAAGCGCTCATTCCTGAAGCCTTAACCCCAAAGGGGAATCGCAGAAAGATCACTGTAAATCCGTCTTGGGAATACCATAAAGAAAAACAAAAAGAGCGCTTATCAACGCCTGAAATTCAAAAAATATATGGTCGGAGAAAGATCGACGTGGAAACAGTCTTCGGATTTATGAAGGCTTGTTTGGGTTTCACTCGATACACGGTTCGGGGCTTAGAAAAAGTCAGAAAACAGACGGGTTTACTCATTACGGCAATCAATATGATGAAATTGACAAAAATAGGTACTTGAACTACCCAAAATGAATAAAAAAAACAAGGAGCACTCGAAAAATCACATGATTTTCGAGTGCTCCTTATATTTTGGAGAGCGTAACTAATTAACTTATGTCACGCCCCCACTTTATTTTTGTTTATTTCAAAGAAGTTACGGAAGCATTAAATATGAAGTTGATTCATGATAGCGATTGCTGAAAGATGCGTTTTGTGGGAAAATTTATTTGATGAGTGAATTTTTATTGGTGAGGTGTAAGATGCGGAGATATCAAAAGGTAATTTTAAGTATTTTAATCGTGTTAGTAGTTGGAATCATTGGAGTAACGATCTACGGGATGCAGGTTTATCGAGAGACAAATGCCACGTTTAATCAAATCTCTCACGCTGTTGATCGGAAAACAGACAAACGAGAGGAAGCGATCAGCATTGAAGATCGAGATCCGTTTTCCATTTTGCTGATGGGGATCGATACTGGGGCATTAGGTCGAACCGAGCAAGGTCGCTCGGATAGTATGATGGTGGTGACGGTCAATCCTGAAAAAAAACAGTCAACGATCATTAGCCTTGATCGTGATATTTACACACAAATCGTTGGTTACAATACGATCGATAAGCTGAATCATGCCTATGCTTTCGGTGGGGAGGCTATGGCCATGGACTCTGTTGAAAATCTCTTGGACATTCCTATCGATCACTATGTGACGATCAATATGCAAGGGATGCGGGATCTGATCGATGCAGTTGGAGGTATCGAGGTGACAAATGCTATCGATTTTACTTTAGAAGGTGTTCATGTCCCTGAAGGGCGAATCACCTTAGATGGGAAGACAGGTTTGGCTTATGCAAGGATGCGCAAACAAGATCCCGAAGGGGATATCGGACGCCAAAGACGGCAAAGAGAAGTGGTTACGAAAATTCTTCAAAAGGTTATGAGTCTGGAGGGCATCAGTAATTACCAAAAGATTCTCAAAGCGGTTGAAAAGAATTCGAAGACGGATCTTACGTGGAATGATATGATGGACATCGGTACCAATTATATTCCTGCTTTTACGACCATCAAACAAGAGCAACTCCAAGGAGAAGGGCAACTGATTGGTGGAGTGTATTATCAGTTATTGGGGACGAATCAGTTGTTGCATACGCAAAATTTGTTAAAGGAGCAGTTGCAGCTTCCGACGAACGAGGGTTTGACCCAAGGCGATGAATATACTAACGGATCACCTAATTATCAGTTATACGACGACAGTTTGACCTTCTCAGAAGAAAATTCAACAACTGGGGAGTAGCTAGTATCTTTAGAAGCCTAAAAAAGCAGGGTGACCGAAAGTCCTCCTGCTTTTAGTTTTCCACAAAAGTACCAGGGGGAATCTTGTTTCACGAAATCATCAAATGAAAAAACATAAGAAAGCTTAAAAAAACAATTTTTTCATGAAAGAATGAAAATGAAACAATCAAACTGTGAAACATTTACTCGGAATCACGCCAATTTTTATAGTTTTTTCTAAGGATTAATGGATATTTTTTGTTTTTTCTGTTTCGAATCGAATTTTTTGGTAAAATAGGACAGTAGTCATTATAGATTGGAAGGATAGATGAGATGAAGAATTTGAAAGATAAAGTTGTCCAAGGGATACGCAAGGGGCCAGAAGAACCAAAGGCTAAATCGTATCGTAAATCTCATGTTCCATTTCGATTGAACTTTTTGTTTTTTATTATTTTTGCTTTGTTTGTATCTTTGATTGTTCAATTAGGCTATCTACAGATCGTCAATGGCGACAATATTGAGCAGCAGTTGAAAGCTTCATCTGTAGTGGAAGTCAAAGGAAGCGCCCCACGGGGAATGATCTATGACGCTTCTGGAAAAGCGCTGGTGGAAAATCAAGCCAATGCGGCAATCACATTTACCCGCGGAAACAAAATGACCGCTCAAGATCTGTTAGAAACGGCCAAAAAATTGAGCGAGTTGATCGAAGTTCCTGTGGACAAAAACTTGTCTGATCGAGATCTTAAGGACTTTTGGTTGGCAGATGAAGACAATCTTGAAGCAGCAACTGACCGATTGAGTGATGAAGAGCGTTCTTTAGGTACTTCTGAACAATATGCGGCAACCGTTGAGAAAGTGACAGAAGATGAAATCAATTTTTCTGATGCAGAATTAGAAGCAGCCACGATTTTTAAGCGGATGAATAGCGCCCAATCTTTGAGTACGGTCTTTATTAAGACGTCGGATGTGTCTGACCGTGAATTAGCTATTGTTGCTGAAAACATGGTCGATTTACCGGGAATCTCCACCGGTACCGATTGGACACGAAAGATCGTTGAAGGAAGTTCTCTGGCTAGTTTGATCGGAACGGTGACCAGTGAAGAACAAGGAATTCCTGAAGAAGTCTTGGAGGAATTTTTAGAAAAAGGCTATGCTCGTAATGACCGTGTTGGACGTAGCTATTTAGAGCAGCAGTATGAAGAAGTCTTACAAGGTACAAAATCTATTTCTGAGATCTCCCTTGATAACAATAATAATATTGAAAGTCAAAAAGAAACCTTTGCTGGAGCAAAAGGGGATAACCTTGTTCTAACATTGGATGCTGAGTTTCAGGCGAAAGTTGACAAAATTTTGCAAGACAATTTCCAAAAACTGATTGATTCTGGCGCAGCTGAATATTCTCCGGGGGTATACGCAGTGGCGTTAAATCCAAAAACCGGCGGCGTTTTGTCAATGTCTGGTTATCATCATGACACAGGTTCAAATGAATTGCAGGAAAATGCCATTGGTACCTTCATTAATTCCTTTGTACCAGGGTCCGTTGTCAAAGCAGGGACTTTGGCTGCCGGCTGGGAAAATGGGGTCTTAAACGGCAATGAAGTGTTATTGGATCAACCAATCAGAATTGGCTCCGATGTCAAAGCCTCAATTTTCAACCCAACTGGGGCATATAATCGTAACCTTTCTGCGGAGCAGGCGTTGGAAGTTTCTTCTAACTCCTATATGATGCAAGTCGCTTTACGTTTGATGGGCATCAATTATCAGTCAGGTATCTCAATTCCAACAGTGGATCGTCAAGGGGATGTCTATGAAAAACTACGTTCGTCTTTTGCCTCTTTTGGTATGGGAACTGAAACTGGGATCGATTTACCGGGAGAAGCGACAGGTATCAGCACATCGATCGATAACATGGACCCGGTCAGTGATGGTGGGAAGATCCTTGACTTGGCATTTGGTCAGTTTGATACCTATACGACGTTGCAACTGGCACAATATGCAGCAACCGTTGCTAATGGTGGCAAAAGATTGCAGCCTCACATCGTTGACGGCATTTACGGCAATGATGAAACTGGCGGTCTTGGCTCACTGATTGAAGAGATCGAACCAACGGTATTGAATGAAGTTGGTTTAACGGATGCTCAAATGCAAATTATTCAAAATGGGTTTTATGATGCAGTTCATGGAACGGATGCGTGGGCAACTGCCAAAGGCTTGGCCTCTGCAAAAATGGAAGTGTCCGCTAAAACAGGGACTGCCGAGACACCGATCGTGGATAGTAACGGTAACACCGTCAGCTTAGTAAACTTGAATATCGTGGCATACGGACCTAGCAGCGATGCGGATATTGCCATCGCGATCGTAATGCCTCAATTAAAAGGCGACACAGATACCCATCCAAATATTCAAATCGCCAAAGAAATCATGGATGCTTACTACGACCTATATATGAAATAAGCATAAAAAATCGCAGTGAAGACTGCGGTTTTTTTGTTTTATAAGAAAACTGATAGAAAACCAACATTTAGTGAGAAAGACTTGCTATTTTTGAATGATTGGCTTAGAATACTAGCGGTCAAGAGATAATTTTGATTTGCACGTTAAATAAAAAGATAAACTGATGATAAAAGGGGTAAAAAACGTAATTATGAACAAGGAATGTTTAAGTAAACAAGAGTTAATGAAACAGTTGGGACAATTTACACCAGCTGAAAAAAAGGAGATTCGGGATTATTTGCAACGGAAAAATCCATTGCTTTTCCGAAAATTTGAACGAATGAAACATGATCTTTACCGCTTGGAATCACGACGTGTCCAATGCGAGATTGAAAATAACGAAAAGGAGTTAGGTCTTCTAAACGACAAGATCCTTTTAAAAAAAGAAGATTTTCTTGAGCTGTTATTAGCAATTCGAAAGAAAAGAGGGTAATGGATGGAATTTATTGAACTCGTCATTATCATTGCAATTCTTGTCACATTATCAAATGTGGCGAGCAAAATATTGCCCTCGGTACCGATCTTTTTTATTCAAATTATTTTAGGAATTTTATTAGGTCTTACAGAGATGGGCCAAGAGATCGCCTTTGAGCCAGAAATGTTCTTAGTAATGATCATTGGTCCATTGCTATTTCGTGAAGGGGAGCGGGCAGACGTTCCGGAAATCTTAAAAAACAGCAAGATCGTGCTGTTTTTGGCTTTTGGTGGCGTTTTAATGACGCTGTTTGCGGTCGGCGGAACCCTCCATTGGCTAATGCCGACGATTCCTCTGGCTGCTTGCTTCGCTTTTGGGGCTGCTTTAGGACCAACTGATGCGGTGGCAGTCTCTTCATTAGCAAAACGTTTGAAAATTTCCAAAAATATTATGCATATTCTGGAAGGTGAGGGCTTACTGAATGATGCTTCGGGGGTTACCGCATTACAGTTTGCTATCGTGGCTTTGACCACCGGGAGTTTTTCAGCAGCCAACGCAGGTTTCCAACTCCTTTTCTCTAGTATCGGCGGCGGGCTTATCGGTTACTTGATTGTGTGGCTGAAACGCCGGATTTTACGTTTTATTGAAAAAATCTCGGCACAAGATGTCACAGTATACTTATTGATTGAACTACTCTTGCCATTTGCTGCCTATTTGCTGGCAGAAATGATCGGAGTCTCAGGGATTATCGCAGCAGTTGTGGCAGGTGTAGCCCAAGCCCAAAGAAAACGGCGAATCTCGTTGTTTGATGCAGAGTTGGCGAACATTTCGGAAAGCACGTGGTCGACCATAGTCTTTACATTGAACGCATTAGTGTTTCTCTTTCTAGGGATCGAGTTGTCACAAGTCTTCTCACCGATCTGGGAAAGCAAAAATTATGCAAACTGGCATCTAGTCATCACGATTTTAGTCGTCACAGCGATGATTTTCCTCGTTCGTTTTCTCTTTTTACTATTTTATTATTGGTTCTTACAGTCAAAAAAACAAGTATCCATGAATCAAGTCGCCTTGTTGACTTTTGGTGGCGTCAAGGGAACAGTCAGTTTGGCAGCTATCTTTATTTTACCGGTGATGGTGCATGAGACACCGTTTCAGGAACGGAGCTTGCTCTTGTTTTTGACCGCCTGTGTGATTTTGCTGACATTGATCATCAGCGTGATGGTCTTGCCTTATTTGGCAGATGGTGAAGCTGCCGAAAGTGTCGACTTCAATCACTTGCTGATCTTAGAAGACGTCATCGAACAATTGGAAGCAGAAGAAAAACAAGAGCTTTCTGATAAAGGTCGCTTAGCGATTGATGCTGTCATCAATTCCTATGAAAATCGCCGTTGGGAATTGTATCGCAATAGTTTGACAGATTCAGAAAAACAAGAAATCCAAGAAATTCAAGGGTTGATCTTGTCGATCGAACAAGATGGCTTGGATGAAGCCTATCGAAATGGGAAAGTCAGTCTAAATGGCTATCGTTTTTATTCACGGTTTATTTCTCAGCAACAGCATTCCCTCGCAAAACAAATTCTCTCATTCTTTAGTTTTTGGCTCTTCTTTATTCAGCGCTTTATTCGTGTATTGATCCATCCTCGTTTGTTTTTACAGCGACGGCAGCAACTGAAAGATGCCTTGAAACAACGAGACATTTCTGAAGTACAAAAAATCTACTTAAAAAACAGCGAATACATTTTTCACAGTTTGAGCAATTTAGAAGATGTCTATGATTCCTCGCTGATCAATTTCTTTATTCGTCAACGAGAAATGAGCATCAAACGGTTTGAACATAGCAATTTCATTGAAACGATCATGATCGAGCAAGAGCCGATTTTTGTCAAGAAAGTCCTTTGGGGCTATTATCTCGAGCGCAAGACGATCGATGAATATGAAGTGGCTGAAAAAATATCGACGATTTCTGCGAATGAATATCGACGCAATGTCAATCTGTTAGAATCGTATGCGATGTCTCGAGCAGAAGAACAGCCGAAACAGCGAATGTTCCGCCGATAATATGTCTCAAAAGGTGCATGAAGTGATGCACGATTTATGGAGTGTCTTCGTCAGGTTATTCCCCGTAGGTGATCAACATGGATCATCCAAGGGAATAAACTGACGAAGGCATTCTTTTTTACAAAAATTGAATTTTTTCTCTCATCGTCTCCGTTGATGAAATGTGGTACAATGAGCGAAGAAAAAACTCAGGAGGGATTCTGTGAAAGAATTAAAAGTAAGTGAATTAACCAAAACTTACGGTGAAAAAACACTGTTTGATCAGCTTTCTTTTCTGATACATGAAAAAGATCGAATCGGTTTGATCGGTGTCAATGGCACGGGAAAATCGAGTTTGTTACGGATCTTAGCCGGTTTGGATCGCGGAGATGGCGATCGCCAAACGGTATTTGCCGCCCAAGATTATCGCATCGGTTTCTTGGCTCAAGACAATCAGTTACAAGAAGAATTATCTGTTGTAGATGCTGTTTTTCAAGGCACAAGTCCGCTGATTCGTGTTGTTCGTGACTATGAAAAAGCGCTGATTGCCTTAGAGAATAATGGCTTGGATCAACAAACGCAACGGAATTATCAGTTGGCAGAAGAAGCGATGAATAAAGCCGATGCTTGGAATACAGATACAACTGCCAAGATTATTTTACAAAAGCTTGGGATCAGTGAGTTAGAGAAAAAGGTCAGTGAGTTATCTGGAGGTCAAAAGAAACGAGTAGCTATGGCTCAAGTGTTGATCGATGAACCAGACCTGTTGTTATTGGATGAACCGACTAACCACTTGGACTATGATGCAATTCAATGGTTGGAAGGCTATTTAAAGAATTATCGGGGTGCGTTACTGATGGTGACCCACGATCGCTACTTTTTGGATCGAGTCGTTAATCGGATTTTTGAATTGTCCTTTGGCAAGTTGCATGAATATCAAGGCAATTACGAGACGTATCTTCATGCTCGAGCAGAACGAGAACGTGTGGAGGAGACGCAAGAAGACAAGCGCAAGCAGTTGTACAAACATGAGTTGGCTTGGATTCGTACTGGTGCAAAAGCCCGTACAACGAAACAACAGGCCCGGATCGATCGTTTCGATGATTTAAAAGAAAACCTACATCAAGTAAAACGGAACGGCGAAGTGGCCATTGATGTTGCTACGACACGCTTAGGTAAACAGGTCCTAGAACTAAAAGATGCGAGTTTCCAGATTGAAAATAAAACGATTTTGTCTCACTTTGATTTGTTGATTCAATCAAGAGAACGCTTAGGGATCACAGGAGAAAACGGTGCGGGTAAATCAACGTTGCTCAATATTTTAGCTGGTCGCCTGCCTTTAGAAGAAGGGGAGCGTACGATGGGCGTGACGGTGAAAATGGCTTATTATACGCAAACGATTGAAGCGATGAACCCTGATCAGCGAATGATTGCTTATTTGCAAGAAGCAGCGGAGGAAGTGCAAAAAGTGGACGGCTCCCAAGTCAGTGTCGCAGAAATGCTGGAACAGTTTTTGTTTCCGCGATCCATGCATGGCACCAAGATCGGCAAGCTGTCTGGCGGGGAAAAACGACGACTATTTTTACTCAAGCTATTGATTGGACAGCCAAATGTTCTCTTGTTAGATGAACCGACCAACGATTTGGATATTGATACCTTGACGATTTTGGAAAATTATTTGGAAACATTTCCAGGTGCAGTCATCACTGTTTCCCATGACCGTTACTTTTTAGATAAAGTTGCCCAAAAATTGCTGATCTTCGAAGGAAATGGCAAGATTAAGTCCTACTTTGGTTCCATCAATGAATATCTAGCAGCCAATACCAATAAAGCTAGTTCGAGTGTACTAGAGCCAAAAGAAACAAAAACCGATTCACATTCTGCTGAAAGTGAGGCGACTGCTGCAGCGCCTGTCAAAAAGAAACTGAGTTATATGGAACAAAAAGAGTGGGCGACGATTGAGGATGATATTGCGGCATTAGAAGAAAAAGCAGCCGCCTTAACTGAAGAAATGAATCATCAAGGTGCGGACTTTACGAAGCTCCAAAAATTACAGCAAGAAATCAGCGAGGTTGAAACGCAACTGGCAGAAAAAATGGATCGTTGGGAATATTTGAGCGAATTTGTCTAGAGTAAAGGAGAAAAACGATGGAACAAGCATATTTAGAGCTAGGAAAAAAGATTTTAACAGAAGGCAATGATAAAAGCGACCGTACAGGAACGGGAACGCGCAGTGTCTTTGGTCACCAAATGCGTTTTGACCTGTCCCAAGGCTTTCCATTGTTGACAACCAAGAGAGTTCCTTTTGGTTTGATCAAAAGTGAATTATTATGGTTTCTAAAAGGAGATACCAACATTCGTTATCTGCTAGAGCATAATAACCACATTTGGGATGAATGGGCGTTTGAACGCTATATTAAAAGTGATGCTTATACAGGTCCTGATATGACAGACTTTGGTCGCCGTTCCTTAGTGGATGAAGCTTTCAATGAACAGTACCAACATGAGTTGAAACAGTTTTGTGAAAAAATCTTAGCCGATGATGCTTTCGCTGAAACTTTCGGCGATTTGGGTCATGTTTATGGGTACCAATGGCGGCATTGGGAAAAAAGTACGGGTGGGTTTATCGATCAAATCAAAGAAGTGATCGACATGATCAAAACAACGCCAGACTCTCGTCGCTTGATCGTCTCTGCTTGGAATCCAGAAGATGTACCGACGATGGCGTTGCCGCCTTGTCACACAATGTTTCAATTTTATGTTCATAATGGGCACTTAAGCTGTCAGTTGTATCAACGCAGTGCCGATGTCTTTTTAGGTGTTCCTTTCAATATTGCTAGTTATGCGCTATTGACGCACCTGATTGCTCATGAAACTGGACTAGAAGTCGGAGATTTTGTCCATACATTAGGCGATGCTCATCTTTATAGCAATCATATGGAACAAATGAAAGAACAATTGACTCGTACAGTGCGTCCTGCGCCAACCTTACAGTTAAATCCTGAAAAACAATCGATCTTCGATTTTGAAATGGAAGATATTACGCTGGTTGGGTATGATCCGCATCCAACGATCAAAGCGCCGATTGCAGTTTAAGTGGTTGTTTGGTTTCATTTCATAAAGAAAGGAATGAGGCGTAATGGAAAATACCCACAAACGAGGCTTTGCGGCGACCTTTCATCAGAGACATGCTGGATCGATTAATGCAGTGCTCATTGAGCAAGTCATTGATTTCTTGGATCAGCACTATGATGCAGTTTGGCTATCCGTATCCGAAGAAACGGTGCCGGAGCTAAAAGAAGCCATTCGTTCAAATCAGCAGTGCACTGCCATTTTTATACCAGCAAAAGGAGCGGCAGATGCCCGCAGAAGGCTTGTTTTTGCTGCACAGCACAACCTACCAATGCTGGATTCATTGCATATTTGTGATTTTGATCGCGTCGTGACGTGGATTGAGACGTACCCAGAAGAACTTGTGGCAATAAGCAAACAGCCATTACCAGAGAATACGTATTGTATCCTAGGACGAACTGCAAGGGCATTTGCGAGTCATCCGCAAACGTGGCAAAGAACGGAGTGCTTGATCAACGAGATCGCCGTCGACTTTTTTCAAATAGAAGAAATTGATGTCGCAGCTGGCAGTGCTCTCTTTCCGATCTCCCTGATACCGACCTTGCTGAAAAACAACAACGCGCGTTTAAACGATGGAGAATGGCCAAGAAATGTCCAAAGAAGTGGCGGCACAATTGTTTACCAAGCCTGTGATGGCTTGCGCTTTGATGAGCGCAACAAAGATCCATTTGAGCATGAATCGGCTTTTCAGCTGATGCAGCGACTGCAAGTCGCTGCGGATATTTCTGAATCATTTTATACAGAAGGGATGTAATATTTATGTTGATCGCACTTTGGGCACAAGATCAAAAGGGGTTGATCGGAGCGGATGGCACACTGCCGTGGCATTTGCCGAATGATTTGAAATTTTTTAAAGAGCAAACCATCAATAATACGATCATTATGGGGCGCAAAACCTTTGAAGGCATGGGAAAAAGATTGTTGCCACAACGGACGACGATCGTTTTGACAAGTGATCGAGATTATCAAGCCGACGGTGCCTTGGTGATGCATGACCGTGAGGAAATTTTGACGTATGTGAAGCAGCAAGAGCATCCTGTTTTTTTAACTGGTGGAGCGGGTGTTTTTGAAGCGATGATTGACGATTGCGATCAATTGTACCGTACAGTGATCGGTGCGGAATTTAACGGAGATGTGTATTTTCCCGAGATTGATTGGACGCAATGGAAACTTGATTATGTGATCGATGGGATCGTCGATGAAAAAAACCATTATCCTCATCGATTCGAGTTTTATCATAAAAAATAAAAGATCAGGAACCTTTCTCTAATGAAGGTTCCCTGATCTTTTATTTAATCGCGCTTACTGTTTAAGTATAAAACAAGACGGAGAAGTACATTAGTCCAGCACCTAACATAACGAATAAGTGCCAAACCACATGCATGAATCGAACGGATTTTAAACTATAGAATAGCGCACCCACAGTATAAGAAACACCACCGCTTGCTAGTAAAAATGTTCCCCAATAGCCTAAATGTTCGATCAGGGGTTTAAAGGCGACGACACATAGCCAGCCCATGATGATGTAGATCAGGGTGGAAATTTTAGAGACGGTCTCTTTTTTATGAAGAGTCAGTGACTTATAAACGATGCCGCTAATTGCGAGTAGCCAAATCAAGACGAAGAGTGACCAGCCAAGCCAGCCTTGGATACTAAGCAAACAAAAAGGAGTATAGCTTCCAGCGATCAGCAAGAAAATGGAGGCATGATCAAAGACTTGGAAGACCTTTTTTGCTTTGGTAAAAATCAAACTGTGAAATAAGGTAGAAAAGAGGAAGAGCAAAATCATCATCGACCCATATATGGCATAGGAAACGATGTGGATAGGTGACCCAAGATTTGCCCCCTTGATTAAGAGAATGACCAGTCCTGCGATACTCAGTCCTAATCCGATCCCGTGGGTTACTGCATTTAATACTTCATTGACGATCAAATATCTGCGACTAAACTTCATGTGCTGCATTCGGCACCGTCCTTTCGAATCGAAATTAGATGAAAAAAAATTTTCTCTCTGTTATACTTAGTATAAATGGTCTGTGGTTATTTTACCATGAAAAAAGACTTGATTTAAAGAGAGAGTGAATATATGATGGCAAATCTTAAAATTGTGACAGATTCTTCCAGTACGATGGAACCAAGTGTCCGTGATGCTTTGGCTATCCATGTTGTGCCTTTATCTGTAATGATTGATGGTGTCGTTTATCCAGATGATGAAACGCTACCGGGAGAAAAATTTATGCAAATGATGGCGCAAGCCAAAGAATTACCTAAAACTAGCCAGCCGCCGATCGGTCATTTTGTAGAATTATATGATGAATTAGGCAAAGATGGCAGTGAAATTTTGTCGATCCATATGACCAAAGGCCTGAGCGGAACCGTGGAAGCGGCTCGTCAAGCCAGTCATTTATCAAAAGCCAAAGTCACGGTGATCGATAGCGACACGACAGATCAAGCGCTGGCTTTTCAAGTGATTCGGGCAGCTGAATTGGCTAAAGCCGGTAAGACACTAGAAGAAGTGTTACCTGAAGTGGATTTGGTGCGTGAGCATACGAAATTATTTATCGGCGTTTCAACGTTAGAAAACTTAGTAAAAGGCGGTCGTATCAGTCGTGCCAAAGGTCTTTTATCGAGTTTGCTGAACATGAAAGTGATCATGGATTTTGATCATTCAGAACTGATTCCAGTCGTCAAAGGACGCGGTGTCAAGACGTTTAATAAATGGTTTGAGGAATTAAAAGCAGAATTGAAGAATATGCCTAAAGTGACGAAAATTGGTATTTCTCATGCTGAAGGATTAGAAATCACGGAACGTTTCCAAAAAGAACTAGCAGAACTGTTTCCTGACTTGGAGATCCCATTGCTTCACACAACACCGATCATCGCCACTCACACTGGCAAAGGTGCTTTTGCGATTACTTACAGTACGGAATAAAAAGGATGTTTCTTTCAGCGATTCGTTTGACGACGAATCGCTTTTTGGTGTATGAAAAGCTGAAAAGAAGAAAAAGCAGAATGAAGCTGCGATTTTTGTCTACTCAGAGAGTAGGGAGCTGTTTTCTTTCTTAAGTTTGAAGGATTGCGACTAGGAATTTTATGAGAATTTTGTTAAAATAGCAAAGATTACAAAGGAGTTTGAATACCTGTGAAATGGAAAAAAATAGTAACTTATTTACTTGTTGTGGGACTGATAGCCATTGGAACTGGCTTCTTGTTTCATTTTGCTGTTCCCAAAGCGCAACCACTGTTGACCCCTGTTAATAAGCTGGCGGCCAATGACTCAAAAAAATCCGCCATCGAGTATCTCGCACTTGGGGATTCATTAACGGAAGGGGTTGGTGATGAAACAGCTCGTGGCGGCTTTGTGCCAATTTTAGCGGGGGATTTAGAGGACCGCTATGATTTGAACAATTTGGTAACCAAAAATTATGGGGTCGCTGGTGAAAGAAGTGATCAGATTTTAAAGCGAGTCAAAAATGATGAAGACTTGCGGCAAGACCTCAGTCAAGCGGATTTGATTACCTTGACTGTCGGCGGTAACGATGTACTAAAAGTGATTCAGAGCAATTTCTTCGGCTTGAGCATTGAGACGTTTACGGAACCGATGGAAGATTACAAAGAACGTTTAAAAGACTTGTTTGCTCAAATTCGCGATTTGAATAGTGATGCACCAATCTATGTCTTGGGCATCTACAATCCATTTTATCTGAATTTCCCAGAAATCACGGATATGCAGACGATCATTGATAACTGGAACCAACAGACGGAGTCCTTCGTCAATCAGCAAGAAAAGGCCTTTTTCATACCTATTAACGATCTGCTTTATAAAGGATTGAGTGATGAAGTCGGGATTGCTGATACCGAAGGAGGGGAATCAGAGGGAACTGCCGAATCATCGGACACAGAACGCTTATCTGATTCATCAACGACAGCTTCGGATGAAACGCAAAGTAGTCCTTCAACGACCACTGATTCATCGCAAGCCGTTGGAAATAACATTACAAACAATGTTTTGTATGAAGGCGATCGCTTCCATCCCAATAATCTTGGGTATCAACTGATGGCGAATGCCGTTCGCGATGAAGTGATCAAAACGCAAAACTATTGGTTGCTAGAGGAGGATACAAAATGAAACCAAGCGAATCAACGAAGCAGCCGGAAAAAACAGCTACAACGAATAAAAAAGCGATCAACTACTGGAAAATTGCCTTCCTAGTGTTGGTCGGTATCCTTTTAGGGACAACGGTTTTCTTTGCTTCAAGAATTTTTCAGCAGCGGGAAACCGGCTTAAATGAAAGTGCCGAACTTGTTCAACGGGAGGGCAGTCCTGTTCTGACCGTTAACAGTAACAAAAGCCAAGTCAATCAATTGATTGATTTTTACCTATCTGATTTTCAAAAGGATCAAGAGGTCAAATATAATTTTGAGCTAAGAAATGAAGCACTCTTAACAGGAGAGTTTCAAGTATTAGGATTTCCTATCACCTTCTATCTCTATTTTGATCCTTACGTGACGGAAGAAGGCAATGTCCAATTAAAGGCCAAAAGCTTATCAATCGGCACCTTGGATCTGCCCACCAGTGAAGTGATGAAAATGATCAAACGTAGTTTTAAATTTCCTGAATGGATCGATGTCAATGCCGATGAACAAATTATTTTGATTCGATTGGATCAATTCCGCATGCAAAACGGCTTGTTTATCAAAGCCAACAAAATCAATCTTGTGGATGATGAAATTCAAATGAGTTTATATTTACCAGCTGAAACGGAGGATGAATAATGGAACGAGCAATTTTTGCCGGTGGGTGCTTCTGGTGTATGATCCAACCCTTTGATGAACTAGAGGGCGTGCATTCGATTTTTTCTGGCTATACCGCAGGACATACCGAAAATCCAACCTATGAAGAAGTCAAAAGCCATCAAACCGGGCATACCGAAGCAGTGGAAATCATCTTTGATCCTGAAAAAATCAGTTATGAAGATCTTTTGACGATTTATTGGCAGCAAACAGATCCAACGGATGCTTTTGGGCAATTTGAAGATCGTGGCGACAATTATCGTCCGGCTATCTTCTATTTGAATGAAGAGCAACGACAAAAAGCCGAAGCCAGCAAGGAGGCACTTCAAGCTTCCGGTCGCTTTACCGATCCGATCGTGACCACGATCGAACCAGCCCAACCCTTTTATTTAGCGGAAGAAGAACATCAAGAGTATTACAAAAAGAATCCTGAGAATTTTGCTCGCAATCACGCTCGTAGAGCAGCCTTTTTAGAAAATCATTGGGAGCAAGAACATGCGTAAAAGTTTTTATAGCTATTTAATGGCAGTCAAAGGACCGAGTCATACAGATGAGGCCCAGATCTTTGCTACTCATGCAAGTCATGATATCCAGTTTCCGAAGCACAGCGATGACTATGATGAAGTCTCTTCTTATCTGGAACTAAATGTTGATTATTTGCCATCCATGGATATTTTTGATCGTATCTGGGCAGAGTATCTCGAAAATAACAAATAAAAAACTGTCCTTCGTTTTGTATGGTTGCATAAAATCCACAGAACGAAGCTGTTTTTTCTCAGAGAGGTGTTGTGAATGAAAGGTTTAACGACGAGCCGATATATCGTTTCTCTCGTTTGTGTCGCAATTTTGTCAGGAGGCGGTGTCTATTTATGGCAAACGGCTCAGCAAAATCAGCAGACGACGCAACCGGTGACAGAAACGAGCACAGAAGCCAGCGGGATGGAGAAAATCCAGTCGCTATATGACCAGATCCTCGCGAATTATTACCAAGAAGTCGATGAGGATGCCTTGATAGAAGGCGCCCTACAGGGAATGACTGATGCGCTAGATGATCCTTATACAACGTATTTGAATCAATCAGATGCGGATAACTTAGAACAATCACTTTCTGGCAGTTTTGAAGGGATTGGTGCTACCTTGTCGATCGTGGAAGACTATCCAGAAGTCGCACAAGCCCCGATAAAAAATACGCCTGCTGAAAAAAGCGGCCTGCGAATGAATGACCGAATCGTCAAGGTAGATGGTGAAGATACGCAGGGACAAGAATTATCTGAAGTCGTGGGTAAGATTCGTGGTGAGAAAGGGACGAAAGTCACCTTAACGATTCAACGTGGAGAGGACACATTTGATGTGGAGATTACTCGGGATGTGATCCCCATCGAAACGGTTCATGGAGAAATCGCTGAAAGTGATGAAACGATCGGTCGTATCGACATTACTTCCTTTGGTGAAAACACGGCAGCTGAGTTGAAAGAAACCATCACCGAACTGCGGGAAGCCGGTGCAAAGTCGTTTGTACTAGATTTAAGACAAAATCCTGGTGGACTGCTAGACCAAGTCCAGATCATGGCGAGTATGTTTTTGGAAAACGGTCAAACGATCGTGAAATTTGCCAATAACCAAGGGGTAATCAGTGAAACCAAAGCGAGCGAAACCTTGGACGAAGGATTCAAAGTCACAGAGCCGGTCGTTGTTATAGTCGATGGAGGCAGTGCCTCCGCATCGGAAATTTTTGCTGCAGCCTTGCAAGAATCAGCGGATATTCCAGTCGTTGGTACGGAAACCTTTGGTAAGGGGACTGTCCAGAATGTGAAGGATCTGGGGGATAACAGTGAATTAAAAATGACGGTCATGAAATGGTTGACCCCGAATGAAAATTGGGTCAATGATCAAGGTGTGATGCCGGATTATGAAGAGGACTATCCAGAATATGCGTATTTCCCGCCATTACCACGGGACCATGCTTTAAAAGCTGGCCAATCGTCAACGGCAGTCAACAATCTAAATCAGTTTCTTAAAGCGTTGGGGTATTCAACCAGTGGTGATACCTTCAATGATGAGACGACCGCAGCTGTGCAGTCCTTCCAAGAAGCCCATGATTTAAAGGGAACTGGGGAAGTTGATGCAGACACGGCCCAAGCAATTGAAAAAGAAGTAACGGCGAAACTCAAAGCAGAGGACCCAGCATACTTAAAAGCACTGTCCTTGCTTTCTGAACAATAAACTAAGTGAAAAGTTGGAGAGGAGGCAGACGTGTGGAGTCAAAAAAACTTTGGGTTGATCGTTTTTGGCTAGTAGTGAAATATGCGTTGATCGCTTTTGCAACAGCCTTCTTGATTCGGGCATTCTTGTTGATCCCAGTTCCTGTTGAAGGAAATTCGATGGAAGGAACTTTAAAACAAGGAGACATGGTGGTCATTGAGAAGATTTCGCCGATCCAACGTTTTGATGTCGTTGTTTTCCAGCTGCCGGATGGTTCGACCTATATCAAGCGGGTGATTGGCTTACCAGGTGAGTCAGTGAAATATGTCAATGATCAGCTTTACATTGATGATGAACCAGTAGATGAAGATTTTCTAGTGAAAAACCGTAGCAATGACCACGAGTCTGCTTCTTATACCAATGATTTTGATTTAGAATCTTTATTAGGCGTTGAGAAATTAGGGAAAGATAGTTACTTTGTCATTGGTGACAATCGACGTGCCTCCAAAGATAGTCGTTCCTTTGGACCAATATCAGGAGAGACTATTTTAGGCAATGCTCGTTTTGTTTATTATCCATTGACCCATATTCGGTTGATTTAAACTATGTAATTATACACACAGACAAATAATGCATAACCCCTTGGATTCATCGATTGAATCCAAGGGGTTATTTGTATAGTTTTCAATCTTTTTCAAAAGACCTCCTTGCGTTTGCCGAAGTGCGCCAGTTGATTTTAACCCGTCAACTTTTTGATTTTTTCATTAAAAGCAGCCAGTAATTTCTGACAGAGATCTGTTTCAAAGTCATAATAGCGACAAAAATCAATGATTGCCGAATTCTTTTCGGTTGTATAGGGAGGGAAAAGCTGAGGCGCACTCAGGATATAAAAATCAAATGGTTCTTCTGTTGGCAGTGTGATCCGCTCTATCGCAACGAATGGTAGTCGCTCACATATATTAAAAACTTCCATTGAAACCAAATAATTGGATACATAGACGAAAGCAACTTTAAGCTTATATTTCTGTTCCTTTTCGATGTAAACGGGGTAAAGCAAACAGGCTTGATAAAAGGCAAGATCGGCATAACAGGTTTTCAACCATTCATAACCTTTACGATTTGCTATTTTACGCCAAAAACTTTGAATGGTATTTGTCAAAATCGTATGCAATGGGTATTTATCTTTGATCACGTTTGCTTCGAAAAAATTGGAAAGAGGGACTTTTTGCTTGAATATGCAAAATTTCAGCAAGGTAAGATATGTATTCATATAAAGAAACGATTGGTGATCAAAGTCAAAATCGCAGAGAAATTTTTGGCAATGGTCTTCAAATTCAGTCATCAGTTCTTTTAGTTCCTGTTTTTCATGCTTGTAACAATTTGCAACGATCGGCAGACGCACATCGTTTGCGGAAGTCAGCATCGGCCAGTAATAAAAAAGAAAAAACAATGAATTGATCTCAAGAATGTCTATTGCTGAATCAATGAGCTTAAAGAAAGCAGAAAAGAAATCAAGACTTTCGCAACTGGGAATAAAGGACTTATTCGTTAATTCATAAAGATTCGTTGAGTGACCATCCTTGATCCGGAAAAGACAAATTTTGCAATGGAGTAATGCTTCTTTTTTACCAATTTCATATTTACTTTGGTATTTTGTTCCTTCATAGGTAACAAATAACTCTTCGATCTCTTGATTAAATGCCTGTGCCAAACTATCTCCTAAAGAAATATGCCAGATAAAATTAAACAACAAGATGCGAATCACCATCTCTGAACCGGTAAGCGTCATGGCCGATTGATTTAAGGTTATGTTGAATTCCTTTAAATGATCCTGCAGCTTTTTAGTTTGTCGGAAACAAGTCGAACGACTGATATAGTTTCTTTGGCAAAATGCCAGCAAGCTTTCATCTTGGTTGGTCAAGATACTTAACAACATTTTATAAGAAATACTTACTTGGGCTAAAAACTGCTGATATTGATTGTATTCAATCAAATTTTTAGGGAGACTGAGGGTGTTTTTATGTAATGAAAGATTTACTGGGGAAAGGTTTTGCAGGTCCTCTTGGATCGAGGAAAGTAAACTTTTCAATCTCGTTGTACTTAAATGGGTCAGATTTTTCACGAACTCTATGTTGTATTCACCCGGAGCAATTGATAATAATTTTCCGTAGAGTCCGATTTTGTCTAATGCTCGGGAATCTAAGAGTATTTTTTCAATCAAATGATCACCTTCTTATTTTAGTAATAACTTATTTATATAACTGTGTAAAGACACGTCTCAAAACTTTTGCTTTTTTTTTTATAAAAACTGAGACAAATCTTTTCAAAAAGTGTCTCATAAAGAAGAAAAATACAAAAAGGATTTGAAAATTGTTGATTTTCTTCAGTTTTTAAATAACATAAACTGATAGGTTTTCATCAGAAAAATTTGCGCATAAATTCTGTTTAAATAACGCATAAAAAAATAAGTTTTCCCATTTTTCTGAAAATGAAAAAAAGCGGTGTATTGTTCTTCTTTTTTGTATGATCAGCTTGTAATTTGAAAGGAGGTCTTTTTATGTTTTTTGCAAAGAGACACCACTGGTTCTCTTTCATTTTCTGTATGTTAGGGGGGATATTATTTATCATTTATTCAGGTTTGCAAACAAATGGGACAGCAAGTGCACAAGAAGAAAATACGATCGCTATTACCGAAACGGAGCAGATCAAGCTGACAGGTCAACGGGAGGGCAATCAATTTACTTTACGTTATCAGCTACCACAAAAAAACAAGCAGCAACGCATCTGGCTGCAATTATATGCACTGGATGAAACGAAAGAACAACCGCTAACGAAAACGAACAACAAAGAGGTGGTTGTTATTGAGGATGAATCTGCACAGTCTTGGCTAACAACACAAGACTTCTTGAAAACACCCTGTGAACAAGAAGTAACGTTTCAACTACCCAATGAAACAAAAAAACTGAAGTTGGCGCTTCAGATTGAAGAATATGATCATGAAAATCAAGAGTCGCACAAATTGGCGTCTTTGGATGAATTGATAGTTGATATTCCGCTTGCGACAGAATCTGCTTCCTCAGATAGGGTGGAAGTCAGCTCAACTGATTCGCAAGCTGCAGAAACCGGCACGGAGTCAACTTCGGGACAAGTGTCGAATGAAGACTCAAAAGGTGTTTTTAACGAAGAAACGCAGGAAGAGACAAAGGAAACAGGAACGACGACAAGTTCTTCTGAAGATGAAACACTCATTGAACCGTTTAAACAAGAACGTCTTTATCAAAAAATGACCGTTTCACAGGCTTTTGCTTCGATTGAACCAGATTATACGACAGACCAAAGCGGGACGTATCCTTCGGCGAATTGGAAAACCGATGAAAAGAGTAACGTCTTAAATCATCAGGGGAACAAGGATGCAGGAGAAACCTGGGATGGCGTAACTACCTGGAATGGTGATCCAGAAAATGTGACCAACTCGTATATTGAGTATGGTGGTGTAGGTGACGAAGCAGATTTCGCTCTGCGAAAATTTGCCAAAGAGACGAATACCCCGGGACTATTTGATGTTTACCTAAATGTACGAGGGAATGTTCAACGTCAAGTCGATCCCATCGATGTCGTGTTGGTCGTGGATTGGTCAGGCAGTATGAATGAGATGGGACGCATCACTGAAGTAAAAAAAGGTGTGGAACGCTTTTTGAATCAAATTGAAGGAAGCGGCATTCAAGACAGTGTCTACATGGGCTATGTCGGTTATTCCAGTGATGGTAGCAATTACCAAAACAAAATCTGCCAATTAGGAAAATTTTCGGAAGTCAAAGAGACGATCCGGACCATGACGCCAGAAACTGCAGCTGGGGGGACCTTTACCCAAAGAGGGCTGCGCCAAGCAGGGGATATGCTATCGACGCAAAATGGACATAAGAAAGTCATCGTTTTGCTAACAGATGGCGTGCCTACTTACAGTTACCATGTGTCCAAAGTGCAGACGCAAGCAGACGACAGTTATTATGGAACCGCCTTTTCACTTACTCAAGATCAGCCCATGAATACATCGTTTATCCACGATTGGTATTTTGCACCTGATCAATACGGTAACTCTAAACGGATCGACAATACGTTTGTCGCTACGATCGGTGAGGCGATGGCGTTAAAAGAGCGCGGGATTGAGATTCACGGATTGGGGATTCAACTGCAAGGAGATCAAACAGCTGGGTATACAAAGGCCGATGTTGAGAACAAAATGAGACAGATGGTTTCTGCAGATGAAGAGGGGCATCTTTATTATGAGTCAGCCAATGAAGCAGCGGATATTGCCGACTATCTCGAGAAAAAAGCCCTTCATCTTTCGGCGACAGTCACTGATGGAGAGATTACTGACCCCATTTCGCAGCCATTTTTATACGAAGAAAATAGCTTGTCCATCAAAAGTGTCGGTTCTGCTGATCTAACGGTGCAGCCTGAGGTCACGGTATCTGACAATACCCTCAACGCTTCTAGTCTTTATTTAGGCGAAGGACAGGAACTGCAAATTCATTATCAAGTGCGGATTCAAACAGAAGCAGCGGATTTTAAACCAGATACTTGGTATCAAATGAATGGTGAAACGGTGTTTTATCCGAATCATCAATCCGATCAAAAGGCATTGTTTGGTGTGCCATCTGCCAAAGCACCTGGTAAGGAGTTGACGATCAAAAAAGTCTGGGAGGAATACGATGGTGATGTGTCAAGTCGCCCAGAATCCGTTTATTTTGAAATAAGTAGAAGCCCGGTTACTAGCAAGGAGAGCTGGCAAACAGGATATCTCGAACTTACTGAGACCGATGCGCAAGATCAGACAACTTGGGAACGAAGCAAGGTTCCCGCGGTTTCTGAAAAGGATGGACCGAATTACGAAGAAACCCGTCTACTGCCGCTTTATAATAACCAAGGAGAAACTTTTGATTATCAAGTCACAAGTGAACGAACAGTGTCAGGCTATGAAGCGACAAAAGTGGACGCTTATACATGGAAAAACACAAAGACGTTTGTGCCCCTGGCATTAAACCTGATCAAAAAATCCGCTGTAGGAGAGGTGAAGTTGACAGGTGCCGTTTTTGAATTGACGGGGGCAGGGGAGACAGTGACCCTTGTGGATCAAGGGGATGGAACGTACGGGCTACCAGCAGATACTGCGTTGCAAAAAAGTCAGACGTATCGTTTAAAGGAAGTCACTGCACCGGCGGGACATCATTTGGCTGAGCAAACCCAGTGGCAAATTCATGTCGATGCGCAAGGGCATGCGATGATCGATGGGCAACCCGTCACACTGGTCGAGCATACGATTACCCTGGAGATCACCAATCCCTTTACAGAAATTCCAGTCGCTATTCGAAAATACACGGTACAAAAAGATCAGCAAGTACTGTTAGCTGGGGCTGTCTTTTCTCTGCAACAAAAAACAGCAGGGGGGGAATATCAAGAAATCGCCTCAGAAACGTCGGATGATGCTGGACTCGCCGGATTTAGAATCGGGGAACCAGGGTCTTATCGCATCACAGAAACAGCCGGTCCGCTTGGATACGATACGGTTGCCGGTGACTATGAATTTGTCGTTGGTACGGACGGAAAAATCCAGTATCTAGGGGAAAACGTCGATGGGGATGCCAACTGTTGGACCCTTACCCACGCCAATCAGTTAAAACCATTTGATTTAGTGGTTAATAAACAAGACGAACAGGGACAAGCACTTGAGGGAGCAAAATTCCGGCTAAGTGGAAACGGTCAGACGATCGAATTACCCGAAGCCCAAGAATCACTGGCGGTATTCCATTTCCAGGAGCTAGCGCCCGGCAGCTATACCTTGGAAGAAATAGTTACCCCCGAAGGCTATGCTGGTTTAGCAGAACCTGTCCAAATCAAGATTGAAGAGGATGGTCAAGTCTTTATCGATGAAGAACGACAACCGAATCTTCTTGTTTCTGGAGAAAAGAACAATCAAATAGAATTGATCGTAACCAATCAAGTGAAAGTGTCTCTTCCTGAAACCGGAGGGAATTGGCATGGATGGATGGTCATTCTTTCAGCAAGTCTGCTAGTCCTTTTAGCTGGAAGCTATTTGTACGTTAAGCGCAAAGATAAGCCTTCATTAAAGTAATTCTTCCATTAGCGAAAGAAAAACAAAAAAATTTAGAAGAGAGGAAAGAAAAATGAAAAAGATTTTTAATCATACGAAAATGGTTTGTCTCCTATTTTTACTTTTGCCTTTTGTCTTTTTTGGAACAAAAAATCAGCAAGTATCCGCAGAGACCAATTTGGCACAGGTTCATCTGCATAAAAAGAAAATGGTCAATCTACCAGGTTCATTGATTCAAAATAGTGGGACCGAGATGTCAGAGTTTGATCAATACCAAGGGTTAGCCGATGTTACTTTTTCTGTCTATGATGTGACAGCAGCCTATTACGAAAAACGATCTGCAGGGGCATCTGTTGAAGAAGCTAAGCGTCAAGTCCAAAACTTGACGCCAGGTTCTCCTGTAGCTAGCGGGAAAACAGATACAGCCGGTGATTTGATTTTTGAATTGCCGAAAAAACAAGCCGATCGGGATGCTGTTTACACCATTGTGGAAGAACCTAAAGACGGCGTTACCTCTGCTGAGAATATGGTGATCGCCTTTCCTGTGTATGAAATGATCCAACAAGCAGATGGCTCTTATGTATATGGAGAAGAAGAGCTTGACACGATCCATCTTTATCCGAAAAATCTCGTCACAAATGAAGGAACGCTCCTTGTGAATAAGCGAGGAACGGGGGAAAACGAACCACTGAATAATGCGGAATTTGTTGTTTCAAAGCAAGAAGGAAACCAACAGACTAAGAAATATATTTTAAGTGCAGCTGATGGACTCTATACGTGGACGACCGACAAACAAGCAGCGTATCGTTTTTTAACAGGGAAACAATATGCTGCCGGAGACGCTGGTATCAATGTGAGTGAGAACCAAAAAGGACAGCTAAAGATTGCACAACTAGAAACAGGCGCCTATCAATTAGAGGAAACGAAAGCCCCAAGTCAAGCCGCCTTAATCGAGGAAGAAAGGATCAAGGATTTCACGATTGATTCAGGAAGTAACGTTACTGTTGAGCTAACAATCAAGAATGACACAACAAATGTTACCAAAACAACACCACAATTAGACGGAAAAGACGTGGAGATCGGCGAAAGAATCCAATATCACCTAACGGTCAATATCCCATCAGGTATTCAAGATAAAGTAGGAGCTGAAAACAAATACAAACATTTTCAATTGATCGATGCCCATGATCCAGCATTAACTTTTGAAAATACAGCTGAAGGAGAAACAGGCTATGCGTTGTATGATGGAGAGCAGAAAATCGACGCGGCGAATTACCAAGTAACGGAGAAAGAGCATGGCTTTACGGTAACTATCAATCCAGAGTTTTTGCCGCAATTAACGCCGGGAAATCAATTACGCTTTGTGTATTATATGTATTTAAATGAACAGGCTATGCCTATCAATGGCTTTACGAATGAAGCAAATGTAGAAACGGATTTCATGATGGATCAAACGCCTCCAAGCGTGGAAGTTTTGACAGGGGGCAAACGGTTTTTAAAAGTCGATGGGGCTGTGACCGCTACCGAAGCATTGGCAGATGCAGTTTTTGTTGTACGGGATCAAGACCACGATGAGGCCAACTACTTGAAAATCGAAGAGGGAACCAAACAAGTATCTTGGGTGCAAACAGCGGATGAAGCGACGAAATTTACCACAGGTGCAGATGGATTAGTCGACATTATCGGGATGAAATTTGGCACCTACTATTTGGAAGAAGTAAAAGCACCAAAAAATTACGTGCTGTTAACAAATCGCATCGCTTTTGAAGTCCATGAAACATCCTATGGAACGAAAGAGCAATTGCTAGAACCTGAAAAAGTCCCTAACCGCCGCAAAGGAACTTTACCGGCAACTGGTGGTGTCGGCACGTATTTAATGGGCGCCATCGGAGTGGTGATCGTTGGTTTAGCTGGGTGTTACTTTGTAAAACGGAAAGGGTAAGTAAATGAGATGAAGATACACGATGACGATCAAAAGGAAAAGAAATGGCGCGAAATCACTTACTAAAAAAGTGACTTTGTTGGATGTTTTAATGGGTATTTTGCTGCTGATAGGAGTCCTGATTATCAGTTATCCTTTTGTAAGTAATCAACTCAATACGTTTTTGGATCAGCAGTTGATCAGTTACTACCAAAGCCAAGCCAAAAAAATGAGTGAAATAGAAAAACAGCAAAAGCGGAACCAGTTGGAACGAACGAATCAAGAACTGGCACAGCGGGCAAGTAATCCTGGAATCAAAGAAACGCAAGCTTCAGTAGAAATAAAGGACTCAGAATCAGTCGACACCCCTGATTACTATGAACGACATACGATCGGTGTTTTAAAGATCCCCGTAATCGATGTCGCTCTCCCGATTTTTGATCAAACCACCGATACGTTGTTAAAAAGAGGCGCAACATTATTGGAGGGCGCTTCGTATCCAATAGGTGGTGAAGATACCCATGCAGTTCTGTGCGGACACCGTGGGTTAACGAGTGCAACCCTCTTTACGGATCTGCCTAAGCTGCAGATCGGCGATGCGTTTTATATCGAAACGTTTGATGATACGTTGGCGTATCAAATAGATCAGATCAAAACGGTCGCCCCTGATGATACCGAAGCACTAAAAATTGTCAAAGGCAGGGATTATGTCACCTTACTGACCTGCACACCCTATATGGTCAATAGCCATCGTTTATTGGTTCGCGGCAAAAGGGTTCCTTACAATGAAGAAAATGAAACAAATGCCGCAAAAAAAGCAAACCAGCAGGATTTGTGGGTGCTGCTAGTTGTAAGCACCATACTATTACTACTCCTGCTGGTGATTAGCAGAATCAAAAGAAAAAAACAGCATGATTTGATCACTCTCAGTGATAAGAAGCAAAGATAGCAAGTTTTCCTCTAGATCCACTAGAAAATGACTTGTTAACCTTACTCAGAACGAAACATGTCGTGTGAAATATGGTACAATAACGAAGATAAAAGGTAGTAAAAAGCAGTCGGTCTAATGGTAAAGGTGTCAGAAAAAAGGAAGAATGAGTGGGTAGACAAGCTTTTTCCAACCACTTCCCCAAAATTAAAAAGCGAGAAAGCGCGTATGACGCATGAGAATCGCGCTGAAAGCTTTACCTATGCACGAGGTTGGAACAAGAACATTGTCCTAAAGCAACTTTAGCAAAATGCCCAGTGTGACTAGTATCTCTGATGGTTTTAGAGCAAATAGTCCTCGTTCTTGTCAGGTATATACTGCAGGGATTTAGACACTACTGTCTTTTTACCAATTCGAAGAAGTACCAAGGAGGAAAACGTTCAAATGACCATTCAATGGTTTCCAGGCCATATGGCGAAAGCCAGACGTGAAGTAAGTGAAAAATTAAAATTCGTGGATATCGTTTTTGAACTCGTGGACGCACGCTTGCCGATTTCATCCCGCAACCCCATGCTGGACCAATTATTACAGCAAAAACCACGTTTGATCTTGATCAATAAAGCGGATCTAGCAGATCCCGTTCAAACCAAAAAATGGGAGCATTATTTCCAAGCACAAGGCTATCTAGCACTGGCAATCAACGCCCAAGACAATCAAGGGGTTAAAGCCATTGTTCCTACAGCAAAACAAGTCTTGAAGGAAAAAATCGCCCGTGACAAAGCCAGAGGATTGAAGCCCCGTGCGATTCGGGCGATGGTGATCGGCATCCCGAATGTCGGAAAATCAACCTTGATGAACCGCTTAGTAGGGAAGAAAATCGCTCAGACGGGCAATAAACCTGGCGTGACCAAAGGACAGCAATGGTTGCGTTTCGGGACTGATCTAGAGCTGCTAGATACGCCCGGGATCTTATGGCCAAAATTTGAAGAGCCTGAGATCGGCAAGAAGCTGGCACTGACCGGGGCTATTAAGGATCAGCTGATCCATTTAGATGATATCGCATTGTATGGACTTGATTTTTTCGCTCGTTATTATCCTGAAAGAATCGCCAATCGTTACCAATTAAAGGCGGAGGAAGAGGCGTTATTAGCGCCAGACCTTTTAATGAAGATCACGGAAAAACGTGGCTATAAAGACAATTATGATCGAGGAAGCGAACTTGTTGTCTTTGACATTCGGCAAGGAAAATTAGGCCGTTACACACTAGATCGAGTGGAGGAAATGGAAAGTCAAGATGAAACAATCGATTAAGACAATCAAAGAGCGATTATTTGATCCAACCTTTAATGACCCGGCATTTTTGCAGGAATTGCTAGCAGATGAACGCGCGGGGGTCCAAAAGCTGTTGCAACAATATGAGAAACAATTAGTCAAACAGCAGCTTTTGCGGGAGAAATATGAAGAAATGAGGCGTTTTGAAAACGAAGCATTTCAACAAGGCGCCCGTTTTATCGCCGGTTTAGATGAAGTAGGGCGCGGACCTTTAGCAGGACCCGTGGTGTCAGCTGCGGTGATTCTGCCTAAAGAATGCCAGATTTTGGGGTTAAATGATTCAAAACAGCTTTCTGCGAAGAAAAGAGAAGAACTGTTTATCGAAATTCAAAATAAAGCCGTTGCTGTCGGTATCGGTGTGGTTAGTCCTGAAGAAATCGATCGGATAAATATCTATCAAGCGAGCCGCCTGGCGATGAAAGAAGCTTTGATCGACTTAGCGGTCAAGCCGGAACATTTGCTCATTGATGCGATGACAATCGAGACCGACATCCCTCAACAAAGCTTGATCAAAGGCGATGCCCGCTCCATTTCGATTGCCGCAGCTAGTATCATTGCCAAAGTCTATCGTGACAATTTAATGAAAGATTTTCATGATGTGTATCCTTTTTATGGGTTTGATCAAAATGCTGGGTATGGGACCAAAGTTCATTTAGAAGGGTTAGCTGCCCATGGAATTTGCCCTATTCATCGAAAAACCTTTGCCCCAGTTAAACAATACCTATAAATTTCATCCATCCCTCTTTTTTTAGCGAATCTTATAAGTAAGATCACTAAGAAAAGAGGGTTTTGTTTATGAAGTATCAACAAGCAACAGATTTTGAAAAACAGTTGATAAAACTGTACTACTGTCAGGGAATCGGTCTGCAAGGCTGCTGGAAGATTATTTGGCATTGGCTGGAAACAAAAGAGATGCGTTGTTCGTTGGAAGAGATAATTGCCATCGGCGTCCTTCCACAGCACCGTGCGGTTTTTCGGCGATCATGGGAACAATTGACAGAAGAGCACATCACACAAAAGATGGGGGAACAAAACTACCTCACCTTTTTTTCGGCGGAGTATCCGATGCTTTTAAGACAAATTGCGGACCCACCATTGATGCTTTTTTATGAAGGAAATCTGCAATTGCTACAAACGACTATGATTGGCTTTGTCGGCGCAAGAACAGCTTCTCGCTACGCGCGTAAAGTTTGCGAAAAGCTGATTCCACCGCTAGTGACGGAAAATTATACCATCGTCAGTGGATTGGCAAATGGTGTTGACAGTTTTGCCCATGAATCAGCCATCAGAAATCGTGGGAAAACCATTGCCGTGATTGCGTCTGGGTTGGACCATTGTTATCCTTCTTCTGCGTTTCCATTATTTCAGCAGATTCGTCAAGAACATCTAGTACTGAGTGAATATTCTCATGATACTAAACCGCAAAGACATCACTTTCCCTTGCGCAATCGCATCATTGCTGGTATTTCAAAAGGGATCTGTGTGATTGAAGCTAAAGAAAGAAGCGGTTCTTTGATTACGGCACAATTAGCAATGGAAAATGGCCGCGAAGTTTTTGCAGTACCTGGTGAAATGATTTCCGATCAGTCAAAAGGTTGTCACCACTTGATTCAAGATGGCGCAAAATGTACGATTAGTGTGTCAGATATTTTACAGGAGTTAGCCTTTTTTTGATTTTTCCAATCAACCTTCCTTGACAAACCTTTTCTTGAAAGCTATGATAAGCTACGATTTGTATGTTTCATCTGCATACGATAGGTTCACTGATTGATAGAATATAATAGTAGGAAAAATTCAGGAAGGAGCCATTCTTTATATGGCATATAAATATTTAGTAATCGTGGAATCGCCAGCAAAGGCGAAAACCATTGAAAAATACCTTGGACGAAATTACAAAGTCGTCGCAAGTGTCGGTCATATTCGTGATCTCCCTAAAAGTAAAATGGGAATTGATGTCGAAAATGACTATGAGCCGCATTACATTTCGATCCGTGGCAAAGGCGATGTGATCAAAAGCCTTCGTTCAGCTGCAAAAAAAGCCGAGAAAGTCTACCTCGCAAGTGACCCGGATAGAGAAGGAGAAGCCATTGCTTGGCATTTAGCTTTTCTGCTAGGGTTAGATTTAAAAGATAAAAACCGAGTCGTCTTTAATGAGATCACCAAAGATGCCGTCAAAGCAGCTTTCAAAGAGCCAAGAACGATCGATGTGGATCTCGTCGATGCCCAACAAGCACGGCGGATCTTAGACCGATTAGTCGGGTATTCATTGAGTCCGATCCTTTGGCGCAAAGTGAAAAAAGGATTGAGTGCTGGCCGTGTTCAATCGGTGGCGCTTAAGATCATTATTGATCGTGAAAAAGAGATCCGTGATTTTGTGCCTGAAGAATACTGGAGCATCGATGGGAACTTTAAAAAAGCCACGAAGAAATTTAAAGCCAATTTTTGGGGCCTAGATGGCAAAAAGAAAAAATTACCGAATGCTGAAAGTATTAAAGAAGTCACTGATCGCCTTTCTGGTAAAGACTTTCAAGTGACGAAGGTTGAAAAGAAAGAACGCAAACGCAACCCGGCGGCACCTTTTACCACCAGTAGCTTGCAACAAGAAGCAGCCCGTAAACTGAACTTTCGAACGCGGAAAACCATGATGGTTGCACAGCAGCTCTATGAAGGGATCGCCCTTGGCAAACAAGGCACCGTCGGTTTGATCACCTATATGCGTACTGACTCAACGCGAATCGCAGACACAGCCAAAGGAGAAGCGGCAGAATTTATTGAAACTACCTATGGTTCAGAGTTTTCAGCGCACGGTGGCAAAAAACGCGCGAATGCACAAGGGGCGCAGGATGCCCATGAAGCGGTAAGACCAACCAGTGTGATGCGTACGCCAGAAGCCATGGAGAAATTCTTAGATAAAGACCAACTAAAACTGTATCGCTTGATCTGGTCTCGCTTTGTGGCTAGTCAAATGACGCCGGCGATTTTGGATACAATGAAAGTTACTTTGGATCAAAATGGTGTCATCTTTATTGCCAATGGTTCAAAAATCAAATTTAAAGGGTTTATGCAGGTCTATGTGGAAGGGCGCGATGATGGCAAAGAAGACAAAGAGAACATCTTGCCAGAGTTAGTTGAAGGAGATGTGGTTCAATCTGTATCGATCGAACCGAAACAGCATTTCACTCAACCACCTGCCCGCTACAGTGAAGCCACCTTGATCAAAACCCTTGAAGAGAACGGTGTCGGCCGTCCTTCAACTTATGCACCAACGCTGGAAACGATCCAGCGGCGTTATTATGTGAAATTGACGCAAAAACGTTTTGAGCCAACTGAACTTGGTGAGATCGTCAATTCATTGATCGAGGAATTCTTCCCGCAAATCGTTGATATGCATTTTACTGCTGAAATGGAAAATAGTTTAGATAGCATTGAAGCTGGGAAAGAAGAATGGGTCAAAGTCGTCGATCAATTCTACCGTCCTTTTGAAAAGGAATTGACGACCGCAGAAGAAAGTATCGAAAAAATTCAAATCAAAGATGAACCTGCAGGCTTTGATTGTGATCTTTGCGGACATCCAATGGTGATCAAATTAGGTCGTTACGGAAAATTTTATGCCTGCAGTAATTTCCCTGACTGTCGCAACACGAAACCAATCGTCAAAGAAATCGGCGTTGAGTGCCCGGTCTGTCATCAAGGGCAAGTCGTTGAACGCAAATCGAAGAAAAATCGGTTGTTTTATGGTTGTACCCGCTATCCCGACTGTGACTTTACTACTTGGGATAAACCTGTAGGCCGTAATTGTCCGAAATGCGATAATTACTTAGTTGAGAAGAAAGTCAAAGGCGGCAAACAAGTCGTGTGTATCAATGGCGACTATGAAGAAAATGTGCAAAAATAACTAGCAGGATTCCCTGCAAAAAAGAATCGGCGCATTCTTTTGAACGGTCAGCCTCGATGTTGGCTGACAAAAGAAAGTGCCGGTCCTTTTGATTAATACAAGCAGTTTCTTATGAAAAGAGGCGAGCTTTTGAAATAAAAGGAGAGCACTATGAAAGAAATCAATGTTATTGGTGCCGGTTTAGCCGGAAGCGAGGCTGCGTGGCAAGCAGCGCAAGCAGGTGTCGCAGTAAAGCTTTATGAAATGCGTCCTAAGAAATCGACAGAAGCCCATCATACAAATAATTTTGCCGAGCTTGTTTGTACGAATTCACTACGAGGCAACAATTTAACAAATGCGGTCGGTGTTTTGAAAGAAGAGATGCGTCGCTTGGATTCAGTGATTATTACCTCTGCAGATAAAACAGCGGTTCCAGCAGGTGGTGCTTTAGCTGTTGATCGTGATGATTTTTCAGCGCTAGTCACCAAACGTGTCAAAGAACATCCTTTAGTCACTGTCATCGAAGAGGAGATCACTGAAATTCCAGATGGGATCACCGTGATTGCAACTGGACCTTTGACTTCTGAACCTTTATCCAAAGCGATCCAAGCTTTTAACGGATCAGAAGGATTTTATTTCTATGACGCAGCAGCTCCGATCGTCGATAAATCCACCATCAATATGGATAAAGTTTATTTGAAATCACGCTACGATAAAGGCGAAGCAGCCTATCTAAACTGTCCGATGAACGAAGAGGAGTTTTATGCGTTTCGTGAAGCTTTAGTCAATGCGGAAGTGGTCCCTTTGAAAGAATTCGAAAAAGAAAAATTCTTTGAAGGATGTATGCCAATCGAAGTTATGGCTGGCCGTGGACCGAAAACTATGTTGTTTGGTCCGATGAAACCCGTTGGTTTGGAAGATCCGAAAACCGGCAAGCGTCCTTATGCAGTGATTCAGCTGCGGCAAGATAATGCAGCTGCTTCTCTGTACAACATCGTTGGTTTTCAAACACATTTGAAATGGGGCGAGCAAAAGCGGGTATTCCGGATGATCCCTGGTTTGGAAGAGGCCGAATTTGTGCGCTACGGCGTGATGCATCGGAATAGTTTTATGAATTCACCTGAGCTTTTGCAACAAACCTATCAATCGAAAAAACGTGAGGACCTCTTTTTTGCTGGTCAAATGACAGGGGTCGAAGGGTATGTTGAAAGTGCAGCCAGTGGATTGATGGCTGGCATCAACGCGGCCAAACTTGCAAAAGGCGAAGCACCGATCATTATGCCGCAAGAAACGACAATTGGTAGTATGGCGTATTATATCACCCATGCTGAAGGCAAACACTTCCAACCAATGAATGCCAACTTTGGGTTATTGCCAGAACTTCCAGAGCGAATCAGAGACAAGAAATCTCGTTATGAAGCATTGGCAAATCGAGCGTTAGCTGCTTTAGAAAAAGCTAAAGAACAACTATAAGAGTGATGAGTCAACACCTTCTTACTAATAATTGGTAAGAAGGTTTTTTTTTAATTTGTCTTGAAACTTTAATCAAGGTGACTTATGATAGACAGTAACAATGAGAGAAGGTGGTGAAGATGGTGATCGGAGAATGGGTTCATTTGATTCAAAACTATTTACAGCGTTTTCCTACAGTGATCCAATTTTTAGGATGGCTGATCCTCTTGGTCGGGGTCATTTTCGTTGTCTTTGTTGCATTTAGCTTGCTATTAGGTCCCTTTATGTGGCTTTACAATCGCATCACAGACAAAAACCGCAGCAATGTCATTAGCCGCAATGATTTTGTGATCGGCGAACTGACGGAAAAGATTGTCGGAGACACAATCGGTGAAGTCATGGAAATAGGGAGTCAAAGTGCACGTTCTGTTTATCCCGCTCGGTTTTTTCGGGAAGAAGATCGTGAAAACAATGTTCGATTGCCAGTCGGAACCAAAGTCATCATTGTCGATTTTGATAAAAAAGGGATCGCGTTGGTGGTTGAAAGTAAAAATTTTATAGAATAGGAAGTGTTAGGTTATGGTGGATACAGGATCAGCAGTCGATTTTTTAAGTAATCCAATTTTATGGATCGTTGTCCTCGTTGTTTTATTGGTTGCCTTTTTGATGATACGTTACCGTATCGGGAAACCCGATGAAGCGTTGATCGTTACAGGATCATTCTTAGGAAAAGAAGGCATCAAGATCTTAAAAAACAGTGGGACGTTTGTGATTCCTATTGTTCAAAAAGCTCATAAATTAAGTTTATTGACCCACAAGTTAGAGATTGGGACACCAGAAGTTTATACGGAACAAGGCGTACCGATCAAAGCCAGTGCGACGGTGCTTGTGAAGGTCGGTAATAGTACCGAATCGATCAAGACAGCCGCCGAACAATACTTAGGTAAATCCACAGGTGAATTGGAAGATGAAGCCCAAGAAGTCTTAGAAGGTCACTTACGGGCGATTCTAGGAACGATGACGGTAGAAGCTATCTACAAAAACCGGGATGATTTTGCGGAACAAGTGCAAGAAGTTGCCTCTACGGACTTGAAAAAAATGGGGTTGGAGATCGTTTCGTTTACGATCAAAGATGTCAGCGACAGCAATGGCTACTTGGATGCGTTAGGACGCCCTCAGATTGCTGAAGTGAAAAAAAATGCCGAAGTAGCGGAATCCAATGCCTTAAGAGAAACGCGGATCAAGCAAGCTGAGAATGAGCAATTGGCACAGCATGAAGAGATCCGTCGCCAAACAGAAATCGCAGAAGCGACTAAAGATATGGCATTGAAACAAGCGCAGTACAAACAAGAACGCGAAGTTGCGGATGCGAAAGCAGAACAAATCGCGGTCGGCGAACAAATGAAAGTTCAGTTGATCGAACAAGAAAAAAATATTGAGATCCAAGAAAAACAAGCGGAATTGACGGAAAAAGAATTGAATGCAACTGTCCGTAAAAAAGCCGAAGCAGATAAATATGTCGTTGAACAAAACGCTCTAGCAGACAAAGCACGTGAAATCGCCCGAGCACAAGCCGAAGCGGAAAAAGTCAAATTAGCTGCCCAAGCAGAAGCCGAACGAATTGAAAAACTAGGTAGTGCCGACGCGGAACGGATCGCAAAAGTCGGTCAAGCCGAAGCGGAAAGCCGTGAAAAGATGGCGATTGCTTTGACCAAACTAAACGAAGCCGGTATTTTGATGGAGTTCATCAAAGTGCTGCCTGAAATCGCGAAAGAAGTCAATGCGCCCCTTAGCAATATCGATAAAGTGGTCAGCTTTGGCGGCAACGATGGGCTTCAATCAATGGGAGAAGCTGGTTTAGCGCGAACTTTTGATACGATCAAAGAGACAACCGGATTAGACTTAGTTGGGTTGATCAATGACACGATGTCCACAAAACAAGGAAACAAAGAGCTAGTTCAGGCTGTATCTGAAAGCAATGGTTCGCATCAGCCAACAAAGGATCCAATCGAATAAAAGCAAATAAGTGGAAACGTATCAGTCCCTCTATCTTTTGAGGAGAAGGACTGGTACGTTTTTCTGGCTTTTTTGAGGGATCTTTTGAAGAGTGATAAGAATCTTACGAAGATTCTTAGAAAGTTTTCACAATTATGTCTAAACTTTGAAATATTGATTAAATTCTGACAATTCATTTGTTTTTTTTTGTGGTCTATGCTAAAGTTATTTCGAATCATGAAAAGGGGGGTTACTTTGCAAACAGATCAGTTACAAGAAGAGTTTTTTCGTTATCTTATTGTTGAAAGAGGGTATTCGGAAAAGACAAAAAAAGCGTATCAAGAAGATATGAGCGATTTTTTTTACTTCTTAAAAGAGTCTGGCAATGAAGACCCATTAGCAGTGGAGTACCGTGATGTTCGCGTCTATCTAAGCTATTTGACAGAACGAGAGTACAGTCGTAATTCCATTAGTCGCAAAATGGCTAGCTTGCGATCATTTTACCAATTTCTAACCAAGCATGAGATCGTCAAAGAGAATCCTTTCGCCTACATTCATTTAAAAAAGAAAAACGCCAAATTGCCGCGTTTTTTTTATGAAAAGGAAATGGATGCACTCTTTCAAAGTGTTGCCGGTGATGAGCCATTACAACAGCGCAATCAAGCATTGTTAGAAGTCCTTTACGGTTCAGGTCTGCGGGTCAGCGAATGTAGTAGTCTGACGCTGGGGGCGATCGATTGGGAAAGCGGCGTATTGTTGATCCACGGAAAAGGCAACAAAGATCGTTATGTTCCTTTCGGCAGTTACGCACAAGCGTCAGTCAAGCGCTACCTTTCCTCAGGACGCAAACAACTGATGGAAAAGCAGAACAAAGAACACGATATTCTTTTCGTGAATCATCTTGGTGATGGGATCACTGCAACAGGGATCGAGTATGTGTTGAATCAAATCATTCGAAAAAGCAGTTTAGACAGTAAAATCCATCCTCATATGCTTCGGCATACGTTTGCGACCCATTTATTAAACAACGGTGCCGATATGCGGACCGTTCAAGAATTGTTGGGGCATGCCAATCTATCGACGACACAGATCTATGCGCATGTCACCAAAGACAGTTTACAAAAAAATTATCGCCAATTTCATCCACGCGCGTAAAATTGGTACAGGAGGAACGTAAATGAAGTCAGAATTTCATTCAACCACCATCTGTGCGGTTGAAAAAGACGGCAAGTTTGCCATGGCCGGTGACGGACAAGTAACGATGGGAGAACAGGTCGTTATGAAAGGAACCGCTCGGAAAGTTCGTCGAATTTACAACGGTGAGGTGATCGTTGGCTTTGCCGGCAGTGTAGCAGATGCCTTTACCTTGGAAGAAAAATTTGAAGGAAAACTAAATGAATACAACGGAAATTTGCAACGAGCTGCAGTAGAATTGGCGCAAGAATGGCGGACGCAGCAGTCGATGCAAAAACTAGAGGCGATGCTGATCGTCATGAATGATAAGGAGATGCTCTTAGTCTCTGGGACAGGCGAGGTCATTTCGCCAGATGAAGGGATCTTAGCCATTGGTTCAGGTGGAAATTATGCCTTGGCGGCAGCTCGTGCGATGAAACGTTATGGCGGCGAACTATCTGCCAAAGAAATCGCTGAAGGTGCCTTGAATATCGCAGCAGACATTTGTGTCTTTACGAATCACAATATCATTGTAGAAGAGTTTTAAAGAGGGATGACGATATGACAAACCAAAACAAATCACCACGAGAAATCGTGAAAGAATTAGATGAATACATCGTTGGGCAAACCAACGCCAAAAAATCAGTGGCTGTTGCTTTGAGAAATCGCTACCGCCGGCTACAATTAGATGAAAAGATGCAACAAGATGTCACACCAAAAAATATTTTGATGATCGGACCGACAGGGGTTGGGAAAACGGAAATTGCGCGACGTTTAGCGAAGATCGTTGATGCACCTTTTGTTAAGTTAGAAGCGACGAAATTCACGGAAGTCGGCTATGTCGGTCGAGACGTAGAATCGATGGTACGTGACCTCGTTGAAAATGCGATCCAAATCGTGAAAAAAGAACAATATAAAAATGTGCGGATCCAAGCGGAGAAAAAAGCCAACCGTCGTTTAGTAAAAGTCTTAGTTCCTGGTATTAAAAAGGAACAGAAAAAGAATACCAATCCTTATGAACAAATGATGAATATGTTCAACGCCGCACAACAACCAGAAGAGCCAAAAGAAGAATTGACAGATGAGATTCGCAGCAACCGTCAAGCCATTTTCGAGCAATTAGAAAAGGGGCTTTTAGACAACCGAGAAGTGACGATCCAAGTCGATGAGCCGAAAAATCAAGCACCAATGATGAACAATGGCTTAGAACAAATGGGGATCGATTTGAATGAAACCTTAGGGGCATTGAAACCGCAAAAGAAAATCGAGCGCACGGTAACTGTGAAAGAAGCACGAGAATTGTTGATTCAAGAAGAATCCTCCAAACTGGTTAACGACGCGGATATTCACAGTGAAGCGTTACGTTTAGCAGAATCTAGCGGCATCATTTTTCTTGATGAAATCGACAAGGTATCTTCGAAATCACAGCAGTCAGGAGAAGTTTCTCGTGAAGGGGTGCAAAGAGACATCTTACCGATCGTTGAAGGATCGCAAGTCAATACGAAATATGGCACGTTACAAACAGATCATATTCTCTTTATCGCTTCAGGCGCGTTCCATCTATCAAAACCAAGCGATCTGATCCCTGAGTTGCAAGGGCGTTTCCCGATTCGCGTGGAACTAGATGACTTGACAAAAGAAGACTTTGTTAAAATTTTAACGGAGCCAAACAATGCTTTAGTCAAACAATACATCGCCTTGTTAGGAACCGAGAATGTCAAAGTGGTCTTTACGATGGAAGCCATCGAAAAAATTGCCGAAATCGCGTATCAAGTCAATCGCGATACCGACAATATTGGTGCTCGTCGTTTGCATACAATTCTAGAAAAACTACTTGAAGATTTATTGTTTGAAGCATCTGAGATGCAAATGGGTGAAATTACGATCACAGAAGCGTATGTGGAAGAAAAACTTGCGTCCATCGCAAAAGATGAAGACTTAAGCCGGTATATTTTATAAAGGGAGCGGACCAATGAAAACATTATTAGAAAAGACAAGACAAATCAACGAATTATTGCAGCAAAAAAACACCTTTAATTTAGCTTCTGATTTGCCTTACGACAAAATGGCTGTCATTTTAGGAAATATCCTAGACAGCAATGCGTATATTATTAGCATCGACGGTAGTGTGTTAGGTTTTGTTGAGAACCATGATGTCAATAACGAACGCATCAAAAAAATGTTTGTTGAAAAACAGTTTCCTAAAAATTATACAGATTTAGTCGATCACCTGACTTCCACAGAAGCTAATGTGCCAATCAGTGATGATATGACCGCTTTTCCTGTGGAAGGCCGTGAGTTGTATCCCAACGGACTAACAACTGTCGTACCGATTTACGGTGCAGGGGAACGTTTAGGGACAATCATTCTTTCTAGAATCGATAAATCTTTTGATGATGACGATTTGGTATTAGCGGAATACAGTGCAACAGTTGTGGGTATGCAATTCTTGTACCAAAAATCCCGCAGTATCGAAGAAGACGTTCGCAGTACAACGGCTGTTCAAATGGCGATCAACACCCTTTCTTATAGTGAGTTGAAAGCTGTTCAAGCAATTTTTGAGGCACTAGAAGGAGACGAAGGTCGTCTGACCGCATCAAGTATCGCTGATCGCATTGGTATTACACGGTCGGTGATCGTAAATGCTTTACGTAAATTAGAGTCTGCCGGTATTATTGAATCCCGCTCTTTGGGGATGAAAGGCACCTATTTAAAAGTGCTTAACAGTCGCTTTAAAGAGGAATTGACGAAACATCAATATTAGGAGATGAGACCATGACAGTTACCATCACGGCCGGTCATCTGCAAGCAAAAATTGCAGAAAAAGGGGCTGAGCTGCAAAGCTTAGTCGATACAAGCAATGACCTTGAATATATTTGGCAAGCTGATCCAAACCACTGGGGAAAGCATGCCCCGATCTTATTTCCGATCGTTGGTGCCTTAAAAGAGGACACCTATCAGCATGAGGGCAAAAGTTATCATTTGCCTCGTCATGGATTTGCCAGAGACATGTTGTTTACTGTCGTTGAAAAACGCACAGATTACGCTTTGTTTTTACTAGAAAGTTCGACTGAAACCAAAGCAAAGTATCCGTTTGATTTTCAGCTGTATGTCAGTTATGAATTAGGCGGTGATGGTTTAGTCGTCAAATACCAAGTGAAGAATAGCGGTCAAAAAGAGCTCTATTTCTCCATTGGTGGACACCCTGCATTCAACGTCCCACTTGAAAAAGGGCTGACTTTTGAAGACTATTATCTTTCTTTTTCTCCAAAGAAATCACGGGTGAAATTGCCGTTAAAAGGCAACTATATTGATTATGAGCAACGCACACTCGGTCAAACGAATACGGATTTACGCTTGACCCATGACATGTTTGCAAATGATGCGCTAGTTTATGAAACGAAAGGATTACATTCCTACTCGATTCGCAGTGAGAAATCGCCTCATAGTGTCACGTTAAGCTACAATAATATGACGTATGTCGGTTTTTGGTCCACGTATCCAGTGAAATCGCCGTTTCTATGTATAGAACCATGGTGCGGTATCGCAGACACACTGGAAGCTTCCGGTGAGCTTTCAGAAAAACTGGGGATTCAAGCACTTCCACCTGAAGAAGTATTTGAAACAAAGTACTCAATCACAGTTAAATAATGTATGCAAAAAGAAGCTGGGAAAAGCGCAATGACTTTTCTCAGCTTCTGCTTATTTGTTCGTTTGACGCTTATTCAGTCCAAAGGGTACTCGACTTTCGGTTCCGTCTTTGATGCGGGTGATGTTTTCACGATGGCGAATAAAGATAAAAATCGTTACGCCGATGGCGATAAAGGTCAGCAGCCAATTTTGCTCAGGCAAGATCGCAGGGGCGATAAAAGGCAAAACAATCGTCGATAAAGTGATCAAACACGCCGCGATCATACTGGTCAGACTCACCATACTGGTCACATAAAGACAGATAACAAAAATCAATGAAGAATAAATGAAAAAGAGCGGATTGTATCCTAAGAGCATCCCAGCACTTGTCGCCACTGCTTTGCCGCCTTTAAATTTGGCAAAGATTGGGAAGGTGTGGCCTAAGATTGCACAGACCCCAAACCAGAGCGGATTGACGGTATGGAGACCAAAGATGACCGGCAAGCTGGTCGCCAAAGTTCCTTTTAAGATATCCATCAATAAAACAACGATCCCGGCTTTTTTTCCTAAAACGCGAAATGTATTGGTCGTTCCCGTATTGCCGCTGCCGAATTGGCGAATATCTTTTTTGAAAAACAGTTGGCCAATCCAAACACCCGAGGGGATCGAACCTAAAAGGTAAGCAACAATAAATAAAAGAATCGTATTCATAATAACCAACTTTCTTTGCAAGGCTAGGGCAATTTTAGCATGAAAACGCCTTTCCAACAATAAGAAAATCTTTCGCTGGTTAGGGAAAGAAGAAAAACAGCTTTTCTCAGAGCTGTGAAACACAAACGAGCCATTTTGTGACTCTAGCTTGTGCAAACAAAGGAAAAAGGATAAGATAGTTTAGAAAAATGTTCGCTTGAAAAAAGCGTATTTTGTGTTAAGATTTTTTTTGCAGTTCTTTCAGCAGCAAAAAAGGACTGATCAAGATTAAAGGAGCGGTGGGTTTGGCAAAGAAAACCACAGAATATAATGATGCTTCCATTCAGGTCTTAGAGGGCCTGGAAGCAGTAAGAAAACGGCCAGGAATGTATATCGGCTCGACCGATAGCCGCGGCTTGCACCACTTAGTGTATGAAATCGTCGATAATGCGGTTGATGAGGCACTCTCAGGATACGGCAATGAAATCGATGTTACGATCCATAAAGACAATAGTATCAGTGTTCGAGACAATGGCCGAGGAATGCCGGTCGGGACACATGCATCTGGAATCCCGACTGTTGAAGTCATCTTCACAGTATTACATGCTGGCGGGAAGTTTGGCCAAGGCGGCTACAAAACCTCTGGCGGCCTTCATGGGGTTGGTGCCAGTGTTGTAAATGCCTTATCCAGCTGGCTAGAAGTGGTCATCGTTCGAGATGGCATCGAATATAAACAGAGCTTCAAAGACGGTGGGAAACCAGCCGGTACCTTGAAAAAAATCGGCAAAACCCGTAAACCAACGGGAACCACAGTCACCTTTAAACCAGACGATACAATCTTTTCTGCAACCAAATTCTCCTATGAGATTCTCGCAGAACGTTTGAGAGAATCAGCCTTCTTGTTGAAAGGGGTCAAAATCTCCCTGACGGATGAACGAGGGGAAGAACCAATTCATGAAGTCTTTTTATATGAGGAAGGCATCAAAGAATTTGTTGATTATTTAAATGAAGAAAAAGATACCTTGACCCAGGTGGTTTATTTTTCTGGCACGAAAGAAGCCATCGAGGTAGAACTTGCCTTTCAATACAATGATGGCTATTCGGAAAATGTCTTGTCTTTTGTCAATAATGTACGTACCAAAGATGGTGGTACCCATGAAGTGGGGATGAAGACATCAATGACGAAAGCTTTCAATGAGTATGCCCGCAAGGTGAATTTGTTGAAGGAAAAAGATAAGAACCTTGAAGGCAGTGATTTTCGGGAAGGCTTAGCGGCCGTGCTGTCGATCCGTGTTCCGGAAAATCTTTTGCAATTTGAAGGACAGACCAAAGGGAAATTAGGAACACCCTTAGCAAGAAATGCGGTAGACAATGTGATTGGCGAGCAGCTAGGCTATTACCTGCAAGAAAACAGTGAAATGAGTCAAATGCTGGTTCGTAAAGCGATCAAAGCAAGAGAGGCCCGTGAAGCTGCCAGAAAAGCGAGAGAAGAAAGCCGCACTGGAAAGAAACGCAAAAAAGGGGAGTCACTGCTTTCTGGAAAATTAACGCCTGCACAATCTCGTAATCCTAAGAAAAATGAATTGTACCTGGTGGAGGGGGATTCTGCTGGTGGTTCAGCGAAGCAAGGCCGTGACCGCAAGTTCCAAGCGATTTTACCGTTACGAGGCAAAGTTATCAATACGGAAAAAGCCAAAATGCAGGATATTTTGAAAAATGAAGAGATCAATACCATGATCTATACTATCGGTGCCGGTGTTGGCCCAGAGTTTTCGATTGAAGACTGCAACTATGATAAAGTGATCATCATGACCGATGCGGACACCGATGGGGCACACATCCAAGTATTGCTATTGACGTTTTTCTACCGTTACATGAAACCGTTGATCGAAGCAGGAAAAGTTTACATTGCTTTGCCGCCTTTGTACAAAGTGTCCAAAGGGTTAGGGAAAAAGGCAGTAGTCGAATACGCTTGGACCGATGATGAACTAAGCAAACTGACCCAAAAAATCGGCAAAGGCTATATGCTTCAGCGCTACAAAGGGTTGGGGGAAATGAATGCCGATCAATTGTGGGAAACGACGATGGACCCAGAAACGCGGACGCTGATTCGAGTAAGGATCGATGATGCGGCTCAAGCAGAACGTCGCGTCACCACATTGATGGGAGATAAAGTAGAACCACGTCGGAAGTGGATCGAAAGCCATGTTCAATTCAGTTTAGAAGAAGATGGCAGTATTTTGGATAAAAAAGAAGATACAGTACCGGAATTAGTTGATGAAAAGTTAATGGATACCGAACAAGCAGAAAGCAAACAGTTAGTTAAGGAATAGGAGGTGGTCTCTTGGAACACAGAAGCAATATACAAGAATTGACATTGGAAGAAGTGATGGGAGATCGCTTCGGACGATATTCCAAATACATCATTCAAGAACGGGCATTGCCGGATATTCGTGATGGGTTAAAACCGGTTCAGCGGCGCATCTTGTTTGCCATGAACCAAGACGGCAATACGTATGACAAAGGCTTCCGCAAATCAGCGAAATCAGTCGGAAATATCATGGGGAATTTTCACCCCCATGGCGACTCAAGTATCTATGAAGCAATGGTCCGCATGAGCCAAGACTGGAAACTACGTCAGATTTTGATTGAAATGCACGGGAACAACGGGAGTATGGATGGCGATCCACCAGCAGCCATGCGTTATACGGAAGCACGGCTTTCAGAATTAAGCGGTGAGCTGTTAAAAGATATCGAAAAAAACACGGTCGAATTGGTGTGGAACTTCGATGATACCGAAAAAGAACCAACTGTTCTACCAGCAAAATACCCGAATCTGTTAGTCAATGGCTCAACGGGGATCTCAGCTGGGTATGCAACGGAAATTCCCACCCACAATTTAGGAGAGATCATTGATGGAACGGTCTATTTGATCGACCATCCGCAAGCTTCTTTGAATCAGCTGATGAAGTATATTCCTGGCCCTGATTTTCCAACAGGAGGGATTTTACAAGGGAAAGAAGAAATCAAAAAAGCCTATGAAACAGGTAAAGGCAAAGTGATCCTGCGTTCGAAAACCAAGATTGAAGACATTAAAGGCGGCAAACAGCAAATCGTCATCAATGAAATTCCCTATGAGGTCAATAAAGCCAATTTAGTCAAAAAAATGGATGAGATCCGTTTGAATAAACGGATCGACGGGATTGCTGAAGTACGGGATGAAACCGACCGTACTGGTTTGCAGATCGTTGTCGAGCTGAAAAAAGAAGCAAATGCACAAGGAATTTTAAATTATCTATTTAAAAATACCGAATTGCAGATCAACTACAACTTCAATATGGTAGCCATTGACAATATGCGCCCCCAACAAGTCGGTTTGAAACGGATTTTAGAAAGCTACATCAAGCATCGCCGTGAAGTGATTGAAAAACGCAGTCGTTTTGAACTGCAAAAAGCTCAAAAGAGACAGCATATCGTTGATGGTCTGATCAAAGCTCTATCGATTCTTGATGAAGTGATCGCCACCATTCGCGGTAGTAAAGACAAAAAAGATGCCAAAAACAATCTAGTGGTTCAACACGGCTTTACGGAAGAGCAAGCAGAAGCCATTGTAAACTTGCAGTTGTACCGGTTAACCAATACGGATATCACTCAATTGCAAGCAGAGGCGAAAGAACTTGCTGAAACGATCGCTGAATTGACAACAATCTTAAATGAGGAAAGCGAATTACTGAAAGTGATCAAAAAGGAATTGCGGGAAATCAAGAAAAAATATACGACCCCGCGGTTGACTGAGATCGAAGCAGAAATTCAAGAAATCAAGATTGAAACACAAGTCTTAGTTGCACAAGAAGAAGTCGTCGTAACAGTCACAAGAGACGGCTATGTCAAACGCAGCAGTTTGCGTTCTTACGGCGCTTCAAAACCAGAAGAGATCGGCATGAAAGAAGGCGACTCTTTACTTTATAGCAGTCAAATGAACACGTTAGATCATCTGTTGTTGGTAACCAATAAAGGAAACACGATCTATCGTCCGGTTCATGAATTGCCTGATTTAAAATGGAAAGATCTAGGCGAACATATTTCGCAAACGGTCATGACGCTGGCCCAAGATGAAATGATCATTGGGGTCTTTGCTTACAAAGAGATCGATCCTTTGAAAAACTTTGTGCTGATCAGTAAAAACGGCATGATCAAACAAACGCGGATGACGGAATTTGAACCTTGGCGTACCTATAAGACACGGCCAATGACGATCATGAAGCTAAAAGATGAAACCGATGAATTGGTCAATGTCTTTTTGACGGATCAAACGGAAGAAATGGATGTCTTTTTAGTCAGTCATCTTGCCTTTGGCTTACGGTATTCGCTTAATGAAGTGCCGGTTGTGGGACCAAAAGCAGCTGGAGTCAAAGCGATGAACCTTAAAGCGGGTGATTATCTTATCAATGGGTTGTTAGTTTATTCAGAAGGGGATACACCAATCGTTCTGATTACTCAACGTGGCGCAGCAAAACGCATGCTGGCTCAAGAGATTACCCAATTAGGACGGGCGAAGCGTGGTTTGATGGTCTTGCGTGAATTGAAGAAAAATCCTCATCGCGTCGTCTATATGGGCAGTGGGGAAAATCAGCAACTGCTAGTGACCAACCAAAAAGGACAAGCCTTTGAAGTCATCACGAATCAAATCCCGATCAATGATCGGACCTCCAATGGCTCATTTATTATGGATGAGAAAACAGGGGGACAAATCTACGAAGTGAAAACACAAATCAGTCCTGCAATCGCGGAGGATCCTGTACTATAAATTATAACAAAACAGCCATTCTGTACCAGTACAGGATGGCTGTTTTTTACCTCTTAATTAATCTTTCACATTTGCTAAAAACGCACTTTAATAAAAGATTCACATTTAAAATATACCTATAAATCAACGTTTTTAATAATAAACATCTTAAAAATAATTAAATTGTTCAAAATAATTCTTGAAAATGCTTGCAATCATTCAGGCGTGTGTTATACTGTTCACGTAAAGCTGTTACATTAGTGAACAGAAAATTTAAGGAGGTCCATCAGATGGAACAATGGAATGGATTTAAAGGAAAAACTTGGAAAGAAGAAGTAAACGTACGCGACTTCATCCAAGAAAACTACACACCTTATGACGGAACAGATGAATTCCTAGCAGATGCTACTGAAGCAACGACAAAGCTATGGGATCAAGTCATGGAACTGAACAAGCAAGAGCGTGAAGCTGGCGGCGTATTGGATATGGATACAAAAGTCGTTTCAACGATTACTTCTCATGGACCTGGCTACTTAGACAAAGACTTAGAAACAGTTGTTGGTTTCCAAACGGAAAAACCATTTAAACGCAGCTTGCAACCATTTGGCGGCATCCGCATGTCAGAACAAGCAGCAGAATCTTACGGCTATGAAATTGATGCGGAAGTTTCTCACATTTTCCGCGACTACCGTAAAACACATAACCAAGGAGTATTTGATGCCTATACACCTGAAATCAGAGCAGCTCGTCGTTCTGGTGTAATCACAGGTCTTCCTGATGCATACGGCCGTGGCCGGATCATTGGTGACTACCGTCGTGTTGCATTATACGGAGTGGACTTCTTGATCAAAGAAAAACAACAAGACCTACTATATTGCGGAAACGGAACCATGTCTGAAGACATTATCCGCCAACGGGAAGAATTAAGTGAACAAATTCGTGCTTTAAGCGAATTGAAAGAACTAGGAAACATTTACGGATTTGATATTTCTAAACCTGCTCAAACGGCAAAAGAAGCATTCCAATGGTTATATCTTGGTTACTTAGCAGCCATCAAAGAACAAAACGGTGCAGCAATGTCATTGGGACGTACGTCAACTTTCCTTGATATTTATGTAGAGCGTGATTTGAAAAACGGTGTGATCACTGAAGTAGAAGCACAAGAAATCGTTGACCATTTTGTCATGAAACTACGTCTTGTGAAATTTGCTCGGACACCTGATTACAATGCCTTGTTCTCTGGGGATCCAACTTGGGTAACTGAATCAATCGCTGGTATGGGTGAAGACGGACGTCATATGGTAACAAAAAACAGCTTCCGTTTCTTACACACTCTAGCAAACTTAGGCCCAGCGCCAGAACCAAACTTGACTGTTTTATGGTCAACACGTTTGCCTCATAACTTCAAAACATTCTGTGCGAAAATGTCGATCCAAACATCAGCGATTCAATATGAAAACGATGATGTGATGCGTGGGCATTGGGGCGACGACTACGGAATCGCTTGTTGTGTATCAGCAATGCGTATCGGGAAACAAATGCAATTCTTTGGTGCTCGTGCCAACTTAGCAAAAACATTGTTGTATGCAATCAACGGTGGGGTAGATGAAAAATCAAAAGCACAAGTTGGACCAAAATTCCAACCAATTACTTCTGAATACTTGGATTACAACGAAGTAATGGAAAAATATGACACAATGATGGACTGGATTTGTGATCTGTATGTGAACACATTGAACATCATTCATTACATGCACGACAAATATTCTTATGAACGCATTGAAATGGCGCTACAAGATACAGACATTTTACGTACGATGGCTACTGGTATCGCTGGTTTCTCTGTAGCAGTTGACTCATTATCAGCAATTAAATATGCCAAAGTTCGTACGATCCGTGATGAAAACGGCATTGTTGAAGATTACGAAATCGAAGGCGATTATCCTAAATACGGAAACAATGATGACCGCGTAGATGATATCGCAGTCAACTTGTTGAAAGCCTTCATGAAGAAAGTGAAACGCACCAAAACTTACCGTGATTCAAAACACACAACATCGATCCTTACAATCACTTCTAACGTGGTTTATGGTAAGAAAACAGGGAACACACCTGATGGACGTCGTGCAGGTGCACCATTTGCTCCAGGAGCAAATCCAATGCATGGTCGCGATACTCATGGAGCGTTGGCAAGTCTTTCATCAGTTGCGAAATTGCCATATGATTACTCATTAGATGGTATTTCAAACACCTTCTCAATCGTACCTAAAGCACTAGGTCGTGACGATGAAACACAACAAGAAAATCTAGCAACAATGTTAGATGGCTATGCTGCAAAAGGTGGTCACCACTTAAATATTAACGTATTTAACCGTGATACATTACTTGATGCGCAAGCTCATCCAGAAAAATACCCACAATTAACGATTCGGGTTTCTGGTTATGCGGTTAACTTCATTAAATTGACCAAAGAACAACAAGATGATGTCATTGCTCGTACAATGCACGAAGCAATGTAATAAGTAACAAATTCAGGCGGCGGACGGGAAAATCCGCCGCCTCTTGTTTTGAAAGTATCAGACGGAACAAGATCATCCGTCGTTTCGAAGAAAGGAAGAGCATTATGGCAGTAACAGGACAAGTACATTCAACAGAAAGTTTTGGATCGGTAGATGGACCGGGTATCCGTTTTATTGTATTCATGCAAGGATGCCGCATGCGTTGCCAGTTTTGTCATAATCCAGATACTTGGAAGATTGGCACGGGTGTCGAACGAACGACCGATGACGTCTTAGAAGAAGCGTTGAAATACCGTGAATTCTGGGGACAAAAAGGTGGGATCACTGTCAGTGGTGGGGAACCGTTACTTCAAATGGATTTTCTGATCGATCTGTTTCGCAAAGCCAAAGCAGAAGGGGTCAGCACAACATTGGATACTTGCGGAAAACCATTTACACGAGAAGAGCCTTTTTTCAGTAAGTTTCAAGAGTTGATGACTGTGACTGATTTGCTGTTGTTTGATATCAAACATATCGATAACAAAGCCCATAAAGAGTTAACTACTCAATCCAATGATAACATTTTGGATATGGCGAATTATCTTTCAGAAATCAATCAACCTGTCTGGATTCGCCACGTGCTGGTTCCATTTAGAAGCGACTATGATGAATTTTTGATCCGTTTGGATGAGTTTATCAAAACACTGAAGAATGTCGATAAAGTGGAGATCTTGCCTTATCACACGATGGGAAAATACAAGTGGGATGAGCTTGGCTTGAAATATCCCCTTGAAGGCATCGAACCACCAACAGAAGATCGGGTGAAAAATGCCAAACGTTTGCTTCATGTAGACGACTATAAAGGCTACTTGACCCGTTGATTAAACCAGGAAAGAAGAGATTGCTATTGCTTCTTTCCTGGTTTTTTACTATTATTAGAAAGTGAATATCAATTGAAATAGGAGCGATGAAGAAATGTCGAAAATATTAGTGTTCGGTCATCAAAATCCTGATACCGATGCCATTGGTGCAGCGATTGCTTTTGCGAACTTACAAAATCAACTCGGGAAAGACTGTGAAGCAGTAGCGCTTGGTACACCAAATGAAGAAACACAATTTGCACTAGATACCTTTGGTCTGGCTGCTCCTCGTGTGATCGATTCAGTGGCAAAGGAAACCCAAGAAGTAATGCTAGTGGATCATAACGAATTTCAACAAAGTGCAGCAGATATTGCGGATGTTACTGTATTAGCAGTGGTCGATCATCACCGTATCGCTAACTTTGAGACAGCTAACCCACTGTACTATCGTGCAGAACCTGTTGGTTGTACCAGTACGATCGTCTTGAAGTTATACAAAGAAAATCAAGTGGAAATACCAAAAGCGATCGCAGGAATCATGCTTTCAGCGATCATCTCCGATACATTGTTATTCAAATCGCCAACATGTACCGATGAAGATGTAGCGGCAGCAAAAGAATTAGCGGTTTTAGCAGGTGTTGAACTGGAAGCATACGGATTGGACATGTTGAAAGCCGGCACAAACCTTGGGACAAAATCAGCAGCAGAATTGCTGGACTTGGATGCAAAAAGCTTCCCAATGGGCGGGAAAAACATCCGTATCGGGCAAGTCAATACGGTCGATTTAAAAGAAGTCTTTGACCGTCAATCAGAGTTGGAAGCTGCCATGAAAGAATCAATGTCAGCAAATGGCTATGATCTGTTCTTGCTGGTTGCTACTGATATCTTAGACAGTAATTCTGAGCTATTAGTTGTTGGTGAACCAATTGCCCCAGTAGAAGCAGCGTTTAACACGACATTAACCAACAATCGTGCCTTCTTACCAGGAGTTGTTTCTCGTAAAAAACAAATCGTTCCTCAATTAACCGCAGTTTTTGAAGGATAATTTGAATAAATGTCAGAATGCTGGTGAGATCTGTTTTGGTAGATCAAGCCAGCATTTTTCATGATTTTTTGAATAAGGAGTCCGCACAGTGAAATTTTTTTATAGTCCCCATTATCGTTCATTACAACCGATAGTGGCATCTTCTGAATTCCATGATTTGGTTCATGTGCTTCTAAGCTGTCAAGAACCGCCGACATTACGAGAGCTAAAAGCGAAGTTTCCGCAGGTGTCATTTGATAAAACTCTTGACCGCTTGATCGCATCAGCTTTGATCATCCGTAAAAATCGACGCTATTTTTTAGGTTTTCCTGTTTATACTGAAGAAGATCAAAAGCAGTTGCAAGAAAGTGACGGTTTTTATCAAGAAGCCCTTGATTGGTCAACACAAGAGATTGCTGATTTTATCAAAAGCTTTACGGTGACAAGTGCTGAAAACAAATATTTTTATGGTTGTTTGCAAGGAGTGGAGCAAGGAGTCGTGTATTCGTTGACTCATGAGACGTTTCAGATGATCACTTACGCAAAAGCGCCATGGCCACCGACACTACCGGCTTTTTTTGAAGCAAATCGCCAGCTACAAAATCTAGCGGTTTATGACGAACTAATGGATTTGATCGGCGATGTCGATCCAGTCTATTACTTAGATCAAGTAAGTGTCATCTTTGAACGTATCCGTAAAAACAAAAAAGTGCGTTCAAGTATTTTTCTAGAATCGCTCCAACGATTGAAAATTGTCAGTTCCGAGCTAGATTTCTTGCTGGAAGAAATAAATTGTGATAATCTAAAAAACGGTCGTTATCCTCCTTCTGAAAAGGATAGTTTCTTGCAACGATTAGTGATTGCTCAATTAGCAATAAGGACAGGTTCATACAACACTTTATTTTTCAATAATATTTGACATTTCTAATAATTGTGTTATTTGTTTAAAATTATATGATTTTTTAAAAGCTGTTAGACATCATTCTAACAGCTTTTTTTAGTTTTCTTTAAAATGATAATTTGATGAATAAAAATTAAAAAACAACAATCGTTTTGTTTGGAGTTTTGATTTCTTGGTGATATGATGATTTCAGAACTTTGAAAGGGGATATAAAAATGGAAGGATATAAAACGGTTGAGTTTGAACAGTTGGAAGGGCATAAAACGAAAGCAGAAATGATTACATTCGTATCGATGACAGAAATAGAAGCTGCTCGGCAAGCAATTACAAATGCGGGGATCGATGAAACACGTTTTTCTGACGGAGATCTCATTCTGGCATTGAAGCAAAAGGAACGATTTGGGGCAAATACAATCGTTTCCGTGGTTATTGATTGGCTATTGAATCAAAATTACTTAGTGAATCCAGCCCATGCTCTGCGTTACTTGGCAAAGAAAATGGCTGATGGTCCTGTAACGAGTTATAAACTATTAAGTGAGAGTGAGTTTGACTGTGATGGGAATTACTACTTGATTGGTCACACTGGTAAATCATTGGCGGTAAATAAAGCCTATAAAGTTTATACTGACGGACAAGTAAAAGAGCTTTGGCAAGCAAAATAGTTGAAGATGATTTCGGCTCTAGCGGGGAAAGAAAGTGACTGTAGAAACAGTTGTTTTCAAAAAAGGATCAAATATTGAAGGTTGTGAAAGATGCGTGAAACTAAACATTCGAATCGGCTTAGCTGGCAGTCATCTTCTGATTGGTGCATTCAGCCTGATCGGCGCACTGCTGACGCTTTACAAAGTACCAACTAGTTTTGGTACGATCCAAGTCTTGTTAGGTGAAATTTATTATACCGATACGGTATTTGACCGATTTACTCAGCTTTTCTTATTGGGGATCATTAGTCTTTATACCGTAGTGACGAGTTTTTATGGGTTTCGATTTTGGTGTTTTTGCTCCGCCTCTTCTGCATTTGGGACACTGTTGGCATATGTTGAATTAACTGAGACACTTCCGATGATGGTTGTTTTTATCCTAGTATTGGTAAGTTTGTTTCAGTTATGTGTAGTCACATACTTCATTTTCCAAAAGCTAAAAAGTAGAGCTGAAACAGGTTGAACAGATACGTTCAAGCTGTTTTTTTCTGTCCAGAACAATTCGTTCGTATCATAGGGTTATTACGTTACTAGAAATTTATTTTATGCTATGCTAGCAGTAGAGAACGTTTGCTTGCGAATCTTTCTCAAAGGGTAAAATCGTGACAGTGATCGATGGTCACAGAATAAGCGATCAAGATGAATTGAAGGAGGACTGATGAGAGAGTGGTTACCAAACAACAGGAACTGACTGCAGAAAAAGACTTTCTGAGTGGTGAAAATTTTTATGTCCAACATTTCTTAGGAGCCCATCAAGTCGATAACGGCTATGTGTTTCGCGTTTGGGCACCAAAGGCTCAACAAGTTTGGCTTGTTGGCGATTTCAACCAATGGACAGACACTTTGCCAATGAATAAAAGGGCAGAATCTGGAGTCTGGGAAATTGAGACCAATCAAGTAAAAGCAGGCCAGCTTTATAAATACAAAGTCAAACAAGCAAATGGACGAGAAGTGTTAAAGATTGACCCTTTTGCTGTCCATTTTGAAGCTCGACCAGGAACAGCGGCAGTCTTGCACAAGATTCCTCCCAAAAAATGGCGGGACGGACTGTGGCAAGGCCGCAAAAAAAGACAGAAAACATTTAACCGACCTCTAAATATTTATGAAGTTCATGCCAGCTCGTGGAAGCACCACGAAGACGGCACCCCTTATCGCTTCTCTGAATTAAAAGATGAACTTATTCCTTATGTGAAAAAAATGGGTTATACCCATATTGAATTTATGCCACTGATGGAACATCCATTAGGTACCTCTTGGGGCTATCAGTTGACAGGTTATTTTGCGCTCAGTTCCTATTATGGGACACCAGAAGAGTTCCAAGACTTTGTAGAGGCATGCCACTTAGAAAATATTGGTGTCTTTGTTGACTGGGTACCTGGACATTTTTGTGTCAATGACGACAGCCTCGCTTATTATGACGGGACACCAACCTTCGAATACATGGACGAGAATCGAGCCAAAAATGTGCGCTGGGGAGCAATCAATTTTGATCTAGGGAAACCGCAAATCCAAAGCTTTCTGATCTCAAGCGCCTTGTTTTGGATTGAGTTCTATCATATCGATGGGATTCGAGTGGATGCTGTTTCCAACATGATTTACCGCGATTATGACGAAGGACCTTGGGAGCCCAATCACGAAGGCGGCAATCGCAATTTTGAAGGCTATTACTTCTTGCAGAAGCTTAATTCCGTTATTAAATTAGCCCATCCAGCAGTGGTCATGATAGCAGAAGAAAGTACTTCTGAGACCAAAATAACAGGAATGGTCGAAGAGGGAGCGTTAGGATTTGATTATAAATGGAATATGGGCTGGATGAACGATGTCTTGCGTTTTTATGAGATGGATCCGATTTTCCGCAAAGACCATTTAAGTTTGCTTTCTTTTTCTTTTATGTATCGGATGCAAGAAAATTATATTTTGCCTCTCTCTCATGATGAAGTTGTTCATGGTAAAAAAAGTTTGATGCACAAAATGTGGGGAGACCGCTACAAGCAGTTTTCACAATTACGCAATCTTTATACGTACATGATGATGCATCCAGGAAAAAAACTATTGTTTATGGGAAGTGAATGGGGTCAGTTTTTAGAATGGAAGTACGATCACGGTCTCGAATGGGTCGATCTAAACGATTCCCTAAATGCAAAAATGCAGTTCTTCACCCAAACCTTGAATGAATTGTACAAAGAAGAACGAGGACTTTGGGAGTTAGACGATCAGGAAGAATCGTTGGAAGTGATCGATGCAGATAACTTAGATGAAACGACATTGACTTTCTTGCGACAAGGGAAAACCAAAAAAGATTTCTTGATCGTGGTGGTCAATCTAACACCGGTGGAGCGGCACGATTTTGCGATCGGTGTTCCGTATGAAGGGACATATCGTGAGATTTTAAACACGGAACGGGATATATTTGGCGGAACTTGGATTGCTAATAACCAAGACTGTCAAACCAGTCATACCCCTTTTAAACGATATGATTATCAAATCAAAACAATTTTGCCTGCACTTGGGGCTTTGATCATCAAACCAGAAAAAATCAAAATGACTCGTAAAAAAGGACCAACAAAATCACGAAAAAAAGAGTAAAGGGGGAAAGGTGAGTAGATCACCAAATAAAATGAAAACAGAGATGTTAGCAATGATCCTCGCAGGGGGACAAGGGACTCGATTAGGGAAATTAACAAAGAATATTGCTAAACCAGCGGTTCCATTTGGTGGCAGATATCGGATCATCGATTTCACGTTGAGTAATTGTGTCAATTCAGGAATCAAAAATGTAGGTGTTGTCACTCAGTACCAGCCATTAGCACTAAACAACCATATCGGCAATGGTGCGAGCTGGGGATTGGATGGCATCAGTACCGGAGTGACCATCTTACAGCCATATTCAAATTCAGAAGGCGAAAAATGGTTTGAAGGAACCGCCCATGCCATCTATCAAAACATCGCCTATATCGATGAGATGGACCCGCAATATGTCTTGATTTTATCCGGCGATCATATTTATAAAATGGATTATGAAGAAATGCTGGAAAAACACAAAGAAAATGATGCTTCATTGACGGTTGCAGTTCTCGAAGTTCCGATGAAAGATGCTTCTCGTTTCGGGATCATGAATACTGATAAAAATGACCGCATCATCGAATTTGATGAAAAACCAGACGAACCAAAAAGCAATCTTGCTTCGATGGGGATCTATATATTTGATTGGAGTCGTCTACGCAGTATGCTATTGAGTAACTACACAAAAGACGGCGAAATGGTCGATTTTGGGAAACATGTCATTCCTTCTTATCTCGAAAGCGGCGACAACGTTTTTGCCTATCGCTTCTCTGGCTATTGGAAAGACGTAGGAACAATCGATTCCTTATGGGAAGCCAACATGGAATTTATTGATCCAGCCATGGAGTTGAATATCCGTGATAAAAGCTGGCAAGTGTTCTCTAAAAATCCAATCGCACCCCCACATTTTGTGACTGAAACCGGTGCTGCAAGAAATTCGCTTGTGATGGATGGCTGCTATGTTGCTGGGGAGATCGAGCACAGCATTTTATCAGAGAATGTGCAAGTGAAAGAAGGCTCGACCATCAAAGACAGTGTGATCATGCCAGGAGCGGTGATCGGCAGAAACGTCAAATTAAACCGAGTGATCGTTGGGGAAAATGCAGTGATTGGTGACGACGCAGAAATCGATGGAACAGACGAAATTGCCGTAGTCGGCTATTCTGAAATTTTAGGGGTGACGATTGATGAGAACTAATAAAATGTGTGCGATTTTAGGGAACCTACAGCGATACCAAGACTTGATGCCATTAACGGAAAATCGTCCGCTATCAACCTTGTTATTTGATTGCAAATATCGCTTGCTAGATTTCAATCTTTCAAGTATTGAAAATGCCAATATCAAACAAGTCTACATGATTTTCAATGAAGGAGAAACGCAGTCGGTCTTTGATCATATCGGTGGCGGAAAAGAGTGGAACTTGGACGGTGTTCAAAATCGGTTCTTTATCCACTTATTCCAAGACTCATTGAAAAAGCAAGCCGAAGGGCAAGAGTACTACTATAATGTCATTGACTATCTGGAAAAATCCAAATCAGATCATACTGTATTTATGGGCAGTAAGATCTTATGCAACATTGATTTGCGTGCATTGCTGAAAATTCATCAACTACAAGGCAATGAAATGACTGTGGTGTATAAACGTATCGGCAGTGATCATGTTTCTGAAAGCGACTTGTTGTTCAATGTTGACAGTGAAGGTCACTTAGAAGAAGCGATCCAAGCGAAAAAAGGGGAAGTTGGCTCCTTAGTCAATTTATGTACGGATATTTTTATTATTCAAACGGATCGACTGATCACGGCTCTTAAAGAAGGCCAAACGGTTGGCGCAACGGCGGATCTCGGTCAATTTTTAAGAGAAATGATCTCTGTAGAGAATACCGGCCTTTATGAATATACTGGTTATTTAAGTAATATTTACGACATCTCTTCTTATTATCAAACCAACATGGATATGTTAGATGTTCACAAATTCACTTCATTGCTTTATTCGAATCAAAAAATTTATACCAAATTGAAGAATGAAGTACCAACCTATTACTCGGAGACGTCTGAGGTGAAAAACAGCCATTTTGCTTCTGGTTGCATCGTGGAAGGTATGGTCGAACAGTCACTGGTTGCCCGTCGTACGAAAATCCATCCTGAGGCAAAAGTCAAAGGCGCAATCATTTTCGGGAATAACGAAATCAAAGCAGGTGCGGAAGTTTCTTATGCGATCTTAGATAAAAATGTGACCATCGCAGAAGGTGTAAAAGTTCAGGGAACCAAAGATGCGCCGATCGTTATTAAGAAGAATTCTCATGTGACAGAAGATGTTATCGGAGGAGCAAGCGCATGAAGGTTTTGTTTACAGCAGCAGAATGCGCCCCGTTTTTTAAAACAGGCGGATTAGGGGATGTTGCAGGTGCATTGCCAAAAGAGTTGGTCAAAAAAGGCGTCGAAACAGTTGTCGTCTTACCTTACTTTACGAAAATGCCTGCCGAATACCAAGACCAAATGGAGGATTGTTTTTCCTTTGAAGTGGCGGTCGGCTGGCGCAAGCAATATTGTGGGATCAAAAAATTAGTTCTAGGCTCTGTGACCTATTATTTCATAGACAATCTCTATTATTTTGGTCGCGAACGTCTCTATGATTTTTATGATGATGGGGAACGCTTTGCTTTCTTCCAATTAGCCGTGATCGAAATGATGGAACGCATTGAATTTATTCCAGACATCGTTCATGTCAATGACTACCATACGGCGATGATTCCGTTCTTGATCAAAGAAAAATATCATTGGATTCAAGCGTATCAAAACATACGCACCGTTTTGACGATCCATAACATTGGGTTTCAAGGGTGGTATAGTCGCGATATATTACCAGATCTTTTTGGGATGGGTACGGAAAGATACGATGATGGAACCTTGCGCTTAAACGATTGCTTGAACTTTATGAAGGCAGGAATCTTGTATGCTGACCGCATCACGACCGTCAGTCCTTCCTATAGTGAAGAAATCAAAACCTCTGAGTTCGGCTGTGGGCTTGAAGTCATTTTACGTATGGAAAGCGGCAAACTCAGCGGCATCTTAAACGGAATTGATTATGAAATGAACGATCCAGAAACCGATCCTCATTTGGACTATCCTTTCAGTGTCGAGGATTTATCAGGAAAAGCCAAAAACAAGCGAGCGCTACAAGAACAGTTTGGCTTGCCAACTCGTAAAGAGGTTCCGTTGATTTCCGTTGTCAGTCGTTTGACCACTCAAAAGGGGTTCCATTTAGTTCTTGAAGAAATGGAAAACCTCTTGCAATTTGATGTCCAGTTTATCCTATTGGGAACCGGTGAGCATGATTTTGAAGAAGGCTTTCGTTACTTTGCGCAGAAATATCCTGACAAATGTGCCGCCGCGATTTCTTTTGATATCGCATTGGCGCAAAAGTTATACGCAGCAGCGGATCTCTTCTTGATGCCTTCCGCCTTTGAACCATGTGGACTATCGCAGATGATCGCGATGCGTTATGGTACATTACCCGTCGTCCATGAAATCGGTGGCTTGAAAGATACGGTAGATTCCTATAATCCGATCACCAAACAAGGTACCGGCTTTGGCTTTCAAGAGTTTTCACCATTCTACTTGATGAATGCCTTGAAACAAGGAATCGAATTGTACGAATCGGATCAGACAACCTGGAACGCTTTAGTCAAGCAAGCAATGAAAAAAGATTTTAGCTGGAATCAAAGCTCAGATCTTTATGTTGAGTTGTATAATAATATCAAAGTTTGATTGTTTTAAGACAGAAGAATCCTTGTCTGCAACAGAACGGTTAGTTGTATGACTAGCCATTCTGGCGGCAAGAATTCTTCTTTTTTATAAACGGTTAGCATAAAGGAGTGTAACCCTATGACAAAAGAACGATTGCGTGAACTGCTAGAAACCAACGTGCACGAACTGTTTGCGATAGAGATCGATGAAGCATCGCCGCAGGAATTGTTTCAGGCACTAGCCAATGTTGTGAAGCAATTGTATTCAGAAGACTGGCGCCAGACCAGAAAAAATCTCTTGTTGGAGGATCAAAAACAAGCGTATTATTTTTCTATCGAATTTTTACCCGGCAAAATGTTAAAGAGCAATCTGTTGAATATGCAGCTGTTGGAGCAAGCAGAAGCCGTTTTTGAAGAGCTAGGGGTTTCACTTGACGATGTTGCGGAAACAGAAAAAGACATGGCTTTAGGCAACGGGGGCCTGGGTCGCTTGGCGTCTTGTTTTATGGATTCATTAGCTTCTTTAGGTTTGCCGGGAAATGGCAATGGGATTCGCTATCGCTACGGATTATTTAAACAAAAATTTATTGACGGTCATCAAGTAGAATTGCCCGATGATTGGTTGCGTTCGGGGAATGTTTGGGAAGTTCGCAAAGAAAGCAAGGCGGTGCCAATTCGTTTCGGCGGACAGGTCTATCTCGTTACCGGAGAGGACGGAAAATTAGCCCCAGTCTATGAAGGTGGCTTTACCTGGCGGGCGGTTCCTTATGATACAGCAATGGTTGGCTATCAAAATCACCATCTCAACACCTTGCGCTTATGGAGTGTTGAGGTCCCTGCAGAAGATGAGGCGCACTATGCCACACTAGAATCGCGTCAAGCATTGGAAAATCTGACAGCGGTCTTGTATCCTGATGATTCCAATGAGACAGGCAAACGGACTCGGCTGATGCAAGAATACTTTTTTGTATCTGCAGGGATCCAAAGTATCGTCCGTTATTATAAAAAATTGAATTTACCTTTGTCCATGATGAGTGAACGAGTAGCGATCCACATCAATGATACGCACCCAGCCCTTTGTGTCCCAGAACTGATGCGCATTTTAGTTGATGAAGAAGGTCTTGCTTGGGAAAAAGCGTGGTCGATTACCGTGAAAGTCATGAGTTATACGAACCATACGATTATGGCGGAAGCTTTAGAAAAATGGCCTGTGCGCATGATTGAAGAAGTTTTGCCAAGAATGGATCAGATCATCAAAGAAATTGATCGCCGTTTTGTGGAAACGATGCAAGGGGTCCATCCGCAAGCCTTACTGGAACGGACGCGAATCATTATTGATGATCAAGTCCATATGGCACATCTCGCGATCATCGGCAGCCACAGTGTCAATGGCGTAGCCAAGCTCCATTCTGATTTACTAAAATCAGTGGTACTCCATGACTTTTATCTTATTTATCCTGCCCGTTTCAACAATAAGACCAACGGCATCGCGCAACGGCGTTGGCTTCAGCTAGCCAATCAACCATTAGCCAAAGTGCTGGATCAGTCCATCGGTACAAGCTGGCGCAATGATCCATTAGACCTGCAACTGCTCAAAAACTATTATGAGGACGAAACCGTTCTGCAACAAATTGCCGACGCAAAAATGAGCAATAAACGAGCGCTGGCTCGTTACATTCAACATACGACTGGTGTCACAGTTGACCCAACAGCAATCTTTGATGTGCAAATCAAACGACTACATGCCTACAAGCGACAATTGTTAAATCTCATGCACATCTTGAAGCTCTACTTTGAGGTCAAAGACGATCCGACTGCAACGTTTCATCCAAGAGTCTTTATCTTTGGCGCTAAAGCAGCACCAAGCTATCACTATGCCAAATCAATCATCAAAGTCATCAATGAAGTGGCGAATCTGATCAATCATGATGAAAGCATCAATGACAAAATCAAGGTTGTTTTTTTAGAAAATTACAACGTTTCTTTGGCAGAAAAAATTATTCCAGCAGCGGATGTCAGTGAACAAATTTCGTTGGCTTCAAAAGAAGCATCGGGAACAAGTAATATGAAATTAATGCTGAATGGGGCAGTAACGATCGCCACTTTAGATGGTGCGAATATTGAGATTCGAGATGCGATCGGTGATGAAAACATTGCGATCTTTGGGCTAACGGAAGAAGAAGTGTATCAGTATTACGCCCAGCGTAATTATTCCGCCTATGCGTATTATGAGTCAGATCCAGTTCTACAACGGGTAGTCAATGCCTTTATAGATGGGACGATCCCGAATATCCAAGTAGAAGGTCGCGAGATCTTTGATTCACTTTTGAAATACAATGATGAGTACTTTTTATTAAGAGATTTCCACGCCTATTGTGATGCACAGCATCGGGTAGATATTGCTTATCAAGATACCCATCGCTGGCAAAAAATCAGTCTAATGAATATTGCGAATGCTGGGAAGTTTTCAGCGGATGAAACGGTGCGAAATTATGCAGCAGATATTTGGCAGATCGATCCATTATTTGCCCATATCAAAGAACCAAATGCGGCAAGCTTGACGGAGTCAGTGCCTCCCTTGGGGAACAGTTGAAGTGACTTCGGTTGAAATGGTGTAGTCTTTCGTGAAATTCTCTTTTATTTGTGGTATGATGAAAAAAATGTATGTAAGAGGATGAGTACAGTGGCAAATTATTTAGATGTGAAACGAAAACACTTCCGTTTTCCTGCTTATGATGATACAGATGGTGTGAAACTGCAATCTGAGCATCGCCCCGCCTTCAGTAAAGCAGATGATTGGATTTTAACAGAAATCAAAGACACCGTGAGTCATTCTCACAAGGAAGAAAATCAATCTTTGCAGCGTAAAGTGCAGTCAAGCCAACGGGATCGCGGACATAATGTGCGTCAAAAAGAAGAACTCGCCAACCACCGTGCCAACTTACCTCAGTATGGAAAACGTCCGGTGAAAGAGCAGATGCCGACAGGAAAAACCAATTTTTTTGGTAAGGATGCTAAGCACTCTTCTTATCAAGTCACAAGCAAACAAGAACGAGCGGAAGTAGCTTCATCACCAAAAAAAGAGTACTCAGGTCGTTCGTATTTTGTTCCTAAATATATCCCAGCTTCAATAATCCCTGATGAACAAAAACCAGAAATTACGTCTGATGACCTGATGGATGCAATGGCAAAAAAACAAGAGAGTTATTTGTTATTTGATAACGAACCAGCAGCCTACCAAGTCAAAGAAGAAAATGATCCGACGGTAAAGAAATTCAATCGCCCCCAATCGGTGGGGATGACCCGTAGTGAATTTCGTGCCAATAGTAAAAAAAATGGCGATAAAAAGCGGTCCGTTCTAGATCGTTCTTTACAAGGAATGATTGAAGACGATCAACGGGAGGATTCAGCAAACGGTTATTTTCGTTCGGAGTAACTTAGCAAAAAGCAAACAAATAGCAGGAACCTGAATTGAAAGAAAGAATACGGATCAAACCAGTTAGAAGCTTAAATCTAACTGGTTTTTTGAGTAGTCATTGTAACAAATGAATGTATGACAGTCGGAGGTCTGCATCACTCGAGGGAGAAACTGGTTTTTGTAGATTATGAAAGGGAGTGAATCGCAAATTGTGTACTCATTTTCTGAGCGTCTTTGAAAAAAACGGTGCTATTATTCATGGAGGTGTTTGATTGATTTTATTATAGTGTTTTAGTAGTTAACCCCTGCTCAAATATTTTAATTTTCGCTGACCTTTTGATATGCTAAGAACAAGGGGGAATCAAAGATGGAAGTTGATCTACAAATGCTGGCGATGATTTTCTTTATCAATCTCGCCTATGTTACATTGAATACATTGCGATTTTTATTGACAATGAAAGGGTATCGTGTGATTGCCCCATTAGTGAGTATGATTGAGATCACGATCTATATTTTAGGATTATCTATGGTATTGGATCGTTTAGATAACCCACTGAATCTCTTGTTCTATGCGCTAGGCTATGCCGCTGGAGTCAGTATCGGGATCAAAATCGAAGATAAGCTGGCTCTCGGGTACACAATGGTTACCGTGATCTTGCCTAGTAATACGGATGAGGAAAAAAGTTTGCCTAAGATCTTACGACAAGAAGGCTACGGAGTTACACAAAGTTATGGAGAAGGCTTAGAAGGACCGCGACTGATTTTAGAGATTCTCTCCCAAAGAAAAAGTGAGAAAAAGCTCTATCAGACGATCAAAGCAGTGGAAGAACGAGCGTTCATCATCAGTTATGAACCCAAGTATATTTCAGGCGGTTTTTGGACCAAAAAAATCAGCCGCCGAGAAGCGAAGCTAAAAAAACAAGCACCTGTTGATTGAAGGCGTTTAGTCAGGCATGATTCATTCGAGAAGAATAGCTGAGTATAAAGCAGGGAGTTTATTGATGAGAGGAAGCGTTAGGTGTGGAAAAGAAAGCAAATGGCATGATGGCGGTCATCGCTGCCTTGATCTCAAACATTTTGGTGGCAATCAGTAAGTTTGTCGGTTATGCACTAAGTGGCAGTGCGGCCATGCTGAATGAAAGCATTCATAGTGTCGTAGATTGTAGCAATCAAATCTTTTTGTTGATCGGGGATAAACGGGCAACAAAGGGACAAAGTGAACTGCATCAGTTTGGTGAAGGTCGAGCGAAATATTTTTTCAGCACGATCGTTGCCATGATGCTCTTCTTTGGTGGGGGCGCACTCGGTGTGATGGAAGCGGTAGAAAAGCTGCTGCATCCTGCCCATGAAGTTGGTAACGCTTGGTTGGTGATCGCTATTTTGATTTTCGGGATGATCGTTGAAGGAAGTTCGTTGTGGATCGCGATCAAGGAGATCCGCGAACTGAATGTGGAACGTCAACCAATCTATCGTTTTTTGAAAGAAAGTCGGCATAGTGAGATTCTGATTATTTTCACAGAAGACTTTTGTGCAATGATCGGCCTAATGATCGCACTATTTGGTACGATTTTAACCATGATTACGGGTAACGCATTTTTTGATGCCTTCAGTGGTTTATTGATTGGTCTCTTATTGATGGTAGCAGCCATTTTCTTAGCCCGCGAATTTTATAGTCTACTGATTGGCGAAAGTGTCACAAAACGGGATCTAGCAGTGATCAAAAGAGCATTTGAACGGCCAGATGTTGATCGCTTGATTGATGTTAAAACGGTGCATTTAGGACCAGCAGAAATTTTGATTGCGGCAAAAGTTGATATTGCCGCAAAACAAGAAGAGGTCGGCTATGAGATCATTAATGAGATTGAAGCCGAGATTCGACACCAGATGGCAGATAAAAAAGTCTATATTTATATTGAGACAGATGAGTATGACCCTCACTATATGGAGAAACGCCGTAAACTTGTGCGACCTTCCCACTGATTTAGCTAGAATAAAGCAGCTTTTTTTGATACAATAGACAAGGATTATCACATAGTGAAGGAGATTTCAAAATTATGATCAATGCAAGTGACTTAAGAGCTGGAATGACATTCGTTCAAGACGGCAAACTTATCAAAGTATTAGATGCTAGCCATCACAAACCAGGTAAGGGAAATACGGTTATGCGTATGAAATTACGAGACGTTCGGACTGGTTCGACTTACGATACAACCTTCCGTCCCGAAGAAAAATTTGAAAAAGCGCATATCGATACGAAAGCTGTACAATATTTGTACACAATGGATGATACAGCATTCTTCATGGATCTGGAAACGTATGAACAATACGAAATTCCAGTTGAAGTGGTCGAAGAAGAAATGAAATTCATTCTTGAAAATATGGAAGTAAAAATCCAATTCTTCGGCAGCGAAGTAATCGGCGTGCAATTACCATCAAGTGTGATCTTGAAAGTCGTTGAAACACAGCCATCAATCAAAGGGGCGACTGTGACTGGTTCAGGCAAGCCAGCAACGATGGAAACGGGCTTAGTTGTCAATGTTCCTGACTTTGTTGAAGAAGGCGAAATGCTAGAAATCAATACAGCTGAAGGTACCTACTTGAAACGTGCGAAATAAGAAAAAAACCGCGATTTGTTCGCGGTTTTTTCTTTTGCTCTGGATGAGGGATCAAAAGTACATCATTTCCCATCTGCCAATGACTTTTGTAAGGGATAGATACTATAGGAGTTGCTGACAAAGTAGGCGACGGAGCAGACGATCACAAACAAGGGCAGATTTTCAAAACCAAAAACTTCCCCACCGATAAAGATTGGTGCAAATAAAGTGCTAGTAGCACTGCCAAAGACACTGGCATAGCCTAGGGCTGCCACCAGTTCGATAGGCAGTCCAAAGAGTGGTGCCAGCACGACGCCCAAAGAGGCGCCGATCGCAAACAAAGGGGTAACTTCTCCACCCAAAAAACCAATACTGATGGTCAGTACGGTTAACACCAACTTAAACAGCCAGTCATAAGAATAAATGGGTTGATCAGCAAAACTGGCGCTGATCAAATTCGTTCCTAAACCTGAATAACGACCATGGTACAAAAGGACAAAAAGTAAGACCAGTACGAGTGAACCGATGCCGATACGCCAGAGAGGATGAGGAAACCGTCGTTTCATGATCCGTTTCATCGTTTCTAATAATCCCGCAAAACTGCCGCCAACAATACCAAATAGTAAGCCAATCAAAAGTAATTTCAGAAAAACAGCCAAAGTCAAATCAGGGGACGGTGACAAAGCAAAACTAAACTTTTCTAATCCTAACAATTGAGAAGTCGTACTAGCGGTGAAAGCAGCCAGCAAAGTCGGTAAGAGTGCATGATGACTGAATTTACCGATGACAAGTACCTCCAGTGCGAAGAACGTCGCAGCGATCGGGGTTTCAAATAAACCAGCAAATCCCGCAGCCATCCCAATCATGATCAGGGTGCTGGCATACTTTTCTAGTCGCAGCCATTTTCCTAAACGGTTGGCAATGGTGGCTCCTAATTGAACTGCCACCCCTTCTCTGCCGGCACTTCCTCCAAATAAATGCGTTAGCCAGGTTCCCACCATCACAAATGGGATCAAGCGCAACGGAATGTCTTTTTCTTCTTCATATCCGACTAAAAACACTAAATTCATTCCTTGAGGACTTCGGTCACCATACTTTTGGAACAGGAAAGTAAAGCAAATACCGATAATTGGTAAAAAGAGAATCAAGGGCAAAAAATGACTTTCACGAAAGGCACTTAAGGAAAGTAGGATTTTACCAAAGAAAGTATCGACGGCTCCAGCAAGCACCCCAATCACCAGACTGAGCAATCCTATTGCAACCAGTTCAAAATACGTTGTTTTTTGTTTCTTCATTTCTATCACGATCCTTTAAAAAAATAGGAATAATGCTCTTGCAACTATGATGAACGAGTGAAAATAAAAAATGACTACTACACACTAAAAAAAGTGGTAGAAGTCATTAGCAAAATTGCGGTTTCAGTAAGAACTGAGGGAGACATTCATTCCCGATTAGCATTAATATTATCTGATAAAACCCTCCTTTTGTCAATGGATGCTGGTCGTGAAAAGCAATCCAACGAATACTTATCTTTTATACATACTTATGGTAAAATTAATTTCATAAGAATTTACATGTGAATTGTGCGTCGTAAGAGTCACTGACAAGAAAAGGGATGAAAGGACGATCCTTCTACTGTTTGACCAATGGAAAAACAGTGGGCAGGGAGGAATCGAAGGGGAAGAAAAAATGATTGCATTTATGACGAGCGAAAAATGGCTGCAAAGTGAGCGTTTTTACTATGTGATCCTACCAATTCTCATGGTGGTTGGTTTGATTGCGTTATTAGGGTTCCTGATGGTTCTGCTTTATCGAGAAAACCGCAACCCGAAAGTGACGCTATTGCTTGGCGGCATAGTCGTTACGTGTCTATTAGGTTTTTTTATTGGTGATCAAATGTATGGTGAATTCAAAACGTATAATGCGCTGATCACACCGAATATCCGAGACCGCGAAAAAATGTTTCTAGGCTATAAATATTACGAATCTGATACTACAGCAATTTATCAGCGCATCCAAAGCAATGAAGCGATTGAAACTTTAGGGATCTATCAAGCAATACCGGTGGAACGGGAGATTGAATATCTTGGTTCTGCTCATAACTCCGTATATTTTAAAATGGGCGCCCAGATTTACTATGCTCGCTATCAACCGACATTTGTGGAAGAGGAAACAACTGCTAAACTGCAGGGGGGTCAATACCATTTGACGGATCCTTCCTTTGAAACAATTGGATTCTATTCCGAAACCAACAACTATTTAACGGCAATTACGATTCCAAAGACCCAAGAAACCCTCGAATATCAATCCGTTGATTCTGTGATCCCGAAAGAATTCGGGAAAAGTCAAACCCAATGGGCGTTACCGAATAGGAATGAATAACCATAAAAGAAAACTACCTAAGTCACGCAAGGAAGTTTCCTCAAGCAGGAATCTTCCTTGCGCAGGTAGTTTTTTGGCTTGGTCAGATAACATTGCTTTTCCTATGACTGATTAGGTAGTCCTCTTTCTTTTTGCGAGGCAATTTTTTGAAGGCGGCTTCTGCTTGAGTGGCTTCACTGCGAGTGGAAAAGCTTTCTGCATGAATCATTTGCACAGGTCTGCGACTAGCAGGACGGGTATATTTTGCCCCGATCCCTTTGTTGTGCTCTAATAAGCGGCGACTCAAATCTGTGGTATAACCACCGTAGAAGGACTGATCGTTGCAACGCAAGACATAAAAATAATGATTCTCAGCAGCCATAGAGCATCGCCTTCACTTCTGAACTATAGGCACCTGTTTCATCATAGGTAATGAGAGGGGAATCAATTTTAAAGCCATCCGCCTTACCATCCTTGATTCCTTCAATCAATAAAATATTTGCCTCTTTGCCTACTTTCGGATAGACGAAGCGGACGCGTTTTGGGGCGATTCGATGGGCACGCATATGGTCCAAAATATCAAGAAAGCGATCCGGTCGATGAACCATCGCAAACCGTCCGTTCATTTTTAATGCTTTGCTTGCGGTTTGGATCACTTCATCTAAAGTTGTGGTGATCTCGTGCCGTGCGATCGCTAAATAGGGATTCGGGTTTTTGATCGCCGTCGGTACATTTTTAAAATAAGGCGGATTGCAGACCAAAAGATCGACGGAATCAGGTTTGATTTTTTGAAAGAGGTCCTTCAAGTCCATAGGATAGACCGTCAGCTGGTCTTGCAAGTCGTTTAATTCGATACTGCGCTGCGCCATATCCGCTAAGCGTTCCTGTAATTCGACCTGATAAATATGAGCGGTCGTTTTTTTGCTGATAAATAAACCGACTGCACCATTCCCTGCACAAAGGTCAACGATCACACCTCTTTTTGGCACTCTAGCGTAATTTGCTAATAAGACAGCATCTAATGAAAAAGAAAAAACTTCGGAACTTTGAATGATCTTGATGTCATCGGCATACAATTGGTCGATGCGTTCGTTCGGTTGCAACATGAAGCATACTCCTGTTCTAAATTCATTTCAATGTATTATACTACGATTAAGAATAATGGGAAACGCTAAAAAATGCTTGTCATTTAAACCGTTTTTTTGCATACTTGAATAGGAGAGAAATAGAAAGGAAAATGAGTATGTTTTTTCGCTTTATGCGCGGTGTGGTTCGCGTAGTATTATTTTTGATCAACGGCAATGCTCGTTATCAAAACAAAGAGGTTTTACCTAAAAATGAAAACTATATTTTAGTGGCTCCTCACCGAACCTGGTGGGATCCATTGTACCTAGCAGTGGCTGCTCGGCCAAAGAAATTTAGTTTTATGGCGAAAGAAGAGCTGTTCAAAAACCCGATTTTACGGTTCATTTTGATCCATGCCAATGCTTTTCCAGTCAAACGGGACAAACCGGGACCGAGTGCGGTAAAGACGCCAGTCAAAATCTTGAAGGAAACCGATCTTAGCTTGATCATGTTTCCAAGTGGTACCAGACATGCAACGGCTTTAAAAGGTGGCATGGCGTTGATCGCAAAAATGGCCAAAGTCAAGATCGTTCCCTCTGTTTATCAAGGACCGCTGACGTTAAAGGATTTATTTAAACGCAAGCGAGTGACCGTCCGCTTTGGGGAGCCCATTGACATCAGTGACATCAAAAAGATGGACAAAGAGGGCTTGGCGGAAGTGGAACGGCGCATCCAAGGTGCATTTGACACACTGGATCAAGCGATCGATCCGTCATTTGTTTATCAAATCGATGAGTCCAAAAGAGAAGATTAATACGCAAGAAAAGCCGCTGATCCTTTTGTGATCAGCGGCTTTTTTCTAACGATTTAATCCAACAATTCGAAAGCAAATTTGGTCCATGGTTTCAAATATTCCAACAAAGGCAACTCCTCTTTGGGGATAGCGCCGACTTTGTTTTTTCGGGCGTCTTGGTGAGGGGTCAAAACGATCTGCAATTCGTTTTTGTACTGACCAAAGGTATCATTGCCGATAACGATGTCCCCATAAGCAAACGGTTCTTGGTTTGTATGAGGGAGGTTTTCGATGGGACGGTATTTCACCCGTGATTGTGTGGAACGAGCGACTAACGCATTACTGTCACCGCGACGAAAATGATTGGTTTCAGCTAAAATCCTCCGTTCGATTTCGCTGGCTTCTGCTTCTACGGAAACGCCAAAGGTCAGTTTGTAGCGATCGATCGCCGCCAGAGCTTTCAGTTCTGCATCCGACGCATAGGCATTGCCAATAATCACCGTATCGATCAACCCAGAAGCAAAAAGCAGCTTTCCTTGCAGCGCCAATGGTAAATCGCGACAAGATTCTAAGGTTGGCAGACCATCATTGACTTCCCAAGGACCAATTTTGGCTGATTGACTAGTGATGAAGGCGGCTGTTTTCAACCCATATTTTTTGAAACGTTGGCTGCAGCTGCGGAAAAAAGCCTCCGTTAAGCCTGTGCCTCGTTGGGGGTAAAAATTGTGGCAGCCATATAAAAAAGGTTCATTGGCTTGATAAGAAAGGATATTTTCTAAATAGTTCACATCATTACTCATATTCAATTCAATCGCCAAGCCAAATGGATTAAAGGTCAGCTGGGCTTCTTTATTGCCATCAAACCCTTGATCCAAGCGGATACCGTCCGCACCTAATTCTGCAAAGAAGCTAAGATCGTCATAAGAGATCGCCAGATCACTGAAAACAGCAGGCGAAATATCTACTATCGTTTCAAAGCCAAGGTTCTTGGCAAAGCCGATAATCGAAGAGAATTTTTTTCTGACGGTCTCTTTGCCTTCACTGACTTCCAGCATACTCATAAATAAGCGAGAGTAACCAAGGGCAGCAGCTTTTTTTAAATAGTCTTGATCCAGTAAAGGATCGCTATGGTCGGGGTAAATCGAAAGGCCAATTTCTCGTTTCAATGGTTTTCCTTCTTTCTAAAAAACCGCACGAAGCACCTCTTGGCATTGGAAAAAGCTGGTGAGGAAGGCTTCTTCTGTTTGTCTTGGTGGGTGCTTCGTACGACCTTTATTTACACATTATTGTGCGACTGGTTGATTTTCTTTTTCCAATTCGTTTTTGTCGTAGATTTTTACGAATGGGTAATAGATCAGGATCGATAAAAGAATCAAAAGAACATTCAGCACGATCGCACGCCAATCGCCGCCAGTCGCTAAGAAAGCGCCAATTGGTCCAGGCAATGTCCAAGGGGCATTGACCGTAACTGCATTGACTAAACCAGCTGAGGTAGCGACCCACGCAATGACGCCATTGATCAGTGGTGCAATGATGAAAGGTGGGATCAAGATTGGGTTCAAAACGATCGGTGTACCGAAAATCAGTGGTTCGTTGATGTTGAAAATAGCTGGAATCAAGGCTGTTTTTCCTAGTTTTGAACCGAATTCCGATTTGGTGCGAAACGCTAACAAGATAGCCAAACCAATCGTTGAACCAGCCCCACCGATCCAGATGAACCATTGATAAAATGGTTCGGCTGCGATATTGGGAATCATATCTCCTGAAGCAAGCGCAGTCGTATTTCCTTCCAATAACTGCAACCATAATGGACGAGCCAGTGAACCAACGATAGAAGCACCATGGATCCCGAATGACCAGAAGAAGGTCGTCAAGAAGGTGATCAAAAGCACGCTTGGCAAGGTGTCTGCGGCACTGACTAAAGGATCGACGACTTTTGCCACGATCGTGTGCCAGTCAAAGCCGATATAGTAAGTGATCGCACCCATTCCTAAAATAATGACTAAGGTAGGGGTCAAGGCTTCGAAAGAGCGAGCGACTGCAGGTGGGACTTGTTCTGGCATCGTGATTTTAAATTTCGATTTGTCCGTTAACCGATAGATTTCAACGGCAAGAATCGAGGTGATGATCGCCACGAACATACCAGCACTCCCTAAATTGGCCATTGGCAAGACAAAGCCGACCGTTCCAGCAGCATCCAAGGCTTCTGCTGGGATATTGACCGGGGTGAAGGTCAGTAAGAAGGCGGTTGTAGCTAGGATCCCGCCAGAAAGACCATCAAGCTTATAAGAGCGAGAAAGACTGTATCCAATCCCAAATGCCGCATACAAGCTCATAATGTACATCGTCATTCGATAAGGCAATAAGATCGTTGTGGCATTGCTAGACAAGAATTGATAGATGCCCCAACTTTGAGGCAGCGGTGGAAAGGCTAAAATCATAAAGAACGAACTGACGATGATCAATGGCAAGGTTGAGACGATCCCGTCACGAACCGCCCGCAAGTGACGCTGGCTGCCAAGTTTTTCCATCGGTCCTGCCAAATGGCGCTCGATGAATTGAGTGAATTTATCTAACATGGTTTATCCTCCTAAGGTGTTTCACATTTTTGCTTCCCATGGATTTGGAATGATTTTTCCTAAAATCACGCCTTGGGCTGCCCAGGTTGCTGCAGGGGCATTATTGACACGGCTGTGAAGGGTTTCATTTCCTAAGATGGCAAAAGCCACCGCTTCTTTGGCATCGTTGGAACCGCCAATGTCATCTTGTGTTAAAACGGCTACTGATTCGGGTAAATAGCCTTGGATCAGCTCAATCAGCAGATGATTATGGGCACCGCCGCCCGAGAGAATCACTTCCATATCGTTTGTTCCCAACTGAGGAAAAATGAACCGTTGGTAACTGTCAGCGATGGAAAAAGCGGTGAAATCGGTTAAAGTCCTCACCAAGTCTTCAGGTGCTGCTTCGGGATACTTGGTCAATAACTGCTGCACGAATTGTTTTCCAAAAAGCTCACGCCCGGTGCTTTTCGGCGGTTGCTGGGACAAATAAAAATGAGTTCTTAATTCCTTTTGCAAGGTGGGTATAATTGCTCCCGCTCGGGCTGTTTCACCAAACGCATCATAAGGCTGACCGAATAGCTGAACCATTAATTCATCGATGACCATATTCCCTGGACCTGTATCAAAGGCATACAGCTCGTTTAAGCCGCCACTTTTTGGTAGTACAGTAACATTGGCGATGCCGCCAATATTTTGCAGCAAACGATTTTTGGTGTCTGATTGATAGAGCAGATAGTCTGTATAAGGAACAAGAGGGGCGCCTTGACCACCAGCAGCCATATCCATCACTCGAAAATCGGCAACGACTTTCGTTTGTAAGCCATAAGCGATAATCGAAGGTTCGCCAATTTGCAAGGTGCTGTTTTTCGCTGGATCAGCATCGGGGGAGTGCCAGATCGTTTGTCCGTGGCTGGCAACAAAATCAATGCTTTTTTCTTCAATACCGGCTTTTTGGCAAAGGATTTGACACGCTTTCAAAAATTGATACCCTAATTCAGTATTTAATTGGCAGATGAGGGGAACATTTGATTCCACCGGATCACAAGCGGTTTTTATTTGTTCCTTCAATTCTTCACCAATGGGCAGAGTAACCATTTCCATCAGCTGAACGTCAGTTTCGGTACCGCAGCCGTTAATTTTTACTAAAGCAGCGTCGATCCCATCCAAACTGGTTCCTGACATGAGTCCTATTGCTAGCATATCGTTTCTCCTTTCTTTATAAAATAGTGATGAAAGCGATTGTTGAATTCGATTTCACACTCATTGTAAATGAAGTGTAATTATATTTCAAGATATAAATTTATAATTGAAAAAACATTTCAACATAATGATGTTAGGTGTTCGCTATTTTTATCAAAAATGGGCGGTAAGTGAAATTTCACTGGAAGAGAGATGTCTAACCGTAAGGGAAAGTGGTATAATGATTGGAAGGATATTTTTTAAGAAGGTGAAGAAATGCGCTTTATACATACAGCTGATTGGCACATCGGAAAAAAACTACATGGCTATGATCTGCTGGAAGACCAACGAGCAATCATTGATCAAATCATAGCGCTAGCAAGAACAGAAAAGGTCGATGCCATCGTCATTGCGGGGGACCTTTATGATCGTTCTGTTCCTGCTGTTGATGCAGTCAAATTACTAAATGAAAAAATCGCTGAAATCAATTTAACGAATGAACTGCCATTATTGGCTATCTCAGGAAACCATGATAGCCCAACGCGGCTAGAAACCGGCAGTCAGTGGTTTCAACAAACACGTTTTTATCTGTCCACCAGCATCGAACAAAGTATACAACCGGTTGAGTTTGACGATACACAATTCTTTTTACTGCCTTATTTCGAACCGATCGAGGCCCGGATATTTTTTGACGAACCGTTAATGAAAATTTCGGATAGTGTCCAAAGAGTGATTGAGGAGATGACCAAGCACTTTGATTCGTCAAAAAAACAAGTGTTAGTGACCCATTTTTTTGTGGCGGGCGCTAGCCAAACGGATTCTGAAACGAAAATTCAAGTTGGCGGATTGGACAGTGTGCCGACCACCGCTTTTGCACCTTTTGATCGGGTGGTTTTAGGCCATTTACATGCCAATACGGCTCTGAAACATCCGAAAATCGGCTACAGCGGCTCACCGCTGAAATTTTCTCTTTCTGAACGGACGAACCAAAAAGGGATCTATCTTGTTGATACCGTAAAAGATACCAATGAATTTATTCCGCTGACACCAAAAAGGGATATCCAGCAGCTGACGGCGTCCTTTGAGGAGTTGATCGATCCGGTTTTTTACCGTGATCTGGATCGTGAGGCGTTTTGGCATTTTCTGCTGACGGATCGTGCTGTGATTCCAAATATGATGAATCAGTTGCGAAAAATCTATCCGTTTATTTTATCTGTCGAACGGTTGAATGGACGGGAACAGACAAAAAAAAGACAATTAACGACACGAGAAACCGATCCACAGACTTTGATCAGTCATTTCTTTCAAGAGATGACAGGAGATTCATTGCTCGATTCACAAACCAAATGGATCGAACAAGGGTTAAATGAAGCATTTGTCGTGGAAAAGAGGGAATAGTCATGCAACCAAAGTCTTTACAAATGAAAAATTTTGGGCCATTCATCGATGAAAAATTGGATTTCAGTCAGCTGCAAGCTGGCGGGTTGTTTTTGATCAGCGGTAAAACTGGTGCAGGAAAAACGACGATTTTCGATGGAATGACATTTGCCTTATTTGGTGAAACATCGGGGAATCTGCGTTCAGGCAAAGAAATGCGTTCGATGTTTGCTTCACCAACCGAAGAGACCAGCGTCACGTTTACTTTTGAACATCAGCGTTTTACCTACCAGATCCAACGGAAACCGGAACAAACGTTAGCAAAAAAACGTGGTGACGGGGTCACCAACCAAACGGCAAAAGTTCAATTGACGATTTTTGACGCAGATGGCAAAGAGAAAAAGCAGATCAGTAAACGGACAGAGGTTGATGCGTTTATCAAGGATCTGCTGCAACTGGATGCCAAACAGTTTTTTCAAATCATGATGTTGCCGCAAGGAGAATTTCGTAATTTTCTGATTGCTAGTAGTAATGAGAAAGAACGAGTTTTGCGAAATCTATTTGGTACGGAAATGTACCAGCAATTTAATGAATGGCTAAAAGAACAAGTCAAAGCGCAAAGCAGAAAGCTTGAACATCAGCAACTAGTCGCTTCGCAGATCATGGAGCGTTTTGAATGGGAAGAAGAGCAGGAAGTTTTAACGGTTGCGGAATGTCTGACTTTGTGGGGGCAAGATTTAGAAAAACAACAGATCCAACTTCAGCAGTTATTGCAGAGAAAAGACCAGACAATGCAAGAAATGAAAGCTGCGCAAGAGGCTTTTTACCGTGCAAAAGAAATCGAAAATGCGCGGATCGAAAGGCAAGGTCTACAAGAAAAAGCCCGAGAGCTGCATGCTAAAAAAACCGAGATCGCTCAGAAAAAAGCCCAGTTGAACCAGTTGGTGTGGGCGCTTGAACATCGAGAAATCATGCAGCAAAAAGAAGAACGAGTGAAAGAAGCACAGCAAGCTGCTCAGCAAATCAACGAAACAAAGCAGCGACTGCAAGAAATTCAGCAGCAACAAATAAGCTGGCAAGACCAACGATCGTTGATTGACGGCATCAAGAAAAAACAGGAAGCTGCTAGTCAAAAAGTTCAACGAATCCAGCAGCAGATCCCGCTAGCACAGCGCACAAAAGCCCAGCAAGAAGAAGTGGCGCAGCTTGAAAAAGCCGCACAACAACAGACCATCGAGTTAACGAAAATAAATCAAGCGCAAGCACGTGCCAAAACGCAAGCACAGCATCTTGCAGAAGAAATCGACACCTTGCGAGGGTTTCAAGCAGAAGCGGTGAAATTGGTAGAAACGCAGGCTCAGGTAGAAAAATGGCAGCAGGCAAAAATGCTGTTTCATGAAGCCGAGCAAAAAGCAGGGGAACAGCAACAAATTCATTCGGAGTTAGTCCTTGAACAACAGCAATTGACAGCATCCTTGCTGGAGCTGCAAAAAACGCTAAAACAAGAGACCAGTCAAAATGCTCGAATGCAAATTGCTCGGCTTCGCCTTTTACTGGAAGAAAATGAACCCTGTCCGGTTTGCGGATCCTTGGATCATCCGAATACACAGGAGCACACGACCTATCGCATCGAAGACATCATTGCCAGTGAGCAAAGACTTGAGCAAACACAAGAAAAATTGACGAAGATCCAACAGCAAGTATCGGCAAATCAAACGCTGCAGGAGCAAGCCACATTGCGAATCAGCGAATGGCAAGCCACCAGTGCTGCTGCGCAGAAGCAAGTGGAATTAGCTTGGACTGCAGTTCAACAGGCATTTGCTGCCTTGCAGCCGATAGAAAACCAAGAGGCGATTACCGAGGAAACGACGGTAGCGGAACTAAAGAAACGGCAATCGTTTAATCAACAAAAAGCCGCTTCTTATGAAGAAGCGCAGAAGAAACATCAGGCAGTAAATGAGCAGCTAGCAACATTCAATGAGTCCTATCAGCAAGTCAGTGAGCAAGTGAAAAAAGCTCAAGAAGCGCGCCAGCTTGCGGAGGGGAAATTGGCTTCTTTACAGGAACAACTTGCCGGCGCAACGTATGAACAATTACAAGCTGATTTAGGAGAAACCAATGGTTTACTAATGGAATATACGCAACAAATCGAGACGGATGCCCGACAAGAAGCGCAGATAAACGAGCAACAAGCGATCCTATCAGAGAAGCTGAAAAATCTGCAGCAATTTTTTGAAGAAAAGCAAGCGGCTAAGACAAAAGCAGAACAACGACTGACGCAGCGACTCCAAGAAGCTGGTATGACTGAAGAAACGATGCGGGACTTGATTGCCCAAGCCCCTAAAAGAACCATTCTCTCAGAAGAAATCAAAACCTATGAGCAAGAAACGGCGTTTGTTCAGCAACGGCTAGCATTGTTAGATGCGCAGTTAAAAGAGCAAGCTACGATAGATTTAAACCAATTGGAAACGGCCTACCTTCAGTTGCAGACTGTGATGGAGGAATTACAGCAAGAAACAGTCCGCAAACAGGAGAAAGTCAATGGCAATCAACGGTTGTTTGACGAGTTGCAAGTCATTTATCAGCAAAATGTCGAAGAACTTGCCCAACTAGGCCAACTTCAGCAATTAGCAGAAACCATCAATGGTGAAAACGTCAAAAAAACCAGTTTAGAACGGTATGTACTACAGCAATTTTTGACGGAGATCTTAGATGTCGCCAACGAGCGCTTGGCCCGTTTGACCCGCGGCCGTTATCAATTTGAATTAGCAGATAAAGTCGGGAGCTATCGGAGCTCAACAGGATTAGAGATCGATATCTATGACGATAATGCCGGTCAAGTCAGAAGAGCCCATACGCTGTCAGGTGGCGAAAGCTTTATTGCAGCCTTAGCGTTGGCGATCTCTTTGGCAGATGTGATCCAGCAACGAGCTGGCGGGATTGAGATCGAAGCACTCTTCATCGATGAAGGCTTTGGCTCGCTTGATGAAGAATCATTGGAAATGGCGATGGAAGCATTAGAAATGATCGAAAATGAAGGGCGCATGATTGGAATCATCAGTCATGTTCGAGAATTGCGGGCAAGAATCCTGCAACAAGTTTTCGTAGAGACTAACGGCAGCGGGCAAAGCCGGATCCGAATAAAAGAATAAGGAGAGGAGGGCTCTTATGAAGTGGAGTATTCCAGAAAAAGTAATCGAGCGAGGTAGAACCTACGTTAATGAAGGTCGTGTCTTGTCTGTCACACCGGATAAAGAGAAAAATGTGTGGCACGCAGAAGTACTAGGAACAGAATTGTATTTAGTTACTTTGGATGCTACTGCCAAAGAAGTGGATTATTGCCAATGTCCTTATTGGGAAGAGCACCATTATTGCAAACATACGGTGGCCGTCGAACTCTATTTACGCAAACAAGGAAAAGCACGAAAAATCAATGAACAAACCCCCATCAAAAAAGCCTTTTCTGCTTCAGAGATGTTTTCCAATGGTTTTGCCCGCTTAAACAGCGAAAAAGAAGCGAGTAAACCGTTACAGATTGAATTTCGGGTAGATACGATTGCGACAAATCCATATCACCAAGAGATGGATATTTTAGGCGTCTCTTTGAAGGTCGGGCATCGTGGCACGGCCAGGAATTATGTCGTCAAAGACATTTACAAATTTTTACAGATGTATCAAGAAAACAAGCACTATACGGCCAATAAGCAACAGACCTTTTTCCTTTCTGCGGATGCCTTTGATGAGAAAAATCAAGCTTTATTAAATCGATTGGCAGGAATCGCGCAAACCCAGCAATTAATGGGGCAAGCCGGCATTCAAATCAATGGCAAACTTGACAAAAAATACTTGCTGCTACCCGTTGAATTCGGCAAGGAACTGCTATTGCAATTCAATGATGTCTATACGCAAATCATCATTGGTGAAACCAAGGTCAGCCAAGTAGACTTCCGATCGGGGGAACCATTGACGTTTTCAGTTACAAAAGAAGCGGATCATTTTCCGCTGCAGTTCGTAAAAGACTTCGACCACTTACTTAGTTATTATAACTGGGGGCTGTTGGACGGAACCTTTTATGAATTGACTGTCGAGCAAAAGGAGATCTATGTCACGATGCAGCAGCTGTTTAAACGTTTTGAACAGCCAATCATTGATTATCCAAAAGAAGAGCTGGCGAATCTCTTTATGAAAGTTTTGCCTTATTTGCGAAAAATTGGGCGTGTCCAAGTGGCTCCTGAGGTTCAAAATGACATCGAAGAATCTGAATTGAAAGCAGTTTTCTCCTTGCGGAAAATCAAAGGTCAAGTAGATCTACAAGTTGATTTTACTTATGGAGAAGTCGTTTTTTCAAGTGATGAAAAACATCAATACATGCCAGAAAATCATCCAGAGATTTTACGTGATTTCCAGCAAGAAGCCCGGATCGAAGCCATTATTGAAACCTTTGGCTATCAAGCTAGCAGTAAGAACTGGCAAAAAAACCTCCCGATAGGTGAACAACTCTATGCCTTTTTCACAAGAGAGATCCCGGTGTTGAGACAACTAGGTGAAGTTCGCATCGGCAAGAAGCTGCGGGAACTCTATCTTGATGCCCAACATCATCGTCCAGAAATCGTCATCGAAGAAAATGGTTCTTGGTTAGATATCAAGTTTGATGTGAGCGGCATTCAAGAATCAGAGATTAACGATGTTTTGCGGAGTCTGTTGCAATCTGCGCAATTTTATACCACAGAAAATGGGCAAGTCCTTTCATTGGAATCCGAAGAGTTTCAAGAAGCAAGTGCTGCCCTGAAAAAATTGCGTCTTTCACTCGAAGCGAAGGATGGGGCGATCCAAGTTCCTATGAATCAAGGGCTTCTCCTGCAAGAGCAGTTTGCTGATCAAGCCAGCTTTAGCGCGGGCTTTCAGCAAATGACGGAAGACTTAATTCACCCAGAAAACTTTGAGGCGCAGCTGCCAGAAAACTTGCAAGCTGAGTTGCGGCAGTACCAAGAAGTTGGCTTTCGTTGGCTAAAAATGTTGAGTCATTATCAATTTGGCGGCATTCTTGCTGATGAAATGGGGTTAGGGAAGACCGTTCAGACGATTAGCTACTTACTTTCAGAAAAACAAGAGAAACAAAAATTGAATGCATTGATCGTGGCACCTGCCAGTCTAACGTTCAACTGGCAACAAGAGATCAAACGGTTTGCGCCGACGATTTCAGCGACTGTCATCAGCGGAACGAAAGAAGAGCGCGAAGGGCAGATGGCGCAGTCAGCGGACGTCCGCATCACTTCTTATGCAAGTTTGCGGCAAGATATTGATGCCTATCAAGCATTAGATCTGACTTGTTTGATTTTAGATGAAGCGCAAATGGTCAAAAACAGTGCGACCAAAACGGCACAGGCCTTGCGATCCTTGGAAGTTCCACAGCGGTTCGCCCTCAGTGGCACACCAATCGAGAACAATCTAGAAGAATTGTGGTCCTTGTTCCAAATGATTATGCCAGGCTTTTTCCCGAACAAACAGAAATTTAAAGAACTGTCCACACAAGAAATTGCGAAAATGATCAAACCTTTTATTTTGCGAAGAGACAAAAAATCCGTGCTGCATGATTTGCCGCAAAAATTGGAGACAAATTATTACAGTGTCCTTACAGAAGAACAAAAGAAAATCTATTTGGCGTACTTGCGGCAAATGCGGGAAGAAATCGCGCAAATGGATTCTACGTCTTTCCGTAAAAATCGAATCAGTATCTTAGCTGGTTTGACTCGACTGCGGCAAATCTGTTGCGACCCACGATTATTCGTGGAGGATTATGAAGGTTCTTCTGGGAAACTTGAACAGGTAAAAGATTTACTCTTAGCAGCCAAAGAAAATGGTCGTCGGGTACTGCTATTTTCTCAATTCACTAGCATGCTTTCGATCATTGAAGAAGAGCTAGCACAAGAAGGATTTAAATCCTTTTATTTGCGCGGCAGTACCCCGCCACAAGATCGTTTGACGATGGTCGATGCCTTCAATAGTGGTGAAAAAGATGTCTTCTTGATCTCATTAAAAGCAGGAGGAACAGGACTGAATCTGACCGGTGCAGACACCGTGATCTTATACGATTTGTGGTGGAACCCAGCGGTGGAAGAACAAGCCGCTGGACGAGCCCATCGGATCGGTCAAAAAAATGTTGTCGAAGTCTGGCGAATGATTGCTGAAGGAACCATTGAAGAACGAATGGATGCACTGCAACAAGAAAAACGAGAACTTTTCCAAAAAGTGATCCAAGGCAACGAAACACAGCTGCAACAAATGACCGAAGAAGATATTCGCCTGATTTTGAGTATCGGTGAAGAAAATTAAGCATTCAAAAAAACATGGACCCGCTTGAAGCGAAGGTCCATGTTTTTTTAGCTATAGGCGTATGCAGGAAGCTGCAAGAGGGCGTCAATACTTTCTTGGAGCTGCGAGAAAGCAGTGATCGACACATCTGGCAAATCTTCCAATCCATTAGGCGCTTGACGGAGACGATGATTGAACCACAAGGCTTGCCACCCGGCTTTTTTGCAGCCGACCACGTCATTATCAAAATTGTCACCAACGTACAGTGTCGTTTCTGGATCAAGAGCAAAATCGGTTTCTGCCAATTGGAAAATTTCTAGTTGCGGCTTTTGATAGCCAGTTGCTTGGGAAATGATCATATGCTCTGGTTTGATCCATCGAGTCAATTGCAACTGATCCAATTTCTTTTGTTGATGGTCGGTGGGACCGTTAGTAATAATCCCTAACTTGATTGGTAATTTAGACAAATAGTTCAAGGTTGACTCAACTTCAGGATGTAGCGTAATGGCATCTAGTTCTTGTTCATAACACAGCTGGAATTTACAGCTTTCTTCCATTTTAATAGGTAAGTACCCTAAATCCGTTAATGAATGCGTCAGTCGGTGATAGCGAAAATGATCTAGTGTCCATTCATTGGCCAATACCCGTGCAAACTGCTCATCACTGTGCACCCGAAACCGTAAGTAAAGAGCGGTTAGATCTTTGGGGGCAATTTGTGGGAAGCATGAGGTTACGGCATTACGAAATGGTTGCTGCTGGTCATATAAGGTATCATCGACATCAAAAAGAATACTAGTGATCAAAAGAGACACGCCTTTCAGAGTTAGTGAAAATTTTCAGTTTGTTTTCGAATCAATCATAAGCTATTATGACTCTAAAAAAAAGAGGGAAAACCTTGTGAAATAAAGGTTTTATTTACTATTTTTAGAAATCCGCGTCTTGATAGGTTTTCAAAATTATAGTGAATTTTACCCATTTTCACATGTTTCTCATTTTGCATTTCTTCAAAGAGTTGCTTATAATGAAAGCTATTGAGGAGGGGGAAATGTGTTAAAAAGGTTTTTCCGTTATTATCGACCGTATCGGTCACTATTTATGTTGGATTTTACTTGTGCGGTATTTGCTGGTTTATTAGAACTGGCCTTTCCCGTAGCCGTCAACCAAGTAATCGATAAGATCATGCCCCAGAACAACTTTCGCCTGATACTATTGGCATGCTTAGGCTTGTTCTTGTTTTATGTGATCAATACTGTGTTGCAATATATCGTAGTTTTTTATGGTCATAAACTTGGAGTCAATATTGAGACAGATATGCGTCAAGAACTGTTTCGACATCTGCAAACGCAATCTTTTGAATATTATGACAATCAAAAGACTGGCAAGCTGATCAGTCGTTTGACTACGGATCTCTTTGAAATTTCTGAAGTCGCTCACCATGGGCCAGAAGATGTTTTTATTACCATTATGACTTTAGTCGGTTCATTCCTATTGATGTTAAATATGCATGTTCAATTAGCGGTAGCGACATTTGCGTTGATTCCATTGATTACGATCGCCTTAGTTTTTTTCAACAAGAAAATGACCAAAGTCAACACACAGATCTATGACAACCTCGGTGAGTTCAACGCCGGAGTGGAAGCATCTGTCAGCGGCATTCGGGTGACTCAATCGTTTGCCAATGAAACGTTCGAACACAAACGCTTTGATGGATTGAGCGAAATCTATCGTCAATCAAAGATCCTTTTTTATAAGGTAATGGCGATCAGTTCAGCGTACAATTACTTCCTGATTCGCTTGATCAACTTGTTTGCTCTGATTTTTGGTGCTTACTACGTGATTCGCGGTGAACTGACGAATGGCCAGTTTGTAGGGTTTATTTTATTGTCGAATGTCTTTGTTAGACCAATTGAGAAGGTCAATACGATGATCGAGAGTTATCCCAAAGGAATCGCCGGCTTCAAACGATTGACGGAAGAATTGGATAAAGAACCGACGATCAAAGACAAACCAGGGGCACGGGCCGTTCAATCATTAAAAGGAGATATCGTCTACCATGATGTTTCTTTTTCTTATGCGGATGCGACAAAAGTCTTGAATCACATCAATTTGTCGATCAAAGCCGGCGAGACGATCGCCTTCGTAGGACAAAGTGGTTCAGGGAAAACCACGTTATGCAATCTCTTGCCACGTTTTTATGAAGTCACGGAAGGTGCTATTACGATCGATGGCATCAATATTCAGGAGATGACCTTGGCTTCTTTACGTCAGCAGATTGGGACTGTCCAGCAAGATGTCTTTCTTTTCCCAGGAACGATTCGAGAAAATATTGCATATGGCAAACTCGATGCAACAGAAGAAGAGATTCTAAAGGCAGTCAAGTTAGCACACTTGGAAAAAGTCATCGATCAAATGACAGATGGGTTGGATACAGTCATTGGTGAACGAGGAGTCAAATTATCCGGTGGCCAAAAGCAGCGGGTAGCGATTGCTCGGATGTTCTTGAAAAATCCGCCGATTTTGATATTAGATGAAGCAACATCAGCGTTAGATACGGAAACCGAGCAAGTGATTCAAGAATCCTTGAATTCATTGGCAGATGGTCGCACAACCTTGATCATTGCTCATCGTCTTGCGACGATCAAACATGCAACACGAATCATTGTCGTTAGTGAAAAAGGTATCTTGGAAGAAGGAACCCATGAAGAATTGATGGCGAAAAGGGGACATTATCGCGCATTGCATGATGCGCAATTCGCTCGTGATGGGGAACCGTCTCTCTCATAGAAAAAAGGAACGATCCATTCAAGAAAGCCCTAGCCTTTTTATGTTTTGTCAGGAAAAAGCATAAAAAGACGGGCTTCTTGGGTTGATCGTTTTTCACTAAATTTTTGTGAGAAACCCTTTTCATTTATAAGCAGATATTCATTTCTCCTGCTGTTTTAATGTCGATTATGACAGAAATGCTTGTATGGTTTTCTGATTAAAAAGGAATGTGATACAATTGAATCAACATTGAAGGGATGAGCTGAAAATCTTCTCTGAAAAAAATAACATATATTTTTATTGTAGCCCTATCGGTTTGAAGGCAACAATGGTTCGTGAAATTTTTCCTTTGAAAACGATTGAGCCATGGACTTGGTTTTTCTCCTTGTATTTTGATTACACATGTAATTACAGATAGGAAATTAAAAAACGCGCGATTCAACTAAAAGAGTATTTTAATATTCTGACATCTTTTTGATACACCTTTGACACACTGTTGTATAAAAGAAGTAATATTAAAAAAAAATTTGAGTTTTCTCATTTAAAAACAAAGTTTTTGTGTGAAACCTTTTGCCTAAGAGGTTTCGCTTTTAATATAACTTTCGAGTTTTATTAAAAAATATGAGATTTAGACTAGATTTTTTTTAGTTAAACCTGTATAATTGAAATCAAGCGAGGGAACAGGACTTGCTTGATTGAAAATTAAAAAGGAGAGATGCACGTTGTTGACACTATACACTTCCCCAAGTTGCACATCTTGTCGCAAAGCTCGTGCGTGGTTACAAGAGCACGAAATCCCTTTTGTTGAAAGAAATATTTTTTCAGAACCGTTAAATATTTCTGAGCTTAAGGCAATTCTACAGATGACAGAAGATGGCACAGAAGAAATTATTTCCACCAGATCCAAAGTATTCCAAAAGTTGAATATGGATCTAGATGACCTGCCCCTAAAAGATTTATTGACACTTGTTCAAGAAAATCCAGGATTATTGCGTCGGCCAATCATGATTGATGAAAAACGATTGCAAGTTGGGTTTAACGAAGATGAAATTCGTCGGTTTTTACCAAGGGATGTTCGCCAACTGGAACTAAGACAAGCGCAATTAATGGCAGGCTTATAAATTTGACTTCATCGACTCGCTTTCTCGTAGAAAGTGAGTCTTTTTTTGAGTTTTTACGTTTTTCTTAAGAGGATATTCGTTTTCTCTTTACTTTTTATCAGGTTTCGATACAATGAACCTATAGTGAGTAGCAAAAGTGAGGTGTAGCTAATATGGAAATGGAACATATCAATGAGAACACCATTCGTGTATTGATCAAAAGTGAAGACTTAGCTGCGAGAGGCATCACTTTTCTTGACCTTCTAGGAAATCACAATGAAATTGAAAACTTCTTTTATAGTATTCTTGAAGAAGTTGATATTGACGAAGAATTTAAAGGCAGTGAAGCTGTAACTTTCCAAGTCTTGCCTAAAGGCGATGGGTTAGAATTGTTTATTAGCAAAAATCTTCCACCAGAAGGAATGGAAAATTTTGATGAGATGAACGATGAAGCGAATGAAGACATTACCGATATGTTGAAAAAGCATGTGGCGGCTCAATTACAAGAGTCAGAGCAAGCAGAAGATATCGGCAATCGTTTTGTATTCGAGTTGTTGCGATTCGAAGATATGATTCAATTGGCATCCGAAGTATATTTGGATTCTGTTGCAACCAATCTTTACCAAATGGGCAACCATTATTATATTGAAATTCGATTCATGGATGCAGATGTTACTGATATTGAAGTAGAAAATGCACTTTCTTATTTGATGGAGTTTGCTCAACGGACGTCAGTGACGCCAGAGGTTTTATCTGAATACGGTGAGTTGATTATGGAAAACGATGCACTTGAATTGACTCGTTTCTACTTCAAGAATGATTAATGAATGAAAATCATTTCCAGCCAAGGACATTTTGACAATGTTCTTGGCTTTTTCAATTGTGATTAAAGAAAATGGCGTATCTTTTATTGAGGTGAGCCAGATGCTGAAAGCGTTGAACCAAAGAAAAGAAGTTATTGCAGCGAAAGGGAGAAAGAAATCATCGGGCCCTTTTTATTGCCCAGGATGTCAGAAAGAAGTGATTTTGAGGCAGGGACCAAAGCGACAGCCCCACTTTGCCCATCAAACCAGTACTGATTGTCAGACGTACAGTGAAGGGGAGACGAAGGAACATTTGGAAGCAAAACAACTTTTGTTTGAGTGGTTTCAAGATACAGGGATTGAAATCGAAGCCTTTTTGCCTAAACTCCAACAGCGTCCTGACCTTTGTTACAAGAATATCGCCATTGAAGTCCAGTGTTCTTCCCTCAAGTTTTCACGGTTTCTGGAACGAACCACCACTTATTTAGCAAATGGCTATCAGCCTTGGTGGATCCTCGGGACCAAATTGTATCCGAAACGCCAGTGGTCGTTTTTGGTAAAAGCTTGCTGTACTTATCAGTCTACTGGCTTTTGCTTGTGGCTCATTGATACGCGAAATCAGGCATTAGTGAGGCTGCACCAAATCAAATGGCATTATCAAGAAGGGGTAAGCAGTCGACGAATTGCTACACAAAAAGGGGAGCCTTACAGGAAAGAGACACTTCGACCTTTGTGCGAAACAGAAGGATCGAAGACCCACAATTTTTCTGAATGGGTAGCGACCGATTATCGGTTGTGGGTGATTCGAAAACTACGAAATAAACTGCCCAAAATCAGAGAGATTCAAGAAATAGTATACCCGTTGAATGGGAATGTCTCACAGCTGCCTCTGTGGTGCTACTGTGAAAGTCGGTTTGGCATTTTATTTGAACACCGCATACTGATTTTTCGCTTTCTCTATTTAAGTGATTGTCCCATTAGTTTTGAGCAGTGGTTGATCCGGCTGAGGCAGTTGCATTGGCAATGGCACTTTCCTTTGCTTGATCAAAGAGAAATATTGCGAGAAATCTTTCAAGAATGCCAATATTTAGAAAATTCGGTTTCTTTTTCAAGCCAATGATTTGGTTTCGTTGAAAAGTGTGATAAGATATTTTTAACCAATGAACAAGGAGTGAAGGGAATGTCAGAAACAAAACAATTACCAGCACGTGAATCGATCCCAGTCGAAAAAACGTGGGACTTAACGAAAATCTATGCCGATGATGCGGCTTTTGACATAGAATTTCAAGAAATTCAAGCACAGGTCAAAGAAGCCAGCCGTTACCAAGGCACTTTAGCAGACGGTCCGCAAGCCTTTTTAGCCGCTTTAGAATTTGTCTTAGATCTTTCTCGCCGCTTGGAGAAACTGTATGTCTACAGCCATCTAAAAAACGACCAAGACACCGCTAATACGACGTATCAAGGCTTATATGCGAAAGCCAGCAGTTTAGTTGCGCAAGTAAGTGAAGCCGTTGCTTGGTTTGATCCCGAGTTATTGACGATGTCCGATGAAACGATTTGGGGCTATTTCGATCAAGAACCTAAGTTAGCAGTTTATCGTCATATGATCGAAAAAACCATCAACGAGCGGCCCCATGTTTTGCCTGCCGATCAAGAAGCGTTATTGGCCGGTGCTGGCGAAATTTTTGGTGCCCCTGGCAATATTTTCTCTGTTTTAAACAATGCTGACTTGGATTTTCCAGTCGTTGAAGACGAAAATGGGGAAAAAGTGCAGCTGTCACATGGTGTCTACGGTGAGTTGATGGAAAGTACAGATCGCTCTGTCCGAGAAGCGGCCTTTAAAGGTCTCTATGGCGTCTATGAGCAATTCCGTAATACCTTTGCCCAAACCTTAAGTACGAATGTCAAAGCCCACAACTTTAAAGCCAAAGCCCGTAAATACGATTCCGCACGCCAAGCCGCTTTGAGTGCCAATCATATTCCTGAAAGTGTCTATGATACGTTAGTGGACGTCGTTAATCAGCATTTGCCGTTACTACACCGTTATATGGCATTAAGAAAACGCCTGTTGGCTGTCGACACACTTCATATGTATGATGTGTACACGCCGATTTTAGGGGAAGCACCGATTCGCTACACCTATGAAGAAGCAGTCGAAAAAGCGAAAGAAGCGCTAAAACCATTAGGGGAAGAGTATCTCGCTGTAGTTGAAGAAGCCTTCAGCAATCGGTGGATTGATGTCGTTGAAAACAAAGGCAAACGCAGTGGTGCCTATTCGTCAGGTGCTTATGACACGCTGCCTTATATCTTAATGAACTGGAATGATCGATTGGATCAACTCTTCACCCTTGTTCATGAGATGGGGCACAGTGTGCATAGTTATTTCACAAGGAATAACCAGCCTTATGCCTATGGCGATTATTCGATTTTCTTAGCAGAAATCGCTTCGACGACGAACGAAAATATATTAACGGAATACATGCTTCAGACTGAGACTGATCCACGGGTCAAAGCCTATGTCTTGAATCATTTTCTTGATGGCTTCAAAGGTACGATTTTCCGTCAAACGCAATTTGCCGAGTTCGAGCATTTCATGCACGTAGAAGATGCGAAAGGAACACCGTTGACCAGTGAATTCTTAAGCGAGAATTATGCCGAGTTAAATGCGAAATACTACGGACCATCAGTTGAAAAAGATCCTGAAATTCGTCTCGAATGGTCACGAATCCCTCATTTCTATTACAATTACTATGTCTACCAATATTCAACTGGTTTTTCCGCAGCTTCTGCTTTGGCGAAGAAAATCTTAGCTGGCGAACCGGATGCTCTAACCAACTATTTGAACTATTTGAAAGCCGGACGTAGTGATTATCCAATCGAAGTCATGAAAAAAGCAGGCGTCGATATGACGAAAGCAGATTATATTGAAGATGCGATGAAAGTATTTGAGCAACGCTTGAATGAACTGGAAGCACTCGTTAAAGAAATCGAAGCATAAATGAAACAGTACAAACCAATCCACAATGGATTGGTTTGTTTTTTGTTCGCGCACAATGAAAACGCTGCGCAACGAGCCGAACGATGACTTTACGTTTGGCTCGTTGCGCAGCATTGCTATTGAATAGGGTTTCATAAAAGAATCAACCCGCGATCAATTTCATGAATCATGGAAAGTTTTGGTGCTTGTAAGGATTGTGCACTTTGTAAAAATGTATCAAGCTCTGTCGCTGTGCCAAAGATAAGTGGAAGACTTTTTAGCTCTTCTGATCCTTCCAAGAGGACACCATATTCTTCTTCACTTGAAAAATCATACACCACAGCAGAAGGTGTGATCGTGATGCCCATGTCTTTCGCTACCCTTTGGTCGGTGGCAAAGTTCTTTTTCACTAGCTCAGATGTACGGTCTTCTAAGAACATCTCTAAATCACCGTTCGTTTCTGAAAATAGCTCTTTTACTAAGGTGTCACAATATTCCTGTTTTTCGATCCCTATTCGTTGTTGCAGTTTCAATAAGAAATCCCGAGCAATTTTTTTCCCTTGCAACTGGGCTGCTTTATAGTCCAGTGACGCAGCGTAGATTTGGTTGGTCTGTTCATTACGCAAGACCAAATCCGCCTTGTTCATGGACAAATAGTCCATCGAAACGCCTACTGAAAATAAATTAACGAAAGGTAGGATCTGCAAATGGATTTTTTTTCGATTTGTATTTAATCTGTTGAGAATCTCTTTTTCGATATCATAACAAATAGGCCCAATCGGATTAATAAATAAAAATAGTTCGATCATTTGAATCTCTCCCCAATTAAGATTCTTTCGTATCTTGAAAAACAAAATAAGTATGTTTTATTAAATATAGCAAAAAAACGCGAAAAAAGTAAGCAAAAGGGCAGCCTACTATGATTTTTCTTCAACAGCACGAATGATCTTGTTTTTTGCTGGTCGGTAAGGAATATCAAAGGTGTGCAACAACGATTGAAAGGCAAGCTTTCCTTGGAGCGGCTCGCTTACTTCTAGCTCCAATTCATAATCATGTTGCTGACCATACCAGCTTTCATCCAAAGCGAGTAATCCTTCTTTGATCGAGAATTCCGCCCGTCTCGTTTTTAATGCTGCAATCATGCGTAATGAATCAGGTTCGATATTCGCTGCTCTTAAGCGTTGAGCAACTACACCCGTAGATAGAATTTTTTCTGAATCAATTAATGACGCAGCGATTTCCTTCGGTAAAGGATCAGTCGTTTCTAGTAGACCGTGTTCAATGGGGGTCTTTAGTGTTAACTCCGCATGGGTAGTCGTCGTGCGAATACGCAAACCAAATTGCTTTTCCCGCAATTTATGATCTGCTGTATCAAAGTAATAATTGGTCTGTGTCTTGAAGGCTGTTTCTGATAAATTGTAATAAGTAAGCAACTGGTGGTATTCTTTTTCCGTCAGCATCGTTTTATATTCAATCTCTACTTGTTCGACCATCGATTTTCACTCTCTTTCTATTGCAACCATAGTGTACGCTGTTTCAACTATTCCGTCAAAGAAACTATACAAAGAAAAGCAGCAACGATTGAATCAGACAAAAAATCTTTTGTTTCTGCACTTCTGTCCATTCAGTTTTATTCCAAGAGTATGGTAGAATAAGGGGTATGTTATGAACAGAATCGAGGGAGAAGAATGATTCGAGATTGGGAAGAATTCTTAGCGCCTTATGAACAGGCGGTTTCAGAATTAAAAGTAAAATTAAGAGGCATAAGAAAACAATATCGGGAACAAAACAAACATGTTCCCATTGAATTTGTCACGGGTCGTGTCAAGCCAGTGGATAGTATTTTAACGAAAAGCAAATTACGAGGGATTGCATTGGATCGGCTTGAAGAAGAGATGTCTGATATCGCCGGTTTGCGAATCATGTGTCAATTTGTGGAAGACATTCACCAAGTTGTTGAATTGTTGCGAACACGCAAAGACATGAAAGTCATCATTGAACGGGACTATATCACCAATAAAAAAGCCAGCGGCTATCGTTCGTACCATCTAGTGATCGAGTATCCCGTTCAATTGATCGATGGAGAAAAAATTATTTTAGCGGAGATTCAAATTCGTACACTGGCGATGAATTTTTGGGCAACGATCGAACATTCACTAAACTACAAATACCAAGGAGAATTTCCTGCTGAAATTAGCGAGCGGTTACGACGTTCGGCAGAAGCTGCCTATCAGTTAGATGAAGAGATGTCTAATATTCGTGAAGAAATCCAAGAGGCACAGCGGTTGTTTTCTCATGGGAAAGGCAAGCGTGGCGGACATGACACGCCCAAGTTGCCAAAGGAGGAGACCGAATGAATGGCATCCGCGTGGCAATCGTCCATAATCAAGAAAGTAAGTCAGTAGAAGTGACGAAGCGTTTAACTGTTCTCCTGGAGCAGTCTGAAAACAAGATCGATCAAGAGAACCCTGAATTAGTGATCTCTGTTGGTGGAGATGGCACGCTTCTTTCTGCTTTTCACTTGTACAATCATAAGTTGGACCAAGTGCAGTTTTTAGGGGTCCACACGGGTCACCTCGGCTTTTATACGGACTGGCGAGATTATGAATTGGAAGAATTAGTCGAGTCTTTGTGCAATGACCATCAAAAAAGCGTCAGCTATCCATTATTAGATGTTCGTATTACTTATGCGAATGGCAAACCAGATAAGCATTTCCTTGCACTGAATGAATCAACGATCAAGCGTGGCAATCGCACCATGGTTGCCGATATTTCTATTAAAGAAGACCTCTTTGAAAAATTTCGCGGGGATGGCTTATCGATTTCTACGCCAACCGGTTCAACTGCCTATAACAAAAGTGTTGGTGGTGCAGTCTTGCACCCAAGTATCAATGCCTTTCAATTGGCAGAGATTGCTTCGTTGAACAATCGTGTCTTTCGGACCCTTGGTTCGCCGATCGTCGTGGGTCACCATGAATGGGTCAAAGTGCAACTGCAGCAAAGTACCGACTATTTAGTGACGATCGATCAATTTACCATCGAACAAGAAGAAATCGATGCAATTTATTACCGTATTGCCGATGAACGGATTCATTTTGCGTCGTATCGGCATATGCATTTTTGGAATCGGGTCAAAGATTCCTTTATTGGAGAAGAATGAACTCATGGAATTTACGTATCACTATACCGGCCAAGGGCAGCAAGTCAAATATTTTTTGAAGGAACAAGGAGTATCCAAGGGGTTACTAGCGAAAATCAAATTTCAAGGCGGAAAGATATTTGTGAACGACCACGAGCAAAACGTCTTGTTTTCTTTGGCGCAAAATGATAGGGTAACTATTGTAATTCCTCCTGAAGGGGAACATGAAACGATGCTGCCTGACCCGACACCGATTGAGATCGTGTATGAAGATGCCCATCTATTAGTCGTGAATAAACCGGCTGGTATCTCATCGATTCCTGCACAATACCATCCGACCGGCACGATGGCTAATCGAGTCAAAGCTTACTATCAAGCGCAACACTATGAAGACCAAGTGATCCATGTAGTGACGCGGTTAGACCGTGACACATCAGGATTGATGCTTTTTGCAAAACATGGCTTTGCCCATGCAAAGATGGATAGCCAGTTACGAAAGAAGCAAGTTGTCAAAAAATATCAAGCCCTCATTGCGGGAGAGCTTTCCGCATTATCCGCCCATAGCGAGATCGATTTGCCTATAGCACGGGACTTGACCTCGCTTTTGAAACGCAAGGTCAGTGAAGAAGGAAAAGAGGCACGTACGGAGTATTGGCTAAAACAGCGCAATTCAGATTGCGCATTAGTCGACATTCAACTACACACAGGCCGGACACATCAAATAAGGGTCCATTTTTCTGCGATCGGTTGTCCCTTACTAGGAGACGAGATGTATGGGGGATCAATGGCTTTTGGGATCAAACGACAGGCACTTCATTGCTGTCAGCTGCAATTTCAGCATCCCTTTACGAATGAACCGTTGGCTTTTGACCTGCCTTTACCTGCAGACATGGCCGCTGTTTGTTCAGCTATCGTTAAGCAATAACAAATGAGGTGAAGAGATTGGATGAAAATCAAGAATTAACCGAACGGTTTGATCAACTGAATCAAGCATTAAAAGACAATGATATCCAGGGATTTCGTGAGGCATTCTTGGATCTGCATATCTACGAGCAGGGGCAATTCTACCAATCTCTAGAAGCAGACGATCGACAAATCGTCTATACGTATCTATCGCCGAAAGAATTAGCGGACATGTTTGACGTTATTGAAGAAGACGACGAAAACATGGTGGACTATCTTTCAGAAATGCGCCCGGCATATGCTGCAACGATGTTAGCAGAGATGTATACCGATAACGCTGTCGATCTACTGAATACATTGGACAAGAAACAAACGGCGAAATATTTGAGTCTGATGACGGCTGAAGCCGCTAGCGAGATCAAAGAACTATTGCATTATGAAGATGAAACAGCTGGATCATTGATGACAACCGAGTTTGTTTCCATTGTGGCCAACCAAACGGTTCGTTCAGCAATGTATGTCCTGAAAAATGCCGCCGATGTCGCTGAGACGATTTATTATATTTATGTTGTGGATACTGATAACAAACTTGTTGGGGTTATTTCTCTAAGAGATTTGATCATCAATGATGAAGATACCATGATCGCTGATATTTTAAACGAGCGGGTCATGTCCGTCCATGTTGGAGATGACCAAGAAGATGTCGCTCAGACCTTCCGGGATTATGACTTTCTCGCGCTACCTGTTACCGATTATGACGATCATCTATTAGGGATCGTGACCGTCGATGATATTATCGATGTTATCGATGATGAAGCAGCCAGTGATTACTCTGGTTTGGCAGGGGTCAATGTGGAAGAAGTCAGTGAGAACCCGATCAAGGCGTCTTCGAGACGATTACCTTGGCTCATCACTTTACTCTTTCTCGGAATGGCCACCGCCAGTTTAATCAGCCATTATGAAGAATTAGTCAGTGAAGCAAGTATTCTCGCTGTCTTTATCTCATTGATTACCGGAACCGCCGGCAATGCCGGTACCCAATCTTTAGCAGTGGCCGTCCGTCGCTTAGCGATCAATGATGACAAAGAAAATAGTTTTTTGAAGACAGTGGTCGGTGAAGTGCTGACAGGACTTTTCACAGGAGCTATTACCGGATTAACGATTTTTGCTATCGTGGCCGTCTGGAAACAAAATCCAATTTTAGGTTTTGTCATTGGGATGGCAATGATGTGTGCTATCACAGTAGCCAACTTAGCAGGAAGCTTGATTCCGATGTTAATGGACAAACTTGGTTTTGATCCGGCAGTGGCGAGCGGTCCGTTTATTACGACCCTCAGCGATTTGACCAGTGTCTTGATCTACTTCAACATTGCCAGTCTTTTTATGAACTATTTTATTCAATGAACACAAAATAAAAGCAAGCCGATGATTTTTCTTCCAGTGAAGAATCATTGGCTTGCTTTTTAATTTTTGGGTTTTGGCAACACCCCAGAAGGGGAGACACCATAAAGTTTTTTAAAAGACTTGCTAAAATGATAAGCATCTTGATAGCCAACGGCTGAGGCAACTTCCTTGATCGTGAGGTTGTCATTTTTCAACATATCTTTGGCACGTTTTAAGCGAATTTCGATCAAATAGTTAATGGGGCTGACCCCTGTCGCTTCTTTAAAAATCTTGGAAAGGTACGTCGGGCTGAGAAATTGATCTTGTGCCAGTTTTTCCAAGGTGATTTCTTCTTTATAATGATTTTCCAAATAATAGACGGTATAGTTGACGATCTGTTGTTGTCTTCGTTGGCTTTTGGAAAGGTAAGGAACGACATTGATGTGGTCTTCATTTAGTCCACGTAAAATGTAGACGAGCATCTCCATCAAAACAGCCTTTTGCATCAATTGAAACTCATCCCGCTCTTCACTGCTTTCTCTCACCAACTGCCATGCTTTTTCCAAAACTTGATGATGGTATTTGCCTAGCTCCAACAAGGGATGTTTGTTAGGGAAAAAATTTCGTTTAAACCCTTCCAAAGAAATATTTTTCAAACCAATATGCAGCTGATGAGAGCGAGTGCCCTTAGGCTGCAATTCACAGTGATCGACGCCAGGATTGAAAAGCATGACACTGCCAGCCCGAATTTTTTTCGCTGGTTCTTTTTCAAAATAATACATACTTTCTCCTTCTAACAAGACACTGATTTCTAAAAAGTCATGATGGTGCATTTCTCCATGACTTTCTGATTGCGTCCATGGATCAAAGAGATAGATGATTTCGGGATTGAAGGTCCGAGGGTTAACTAAATTCATGGCTGATTCACTCCAATTGGGTGCCCATTTCCTGTAAAAAAAAGGAATGGTGCTTCTTACTAATATTTTACATCAAAATGAGTAAGAAAAACCATTTAAATCGCTTTTCAAAACGCTAAGCTTAACAACGAGAGGGGGAATTAGATGAGTAATACACAATGGATCTGGCGCTATGCCAAAAAGAACCGCGGAAAAATCATATTGGCGATCCTATTTTTAGTGATCAATGCAGCGCTGATCATTGTTAATCCGTACTTGGGAGGAATGGTGATCGACGATGTCATCAATCAGCAAAAAACGCACTTATTGATTCCATTACTGTTGATCATGATTGCGACGACCGTCATTCGCACCATTGTCCGCTATAGTTATCAGATTTTATTTGAACGGGTCGGACAAAATACGCTATACGATTTACGGGAAGATTTGTATCAGAAACTGCAAGAATTGGATTTCGACTTTTTCAATCACACTCGTGTGGGAGATATTATGGCACGAATGACAGGGGATACCGATGCCATTCGCCACTTTGTTTCTTGGGTGACCTATAATATCGCTGAATGTATCTTATGGTTCTTTTCAGCGGTGGTGGTGATGAGCTTTATTGATTGGAAATTGATGCTGGCACTGGTGGCTGTCACACCGATCATTTTTCTGTTGACCAACCGCATGTCTAAAAAGGCACACCCATTGTTTTTTGACATTCGTGAGAGCTTTTCTCGCTTGAACTCAATGGTAGAAGAAAATATTGGCGGCAATCGGGTCGTAAAAGCCTTCGCTCGTGAAAATTTTGAGATCGAAAAATTTCGCTCCTACAACGAAGATTTTAAGACCCGCAACATGGCATCTGCCAAAGTTTCCCGTACCTATCTGCCCTGGCTTGATGGCTTAGCAGGAAGTTTGTCAGTCATTGCCTTAGTCTTAGGCGGAATTTTCGTAATCAATGGGGACATGACCTTAGGAGATCTTGTTGCGTTTAATGGTTATCTATGGATGTTGAACAACCCCATGCGTATGAGTGGCTGGTTGATCAACGATGTTCAGCGATTTTCTGCGGCCTGTATCAAAATTCGACAAATGCTGGCACAAGAATCGAAAATACCGGTTCACCAACAAGAAAAATTAGAACCGATCAAAGGATTTGTGGAATTTAAAGATGTCTCTTTCCATTTTTCAGATGATCCAGAGCAAAATGTACTGGAAAACATCAACTTCAAGATTGGGCCGGGACAAACGTTAGGGATCTTAGGCGAAACCGGCTCTGGAAAAACGACGTTAGTAAATTTAGTTGGACGTTTTTATGATCCGACTGAAGGGGAAGTATTGATTGATGGAAAAAATGCCAAAGAGTATCCTGTGCGTCAAATGCGGGAAAATATTTCGATGGTGATGCAAGATGTCTTCTTGTTTTCTAATACTATCTCTGACAATATTGCTTTTGGAAATCCTTTAGCAGATGAAGGCTTTATTCGCCAAATGGCCGTAGTTGCCGATGCAGATACCTTTATTTCTCGAATGCCTCAAGGCTACGAGACGATTGTCGGTGAACGAGGCGTCGGACTTTCTGGTGGACAAAAACAACGGATCTCCCTTGCGCGGGCCTTAGCCAAAGATCCATCGATCTTGATTTTGGATGACACGACGTCTGCCGTCGATATGGAGACAGAATCGAAGATCCAACAAGAGCTGACAAAATTAACAGGAGAGAAAACGACGTTTATCATTGCCCATCGGATCTCCTCTGTTCGAGAAGCCGATCAGATTTTGATGATGGAAAAAGGTCGGGTTGTTGAACAAGGCACTCACGAAGAACTCGTCAAACTGCGAGGGAAATACTATGAAGTGTATCAAAAACAATTAGGCTTGTCAGGAGGTGAAGACGATGGCGAGAAATAAATTTGATGTGGATGAGGAATTAGACCAGGAATTTAGCTGGAAGGATTTCAAGCGTTTGTCCCAATACGTCGTTCCTTATAAAAAAAGTATTGGGAAAGTACTATTTACGATCATCCTGGCAAACTTAGCAGGAATGCTGGCGCCTGTTTTCACGAAGATTGCCATTGACTCATCGATTCCTGAGAAAAATGTCAATCAATTGTTGCTTTTAGGAGCTGCCTTTCTAGTGACCTTGATCGTTATCGGTGTCTGCATGCGTTATCGTATCTACCATATTACGAATATTGGGCAAGACGTATTGAAGGATATGCGCTTTGATATTTTTGAACATCTGCAGCGGCTGCCGTTTTCTTATTTCGATACAAGGCCCCATGGCAAGATCTTGATCCGCATCGTAAACTACATCAATACACTGAGTGACCTGTTGAGTAATGGACTAATCAATTTGATTTCCGATGTTTTCAACGTCATCATCACCTTGATTTTTATGTTTGCGATCGACTTCAAATTGACCCTGTATTCCCTTGCGTTGCTGCCAATCTTGTTCATCATGGTGATGGTAATCAAAAATAACCAGCGCAAAGCTTATCAGGTGTTGAGTAATAAACAGTCCAATTTAAATGCTTACATTCATGAAAGTATTGCCGGCATCAAGATCACCCAATCCTTCGCACGGGAAGAAGAAAATGCAGAGATTTTCCAAGAAGTCAGCAATGATTACCGAACTTCATGGATGAAAGCTGTCAAAATTCAGTTTCTGATGTGGCCAGGGGTGCAAAACATTTCGGTCATTACGACTTGTTTGATTTATTTTGTCGGCATTCGTCAGATCGGTGTCGATGTCAGCACAGGTACTCTGATCGCTTTTATCAGTTATATCAATAATTTTTGGAATCCAGTCATCAATATCGGGAATTTTTATAATTCTTTGATTACAGCAACAGCCTATCTTGAACGGATTTTTGAAACGATGGATGAAGTCCCAGATATCGAAGACAAACCAGATGCAAAAGTATTGCCGACGATGAAAGGGACCGTTGATTTTGAACACGTGACCTTCCGATACGAAGAAGGCAAAAACATTCTTTCTGATGTCAATTTCCACATCGAACCCGGGGAAAGCATTGCTTTGGTTGGTCCTACCGGTGCAGGAAAGACCACGATCATCAACTTGCTGAGCCGCTTTTATGATGTCAATGAAGGCAGTGTCAAAGTGGATGGGATGGATGTTCGTGACGTGACGCTGGAATCCCTGCGCTCACAGATGGGGGTCATGCTCCAAGATACCTTTATTTTCTCAGGAACGATCATAGAAAATATTCGCTATGGAAAATTAGATGCGACAGAAGAAGAGATCATAGAAGCAGCGAAGATCGTCCGTGCTCACGACTTTATCACGGAGTTGAAAGACGGCTATCAAACCGTCGTCGAAGAACGAGGAAGTACTTTATCTGCGGGGCAACGGCAACTGATTTCCTTTGCCCGAGCGTTGTTGGCTGACCCAAAAATCTTGATCTTAGATGAGGCTACTTCTAGTATCGATACGAAGACAGAAGAATTGCTGCAAGAAGGACTGTTGAAGCTGTTAGAAGGCAGAACTTCATTCATCATCGCTCACCGGCTGTCCACAATCAAAAATTCTGATCGAATCTTTTACGTGGCAGGGGGCACGATTGCTGAATCTGGTAACCATGATCAGCTAATGGCACAAAAAGGCTTGTACCATCATTTGTATCAATCACAATACGACTTATTGCAAGCTATATAAAAAGAAATCCCCACAAACGATGCGTTCTCATCGTTTGTGGGGATTTCTTTGCGTGATTCTTTTGTGTCACGCAAGCTCAATCATTAAGGTCGACGATTCTGGTTCCATGAACTTCTTTTACACCTAATGTATCAGCAACATGTTGGGCATTTTCAAAGGAAATGCCACCGCCAGGTAAAATCGTTAAACGCTCACCAGCATAGGCGATCAATTCTTTCAGATGATCGAAGTTGTCTTCAATCGGAGTCCCTGCAGCACCACCATGGGTCAAAATCCGCTGTACGCCATGCTCAGCTAACCAATCGATCGCTTTAAATTGGCGCGCTACAGGAATCGCGTCGAAGGCCATGTGAAAAGTAACCTGCAAGCCTTCTGCGGTTTCTAACAATAGCTCCAATGCTTCTTCGTCTAACCAGCCGCTAGGAGTTAAGCAACCTAGAACAACGCCGTCTGTTCCTAGCTTTTTTGCTTCGATCAAGTCAGTGTGCATGATTTTCAACTCAGTGTCATTGTAAACAAAATCACCGCCTCGAGGTCGGATGATCGTCATAACGGGAATTCCTTTTTCACCAGCATATTGCAAAACTTCTTCTTGCACACCGGTACTTGGTGTTGTTCCGCCGACCGCTAAATTATCACAGAGTTCAATCCGCTGTGCCCCTCGGGCGATTGCTAAGGGAATATTGGTATAATTTTCTGCACAAAATTCTTTTAACATGATTTACCTCCAATAGATGGTTGTTCAGTTGATTTGTTATTCTATCCACTAGCATTCTACCACAAGAATATGCTAAAGTAGAGCAGAGATGAGGGAAGTTGAATGTTAAAAAAAATCGATCGCGGGCGCCTTTTTTTAAACGCCCATTATCACTTATTTGAATGTCCATTGTGCCGCCAAGCATTTTTCCCGACCGAAAATGGCTTGGTTTGTCCAAATCGTCATCGATTTGACTTATCAAAGAAAGGCACACTTTTCTTTTTGGATCATCAAGTCAAAGCAGATTATGATCAAGCACTGTTTCTGCCGCGTCAACGTATGATCGCTAGCGGCATGTATGCACCAGTCATTGAATGCATCAAAGCAGTTTTGGGGGATGCTAAGCATCTTTTAGATGTCGGCTGCGGCGAAGGCAGTTTTCTGGCTCAGCTGGTCAATGAAAAGACCCAGGCGGCTGTCGGCTTTGATATCGCCAAAGACGGAGTTTATCTAGCAACCAATCAAAACGTACCGGCTTTTTGGTGTGTGGCGGATCTGACCAACTTGCCGTTTGCTGAAGCGAGCTTTGATACGATTTTCAATCTATTTTCGCCGTCAAATTATGGGGAGTTCAATCGTATTTTGAAAAAGGGTGGACAGTTGATCAAAGTCGTCCCTGCGGCGGATTATTTAAAAGAATTGCGGGCTGCTTTTTATCCGAATGATGAAGCGAAACAGCAATACTCAAATGAACGGGTCGTCACTAAATTTCTTGAACATTACCCTGACGCCTCCCGTCAAAGAGTGACACATGTTTTTACGATCCCTGAAGAAAATCGCCAAGATTTACTTGCCATGTCCCCGTTAGAGTGGGGGGCTTCGGAGGAACGCAAAGAAAAGCTCCGGCAAGCTCCTTTGAGACAGATCACTGTTGATGTTGAGGTGTTGATTGCGAAAATTTCCTGAAAATATTTTGAACTTTTTTGTTATTTACTCTTGCAATCATGCCATGGGAGTGATATATTGTTCTCAAGTCATTTTTCATTGGTTTTTATCAGGTTCCTGTTCTGATAAAAGTTAGTGAAAAGAGCTTCACTAACGTAACGACTCGCAGTGATCGACACCGAGTTGGTACGTTTTTTTTATGCCCAAAATTCTACACAAAAAATGTCGTTTCTAAAAAACAAGCGTGCCAAAATATGGTACTATAGAAGTTATTGAAGAAGCTATTGAGAATCAATTGTAAAACGCAAGATACAGAGACACAAAGGAAAGCGAGAACCGATCGGTAGTATCCGAGCGAAAGGAGTTTTTATCTATGAATCACATCGTTCTTTTTGAACCTCAGATCCCGGCCAATACGGGAAATATTGCACGGACGTGCGCAGCAACAAATACTCATTTACACTTAATCGAGCCTTTAGGCTTTTCAACGGATGACAAGCAATTAAAACGAGCTGGGCTTGATTATTGGCATGATGTCAATATTACCTATCATAAAGATTTAGCTGCTTTTATGGACTTTTTAGGGGAGCGTCCGTTGTATCTGATCTCGAAATTTGCCAATCGCGTGTATTCTGACGTCGATTACACCGCAGATGATGATCAGTTCTTCATTTTCGGGAAAGAAACGACGGGGCTTCCAGAAAGCTTTATGCGTGAGCATGCCGAAAAATGTTTGCGGATCCCAATGAATGATGAGCATGTTCGTTCCCTTAACCTATCAAATACGGCTGCTTTGATCATTTATGAAGTTTTGCGGCAGCAAGGCTTCCCAGAGTTGGAATTGACGCATCATTATGAGAACGACAAATTAGACTAAGAAGCGAGGCTTTTTCGATGCAATTATACTTTACCCGTCACGGAAAAACAGAGTGGAACCAAGCACGCCGCTTTCAAGGAATGCTGGGGGATTCGCCGTTATTGCCAGAAAGTTATGACGAAATCAAATTACTCGGTGATTATCTGGCAGCTATTCCTTTTGAGAAGATTTACTCAAGTACATCTTTGCGAGCAAAAGTGACTGCCCAAGAGATCCAAGCAAGACTCCAACATCCAGTTGAAATCATTTATAATGAGAATCTGCGAGAAATCGGACTCGGTGAATTTGAAGGTCGCTCCATCGATGAAATGCATGAGAAGTATCCCCAACAATTGACGGATCTGCGTAATCACCTGGATCGCTACGATCCAAGTGCCTTTAAAGGTGAGCCAATCCAAGAAACATTGAGCCGGATCGAGACCGTCGTCATGGATGCGGTGATGCAGCATGAAGGCCCATTATTGTTCGTCGGTCATGGGGCATCCTTTACGGCTGCTATCCAGTGGCTTGCAGGCAAACCATTAGCCGAATTAAGAGAGCAAGGTGGATTAGTCAATAACAGCGTTAGCTTATTAGAGACGAATGAACAAAAAGTATTGCCTTTTGAACTAAAACTTTGGAATGAAGCAGGCTTTTTAAGCAATCAGGCAGGATTAGACGCTTTGTTGTAAACCATGAAAGGAGCGGCACCATGATTCCAGAAAGAACGTTTTTTGTCGGCCATGTTGCCGCCATCTTTTTCCAGAATCCCAGCAATTTTTATAAAGTACTATTAGTTAAAGTCACTGAGAATAATGCCGACTACAAAGACTCGGAGATCGTCGTTACTGGTAGTTTCGGCGAAATCCAAGAAGAGGAAAAGTATCGGTTTTTTGGTGAGCTGGTCAATCATCCCAAGTACGGTGTCCAGTTGAAGGCCGAAAGCTATCAACAAGAACAACCGACCTCTGAACAAGGGTTGATCGCCTATCTTTCTGGAGAAAAATTTCCGGGGATCGGCAAGAAGACCGCTGAAAAAATCGTTGACCTTTTAGGAGAAGAAGCGATCGACCGGATGCTGGAAGAACCAACATTGTTGGATCAGATTCCAGGATTGAATGAAAGTAAGCAAAAAATGATTTTAGATACTGTACGGCAAAATCATGGGATGGATCAAGTGATCGTTGGCTTGAGCCGCTATGGTTTTGGTAGTCAGCTTTCTTTTGCAATCTATCAAGCCTACAAAAATGAAGCATTATCAATTATCGAAGAAAATCCTTACCAGTTGGTGGAAGACATTGAAGGCATTGGCTTTAAACGCGCAGATGGCATCGCTGAGCAGCTAGGGATCGAAGCTTCGTCGCCGCAACGGTTTCGAGCGGCGGTCTTGCATCAGATCTTTGCGCAATCCTTGCAGACAGGCAATACCTTTATCCATGCCCAAGACTTGTTAGAGCAGACACTGCGTTTATTAGAAACGAGTCGTCCTATTGAGATTGCGCCAGACGACCTGGCATCAACGATCATTCAATTAGTGGAAGAAGGAAAAATCCAGCAAGAAGAAACTCGTTTGTACGAAAACAGTCTGTACTTTTCTGAATGGGGAATCGCTAGTTCCATCGAACGCTTGCTTTCCCGCAAAAAAGAAATCGTCTATCCTGAGAAAACAATCAGCAAAACGCTGCGAAAAATTGAGAAGCATTTAGGTATCACCTATGGGTCTTCGCAAGAAGAAGCAATCAAAGAAGCCATTCGTTCGCCATTGTTTATTTTGACAGGTGGTCCGGGTACCGGGAAAACGACGGTGATCAATGGGATCGTACAATTGTTTGCTGAGTTGAACGATCTGGACTTAGAGCCATCAAAATACAGTGAAGAAACCTTTCCGATTCTCTTGGCAGCACCGACTGGTCGAGCCGCCAAACGGATGAATGAAACGACAGGTTTGCCAAGCGGGACGATCCATCGTTTGTTAGGCTTGAACGGACGTGAAAAAGCGCCATCGATTAGCCCGAAAGAATTAGAAGGCGGCTTATTGATCGTCGATGAGATGTCTATGGTCGATACATGGTTGGCGAATACGCTCTTTAAGTCAATCCCTACAAACATGCAAGTGATTTTTGTGGGGGATAAAGATCAGCTTCCTTCTGTGGGACCAGGACAAGTCCTTCATGACTTGCTAGCGATCGATGCGATCCCGAAACAAGAATTGACGGAAATCTATCGTCAAGGAGATGGATCAAGCATCATTCCACTGGCTCATGCCATCAAAAACGGACAGCTGCCTGCTGATTTTACACAAAACCAAAAAGATCGCTCCTTCTTTGCGTGTGATGCTTACAAAATCGAACCGTTGATCGCTCAGATCGTGAAACGGGCAAAAGACAAAGGCTACACGCCGCAAGATATTCAAGTGTTGGCACCGATGTATCGTGGGGCAGCCGGGATCGATGCTCTGAATAAAATGATGCAAGAGATTTTTAACCCCAATGATGGGACAAAAAAAGAGGTGACCTTCAATGATACGGTGTATCGTATCGGTGATAAGGTTTTGCAGTTGGTAAACTCACCAGAAGATAACGTGTTTAATGGCGATATGGGCCAAATCGTTGGGATCACTCTAGCCAAACAGTCGGAAGACAAGGTTGACGAACTGGTCATTCAGTTTGATGCCAATGAAGTGACCTATAAGCGGAATGAATGGAATAAGATCACATTATCTTACTGTTGTTCGATCCATAAATCTCAAGGTAGTGAATTTCAAATGGTTATTTTGCCGATGGTTCATCAATACCAACGTATGCTGCAACGCAATCTGCTTTATACTGCTGTGACCCGCAGCAAAGAAATGCTGATTTTACTTGGTGAACCGCAAGCCTACCAAACTTGTGTCAGCCACGAATCTGCTACTCGCTTAACGACATTAAAAGAACGTATCAATGGTACGGAAAAAATGACGCCGCTGCAACGAGCAAAATTGGCCCAATTTGAAGAAGCGGATGATCCGTTTTATGATGATTCCTCTGAAAACAGGAAAGTAAAAACGTCATCGACGAAGTTACAGGACCAATCCAGTGCGGAAGCTGCTGCGAACCAGCAAGTTGCAGAAAAGACCTCTGATAGTGGGCTGGACTTGTTTGCTTTTGCTGAGACTGAGCCGTCGACATCAAATCAGACAGAAATTGCAAAGCCTCTGTCAGGGGGAAAAGACCTAAGTGAAGGGACTATGGGGGGAGAAGCACTCATCGAAGAAACGTCGAACGATGGTTTATTGACCTTAACGATGGTCAAAAAGCATTTAGTGGATCCAATGATTGGCATGAAGGACTGTTCTCCATACGACTTTATGCCCGCAAAAAACGGCTGATTGAAAGATGAGAAAATACTAAAAAAGGTACCTTAGTGAGCGCTTTCTTTTGGTTTTTTAGCTTCTTATGCTAAGCTAAAATCAAAAGGAGGCGTTACGTTATGACGAAAGAAACCGAAGATAAATTAGCAAAATTAGCAAAAGAATCTGGCAACGACTTTAAGAAACTAGATGAGATGGAAAAAGAATTTAAACTAGATGAAAGTCCCGATGCAGAACGAGGCGAGCGGGATGAATCAGGGTTAGAAAAAACGTTAGAAAAGGCGCCGATTTTCCCGCCTAACACACCGAACAATCCAACGAATCCCGGCAGTCCCGGAAATCCATAGCTTGTCCACTAAAAACTACGACAGTCGGATAATCGAGTAGAAAACAAAAAACCTGAAGAATGCAGCTTCGCATTCTTCAGGCTTTTTTTTGCAATCGATGAGACTTACTGTAAATGCTGATAAAAATAGATTGCTAATTGCGTGCGATCCCGCAATTCCAGTTTTTCCAGTAATTGACTGATGTAATTACGGACAGTACCATCACTCAAGTACAAAGCATCGGCAATTTCTTTATTGTTTTTTCCAGCGGCTACTTCTTTGATGATAGCAAATTCACGTTCGCTAAAAGAAGCTTGATTGTGAATTGATGGTTCGTTCTTCATTAGCTGCGTGAAGGTCTCAACGATTTCATTCCCGAAGACAACTTGGCCATTATAAGCGGCTTTGACAGAAGGGATGATCGCTTGTAAATTCTGCTTGATCAAATAACCTTTCACACCGATGGAAAAGGCTTCGCGAATGTATTCTTCATCTTTGAAGGTAGTCAATAGCAAAAGGATCGCTTGGGGAAATTTAGCCAATATTTCTTTGGCAGCATCGATCCCCGTTTGTTCCGGCATGCGGATGTCCGTCAGCAAAACGTCAGGATGATAGGTTTCATATAATTCCAGTGCGTCTTTGGCACAATGGCCGATTCCTAATACACGAATCTCTTCTGTGTTTTCTAAAATGGTTTGCAAAGATGTGGTCACAAACGGATCATCGTCAATAATAACTACAGTAATCATTGGTGTTCCTCCTTTGGTAAAATGATCGTCAGTTGAAAGCGTTGGTTTTCTTGTAAAATATGAACTTGTCCTTGTTGTTCTTGGACCCGTTGACGCATCGTTTTCAGACCGATTCCAGTGTCTGGATTTTGAGGTGTGCGGACGCCATCATTCGTGATTTGCAAGCGAAAAAATGCAGGCAGCGTTCGAAAATGCAACACGAGGGTTTTCGCGTGACTATGTTTGATACTGTTGGTTAAGGCTTCTTTGATGACCATTAGGAAACAGTTTTGCTGTGCTTCATTCAACCCTTCAAATAGGTTTCCTTCAATCGTGACAGGTGATGGAAAATCAGCAATTAGAAACTCTAAGGATTGCTGGAAAGAAATTGATGTCTCGTGGAGATCGTGAACACTTTGTCGAATGCGATCCATCCCTGTATGAACGGTAGCACTTAAATTTGCTAGGGGGTCATTTAGTTTTGGTTCTTGATTGATCATTTCAAGCGCGCCAATCTGTAAAATGGCACTCGACAGTAGATGGCCGACATTGTCATGGATATCGCGAGCAATTCGATTTCGTTCTTCGGCAATTTGCAAGGCTAACTTTGTTTCTTGTGATAGGGCTAGCGCTTTGTTTTGCTGCGATAACTGTTGCTGCTTTTCCCAATGGGTATCTTTTGAATCGATGTACTTTTTCTCAAGATTAGACATTCGCTGATCTTTTTTGCGTAAGTAAAAAGCAAAGAGCAACAAAAGGATGACAAAAGCGAGCTCCGTGAGAGAATGATGGACAACCGTTGCGATCAATAAAAATCCTAATAAAAATAGAACATCATCTTTACTATCTTCCGGAGCGATCACCCGCATCAATGCAGGCAGAAAGAGGGCAAGCTCTGGCCAAAACGTACATAGAAGCAACAGAATAACTTGAAAAAACCAGTTTGCTATTCTAGGCAGTAAATAACTGACGCCAGTAAATATAACGGCGATCAGTAGATAGATGACCTGCACAGCAACAAAACCTTGATTTACCAATAAAAGTAATGAGACGGCGAGTAGAAAGCCAGCTTCGCTGAGTAGTCGAGATTTAGACATGATAAACTCCTTCATTGTGACAAATGTCATGCTTAGTTTAGCCAATCGTCACTAGTTTCTTTCCTTGAAGTTTATTATAGTCAGATTAACAAGAAATTTGGAAGGAGTTTTTCATCGTGATTATCGAAATTGATAAATTAGTTAAACGCTATGGTGATTTTGTGGCATTGAATCATTTTGATCTGCAAGTACAAGAAGGAGAGGTTTTAGGATTATTGGGACCAAACGGCAGCGGGAAATCGACCGCCATCAACTGTATGCTCTCTTTGTTAAACTATGACAAAGGCACCATCAAACTTTTTGGATCAATCATGACGCCTGAAAATTATGCCGTTAAAGCAATGATCGGGGTCGTTCCTCAAGATGTTGCCGTCTTTGAAGAACTTAGTGTGCAAGAAAATATCGATTATTTTTGCGGGTTATATGTTGCTGACAAAGAGAAACGACAAGGATTGATCGAAGAAGTGATTCAATTAGTGGGTTTGGAAAATTTCGTGACCTTTCATCCAGGCGAGCTGAGCGGTGGCTTGAAACGGCGGTTGAATATCGCCTGCGGGATCGCACATAAACCACGTTTGATTTTTTTGGATGAACCAACAGTAGCTGTCGATCCCCAAAGTCGTAATAAAATTTTGGAAAGCATCAAAGAGCTAAATCGCCAAGGAGCAACGATCGTTTACACGACCCATTACATGGAAGAAGTGGAAATTCTGTGTGACCAGATCGTGATTATGGATCAGGGACAGGTGATTGCCAAAGGGACTAAGGAATCTCTGAAAGACATGGTACGCACGGCAGATCGTTTGACCATCGACATCCCCTTATTGCCTGACCACGTGTTGGTAGCGATTCAGAACACCAATACTGCTAACGGAATCGTTTACAAAGACGGACAGCTCCAAGTAACAACAACGGAACTCAATACGGTCTTGTTACCCATTTTGACACTCTTACAAGCAGAGAAAATCAGTTACGGAAAAATTGCAACCAAAGAAGCGACCTTAAATGATGTCTTTTTAGAGATCACGGGCAAGGAATTGAGAGACTGAGGAGGGGGAAACCATGTTTTGGCATTTTTACAAATACCGCACAAAGGTGTTGTTGCGAAATAAATCGATGCTGTTTTGGACGTTGGCGTTTCCCATTCTCTTAGGCCTAATGTTTATGGCGGCCTTTGGGGAGATCGATCAAGCGGGAAATTTAGAGACAATCACGACGGGGATCGTAAAAACCGGGGACCAAACAGCGCTTACGGAAAATTTTTCCACCGTCCTTGAACAAGTGGAAATCAATGAAAAACCATTATTTGCACTCGAGGAATTACAAGAAACAGAGGCAGTTGAAAAGCTGACTGCCGGTGAATTAGCTGGATATTTCCTGATTGACGACAAAACCATTTCTCTGCATGTGGGCCAAGCGGGCATGAGTCAGACGTTGATGAAAAATGTAATGGATCAATTTTTACAACGTACAGCGATCATTGCTAGTAAAGCAGCAGAACTTGAAACGCTTGATCTTGCACCTATTATGGCCGCATTTGAACAGGAGGCGACTTTTCAAGAAGTGAATGCAGATCGTGACATGAGTGTCAAAAGTTTTTATTTCTTTACCTTGATCGGGATGGCGATCCTCTATGGGACGATGTGGGGTGTCCGTAATGTCCAGGATCAGCAAGCCAATCAATCCGCGAATGGTATTCGGCTTTCCTTGATACCAAGAAAACGGACATTGGTTTCAAGTGCGAATTTGGCGGCGAGTTTTACGATTGTGTTAGTAGAAGTCTACATTATTTTAGCGGTGTTTCGTTTTGTCTATCAAGTAGACTTTGGTGATCGTTGGCAATGGTTACTGCTGGTTGCCGCATTAGGATCATTGTGTGCGATTTTGCTAGGGACATTGATTGGAAATCTGACGCCAAAAATGAATTTGGTGCAAAAAGATGGCATTTTGGTCTCCGTTACAATGGCAATGAGCTTTTTTGCTGGGATGATGGGCTCGGAACAAATCAAGTATTGGCTTGATCTACATGTGCCGATACTGGGGCAAGTAAATCCCGTCAATTTGATCAGTGAAAGTCTTTATCAATTGTATTACTATACAGATTTGAGTAGCTTTTATACCAATCTTTTCTGGTTGACTGGCTTTATCGTCCTTTTGTCAATTGGAAATGCTTGGATCGAAAGAGGGGTGCGCTATGACGCTTTATAAAACGATTTGGACTTTGCTGAAGGCAAATAAGTCGAACTTACTAATTGGAGTATTGATCACAGTTGGTGTCACGTTCTTTTATGCGCAAAGCATCGACGTCGAAAACACCTCTTTACAAGAAGCCAACATTGCTTTGATCAGTGAGGAGGAGTCGCCAGTCGTTGATGGTCTTCGGGAGTACTTGAAGGAAAAGCAAACCTTGGTTGCTTTAGAGGGGACCTCACAAAAAGAAATTGACGATGCCCTTTATTTTAATCGTGTAAACATTGTCTTGCATTTGCCAGCTGATTTCTCCAAACAAGTGGAGGCTGGCCAGATGCCAACGATCGAGATTCAAAGCCGGCCAGATGCTTTTTCTAAAACCATTGTCACCCAGCAAGTGAACACGTTCTTACAGACGCTTTTACTTTTTCAAGAAGAAGGCAAAACAGTCAGTGAGGCGATAGAAGAAACACAAACAGCGCTAGCCGTCACAGGGCAAGTTGAGCTCAGTACAGAATATAGTCAACGAATGAAAAAAATGTTAACAGGCATGACCTTTAACTTATTGTCATATGGCCTCTTTCTATCAATATTTAGCGGGTTTGGTGTGATCAATCTGGCCTTTAACCGCCAAGAAATCAGCAAGCGAAACCAGAGTGCGCCTCTTCCAAAGCGGATGCTACAGCGGAAAATCCTGTTAAGCTTAATCAGTTACTCGCTGCTTTTAACCTTCGGCTTTTTATTACTGATGGTGTTACTAGTGATTCGCACATCCTGGGATACAGCAGCTTGGTACCACATTTTGAACACGTTTTTGTTTTTACTACCTGTCATCAGCTTCTCGGCTTGTGTCACCTCTCTTGTGAAAAATTCAGAAGCGATCGGCGGTATCAGCAATATCTTTATAACCGGAAGCTGTTTTATCGGTGGGGTCTTTGTGTCCGCGAACTTTCTGCCGGATATCGTCAATAAAATCGCGGCATTCACGCCAACCTATTGGTTTGTTCAAAACAATACCTTGATCAGTGAGACCCTCACGTATAATCAAAGGTTCAATGAATCCTTCTGGTTCAATGGCTTTGTCTTGGTAACATTTGCAGCAGTATTTTCAATGATCCAATTTATTTTGGGAAGAGAAAAAAGCCGTCGTTGGCAATACAACTCGGCGAAAAATTAATAATCTAACGTATAGAAAAACGATACAAATCAGCAGCGATTTGTATCGTTTTCTTTATGGGCACCAAAATAATTGACTAGCTGTTGTAAAAGTAATATCAAAGGGACCTTGGCCCATTTCCTCACCGTCTTCTTGTCCATGTTGGGGCACGGTAGAGATAATTCTCAGCTTCGACGTGGAAAGATGGTGAAAGTAACGTGAATTCATGTGTTTCTTTCGCATCAGTAAACCGATCAGCCAGAAAATCTTAAAAATCGATACACGCTCGACAAGAACAAAATCAAACTTTTTCTCTTTGACCGAAGCGGTTGGGGCGATCGCAACACCGCCGCCAAAGTAAGGATGGTTGGTCGTAGTGCATAGAAAAGCTTTCTTATAACTGAATTGTTGCCCATTACACTCAACTAAGATCGGGAAGCCTTTTTGGCGAAACAAAACCCGAATAATTGCAGCGATATAGGAAAAGGAGCCGAGGTTAAACTTATTCAGACTACTTTTTGCCACAGAGTGATTGGTGGTGTAGACGATTGCCGCATCAAGGCCAATACCGACATTGTTAAGCGCAATGCCGCTTTCCTCCTGGATCTGCTCATCATAGTGGATAATGGCCAATTCTTGGGGCTTAGTAGTACCCGCAATTTTCCAAAATGCTTTTTCCGGTTCCCGCGGCAACTCGATACTTCGCGCAAAATCGTTTCCTGAGCCAGCGGGGATGTAAGCAACGGGGATTTGTTGTTGTTCAAGTTGTAACTCTGATACTACTTGGTGCAGCGTTCCATCTCCCCCGATAACGACCAGCAATGGATATAGCATTTCGCCATTTTCTAAATAAACATCGTCCCAAGGCAAAAGGCGTTCTTTTAAGAGTTTTCGGGTGATGTTTCGTTCGTCGCCGGGCGATTTTGTTAAATAGAGTTGATGGGGGAAACGATGCTTGTTTACGATTTTTTGCACACGCTCCGCCGCTTTTTCCCCCCTTCCACTGCCTGAGGCAGGGTTTACGAGGAAGTGATAATAATAGTTCATTTTATGAATAGCTCCATATCGTTTTTTCGTTCAATGCGTTTAATTATAGCATGTTTCGAAAGAAGGCGGGGAGACGATGCCTGAAAAAAGAGCAAAAAAATAGATTCGACGATTGTGCTTTCTGGGTTTTCAAAGGTTCTTATGTCCACTTTGATCCTCAGGTAACGATGCCCATCGCCGAATCCTATTCAATTAGTAAGGAGTAACTCAAATTCCCACATCCTTTGTCTTTTATTCTAAGTTGACAACAATTCTTTTCTTGCAGAACCTGCTTCGTCTGCTTTACTGGGAATCCTTGCTCCTTACACTTATAGTATAGCACATTTTTTATATTGGGCAATCGCTTACATTGTTTTGTTGTTGCCTTTTAGAGAAATTTAAATAGTTTAATGAAAGGTAAAGGAAAAAGGGTGGAGATTATGATCATCGCCGCTTTTGAACGGCTCTTCTAAAGGATTTGTAATCAAAGTGAATTTGCGAGAAGGTAGGCTAACTAAAGAATACTAGATTGAAATTGCCTTATATACAGTACATTAAAATGATTTTAAATCATTTAATTGTATTTTTATTATTATTTATTGCTTTTTCCTTGTTAAAAAAAAGCGATAGGAGTAAATTAGTAGTGTAAAAAACTTATTTTAGGAGGAAGTATTATGTGTACTGCGTTAACTTATGTAACGAAAGATCATTATTTTGGCAGAAATTTTGATTATGATGTTTCTTATAAAGAAGTAGTGACCATTACTCCGAGAAATTATTCATTCAAATTTCGCAAAGTAAGTGAAATAGATCACCATTACGCAATGATTGGGATTGCTGCTGGTGTCGCTGAGTATCCACTGTATTATGATGCGGTCAATGAAAAAGGTTTAGGTATCGCTGGATTGAATTTTCCAGAAAATGCTTTCTACAATGAATTTCAAGAAGGAAAAGAGAATGTTACGCCTTTTGAGTTCATTCCATGGCTTTTAGGACAATGCGCTACTGTTGAAGAGGTAAAAGGGTTATTAGCCAATGTCAATCTCGTTCGGATCAATTTTAGTGAAGATTTGCCTCTATCGCCTTTGCATTGGATGATTGCTGATAAAAAAAGTGCCATCGTTGTGGAAAGTATGAGTGATGGCCTTCATATTCATGAAAATCCGGTGGGAGTTTTGACAAATAATCCGCCATTTGACTATCAATTGTTCAATTTGAATAACTACCGTGTGTTATCATCGAAAACTCCGGAAACTCATTTTTCTGACAAGCTGGATTTTGATGAATATAGTCGTGGAATGGGAGGCTTAGGGCTGCCAGGAGATCTTTCTTCGATGTCTCGCTTTGTCAAAGTAGCTTTTACCCGATTGAATTCCGTTTCTGGAGAATCTGAATCCGAAAGCATTAGTCAGTTCTTCCATATTTTAGGTTCGGTTGAGCAACAAAAAGGACTTTGTGACATAGGCAATGAGCGCTATGAGTACACGATTTATACTTCTTGCTGCAATACAGATAAAGGAATCTATTACTATCGTACGTATGAAAATAGTCAAATCGTTGCAGTTGATATGAATAAAGAAGATTTGGAAGGTAATGCACCGATTTCTTATCCATTAATTGAAGACCAACAAGTTCTTTTCAGTAACTGATCCAATCTTAAAAAAACCATCTCAAAGCTGTTTTGAGATGGTTTTTTCTTTTCCATTTTTAAAATAAATCACTCTCATTTGTTGTCGTCTTCGTCCCTGCGGTACTTTTATTCGGAAATGGAAAAAAGCGATTCACCAATATCGCAATCGTCATGCCGATAAAACTATCAACAATCCGATTAAAAGCATACAAGTAAGATTCAGTTTGAGGAATCATAAATAAAATCGTCAATAGTGTGGCACAAGCACCAACTGTTCCCTCGGAATAATCAAATTTGACCAGTAAAGCGATCATCAACATGATCACTAAAGGGATCGCAATCATTTGTATAAAGGACGAATGTCCGAAAAAGTTAAAAATTGCTATACAAAACACGGAGGCAATTGCGCCAAAGCTATTACCTGCAATCCGATGTTTCCCGTATTTGACGGTGTTTTCATGATCTTCTCTTAATGTGAAAACAGCTGTGATCGTCGATACGACGTAGGTTTCTCGATTCAAAAGAAAACTGATCAAAATACAGAGGAATACACTGATTCCCGTTTTTACATTTCTTAAGCCAAAGGTCAATCCAAATAAGTTCAATCATGACATCCTTCCAAAATAAATTTCAACGAATTAGATTATACCACATTGCAGGCGGTCATTCGTTTCGATTCTCAGAAAAACGAACACTGATTTTTCTTCGTAAGTCAAGATGCACCTTCTATCAGTAGTTGAATAGCTAGTTTGATGCTAAGCATTTTTCAACTTCGAGTTTGAAGTAATACAATAATTGGAACGCCCTCTAGAAGTGTTGATTTTACGCTTTACCCAGCAGTTCATTTTCTAAGTGAGTTGAAATGATGAAAAATTATTTATTGCTTATAAATAGATTGTTTTTTAACAATATTATTGGCATAATCAAAAATAAGGAGGGGTTAAAATGAAAAAAGTTTCTATACTATTGGTGCTATTGCTTGGCTTCGTTGTTTTTCCGATGACAGTTTTTGCTGCATCTTCACCAAGTGTGAGCTATCAAACAAATGTCCAGTCTCAAGGGTGGCAATCATGGAAAACAAATGGTCAGACGTCAGGGACCATAGGGAAAGCAAAGCGACTTGAAGCAATCAAGATAAAAATTACTAATGAAAAATACAAAGGGAATATTGAATATAAAACCTCCATTCAGAAACAAGGATGGGAAAAATCGTATAGAAAAAATGGGACTCTGTCTGGTACAAGTGGAAAAGGGCAACGGTTGGAGGCGATCCAAATCAAACTCACCGGTGAGATCGCTAAGTATTACGATGTCTATTATCGAGTCAATGCACAACAATTTGGCTGGATGGGGTGGGCGAAAAACGGGCAGTCTTCAGGAACGTCCGGCTTTGGCTTTCAACTGGAAGCAATCCAGGTCAAACTGGTGAAAAAAGGTGGGAAAGCACCTGGAACGACGAATGATGCATTTCGAGATGGATTAAAAAAGTACGTAGACAAACAAGGTAAAGGGTTGATCAAAGGGTCCAAGCAAAAGATTTACCACATACCGGGTAGTCAATACTATAAAAAAACGACAAGTCCGATTCGTATGTTCAAGACGGAAGTGGAAGCGTACAAAGCGGGCTTTCGACCAGCTAAATAGAGGTGTGGCAGGCATTCGCTGAGTAAACATCTATGAGAAATTGCTTTACCAAAAAAGTTACGAGGCAACGAGAAGAAAGCTATTTTTGATCAAAAAGTAACTGAATCGTCTGATTCATTCTAAACATCCCTTTCCATTAATGAAAAGGGATGTTTTACGTTACGTATTCAAGATGATTACTGTGCGTAGATCAGGCGGATCTTATTAACCTTCCATCACGAGATCCGTCTTCATTTAGCGAGGTTCCAACATAAAGCCACCATCTTCATCGTTTATTTCTTCGGTAGGCGTAAAAATAATATTTTTGCCATCTCTTTCAAGGGTAAAGATTGAATCACAAGCCATTAGGAAATCTGACGATGGATGACTCATTGATCGTCGAATAGGGCTAGAAAATGAAAGCTGCGAAGTGTTTCTTTGAATCAACGAATGAAGGAATAGAGGGAGCAATTCCATCTGCATAAATTTTTGTCAGGTGAATTCGAGATGATTTGATGATTTAATGCCCAGTTTAACATTGATATATGGCTATTAATGTGTATAATAAGTACTTGTGCGAAGCGCACCGCGGTTCATCAACCATCCCGCGTAATCAAAACTCGGAGAAAGTAGGGATCATATGGAAAAATCAACAAATCTAACCAATCAACGTTTGCGTGTCGTCGCAGCGAATGGGATCATCATGGCACTTTATATCGCTGTAACGGTTCTAGTCGCACCAGTTGCCTCAGGAGCGATTCAATTCAGGATATCTGAAGGATTGAATCACTTAGTCGTTTTCAACAGAAAATTGATGTGGGGTGTCGTCGGCGGGGTTGTTGTGTATAACTTGTTCTTTGGAATGGGGATCTTGGATGTCGTATTCGGTGGGGTCGGAAGCTTTTTGGCTTTAGGAGCGACTGCGCTGGTACAGAAGAAGATTCCAAATGTTTTCTTAAGACTAGCATTTAACACCATTGTTTTTTCATTAAGCATGTTCCTGATTGCGATTATGCTAAATATCACCTTAGCATTGCCTTTCTGGCCAACATTTGCAACAACAGCATTAAGTGAATTTATCGTGATGACGATTACGGCACCTGTGATGTATATTATCAATCGTGCTGTTCGTTTTGATAAACGCGTTTAAAGAAAACTTGTTTTTTGCTTTGATGGTTCTCAAAAAACAAGAAAAAGATCATTCCTAAGAAATGAAGGAATGATCTTTTGTTTTATTCTGCTTTTAAGTCTTCGATTTCTACAACTTTGAAGTTCTTTGCTTCTAATTGCGTAACGATCTTGTCGCATAATTCTTTTGATGTGTTTGCTGGTAAAGTGATCATCGTACGACGAATAAATTCGTCTTTGCCGATATCCAGTGTGATACAGCTGGCGATACTGCTGTATTTTGCGATTATTTTTGAGATAACCGCTAAGTCGCCTTGTTGACCTGTTGATGCGATCGTCAACACATAGCTTCCTTGCTCAACGCTCCATGATTGTGACAACATATTCAATAAGGAGCTGTGGGTCAAAATGCCGTAAAATTGATTGTTTTCATCTAGTACCGCAATATAAGGCAATTCTTTGATCGTAAAGAAAACCTTAAAAAATGAAGAGTTGACATAGATGAACTTCGTCGCATTTTTTAGCAGATAGGTGACGGGTAAAGTCATGTCACCGCCGTTTGCTTTATGGCGATAGATGTGCATTTTATAAATATTTCCTCTAAAAATCTTTCCTGATTCATCTAGGATAGGCACACAACGATAACCAGACTCTTCTAAAATTGCCAGCGCTTCTTCTAAGGTAGCTGTTTCCTTTACCGTTGTTAAATCGCGTTTTTTGTAAACCATTGTTTTTAATAACATAATTTTCCCTCCCAAATACCCATTTAACACCATTATCATACCACAAAATCAGCAGAAACTATATTTATACGACAGAAAATCAAAAATTGACACAATCTTAAATAAGTGGTATTTTTAGTGTTGGAAAACTTTATAAAAAGGGGGAGGACACTAAGATGGCAACGAAAAAAGCTGCTTTGGCTTGTTCTGTCTGCGGATCCCGCAACTATTCAAAATCAGTCAGTGAAGGTAAAAAAGGCGAACGCCTTGAAATCAACAAATTTTGCAAGTATTGCAATCAGTATACTTTGCATCGTGAAACGAAGTAAGGAGGGAATCGAATGAAATTTTTGAAAAATGTTGTTGAAGAAATGAAAAACGTTTCTTGGCCATCAAAAAAACAATTACGCAAAGATACCTTTGTGGTGATTCAAACAACCATTATTTTTGCATTGATGTTCTTTGTGATGGACACACTGATTCAAACAGTCTTCAATTGGATCCTAAAGTAAGACTTCTTACTGATAGCGCTAGTCATTTATCGCAAATCATGCTATAATCGCTTTGAGGAAAAACTTCGGTGCAGCTGAGGTTTTTTTATTTTACAAAAAGATGGGGAGTCCGAAAAAAATGGAATCTTTTGAAAAAAATTGGTATGTTCTACATACGTATTCAGGTTACGAGAACAAAGTAAAAGCAAACCTAGAGTCACGTGCACAAAGCATGGGGATGGGTGATTATATTTTCCGTGTCGTTGTTCCCGAAGAAGTGGAAACAGAAGAAAAAAATGGCAAAACCAAAGAAATCGTTCATAAAACCTTTCCTGGTTATGTGCTAGTTGAGATGGTCATGACGGATGAATCTTGGTACGTGGTTCGGAATACACCAGGTGTGACTGGTTTCGTTGGCTCTCATGGTGCAGGAAGCAAGCCGGCGCCTTTATTACAAGAAGAAATCAATTCGATTTTGCGTTCGATTGGTATGAGCACCCGAACAGTTGAGTTAGAAGTAGAAATCGGCGAAACCGTCAAAATCATCGAAGGTGCGTTCTCTGGTTTAGAAGGACAAGTAGCAGAAATCGACGAAGAAAAACAAAAACTAAAAGTGAACATCGATATGTTCGGTCGTGAAACCAGTACGGAACTTGATTTTGAGCAAGTAGATAAAATTTAACTGCTAGATAGACTAGCATGAGCGGCTCATTTACGGTAAAATAACAGTAATGAGAATAAAGTGGACCAATTCGTTGGCCCACTTTTTTTCTCAAAATGAGTAAGCGCTTTATAAGAGGAAGGGGTCCTATGTCAAAATTAGTTACTTTTTTTAGAGTAAAGTTTCACAATGATTTTCATCCCCATGGTAAAGGGATGATCTCTGTACATAATGGGTATAGCTTGTTGTTTCTTTTTAATTTGCTACTGTTTTTCTTTGCCATGTTGTTTTTCGATCCAAGGGTGGCAGTCGAAGAGCTCAAGTTGATTTTATTTTCGGAAAGTCATCTTGTGACAGATTATATTGCTATGACTTCTGTAGGGACGGCTTTATTAAACAGCAGTTTGATGACCTTTGTAGCGATCTCGATTTGTTATCATTATCGGGTGCCGATCACAGGCGGTGCGGTGTCCGCTATTTTTATGGTGACTGGGTATGGTTTTTTTGGGAAAAATCTACTAAATTTTATCCCGATATTTTTAGGCGTCCGCCTGTATTCTTACTTTATGAATGAACCATTGAAAAAATTTCTATTGATTGCCTTGTACGGATCGTCGGTTTCTCCGATCGTCAGCTATTTTGCTTTCAATGATTCATTACCACCTTATTTTAGCTTAGTGATGGGGTATGGCATTGGAATTTTTACCGGTTTTTTGATGGTTCCCATGGCACTGTACTTTCAAGCGCTATTTCAAAGTGTCAGTCTTTACAGTGCGGGGTTCACTTCAGGAATGCTATGTACACTAGTTGCCGCTATCTGTCGGATGTTTGGCCTAACGATCGAGCTGCGAACAATGGTGTCACAAGAACAGCAACCGCGTTTGATTTTCATGATGCTGGTTTTAGGAAGTATGCTCGTAGGCTATGGTTTGCTGATGGCGATTAAGAAAAAGCGATTGAATATGCGAGCGATTTGGTCTCATAGTGGCAAAATCGAGCGCGATATTTTACGTGATACCGGCGTCTACAATACCATGATCAATATGGGGTTAATGACATTCTTACTAGTGGCTTACGTTGTCAGTATTGGTGCGGTTTTAAATGGACCTGTCATCGGTGCGATCTTTTGTGTCATCGGCTTTTCTGCTTGTGGCTCTCATGTCTTTAACTCACTCCCTTTATTGGCAGGAGTGACGATCGCCAACCTATTGAGTGTGTATACTATCAACGAAACCGTCACAGTCACATCAGCGATTTTTGGGATGATGCTCTGTGCAGTAACGAATGCCTATGGCTGGAAAGGGGGCTTGGTGGTTGGCTTTGTTCACGCCTCTATGGTACTGAATATTGATTTCTTACATGGTGGCTTGAATTTGTATAATAATGGTTTTTCTGGCGGGTTAGTCGCCATGATGATCATTCCATTATTGGATCTCAGCAAACAGCTTTGGCAAAAATCAGCCGATCAGGTGCCAGCTACCCAGAAAGAAAAAACACAAACAGTCTCGAAAGTACAAGAAAGTGAACAGCCATTAGTCCCATTGGATCAAACAGAAGGAAAACCTAAATTTTCCGAGCCTGTGAAGGTATTAACACCTGTTGCCCAAAAGAAACGCTATGGAGTAAGCGAGTGGGAGTAGAGAAATCCTCAGTGCTGTTTGTTACTTATTTAACAAATAGGAGGGACTTACCTTCCTGAGAAATAGTGAGAAAATGAAAACCAACCAAGAACAAGCAACGATTGGTTGTTCTTGGTTGGTTTTTATTTATTGACTTTAGTCAGTTTCGTTCGCGTAGCGTACGAAACAAAAAAACCGCGCGTTTCTAAGCGTGGACGAAATAGCTTTAGCGATAAAAAACTCCTTTCGATATACTAATAGTGGCTACCAACCGCATATCAGATTGAAAGGAGTTTTTTTATGTCTAACGACGATAAAAGTTTAGCACATACCAGATGGAATTTTAAGTATCACATAGTCTTCACCCCGAAGTATCGACGAAAAGTGATTTATGGAAAGTTAAGAGTAAGTATTGGTCAGATATTAAGAAAATTGTGTGAGATGAAAGATGTTGAAATCATTGAAGCTCATGCCATGCCTGACCATATTCATATGTTAGTAAGAATACCACCAAAGATTAGTATTTCTAGTTTTATGGGCTACTTAAAAGGACGAAGTGCACCCTTAATCCATGAAAAACATGCGAATTTGAAATATAAGTATGGGAATAAAGGCTTTTGGTCCAAAGGATACTACGTGAGTACGGTTGGGTTAAATCAAAAAACAATTGAAAAATATATTCGAGAACAAGAAGCAGATGATCGAATAAGAGATAGTATAAGTAAACAAGAGTATGTAGATCCATTTAAATAGTGAAAGAGAGATAGGGCTGTGAGCGGTTGGTGGTCATTTAAAAAGCCCCTTTTAAGGGGCTAGCGAGTGGTGAGCCCTTCTAGGGCTGTTAAAAAGCCACCCGTTTCACGGGTGGATATTTACTGGTGTTCATTTCTAAAAAAATCAACGATTGGCTTCTAAGATTTCTGCCTGCAAGCGTTGGGCAGTCGGTGTCATGGCTAGACCGCCTTCAGCCGTTTCCTTGAAAATGCTAGGCATTTGTCGACCGACTTGATACATCGCTAAGACCACTTCATCTGGTGGGATGACACTTTCGATTCCTGCCAGTGCCATGTCGGCAGAGATAAAGGCTTGGGAAGATCCCAGGGCATTGCGCTTCACGCAGGGGACTTCGACTAAGCCCGCGACAGGGTCACAAATCAAGCCCATCATATTTTTTAAGGTGATCGCCACCGCTTGAGCCGCTTGGTGAGGGGTGCCTCCTTTTGCACAAACCAAAGCCGCCGCAGCCATTGCGCTAGCAGAACCGATCTCCGCTTGACAACCACCTTCGGCACCCGAAATCGAGGCATTGTTGGCAATCACCAGACCAAAGGCGCCGGCTGTAAACAAAAAGTCGACTTGTTGCGCTCGAGTCAGTGCCAAACGCTCACGCACGGCCATCAAGACACCAGAAACAACACCCGCACTACCGGCAGTCGGTGTTGCACAGATCAAGCCCATTTTCGCATTGACTTCGTTGACTGCAATGGCATTTTGGACCGCTTGTAGAATGGTTTCTCCGCTTAAAAAATCACCGGCAGCAAGGTAGTCGTTCATGCGTGTCGCATCGCCGCCGGTCAATCCCGTCACCGATTTTACACCAGCGACACCTTCAGCGACTGATTGCTCCATAACAACTAAATTCTTTTCCATGATTGCAAGGATCTGTTCGCGACTACGGCCAGTATTTTCTGCTTCGATTGCAATCATCATCTCTGCAACGGAAGGGTAATTTTTACTCTCTGTTACTAATTCTTCTATTGTATAGAACATGTGCCTTTTCTCCTTTAATCAAAATACGCAGCGCTGTAAACGTGTGGCAAAACTTTGATTTGTTGGGCCAGCTGATCATTGCGCTGATCGACTTCGATGATCATGATGGCTTTATCACCGACAGCTTCTCTTGTTACGGTCATCGTACCGATATTGATTTGAGCCTCTGATAGTAAATTGGTTACTTTTGCAATCATTCCTGGAACATCTTGATGAACGATCACATAAGTTGGCGTACCCAGCGTCAGAGAAATTTTGAAGCCGTTAAGCTCTGAGATTTGAATATTGCCACCACCGATCGAGATACCAGTGACGGATAGTTTGTGGCTACCTTTTGTCAAAATCATCTTGACCATATTCGGATGTTCCGCTTTTTCTTTTTTAGGGACGAATAAGACTTCGATCCCTTTCTCATAAGCGATTTTTAATGAGTCTGCTAGGCGAGCATCATCTGGCTCCATGCCTAAAAGACCGCCAACTAACGCAATATCGGTTCCATGACCGCGATAGGTTTTGGCAAACGATTCATACAACAGGATATCTACACTGTCTGGCTGTTCGCCAAAAATACTGCGAACGATTTTTCCAATCCGGGCAGCACCGGCTGTATGAGAACTGCTGGGACCCACCATGATGGGTCCGATTATATCAAATACACTGCGGTATTTTAATTGTTCCATTTTTTTCACCTCGAATAGTAGTAAACGAATAGGGAAGAATTCCAGTAGTAGTGTAGCATAAAAAAATGAGAGAATGAAAAAAGCAGACCAAAAGCAAGGGATTTTTATTTATTTTTTTAGCGAAGGAATAACGAAAAGCGCTGGTGAGTATTTTTTCGGAAAAAACAGCTGAAAAACCTTGAATTATTCCTTAAAGATGCTATAATATTCCAGTGTGCTTTCGTCACACGTTTTTTGTGTGTGCACATGAATCACCAAAGTGGGAGGAGAAATTTGGATCTCCAATTAACCACATCACGGACTCAAGGAGGTATGTCTCGTGGCAAAAAAAGTAGAAAAAATCGTTAAATTGCAAATTCCTGCAGGTAAAGCAACACCAGCTCCGCCGGTAGGTCCTGCGCTAGGTCAAGCGGGTATCAACATCATGGGATTCACTAAAGAATTCAATGCTCGTACAGCTGATCAAGCAGGTTTGATCATTCCAGTAGTGATCTCTGTATACGAAGACCGTTCATTTACTTTCGTTACAAAAACACCACCAGCAGCAGTATTGTTGAAAAAAGCAGCAAACGTTGAAAAAGGTTCAGGCGAACCAAACAAAACAAAAGTTGCAAAAGTTTCACGCGATCAAGTAAAAGAAATCGCTGAATTGAAAATGGAAGACCTAAACGCAGCTGACGTTGAAGCAGCAATGCGCATGGTTGAAGGAACTGCACGAAGCATGGGGATCACTGTAGAATAATTACAGCCCTAAGGAAGTAGCTTCTCAGTCGGCTTCATATTGAAAAATATGGGACACGTGGGAGGTTCTACCGTTATAACCACATCAAGGAGGAAACAAAATGGCTAAAAAAAGCAAAAAAATGCAAGAAGCATTGAAAAAAGTTGATGCTACAAAAGCTTATTCAGTTGAAGAAGCAGTAGCTTTGGCAAAAGAAACAAATATTGCAAAATTCGACGCAACGGTTGAAGTTGCTTACAAATTAAACGTAGACCCTAAAAAAGCGGATCAACAAATCCGTGGCGCGGTTGTATTACCAAACGGTACTGGTAAAACACAAACAGTTTTAGTTTTTGCTAAAGGCGATAAAGCCAAAGAAGCAGAAGCAGCTGGTGCTGATTTCGTTGGTGACGACGATATGGTTCAAAAAATCCAAGGTGGCTGGTTCGACTTTGACGTTGTTGTTGCAACGCCTGACATGATGGCTACTGTTGGTAAATTAGGTCGTGTATTAGGCCCTAAAGGTTTGATGCCTAACCCTAAAACTGGTACAGTAACAATGGACGTAACAAAAGCAGTTAACGAAGTAAAAGCTGGTAAAGTTACTTACCGTGTTGACAAAGCTGGAAACATCCACGTACCAATCGGAAAAGTTTCTTTTGAAGATGACAAATTGATCGAAAACTTCAAAACGATCCATGAAACATTGTTGAAAGCTAAACCTTCAGCAGCAAAAGGTCAATACATGAAAAATATCTCAGTTACAACAACATTTGGACCTGGGATCCATGTAGAACAAGCTTCTTTCTAATTTAATACAAAAATTTAAAACTTTTATTGACTTGACTGCCTTATCTATGGTAAGGTAGTTAAGGTTAAAAGTTTAACTGTACCGAAGACAGTAGGTGGCATTGCCTTAATTTCCTACCGAGGACGTTTATTGAGAACCTTCAATAGTCCCTCTATGTCTACGGTGGCATAGAGTTTTTTATTGTCTTTTTTTAAGACAAAGGAACCGTTCGTTTCGAAGAAACTCTTCCATCAAAATCAGGAGGTGAAATATAAATGAGTGAAGCAGCTATCGCTAAAAAATCCGCGATCGTTGATGAAGTGAGTGAAAAATTCTCTGCAGCCGCATCTGTAGTCGTTGTTGACTACCGTGGACTAACTGTTGATGAAGTAACTCGCTTACGTAAACAATTGCGTGATGCAAACGTTGAGATGAAAGTTATCAAAAACTCAATTCTTTCTCGTGCTGCTGAAAAAGCTGGTCTAGAAGGTTTAGGTGAAGTATTCACTGGTCCTACTGCCGTAGCATTCAGTAACGAAGACGTTGTTGCACCTGCAAAAATCATTAACGATTTCGCAAAAGACGCAAAAGCTTTAGAAATCAAAGGCGGTATCATCGAAGGCAAAGTTTCTTCATTGGAAGAAATTACTGCATTGGCGAAATTGCCAAACCGCGAAGGACTTCTTTCTATGTTGCTATCTGTGCTACAAGCACCTATCCGCAACGTGGCTTACGCTGTCAAAGCAGTGGCAGAAAAAGAAGAAGATGCAGCATAATTGCCGCATGATTTTTCAGTATTAAAAAACTAAACTACTTACTTAAATGGAGGAAAACAAAATGGCATTGAACATTGAAAACATTGTCGAAGAGCTAAAAGGCGCGACAATCTTAGAATTAAACGATTTAATTAAAGCTATCGAAGAAGAATTTGGCGTATCTGCTGCAGCTCCTGTAGCTGTAGCTGGTGGAGCTGGCGATGCTGGTGCTGCTGAAGAACAAACTGAATTCACTGTAGAATTGACTGCAGCTGGCGATCAAAAAGTTAAAGTTATCAAAGCAGTTCGTGAAGCAACTGGCTTAGGCTTGAAAGAAGCGAAAGCAGTCGTTGACGGAGCTCCTTCAGCAGTTAAAGAAGGTATCTCTAAAGACGAAGCTGAAGCATTGAAAGCAGCTTTAGAAGAAGTTGGCGCTTCAGTAACAGTTAAATAATTTTTCTTAGTGTCAAATCCTTTTGTATGAAGGGATTTGGCGCTTTTTTTTATAAATGAAATCCCTGCAAAAGGAATAAGCAGCGACCCCCGTTTCTTACTAGCGAGGATCACTGCTTATTTTTTTCTAAATTGTTGGAATAAGAACACAAAAATAAAAAAGAAAAATGCTTCCCACAATGTTGTGGTCCAGCTAAAACTGCGGTTTATACCAAAAACGAGATTACCGATATTGGAAACCACCAAATACAATGCTGTTGCTAGCAAAGAATAGCCGAGTCGTTTACCCATCATTACGCCTCCCTTTGCTATGATTGTAACAAGTCAAAAGAGTTGTGGCAATCAATTCTGATGTAGTGATGATAAATTGATCGTTAGAAAGAGAAAAACCGAACGATCACAACGGATCGTTCAGCTGAAGAGGATATACACGGTTCGCTTAACCCAATGGGACGTCAAAGATCCAACCAGTTGGTGCGGCAATGTCTCCGAATTGAATGCCGGTCAATTGGTCATACAATGCTTTGGTTTGTGGACCAACTTCCGTTTCGCTATAGAACACATGGAAATCCTCACCGTTTTGGATCCCGCCGATCGGAGAAATAACAGCAGCTGTTCCGCAGGCACCCGCTTCGACAAAACGATCCAGCTCATTGAGATAAACATCACCTTCAACCGGGGTCAATCCTAATGAATGTTGCGCTAGATGCAGCAATGAATATTTTGTGATACTTGGCAAAATAGAAGGAGATTTTGGTGTCACAAATTCATTGTCAGCCGTGATCCCGAAAAAGTTGGCAGAACCGACTTCTTCGATTTTGGTATGTGTTTCTGGATCAAGATAGATGCAGTCGGAAAATTTCCGTTGATGGGCTTCGTATCCAGGCAATAAACTCGCCGCATAATTTCCGCCAACTTTGGCTGCACCAGTACCATTTGGTGCAGCGCGATCATAATCAGAAACAATGAAATTCGTCGGTGTCAATCCGCCCTTAAAGTAAGGACCGACAGGCATACAAAAAACCGTAAAAATGTACTCTGGTGCTGGACTAACACCGATGTTTTCTCCGACGCCAATCAATAGCGGACGAATATACAAGGTGGCGCCGCTGCCATAAGGCGGAACATATTCCTGATTTGCTTTTACAACTTGTTTTACCGCATCTAAGAAGAAGTCCTCAGGAACCTCTGGCATGCGCAGACGATAGGCACTGCGGTTCATCCGTTTGCTATTTTCGTCTGGACGGAACAAATTGATGCCGCCATCTTTTCTTCGGTAGGCTTTTAGTCCTTCAAAACATTGCTGTCCATAATGAAGAGCGGTTGATCCCTCGTGGATATGCAGATAATTATCCTCGGTAAGTTCGCCTTCATTCCAAGAACCGTCTTTCCATGTTGCCAAAAAACGCCATGGCGTTTTGATATAAGAAAACCCTAAATTTGACCAATCGATTGTCATTCGTTCACACCCTTTTTTAATTTTTCTAAGTATAGCACTTCAGAAAAGAAATGTCATTATTTTCTGAAAATTCTTCTGTAAGAATATTTGGTGACATTGACGTGTAAAGAAAGGGGAAGTGATCTTTGCTTGTACGAGTTCCCCAGATTGTTTTTCTACAAGTTCTGTGCTTCAATGAGAGTATAAAAAAACAAAAAAGGGGGAACGTTTGTGATTGAGGAAGTGTTGACGGACAGTCTAGGGATCGCTGCTGCGTATCGACGATTGAAACCAATCATGATCCATACACCACTTGCACCAAGTAATATTTTAGGCAAAGAAAAAGAGGGCACGATATTTTTGAAATTAGAAAATCTACAGCGCACCGGCTCCTTTAAAGCGCGTGGGGCGTATAACAAACTTGCTTCATTGACTGATGCAGAAAAACTTCGCGGTGTCATTGCCTGTTCTGCAGGAAATCATGCGCAAGGTGTTGCCCTCGCCGGATCGTTACTGGGTATCAATGTCCGAATCTTTATGCCATTGACGGCCGCCAAAACAAAAATAGAGGCGACAAGAAGCTATGGCGCACAAGTCGTATTAGCAGGAGAGACGTTTGATGAAACCAAACAACTGACACTAGAGGCCATGAAAGACAGTGGCGAAGTATTTGTCTCTCCTTTTGATGATCGTGCAGTAATGGAGGGGCAAGGAACGATTGCAATCGAACTGTTGGAGGATCTTCCGGATGTTGATAATGTCATTATTCCCATCGGCGGTGGTGGGTTGATCGCTGGGATCGCTTTAGCCTTAAAAGAACTTCGTCCAGAAGTCAAGATCATCGGCGTTCAATCCTATGGCGTTTATGGCATGATCGCTTCACTTTGGCAGCAAAAGCTAGTAGCCAATCGCCGTAGCCGAACGATCGCCGACGGCTGTGATGTCGCTTTGGCAGGGGAGCTGACCTATGATGTTTTAAAGACCCGTATCGATGAAACAGTCTTAGTTGAAGAATCCGACATCGAACAAGCAATCCATTACTTGGCTTTGAAGGAAAAAGTCATTGCAGAAGGTGCCGGTGCATTAAGTACGGCGGCGATTTTAAGTGGACAGATCGATCATTTGCTTCGAGGAAAGAAAACTGTGGCATTGGTCTCCGGCGGAAATATTGATTTCTCTGTGTTTAAGGAAATCATCTGAGTGCAACAAGCCTTCCAAAAAAGAAAGAAGAGACCTGATTAGACATTCTACTAATTGGGTCTCTTCTTTTAAATTCAAAGCAGGTGCTCAGATGATTACTTTGGAGGAGAAAGGATTGCTTCGATCCACTGTCCAAAGGTTGTTACATATTTCATGGGTCCGACCAATGTAAATCGTGCCATCGTTGGGTTGATTTTTTCAAAGTAAAAACGCCGACTTTCCCCTGAGTAAAGTGCATTGAATTCATCAATAACGATTTTTTTTTGCTGTTGTAGCAATTCCTCTGATTCAATAAAGAAATCAATGGCAAGTAAGCTTTCGGGTATCTGTTTTTCTGAACGTATTGAAGCAAAAGAAAGCAGGGGATCTTCAAATGGTTCGCCCATCAACGAAGCCACATCTTTGTAAGAAAAGCGCCACTGACCGCCAATTTTTGTCCCTTTAAGTTGGTTGGTCTTTTGATAATTTCGGATGGTTCGAGTCGTTACGCCCAGTTTTTCAGCGACTTCTTCAACGGTATAATAATCTTTCATCGGTTCCTCCTACAAAGCGATTGTACGATCACAAAAGCGTTGCTCCTCTTTCTTATGACTAGTATAGATGATAATGCGTTTTTCTGCATGTTTTTTTAAACACTTCATAATCTTTTCGGCAGCTTCATCATCAAGGCTGCTGGTAGCTTCGTCTAAAAGAATGATTTCGGCATCACTTAATAAGATGCGAGCTAGAGCGATTCTTTGCTTTTCTCCTCTAGACAAGTCGGCACCATTTTCCGTAAGCCTGCTAGTCCATGAGCGCTGTTGAAAAATAGGCGCTAAAATACCAGAGGTTTCGATAATTGTTTTTTCTTCTTCCGTCATTTTTCTTCCCCATACAAGATTTTCTTCAATTGTCCGAGAGAGAATCGTAGGGTCTTGAGCAAGGTAGATGGTTTTATCTGTTTCAGGGTTTCTTGGCTTGATGCATGTACTCTTCGTTGAAAGCAAAATTCCTTCTGATGGATAAAGGCCAGCAATTGCCTTTAAAAACGTTGATTTTCCTTTTCCTGAAGCGCCAGCCAAGTAAATATGTTCACCAGGTTTCAGGGTTTCTTCAATGGGAAAGGAAAAACTGTGGTTGCCAATTGATACGACAGGGTGGTCGAAAGTAAGACTCAGAGTAGCTTCACTCGTTTGGTTCCAGCAGTCATCAGGAGCAGCCAATTCTTCGTTAACAAAACGTTGATTGGTCCTCAGAGTAGCAGTATCAAGATTGATTTTCGTTAAACCACTTAACGCAGAAAAGTAAATGGGTAATAGTACGCCAATCAAAATCAACGCAGAGGTTGGCAGTTCATCTTGTAATATTCCTTGAATCATAAACAAATAGATGCCGATCTGGGCGATCTGATTGATCGCATTAAGGACTAAACTAGTCGTTTGGGCAAATGTATTGGTGTTTGCTAATGTTTGATACATCGATGTCAATTGAGAGGAAAACAGCTGCTCAAGAACAGCGTCACTCCATTGCTTCATTGTATCAATATGGGACAATGTTGTTAACATTTCCTTATTGCTGAGAGCAAATGCTTCTTGCATATTTTTCATCTTAATACTCAACTGTTGATTGATCCATCGAAACCCAAAAACATTGATGGGAAATAGCAATAGTAAAATGAAACCCAGTAAATAATGCAATTGGAAACACAAAAAAAGTGGGATCAGCATTAAGAAAAAGCAGCGAATAGCTTCGCTAAAACTACCGCAAATAAACAAGTATAAGGAATCAACAACGCCAAAGATGCGGTTTAATAGATAAGTGGGCTCCTTTTCAGAGAGCTCAACATAACTTTTCCTTTTCATTTTTTTTAACAATTCTAAGAGATGGCGCACATTCATCGAAGCTGCATAGCGCTCTTTCATCACAATCAATAAGAATTGCGCGCAATAAGTAATGCTTAATATGAACGCTAATAAGCCGACGAGATGATCAAAGCGCAGTGCGTGATCTTCTTGTAGAAGCAAAGGGAAAGCGAGGTTTGTCAGGACAGTCAAAAAAACTAGCAAACTACTCAAACTGATAAAAAGTTTATTGTTTCTAATAATTTCAAACATAAAATCAACTCATTTCCTATATTTTCCTAAATTGTAGATTTTTTTATGAAAAAAGTCAACAAAAAAAGAGTTCCTGATTAAAGGAACTCTTGAAAAATCAAAAGCTGCGTCCGCCGCCACCGAATGTACCGCCACCGGAAGAGTGGGTCGTACTGCCGCCACCGCCGCCTCCACCATTATTCGAAGGACGGGGGATGCGTCTGGTTGTGACAAAGGAATTGACTAAGCGATCTTCTTTTTGGGTTAGATCAATACTTGATTTTTCTAGATAGTTAAATTTGTAGCCGCCCATTTTTAATTGATAACGGGATTTAACAATGATGAAAAAGGCGATACTGATCACTGCCGCGATCGCTAAGCAAATAGCAATTTCTAGTGGCGTTATCACTTTGTAATAAGTAATTTTTCCGGTATCACGATCGATACGATAGTGATCGGCAGGAACACCCGCTTCCACAAAACTTTCTGCTTTTTGCAGATAGACCAATGCAGCTTGATAATAATTTCCCTCTGCCATCTGGTCAAATACCGCATCAAGTAGCTTATCTAGACGTGAATCGGTAAGATAATCGATCATATTTCCGGAAGTCGAAACGTGAAATTTCCGTTGCGCCATATCGATCACCAATGCCGAACCGTTGTTGTCGTTGCCGATCCGTCTTGAAAGATATCGATCAGTGTACAACTCGATATCTCCCGTATTGCTGTTCGTTGTTTGAATAAACACTTCGCCTTTGATCTTTGCATTCAGCGCTTCTGCTTCCTCGTTCAACTTCTGGATCTCTTGTTCGGTAAAGAGTCCAGCGTGGTCTGCGACTGTCTCTTCGGCTGCGAAGGCGGGCAGGGTGGTTAAGAAAAAGCCAACTAGCAGAAGCAACAAATAAGATAGTTTTTTCATAAGAAATACGCTCCAATCAATGCGAGGATGGTCGTTGCCGCGAAAATGGCGCCACTGACGATTCCCAAGCGTTTGTAACTGATCGGTAAAACACCGCTGACTTTTCCTGTTTGCCCATTCATCGCATAATAAAAGGCGCTCTTGTTTTCATCATCGGCTCGATAGGTCACTAGCCATACAGGAAGCAAAACGTAGTTGTTTTCTTCTTTTGTTAGATTGATGGATCGATTGTTGCGTTTAAAACTAGTATAGCCATTGACGGTGCCTGCTAGCAGGTTTTCAGCATAACCCGATAATTCGTTTTTGACTTCGTCGGAAAGATCGATGTACTCAATGTCTCTTTTTTCTGCTTGGAAGCCGGCTAAATACTGACTGCGAAACGCAACGGCTTTTTCAAGGGGAAACGGTTGAACGCCAGTTACCATTTTTTGTTGGACGTTTTTTGACAGCGCATGCTTGAGTAATTCGTTCACCTTGATTTTGCCTCGTCGCAAGACGTCGTATTGTTTATGCTCGGTATATTCAATGTCACCCACTCGCCAAATTCGCAAGGAGGTACCCATTCCTGAGAGGGATCCGTTCATCTCGGCATCGACGACCCAATAAGGGAAGTATACGCCAGTCAATTTCTCTACTTGTGCTTGGTCGAAGAAATCCCGTGGGACGAATTTTTTCTTTTGTGCCCATTCTAAAAACTTTTTGGTTGCTTCTTCTTTTTCGATCGCAAAGGGAAGGACTTTGTTTGGCAAAAATTCTCCCGAAAGCCGACCAGATAAAACGACCGGATTATGGCAAAAGTAGCAATAAGTTGCGGCTGTAGTCGCATCCGTCACGATTTCAGCACCGCAGCTGGGGCAGGTGAAAAGGTCCATCTGCCCCGCTTGTGCATCGGCTTGCTCTCTAACTTCTTCTTGAAGGGACGGTTCGGTCTCGGTCGCTGCAGAAGGATCTAAGACAGGAGTATCGGCCATCTGCGCTTCTTTTTGCTTTTCTTCAAAGGCAGTGACTTCGTCTTCAGTAAAAATACTCAGACAAAATGGACAATGAAATTTTTGATCGCCAGGATCAAAGGTTAAAGCGCCCCCACAATTGGGGCACTTATGTGTGATAACATCCATCAGCAATCCTCCTCAATTAGTCTACTGGGACACCTTTGAAAGGTTTGCCGCAATTCGGACAGAATTTTGGAATACCGTTGGCTAAATCGATCACTTCACCACAATCGCTGCATTTCATTTTTAGGCTTGGTCCATCGCTCGTTGGTTTTGGCATCCCGCAATTGCTGCAGAATTTACCAGTATTAGAGGTGCCGCATTGTGGACAGTCCCAATGATCTGCGTTGGTTTGTGCGGAAGCCTGTTGCTGCATTTGCTGTTGGTTGTTTTGTGACGCTTGGTTCAAATAACCGCCACCAGCGTTCATCCCCATGCCCATGCCAACAAACCCAGTCGTAGCCCCAGCGGCATTGCTACCGGCAGATTCCATACCACGAGCAACCGAACCTTGAACATAGCCTTCACGAATCGAAGGGTCGCCTAACATTGCCCCTTGGTTCCGCATGTTGATCAGTTTTACGGAATCATCCGTATAAGAGATGCTTGCGACAGCAACCGAAACGATTTCCATTCCTCGGAGTTCTCGCCAGCTGTCATCAAGAACCGTTCCCATATATTTGCTTAATTCCATACTCTTAGATGGAACGTAAGAAATTCGTTCGCCATCTGCTGACATTTTGTTGATCGCTGTTTGTAGGGCGGTCAAGAATTCAGCTAAGTACTGCTCATTGATGTCGTTTATATCGACTTGACTTTTGTTTTTGGGGATCGCATTCGTATAGAACAAAATTGGATCGGTAATTCGTAAGGAGTAGTTTCCGTGCGCCCGCAAGAAAAGTTCTGCGTTATAAAAGTTGTCAAAATAATTCAAAGGCGATGAAGTACCGAAGCGAATCCCTTTGATTTCTTGTAGATTGATATAAAAAACTTGTTGTTTTTGCGGTGTAACGCCACCAAACTTAAAGCGGTCGAAGGTTTCAGAAATCGCATCTTTCAATGAACCATTCAACATCGAAGGCGCTAATTCGTTTTTCACTGTATAGTAGCCTTCTTCGGCGGTATAATCGATGATTCGCCCGCCATCAACCAATAACATCATCATATTTGGATAGACATGGATCACTGAGCCATCAGTGATGACATCTTCCGTGCCTTTTCTGTTGGCACCGCGTTTGTCATTACGCCGCACTTTGACACCTTTTGTCATTACTGTCGAATCACTCATATTGTCAGGCTCGATCACCTCTAGCCATTGATCTGCTAATCCGCCGCCAATTGTGCTTGTTGCCGCTTTGATAATACCCATTTTCAGTCCTCCTTTAAATTGTTTTCATCACAATAGATGAACATAGATTCATTATACCATAGGAGGAGAGATATACGTTATCAGTCTAAAGTTGGAGAAGAGGAATGGCCTTTTTTCTTGAAAATAGGGAGGAACAAAAGGATATAGTGAGTGAAAGTGCGCGGAATGGCTCTTCGAATTAAATTTCCATTTCTTTTGAGATTCCACCACGCAAACGGTGGTTTTTTTAGCTGATATTACGTATAATAGAAGGTAGCGAATTTTGAAATGAGTGTGGAAAACTATGGCCTATCAAGCATTATATCGTGTTTGGCGTTCTCAGCGTTTTGATGATGTTGTCGGACAAAAAGCAATTACCCAAACCTTAAAAAATGCAATCGATCAAAACCAGATCTCGCATGCCTATTTGTTTACGGGTCCTCGAGGAACCGGGAAAACAAGTGCAGCGAAAATTTTTGCCAAAGCCATCAATTGTCCAAACCAGGTCAACGGTGAGCCTTGCAATGAGTGCGACATGTGTCGCTCAATCACAGCAGGGACGCAAGAAGACGTGATCGAAATCGATGCGGCAAGCAACAACGGTGTAGAAGAAATTCGCTTTATTCGTGATCGTGCGAACTATGCACCGACCCAAGCTGAATACAAAGTTTATATCATTGATGAAGTGCACATGCTGTCGACAGGGGCCTTCAACGCGTTACTAAAAACATTGGAAGAACCAAGGAAAAATGTTGTCTTTATTTTGGCAACAACAGAGCCCCATAAGATTCCAGCAACGATCATTTCTCGTACCCAACGCTTTGATTTCAAACGAATCAATACGCAAGACATCGTGGGTCATTTGGAAACGGTCCTTACTACTAGTGAGATCAATTACGAAGCAGAAGCTTTACAGATCATTGCGCGAGCCGCAGAAGGCGGGATGCGGGATGCCTTGAGTATTACCGACCAGGCGATCGCTTTTAGTGATGGAACCGTAACGACCCAAGATGCTCTAGAAGTGACGGGCAGCTTGTCCTATGAAATGATGGACCGTCTGATGCAGGCTTGTGGGGAAAAAGAAGTTGCCGATGCGTTAGCGACCTTGCGGGAGTTATTAGCCTCTGGTAAAGAAGCCCGCCGTTTATTGGAAAACTTGTTGGTTTATTGTCGAGACTTGCTGATGTATCAACAAGCGCCGCAGCTGCTATCTGAAAAGTCGCTGCAGTTGACGGAAGCGTTTCAAACACTGGCAAATAATACCCCGCCAGCAAAGATCTATCACTGGATCACGGTCTTAAACGCTACGCAAAATGAAGTACGATTTACCAACAATCCTACGATTTATTTGGAAGTGGCTGTGGTCAAATTAGCCAATGATCCAGAAAGTGCTGCTGTTGCTAGCAATTCAGCTGACAATAGTCAAGAAGTGGCGCAGTTGCGGCAAGCACTGCAAAAGCTTCAAGCAGAAGTACAACGACTGCAAGAGAATCGACCGGCGGGTGCCGTTGCTGAGACCAACGCGCCAGTGAAGAAAACCAAGGCGACCACTACGTTCCGTTTACCAAAGGAACGCGTGTTCCAAGTACTGAAAAGTGCCACGAAGAAAGACTTGGCAAATGTTCGTAATGTCTGGGACGATCTTTTGATGTCTCTTTCCGTGACGCAAAGAGCGATGCTGCACTCCAGTGAAGCAAAAGCTGCCAGCGAATCGGGCGTCGTGATCGCTTTTGACTATGAGATCTTATGCCAACGAGCAAGTAACGACCAAGAGTTTCAATTGATGATCCATAATCAATTATCCCGTATGATCAAAGACTACGCGCCGCAGGCTGTCTTTATTACAAAAGAAAGTTGGCCGGCGCTAAGACAAGAGTTTTTGGCTGGCGGTCAAGCAACGGAAGAGTCGGAAATTGAAGTAGAGCAAGAGGATACCGAAGTGGTCTCTGTCGAACCAGAAAATGATGACTTAGTAACCAAAGCGCAAGAGTTATTTGGTGAATTAACCAGCATTGAAGAAAATTAATGAAAATGGAGTGATGGATAATGATGCGAGGCATGGGAAATATGCAAGGCATGATGAAACAAATGCAAAAAATGCAAAAAGAAATGATGAAAGAACAAGAAGCGCTGAACAGCAAACAATTTATCGGCGAATCGACAAATGGCTATGTCAAAGCGACCTTTACTGGCGATAAGACGTTACAAGACATTGCTATCAATGAAGCAATCGTTGATGCAGACGACGTGGAAATGCTGCAAGATATGATCATCCTGGCAGTAAACGATGGTTTAAAGAAAATTGAAAAAGAATCGGAACAAACAATGGGCAAATATACACGAAACATTCCGGGTCTATAAAAGGAGAAATGACGGTGCAATATCCTGAACCGATCGCCCGATTGATCGACAGTTACATGAAACTGCCGGGAATCGGCCAAAAAACCGCAACACGTTTGGCGTTTTATACGATTGATATGAAAGAAGAAGTCGTGAATGAGTTTGCCAAATCACTGCTTAGTGTCAAACGAGATTTGCACTTTTGTAGTATCTGTGGAAATATAACGGAAGAAGATCCTTGTGAGATCTGCAGTGATCCCACAAGAGACAAAGAAACGATTTTAGTGGTGGAAGAGCCTAAAGATGTGATGGCGTTAGAAAAAGTCCGCGAGTATCATGGACTTTATCATGTGCTTCACGGTGTGCTATCCCCAATGGAGGGAACCGGACCAGAAGATATCAACATTGCATCGCTAATACAGCGGCTGCACGATGATCAGGTCAAAGAAGTGATAATTGCGACCAATGCGACCACGGAAGGCGAAGCAACGGCGATGTATATGTCGCGTTTGATTAAGCCTGCTGGTATTAAAGTCACGCGTTTGGCTCATGGGTTATCTGTGGGCAGCGATATTGAGTACGCGGATGAAGTGACCTTGCTTAAAGCAGTAGAAGGTCGCCGAGAATTATAATAGATATTGGAGGCAATTAGGGTGAATGGATTGTTTATAACCATCGAAGGACCTGATGGCGCTGGTAAGACCAGTGTGATCGAAGAGTTGTATCCTCGATTACAGCTCGAAGCAACAAGAAAGATCGTCAAGACAAGAGAACCTGGCGGAGTCAAGATTGCTGAAAAGATACGTAAAATTATATTAGATCCTCGAAATGAGGAAATGGATGAGCGGACAGAAGCCTTGCTTTACGCAGCAGCTCGTCGACAACACTTGATTGAGGTTGTCCTGCCGGCATTGAATGCCGGGCACATCGTGATCTGTGACCGTTTTGTCGACAGTTCGTTGGCTTATCAAGGAGCTGGCCGGCGGATCGGGATTCCTGAAATCGCCCGGATCAACGAGTTTGCGACGGAGGGAACGACCCCTGATTTTACGTTGTACCTAGATGTCGACTCAGATACTGGTTTGCGACGCATTCAGGAAAACCGTGCCCATCAATATGACCGTCTTGATTCGGAAGGATTGGAGTTTCATCAACGCGTCCGTCATGCGTATCTAAAGCTGGCGGAAGAAAATCCTGTACGCATTCATAAGATTGATGCTAGAATGGGGTTACAAGAAGTTGTTGAATCCAGCTATTCAGCAATCGTTGAATCGTATCCTGCTTACTTCAAATCAATCTAAGGTAGGCTGGATAACACAAAGGAGATGGTCCCATGAAATTAATTATGGCAATCGTACAAGACAAAGACAGTAATCGTTTGGCAAATGAGTTTATTGATGCCAATATCCGTGCAACAAAATTGTCATCAACGGGTGGGTTTTTAAAGGCTGGTAATAGTACCTTTATCATTGGTATTGAAGATGATCGTGTGCAAGATGCGTTAGAATTGATCAAAAAAACCTGTCAATCAAGAAAGCAGTATGTCTCGACACCGATGTCTCTAGATATATCCTTAGATGGTCAAGTTCCTTATCCAGTCGAAGTCGAAGTTGGTGGCGCCACCGTATTCGTACTGCCAGTTGACGGATTCCATCAATATTAAAAAAGGAGCATTTCATGGAGGAGTTATTTCTACAAGAATATCAGCCTCTTGTTTTTGCCCAACTAAAAAAAAGTATCAAGCATGGGCGCATTGCTCATGCTTATCTTTTTGAAGGGGACAAGGGGACTGGCAAGCATGAGTTAAGTCTATGGCTCGCAAAACGCCTTTTTTGTACCGACGTGCAAGAAGAGGCACCTTGCGGGAAATGCAGTAACTGTGTGCGGATTGCTCAAGGAGAGCATCCGGACGTTATCCAAATAGAACCAGATGGACAGATGATCAAAGTTGATCAGATTCGGCAACTACAAGAAGAATTCTCAAAAAGCGGTTTTGAGAGCCGTTTAAAGATTTTTATTTTGTCTCAAGCAGATAAAATGAACAACAGCGCTGCCAACAGTTTATTAAAATTTTTGGAAGAACCGGTGGGAAACTTTTTGGCAATCTTAGAAACGGAGAGCCTTGGTCGTATTTTGCCAACCATCCAGTCTCGCTGTCAGATCATTCATTTCTCTCCTTTGTCAAAAGAAAAACTGCAAGAAAAGTTACAAGAAGAGGGACTTTCTAAAGAGACAAGCCGACTTCTAAGCCACTTGACCAATAGTTATCATAAAGCAGTTGAAATCTCGCAAGATGAATGGTTTAATGAAACTAAGGATGCTGTTAAGCGTTGGGTGAATTACCTTTTGAAGAAAGACCCGCAAGCATTTATTTTTGTTCAGAAAAAATTATTGGGTCTAGCAAAAGAAAAAAATCAGCAATCAGAAATCTTTTTGCTCTTGTTATTTTACTTTCAAGAGGAGCGGGATCGATTGTTGGCGCAAGGTTTATGGGGAAAAGAGATCAATCGTGCCATTGAAGCCGCATTGCAAGCACAAAAAAAATTGCAAGCCAATGTGTCTTTTCAAGGTGTGGCAGAAGAATTTTCCGTGAAAATCATCTATGGATAATATGCAGCAGCCGGAAAAGGAGACCAGAGATGATCGAAGTTGTCGGAGTGCGTTACCATGACGTAGGCCAGATTTATTTTTACGCACCGAAAAAACAGACCTATACCATAAATGACCAAGTCATCGTGGAATCACAAGATGCCAAATGTCTTGCTACGGTGGTTACCAAAAGCAGAAAAATGGACGAAAGCGATCTGCCTCAGATAGTCAAACCGATTCTACGTCGGGCGACGAAGAAAGATTTGGAACAAGCGGCAGCCAATCAACAAGCGGCAGATGAAGCCTTAAAAATCGGAAAAGAAAAAATCCGGGCGCACCAGCTGCCGATGAAATTGATTCGAGTAGCCTATACCTTTGAGCGAACAAAGCTGATTTTCTCGTTTACCGCAGAAAGCCGTGTTGATTTTCGTGAATTAGTCAAAGACTTGGCAAGTGAATTTCATACCCGGATCGAACTGCGCCAAATCGGCGTCAGAGATGAAGCCAAAGCACTAGGCGGAGTGGGTCCTTGCGGGCGAAAACTGTGCTGTGCGACGTTTCTAGGAGATTTTATTCCCGTATCCATCAAGATGGCTAAAGATCAAGGACTTTCTTTGAATCCTACGAAAATCTCAGGATTATGCGGTCGCTTGATGTGTTGTCTTAAGTACGAAAGTGAAGAATATGAGCGGGCGAAAAAAGAATTGCCGGATCGCGGCAAGGAAGTTGAAACGCCAGATGGCAAAGGACGTGTGGTTGGGCTGGATCTGTTAAGCCGGGTGATCAAAGTTCGTTTGCATGATCGGCAAACACCAATCGAATATGATTATGAAGAGCTAGTGACAAAATAAGTAGGTGACCATAATGAGCATGGACAAACGATCAATATATGACGGATTGAATCAGTTAGAATCGGAGTTGCAAAATTCCTTAAATAATCTAGCAGAAATGAAGCAGTCTTTGCAAGAAATCGTCGAAAAAAATACGACATTAGAATTGGAAAATCAACGCTTACGTGAACACATCCGTGAGTTGAACCAAGTGGCAGATGCACCTGCTGAATCGGTCAAGCAGGAACTTTCTAAATCACGGATGAATTTAGAAAAGATTTACGAAGAAGGATTTCATGTTTGTTATGACTTATACGGTTCTCGCAGAGAACATGACGAACCTTGTGCATTTTGTCTAGAAGTGATCTATCGTGAAAGCGGCAAATAACTGACTAACAGTCTAATAGGTTCGTTAGAAAAAAGATCAGTTTCCACTGGTCTTTTTTTCGAAAGGAGCAGTACATGCAAAAGCAGCAAAGTTATAAACAAGACACTGGAAAATTGTATCTTGTTCCGACGCCGATCGGAAACTTGGAAGATATGACGGTCCGGTGTGTCAAAATTTTAAAAGAAGCGGACCTGATCGCAAGTGAAGATACTCGCAATACCCAGAAATTATTGAATCATTTTGAGATCACAACACCGCAAAAAAGCTTACATGAACACAATTATAAAGAGCGAGTTCCGCAGTTGGTAGAACATCTGCATTTGGGCAAGACCATTGCCCAATGCAGCGATGCTGGTATGCCCTCCATCAGTGATCCGGGGCATGAATTAGTCAAGGCCTGTATAGCTGAAGGAATCGCGGTGATTGCGCTTCCGGGACCTACGGCAGGTTTGACCGCGTTGATTGCTTCAGGTTTATCGCCGCAACCAAATCTCTTTTATGGCTTTTTACCTCGTAAGAAAAAAGAACAAAAACATGCCTTGAGTGAATTAGCGACCCAGAAAGCAACGATGATTTTCTATGAATCACCCTATCGAATCGCTGCGACGATTGAAACGATGCGGGAGGTATTTGGTGAACGGCAGGCAGTCATCTGCCGTGAATTGACGAAAATCCACGAAGAATATTTGCGCGGAACTTTTTCAGAACTGACTGACTATCTAAAACAGCAGTCAATCAAAGGAGAATGCTGTCTGTTGGTGGAAGGGTCTTCTGAAATACAAGAAATTGTTTATGAAGGAAGTTACGCAGAACAAGTGGCTGCCTTGATGCAAGAGGCCGAATTGTCCTCAAAAGAAGCGATCAAAGAAGTGGCTAAGCGTAATCAAGTAAAGAAACAGCTTGTCTATCAAGCCTATCACCAAATAGAAGAGTAATCATACCGAGACTTCTCTCGGTATTTTTTTGTATCAAACACCTACTTATGTGATATTACCTAACATATAAAGTCAGCTATTTTCAGAAAATTCATGTTTTTCTCAGAAAAATCTAGATTATTCGAAAATATGGTGTTAGGATAGCTAACATATAGAAAGGGAGGCGTATAAAATGGATACAGGGAATATTGCATTTATTTTAATTTGTAGCGGTATGGTTTTTCTAATGACTCCAGCATTAGCATTTTTTTATGGAGGATTGGAACGACGCAAAAACATCCTCAATACCATGATGATGGTGATTTGTACGATGGGCTTGGCGTCCGTCCTCTGGGTCGCTCTAGGGTATACATTATCCTTTAGCGGGACAGGATCATTTATTGGCAATTTAGACAAAGTCTTTTTCAATCATGTTTCGATGTCAGAAGGAGAGGGAATTCCTGAAGGGTTATTTGCTGCCTTTCAAATGATGTTTGCTTTGATCACAACGGCGATCATCACTGGATCAGTTGTTGGAAGAATGCGGTTCTCTGCTATTTTCCTATTTATTGGCTTCTGGCTGGTTTTCGTGTATTTTCCAATGGCGCATATGGTGTGGGGCGGCGGCTTCTTAGATGCGATCGGCTCGATCGACTTTGCAGGAGGCAATGTCGTTCATATCAGCTCAGGAATCAGTGGGTTAGTCTTAGCGATCGTTGTCGGCAAACGACGAGAATTTCATCAAACGGAATATCGACCTCATAATATTCCCTTCGTTGTTCTAGGAGCGGGATTGCTATGGTTCGGTTGGTTTGGCTTTAATGCCGGCTCTGCTCTAGCAGCTGATGGCCTAGCGATCCACGCCTTGATGACCACGAATACGGCAGCAGCCAGTGCAATGCTGTCTTGGATGTTGATTGAAAAACTCGTCGTGGGCAAACCGACGATCGTCGGTGCTTGTACCGGAGCAGTGGTGGGCTTAGTTGCGATTACTCCAGGGGCGGGGTTTGTCTCCCTTTGGTCTTCCTTTATCATTGGCGCTTTAGTCAGTCCATTTTGTTACTTCTTTATTTCTGTCATCAAACATCGATTAGGCTTAGATGATGCTTTGGATGCCTTTGGGTGCCATGGGGTAGGCGGAATCTTTGGCGGTTTGATGACCGGAATTTTTGCTGATCCAGCTGTTGGTGGACATTCAGGATTGCTTTATGGCGGTATTGATCTTTTTATCGCACAGGCCGAAAGTATCGTGTTCACGATTTTGTTTGCCGGTATCCTATCATTTGTCATTATCACCTTGATCAAATGGGTGATACCGATTCGGGTCTCTCAGCAAGAAGAAGCGGTGGGGATGGATCGGATCGAACATGATGAAACGGCCTATCCTACCTTTATGGGGTTAGATTCTTAAGAGTGGAGGAGCAGTCATGAAAAAAGTTGAAGCGATTATTCGCCAAGAAAAATTAGAGGAGCTAAAAGCCGCATTGGATCAATCGGATCTGATCAGCGGGATGACGGTCAGTCAAGTCCTCGGATGTGGCAATCAAAAAGGCCTAAAAGAGTTTATTCGTGGCCAAGAAGTGATCACGACTCTTTTACCAAAAGTAAATGTCCGTTTCGTTTTAGCAGATGAAAAAGTTAACGATGTGATTGAGTTGATTTTATCGATCTGTCGAACAGATGAAGTCGGTGATGGCAAAATATTCGTCTACCCGTTGGAAGAAGCGATTCGGATTCGCACCAATGAACGAGGGGAAGCCGCCTTATAACAGAAATTCTTAGACTATGAACCTTGCAGCAAAAGCAGTGAACGTAGAGGGAAGGACCAATGAAAATTGGTCCTTTTTGCGTGCTTCGCTTGATTCCTTGCTTGATAGGGAACCTCTGTTCGTTTATAATGAGAAGTGAGGTGAGCAACGATGTCGGAACTGCAATTTCCCTTAAAAAATGATACGAGCCGCAAAATTATTCATATTGATATGGATGCTTTTTTTGCTTCGGTGGAAGAACGGGATGATCCTGAGCTGGCCAAGCATCCCCTCGTGATTGCCCGTCACCCAAGCGATACTGGCGGACGAGGAGTGGTCACGACAGCGAATTATTTGGCGCGACAATATGGTATCCATTCGGCAATGAGTGCGCAAAAAGCCTACGAGCTTTGTCCGCAAGCGATTTTTAAACCGGGGAATCATCAAAAGTATCGTGAAGTGTCCCAGCAAGTCAGAGAAATTTTTCACCGATACACCGACATCATCGAACCAGTTTCTATCGATGAAGCGTATCTAGATGTGACAGTTAACAAAATCAATTGTCCTTCCGCGATCAAGATCGCTCGTTTGATTCAACGAGACATCTGGCAAGAGACTCATTTGACCTGTTCGGCGGGTGTCAGTTACAACAAATTCTTGGCAAAACTATCTTCCGATTATCATAAACCACGAGGATTAACGGTGGTGATGCCGGATGAGGCAGTGGCCTTTTTACACCAACTACCCATCGATAAATTTCATGGGATCGGGAAGAAAACTGTCCCCAGGATGCATGAGTTAGGCATTTTTACAGGAGCAGATCTATACGCTTGGAGTGAGATGGCGTTGATCCGCGAATTTGGCAAAATGGGGTATTCCTTGTATCGGAAAGTTAGAGGAATCCATGATTCACCAGTCAGTGTGACCAGAGAACGAAAATCAGTTGGAAAAGAGCATACGTACGGCAATCCATTAACTAGTGAAGAACAAGTTTTGAGCCAATTACGGGCTATCGCAGAAGAAGTCGAAAGATCACTGAAGCGCACACAAAAACATGGCAAAACAGTCGTGTTAAAAGTCCGTTACAGTGATTACTCTACGATCACCAAGCGAGTGACCTTGCCAACCTATGTTCATAAAAAAGAACAGCTGTTTTCCGAAGCAAGTCTGATCTGGGAAGAAATTTTAGGTTTGGAAAAAGGCATCCGTCTTTTGGGGATCACCGTCACAAATCTTGATCCACTGACCTATGAAAATATCGTACTGCCCTTATGGCAACTATCTGACGAGCAGTAGGTAAAAGAGGAGGAGCAAAATGACACTCTATCAAGTATATGACACGATGGTGGGGTTGGCTGATTTGGAGCGAAGTGAAAAAATGGCCGCCTACATGCGGCATCAGTTTGATTTTCTGGGCATTCCTGCGCCGTTGCGCCGCCAGCAAGAAAAAACAGCTTTTAAAGCAGCAAAACAAACGAAAACGGTCGATTGGGATTTTATCGATCATTGTTGGCAAAGTAACTATCGAGAACACCAGTACTTTGGGATTGATTATTTAGTGGTGATGGAGCCCTTTTTAATAGCCGTTGATCTAGCAAAAATTGAACAGTTGGTCATAACGAAAGCTTGGTGGGACAGCGTGGACGCACTGAGTGAGGTCGTTAGAAAACTTGTTCGCCGATTGCCAGCGTTAAAGGTTGAGATGCTTCGTTGGAGTCTTGACGATAATCTTTGGCTACGGCGCGTGGCGATTCTCCACCAACTGTTGCAAAAAGAACAGATGGATGAACCATTGCTAGAAGAGATCCTTGTCAACAATTTGGGTAGTTCTGAATTTTTTATCAACAAAGCCATTGGCTGGACCTTGCGAGATTATGCCAAGACAAATCCTCAGTGGGTTCAAGATTTTCTCCTGCGTTATCAAACAAGTCTGGCGCCTTTGACGGTTCGTGAAGCGAGTAAGTACCTTTAAAAAGTAGCTTTACTGGCTGAATATAGCAATAAAAAACACCGTGCAGTATCTTTTTTGAAAGATGCACGGTGTTTTGATCGTTAAATTTGTTTTTTGATTTGTTCGTAGCTTGCTTCCGCATCTTTGCACTTTGCCCAGATAACCGCTTTTCCTTGTTCCTGGGATGCAGCAAGATCAATGATTCGTTGATTGCTGCTGCCACGAAATTGCAAGTTTAGGTTTCGCTTACTGAGTTCAAAGCGGCCGTCCACCAAAATATCGATTTTGGATAAGAGTTCCAATTTATCAGGTGTTTCCAAAAGCAATTCTTCATAGGTGTAGCCGGACCAGCTCCAAATATCTTTGCTGTGCCCGAACTCAGCACGAACGCGATCAACGACTTTCAGACAGACTGTCGTGTTTAAGAAAGGTTCGCCGCCTAGGAGCGTCAGTCCTTGAACATACTCATGTCGCAGATCTTCAATGATTCGATCCTCTAGTTCTTGCGTAAAAGGTGTCCCATAGCGAAAGTTTTGGACGGCTTTGTTGAAACAGCCTTCACAAGCAAACAGACAGCCGCTCACATACAAACTATTTCGAATGCCTTCACCATCCACAAAGTTGAAGGCTTTGTAATCAGCAATATAATTTTGACTGTACTCGTTTGCTTTCCATTCTTGGGGCTTAGGATTTCTCATAAGAAAACTTCTTTCTATTGTGAATTACAGGGGTTGGTCTTCGATAAAAGGAGTGTAGAGGAAATCTAACACTCCTTTTATGATTATTCTTGCAAATGTTTGACCCGAGCAGAGATTTCTTTGTGACGACCGTTGACCATTGGACGAGCTTGAGGATTTCCAAGATACCCACAGGTTCTTTTGACAACATCACAACTTTTTGGATCGTGATTGCCACATTGTGGACATTCAAAGCCTCGTTCGGTTGGATTAAAGTCTCCTTCATATCCGCACTCGTAACAGTGATCGATAGGGGTATTTGTTCCAAGATAAGCGACCCGATCGTATGCGTAATCCCAAACCGCTTCTAACGCTTTTGGATTTTGCTGCAAGACTGGATATTCACAGTAATGAATAAAGCCACCAGAACAGTATTTTGGATAGTCCTTTTCAAAATCAAGTTTCTCAAATGGTGTCGGATTTTTCCGCACATCATAGTGGAAGCTGTTGGTATAATATTCTTTGTCGGTAATGTTTTCAACTTCACCGAATTTTTCGGTATCTAAGCGACAGAAACGATCAGTCAGGCTTTCACTTGGCGTCGAGTACACGCTGAAATGATAACCGTATTCATCGCCCCAGGCATCCGCATGAGCTTTCAATTCTTTCACGATCGCCATCGTAAAGGCTTTTGCTTCTGGGTCTTGTTCCCAAGTTCCGCCATAAAAAGCAGAAGCAGCTTCGTATAAACCAATGTAGCCAAGTGAAACAGTGGCCCGTTTATTTTTGAATAATTCGTTGACATTGTCTTTGCGATCCAAACGTTCACCGAAAGCCCCATACATATAAAGGATCGGCGCATTGGCGGGACTCGCTTCTTTACAGCGTTCTACGCGATAGACAAGGGCATCTTTAACGATTTGCAGACGGTCCTCCAGCAGCGACCAGAATTTTTCTTGATCGCCATTTGCTTCTAAGGCGATCCGTGGAATATTCAATGTCACGACACCTAGATTCATCCGACCGACATTGATTTCTTCACCACGTTCGTTTTTCCAGCCTTGCAAGAAAGAACGACAGCCCATCGGCACTTTAAAGCTACCGGTCAATTCAACCAATTTATCATAATTCAAAATATCCGGGTACATCCGTTTAGTGGCACATTCTAATGCCAGTTCTTTGATATCGTAATTTGGATCGGTAGGGGCCAAGTTGACCCCGCGGCGAATACTAAAAATCAATTTTGGGAAAATAGCGGTGCGCTTTTCACTGCCTAACCCGTTGATGCGAATTTGGAGAATCGCTCGTTGAATTTCCCGTTCGAACCAGTTGGTTCCTAAACCAAAGCCAAGGGAAGTAAACGGCGTTTGTCCGTTCGAGGTGAATAACGTATTGATTTCGTATTCTAGACTTTGCATTGCATCATAGATATCTTTGCGGGTTTTGCTCTTCGCGTACGCTTCCCGACGTTCGGGTGTCTCGATCCATTCTTCGGCATCTTTTAGATGCTTTTGATAATTCAACTCAGCAAAAGGAGCCAATAATTCATCTGTTCGATCAGCAGAACAGCCGCCATATTGACTCGATGCTACGTTTGCAATGATTTGTGAGATTTGAGCGGTGGCCGTTTGGATCGATTTTGGCGACTCCACTTCGGCGTTCCCAATTTTAAACCCATTATTTAGCATGCCTTTAAAATCGATCAGGCAGCAGTTGGTCATTGGTGTGTAAGGATGATAATCCAAGTCATGGTAATGAATGTCGCCTTTTTGATGCGCATTTGCCACGTGAGGAGGGAGCATTTTCAAACCGATCGATTTTCCTACAATCCCGGCGGTCAAATCACGCTGTGTGTTGAACACATTGCTATCTTTATTGGCATTTTCATTGACGACCGATTGATCTTTATTCATCAATTTGTTGATCGTAAAGTTGATGTCTGTTGCTTTGCTGCGCTCGAAATCACGATGGGTCCGATAGTTGATATATTCTTCAGCCAAGGCATACTCGTTTTTTGCTAACAAGATATGCTCGACGATATTTTGAATCTCATAGATTTTTACATTTGTACGAAAACGTTCCGCGATCTCGTGATCGACACTGTCAACGATCTCGGTGATTTTTTCGTGGTCGATGGGAGAAAGCTCGCCGTTGACTTTTCTTAGGGCTTTCACTAACGCATCGTAAATTTTTTGATCATCAAAATCGACAAGCCGTCCATCACGTTTTACGATTTTTAACTGACGCAAAGCGGACTGTCTTTCCAACCCTTGCTCAGGATTTCTCTTAATGTTCATCATTTCTACCACTCCTTATCTTCCTCAATATAATAAAACATATTATAGAAATGATCAACTATATATAGTGGTGAATAAGGGATAGTAAATTGGATATACACAATATATGGTGTATATTCATTGGGGTGTTTTCTGAGAAAACTGATAAGATTAAGGATTTGGTTGTTCCATGTTTCACATAATGAATAAAAAACTTTTTTAAATTTATTTTTTCTCTGTTTTTAAGCAGAACGATTCAATGAAAAGTATGCTACCATAAGGAGAGAATTTTTTTAAGGAGGGTTCTATGTGAAAAATATGATTGATGTGAAGCATCTGACCAAAAGTTACGGCACTCGATTCAATCAAACCAAAGTATTAGATAACCTTTCTTTTGCAATGGATCAAGGAGAATTTGTTGGGGTTATGGGACCAAGCGGTGCTGGGAAAACGACCTTGATGAATCTGTTGTCTTCCATCATGCGACCTAGCTTAGGCTCGATCTATATCGATGGCAAAGACATTACCCGAATGTCGGAAAAAGCCCTCAGCGATTTTCGGCGTCAGCAGATCGGCTTCATCTTTCAAGATTTTAATCTTTTAGAGACATTGACAGCCAGGGACAATATCCTGCTTCCGTTAGCCATTGATCGCTTGCCCGTGAAGGAAACCCAAGTACGTATCGAGGAGACGGCCAATTTGTTAGGGATCGAACACTTATTGGATCGTTACCCAGAAGAATTGTCTGTAGGGCAAAAACAAAGGGTTGCTGCTGCTCGCGCAATCATCAGTCGTCCGGCGGTCCTTTTTGCTGATGAACCCACCGGAGCGCTTGATTCAAAAGCGGCGACAGAATTGTTACGGTATTTGGCACAAATCAATCAACAAGAGAAAACAACGATCTTGATGGTCACGCATGATCCTTTCACCGCCAGCTACTGCAATCGGATTTTATTCATCCGCGATGGCGTCTTCTTTGCAGAAGTTGTCAAAAAAGGCAGTCGTCAGGAATTTTTCGAAAAAATCATCGATATGCAGGCAACGATTGGAGGCGGTCCGCGCCATGTTGTTTAAAATCGGCTGGCGGAGTTTTTTGCGGCAGTTTCGCAATTATATGGTGTATTTTATCTGTATGATGACTGCCGTGATGATTTTTTATTCATTTAATGCTTTGATGAACGATCGTCTCTTGAATCAAAGAGTTCAGCAAGATATCCGGATCGAAGGGGTATTAGGATTCGGCAGCAGTGTGGTAGCATTTGTTGTCTTGTTTTTTATGCTGAGTGCCAATCATTTTTTTCTTAGCCAGCGACAAAAGGAAATCAGTGTCTATCAGCTTTTGGGGTTACGTCAAGGTCGTCTTGCTTGGTTGCTGCTGCGGGAAACGTTTCTACTGAATTTTTTCTCTTTAGTAACCGGTATTTTTATGGGAATTATTTTTTCGAAATTCTTTTCAATGATTTTGATTCGGGCAATGGGCCTGAATTTAACCAGTCATTTCTTTAATTCCCCACAATCGATTTTTTCGACGGTCTTTGTTTTTATCGCGGCGATGATCATTTTGAGTATTCAAGTGATCCTTTTTGTTTGGCGTACCCCAATGAGTGAATTGATCAAGACCGAATATCGCTTACCGATCAAAAAAATGAAAATGACTCCATTTCGTTCCTTAATGGGGGTTCTAGGTCTGATTCTACTTGGAGTAGGCTACTATCTGTCATTAACCCTGCGGGAAACATGGACCAACTATATCACGTATACGCAAGACTTTTCAGCGATTCTATGGATCCCATTACTGATTCTATTTTGCTGTGTAACGGCAACCTATCTCTTTTTTGATTGTACGTTGCCGGCACTGTTGTATTTTTTGAGTAAACCCAAAAAACACCTCATTAAAGGGGCAAAATTGATTGCTTACAATAACGTGCGTGCATACTTGCAAAGGACGTGGAAAAGCTATGCCCTTTTGACGATCATTACCGCGATCGCGATCTCACTGATTGGGGGAACAATGGGAGTCATCTCATTAAATTACCAAGCAACGAACCGTATCTACCCAACCTCTTTTCAAGTGTCAGGAGAGCAGGCGGGGACCTTGCGTACCCTTTTAGAAAAGTCGGGTATGCCAATTACAGCGGAGCAAACGATTCCTTACAAAATGACCAATATGACGGTGCAGACTCGCTACCTAGGAGAGTTGCAAGATGAAAGTGTAGAAAATATGATGGTGAATCTGGTGGCACTTTCTGATTATCAGCGTCTACAAAAACTAGTTCCAAATGCTCCTGAAATTCGACTGAGTACAGACAAGCAAGCGGTACTTTTTGATAGTCAGTACGACGTGACTCGTTCATTTATCACGTATCGGGATGAAGTCAAAGTTGGCAGTCAACATGAGTTTAAACTTATTCAAGCACAGCAGGACTACTTTGGGGATTATGCCTTGCGCTATTCTTTGCCAAATGTCCTTGTCATTCAAGATGATGCGTACCAACAAATCGAGGGATTCACCTATAGCATTGCTTATTTGCAAACCAAAAAGGTGCAAACAGAAGCGCTAACGCAGTTGTTAGATGAAGAATTGCCGATCGAGTGGGCGCATCCTTTGACCTATGAATTTAGCGACGACCAAAAAAACGTACGCTTTTATCCAGAGACCGCACGGGATTCAAGCAATGATAGTGGTCAGACGACCGCTTATCGGCTAACGTTAGCCAATCGCTTTACAACAATGCGGGGGGTGCGGCGACAAGCAGGAATCATTTTGTTCGTATCGCTGTTTGTTGGGGTGATCGTTTTGATTACCACGTCTAGTAGTTTGATCGTTCGACAATTTTCTAACACGGAGCGGGAAAAGCACAATTACCGACTATTGACAAAATTAGGCTACACCCGTAACGAAGTGCGCAAGTTGGTGTACTGGCAAAACATTTGGATTTTTATGCCCGGCACCTTATTAGCGATTTTGCATGCGGTATTTGCTATCAATACCTTCACACAGATCATCGACAGTCCCGGGTATTGGGTCGCGCATTTGTTTGCAGGAGTAGCAGCAGTTGTCTATCTATTTGCCTATTTGATTACCGTCAAGCTGTGTCTGCGGATTATTGAAACTTGATCTATTTATACGATAAAACGATTCTAGGAAACTAGGATCGTTTTTTCATTTAACCAATCTTTTTGTATTTCCCTCTGGCACCAGATTAAGAGAATGGTATAATCATAATCAATGAGACAAAGGAGGAAGCAAGATGGAGAAAAAAGAAGAACAACTTTTAATAGACCTAACGACTGCACGTGGGGTTCCTGGGAATGAGGAGGAAGTGCGTGAAGTCTTTAAAGAATATGCCAAAGACTTTGCTGAAGATATCTTTTTTGATGGGTTAGGAAGTGTCATTGCGAAACATGTTGGTGATGGCGGCGGTCCGAAAATTTTTATTTCGGGACATATGGATGAAGTCGGCTTTATGGTAACGAAAATTACGGAAAAAGGCTTTATTGAATTTCAAACCCTTGGTGGCTGGTGGGGGCAAGTGATGCTGGCACAGCAAGTCGAGATCAAAACCAATGATGGCAAATTGATCCACGGTGTCGTCGGCTCAAAACCACCCCATGTCTTGAGTCCGGAGACTCGAAACAAACCTTACGATATCAAAGATATGTTCATCGATATCGGCGCTTCAAGTGAAGAAGAAGCCAAAGGCTGGGGGATCCGTCCTGGAGATATGATCACCCCCTATATCCAATACAAACGGATGAACGACAGCAAATTTTTGCTAGCCAAAGCATGGGACAATCGAATTGGTACGGCGGTATCACTACGGGTATTAGAAACCTTGGCAGCCGAAGGCCATCCAAACTGCTTGTTTGCCGGCAGTGACGTGATGGAAGAAGTTGGCCTAAGAGGGGCACGAACAAGCACTCACTTAGTGAATCCCGATATCGCTATCGCCCTAGATACTGGTACCGCTGGGGACACACCTGGAATGACACCAAAAGAAGCGGATTCTGTGTTAGGCAAAGGCCCACAAGTCTTGATTTTCGATGCTTCCATGATTCCTCACAAGAAATTATTGAATTTTGTGATCGATGTCGCCGAAGAGATGGAAATTCCTTTCCAATATACCGTGATCACTGGTGGGGGAACCGATGCTGGTCAAATGCATTTGACTCGTGATGGGGTTCCTTCGATCGCTATTACTGTGCCAGTTCGTTACCTGCATTCTCATACTTCTGTCATTCATGAGGATGACTACTTCAATACAGTCAAGCTTGTAACGGAAGTGGTTCGCCGCTTAGACGATAAGACCGTTAAAGCATTGCGCAGTTATTAAGGTGAGTCTATGAGATCAAATACAATGATTCGAGAGACGGCTAAAAACTCCTTGCGCGGATTCTGGGGAACGTTCGTCTTAAGTATTTTAGCGACGGTTGCCGTACAAGCGGTCGTCAATTCACTGTTCAGTAGTTTAGGCTCTTCCGTAGGGACAAACAACGCAGGAAATTGGCTTGATTTTATTTTGGACAATTTTGTCTTCTTTGCTTTTTCAGTAGCATTGAGTATTATGGCACTCTATCTGGTTCGTGGTAAAGGGATCAAAGTGGCGGATATTTTTCTCGTATTTGATAAACGATTATATGTGCCGTTTTTGCTGTTAAATTTGGTGAGTACCTTCTTAAACTATCTTTTAAGTTTTGCGATTTTCTTGCCGCAATTTGTCTTATCAGGCCTTAATCAATATTTGGGCTTGGTATTCAATTTTAATCGGGGAATTTCTATTGATGTATCGATGTTTAACGGTTCGATCGCTTTTGTGGTTGGGACGATTCTCTCCATCATCTTGTTCTTCTTTTTGTCGCAAGTCGTTACTGGTGTGATCCAATTAGCAATCTATCTACGCTATGATCAGCCGGAATTAGGGGTTCTTCAGTCTATCAAAGTAGCCTTTGCTCTCTTGCGACCACATCTGGGCCAATACATTTGGCTGCAATTATCATTGATTGGCTGGTTTATTCTGGGTTTCTTGGCGCTTATGATTGGGATGTTGTGGGCAAACGCCTATGCGTATGCGGTGAACGCAGCATTCTATGAAGAATTGATCAATGAACAACGAGCGCTGATCAGATAAGCAAAAAAAAGACGACGTACCATTGGAATGGTTCCTTAAGGATAGAGTAGAACACTCATTCAAAGGATTCATCAATAGACGTCGTTTTTTTCTCATTTTCTTGATCCTTTTCGCAAAAAAAAATGGTCAGATTTTAGTCAAATCAGCAGAGATGTGATAGCATTAAAGAAGTAGAAAATCAGCTTGAGCCAAAGAGGAGGAAACACAAGTGAAAATAACTGTCTTAGGTTGTTTAGGTGCCTATCCGTATAACGGTGAAGGGACTACTGGCTATTTAGTTGAGTCAGAAGGCTTTCATTTGCTGCTTGATGCGGGAAGTACCACCTTGGTCCAACTAGAAAAAATCCTTGATCCCTTAGACTTAGATGCAGTGATTTTGACGCATTACCATCACGATCATATTGCGGATTTAGGGGTATTGCAATACTATTGGCAATTATATCCTGGAAGCGAAGAACGCCAGATTTTGCCGATCTACGGCCATGGGGAGGATACGGTTCATTTTGAAAGCTTGACGATGCCTGGAGTGACTCAAGGAATTGATTATCTCCAAACGGAGTCATTGGAATTGGGCCCGTTCACCATTACCTTTATGAAGACGATCCATCCAGTCACTTGCTATGCCATGCGATTTGTTGAGAAAAACACCGGCAAGGTCTTTGTTTTTACTGGAGACTCTGGCTATTTAGAATCTTTTGTTCCGTTTGCACAAGGAGCTGACCTGTTTTTGGCAGATACCTATCTTTTTGCAGGCAATGAGCGGCACAAGGCTCATTTTACTTCACAAGAAGCAGGGGAGATTGCCCATGCAGCGCAGGTGAAAAAATTAATGTTGACGCATTTGCCGCAACATGGTGACTTAGAACAGTTACGAGAAGAGGCTGCACTAGCTGCTAATGGGATCCCTGTTGAGTTGGCGGCTGTTCAAAAAATAGTAGAAATCATCTAATTAGGAGGAACGAATAGTATGCTTTTTGTACCAAATGAACTGAACGATCCACGCATCAATTTAGCCATCGAGATTTTTCTTCTTCAAGAAATGAAAGTGGATGAACCCATCTTACTTTTCTACATTAATGAACCATCGATTATCATTGGACGCAATCAAAATACGATCGAAGAGATCAATAAGGAATATGTGGATGAACATGGGATTCATGTCGTTCGTCGCTTCAGCGGCGGCGGTGCAGTCTATCATGATTTCGGAAACTTGAATTTCAGTTTTATTATGCCTGACGACGGCAATTCTTTCAGAGATTTTGAAAAGCTGACGAAACCAATCGTCCAAGCCTTGCATGAGATGGGGGTTGAAGGAGCGCAACTAAAAGGCCGCAACGACCTTGTGATCAATGACATGAAGTTTTCTGGGAATGCGATGTACGCAACGAATGGCCGGATGTTTGCTCATGGCACGATCATGTTTGACAGTGACATCAATGAAGTGGTCAACGCATTGAAAGTCCGCAAAGACAAAATCGAATCAAAAGGTATCAAATCGATCCGCTCAAGAGTAACCAACATCAAACCATTCTTGCCAAAAGAGAAGCAAGACATGACGACTGAAGAGTTCCGTCAAGAAATCTTATTGAAGATTTTTGGTGTCGATTCCGTGGAAGAAGTCAAAACATATGAATTAACAGAAGAAGATTGGGTCAAGATCAATGAGATTTCCGATAAGTATTATCGCAACTGGGATTGGAATTACGGTAAATCTCCAGCCTTTGATATTGAACGCCGTCATCGCTTTCCAATCGGATCCATCGAAGTTCGTTTGAATGTGGCAGAAGGAAAAATTACGGATGCCAAAATCTTTGGTGACTTTTTCGGCTTAGGGGACATTGCGGATGTAGAAGAAGCCCTGATCGGTACTCGCTATGCGAAAGAAGATTTGGCACAAGTCATTGCCAACATTGATGTCAAAAAATATTTTGGCAACATCACGCCTGAAGATTTTCTTTCATTGATTTATTAATCAAAAAACGAAGCAGCCTTTTCAATTCTGGCTGCTTCGTTTTTCTATTAGTATGCGCGGGCGATCCAAACGGTATGCTTGGCAGGTTTGCCGCTGACGATATCGACTGTTTTTTCAATTGGTGCTTCAAACGGAATGTTCCGGGTAGTAAAGCCGGTTTCTTCTTTGATTTTCGCTTCCGTTTCTTCCGTGCCGTCCCAACCGATCAAGACAAAGCCAGTGACTTTTTCTTCTTGTTTGCACGTTTCGATATGTGCTTTTAGTTCATCTAATGTATCGATGTTGGTGTACTCATTTTCTTTGTTCCGTTCCTTCGCCGCTTGCAATAAGCGTGGGGTCATTGCTTGCAGTTCTTGATCAACGAAGGCTTCTAAGTCCTCAAGCGCCACCGTTTGCTTGTCAGCCAGGTCGCGGACTTTGACCATCACTTTGCCAGCTTCTAAATCTCTTGGGCCACATTCGATTCGCAAGCAAGCGCCTTTTAGTTCCCATTCGTTGAACTTATAGCCAGGTGAGTTATCAGAATCATCCAAACGAACACGAATGCCCTTGGCTTTAAAGTTGGCATACAGTTCTTCTAATTTTTCTAAGATGGCTGGATTCTTTTTCCAAGGACCGACTGGTAACAACACAACTTGGGTTGGTGCAATGGTTGGTGGGAAAACTAAACCATTTTCATCGCCATGGGTCATGATCAAGGCACCCAACAAGCGGGTAGAGACACCCCAAGAGGTTGTGTGGGCATGGGTATGCTTGTTTTCTTTCGTTAAATACGTAATATCAAATGCTTCAGCAAATTTTGTCCCCATGTAGTGGCTGGTTCCTGCTTGGACTGCTTTACCGTCTTTCATCATCGCTTCGATTGAATAAGTATCAACTGCTCCAGCAAAACGCTCAGAAGGGGTTTTTTGTCCGCGATAAACAGGGATCGCTAGGAATTCTTCGCAAAGGCGGGCATATTCATCTAAGACTTTCATGGTGCGTTGACGTGCATCTTCTTCATTTTCATGAGCGGTATGACCTTCTTGCCATAAAAACTCTGAGGTACGCAAGAAAGGCAATGTTTTCTTTTCCCAACGAAAGACGTTTGCCCATTGATTGATTTCATAAGGCAGGTCACGGTAGGAGTTGATCCAATCAGAAAAGGCAGAGCCAATCATGGTTTCTGAGGTTGGTCGCAAGGCCAAAGGTTCTTCCAATTTTTCATTGCCGACTTCTGTGACCCATGGCAATTCAGGCGCAAACCCTTCAATATGATCGGCTTCTTTCATAAAGAAATTTTGCGGAATCAGCATTGGGAAGTACGCATTGCGAATGCCCTCTTTTTTCAAGAATCGATTGAACTCTTCTTGGATGTGCTCCCAAAGTTCGAAGCCGTCAGGACGGAAAATAATGGAGCCTTTCACTGGGGAGTAAGCCATCAATTCGGCTTTTTGGATCGTTTGAATATACCATTCTGTAAAATCATTTTTTTGTGTCATTCTTTTTCCTCCTTAAAAAAATAAAAAAGCATCTCGTCCTAAAAAAGGACGAAATGCTTGGATTTCGCGGTACCACCTTTGTTGATTATCTATCGTGATAATCCAACTCGTAAAGGATAAGGCCTTTCCACCGACCGTTTTGCGGTCATTGCCATTGGGTAGGTTCATTTTATCAGTGGGTATCGATTTTTCAGCTGCCATCGACTCTCTAAGACCATTATAAAACTACTATTCCAATGCTTGTTGCTGTTCTTTATCATGCTAAAGCGAAAAAGCGAAAAAAGCAAGAGTTTTTTCGCTTTTTCTTAAAATCGCTCCTTTAAGACTAATGTAGCAAGACGGTCAGTCGAAAGACAGCGGATCTTTCTTCGCCCTAAGTGTCAAATGCAAGAGGTGTAGCCCGTTAGTTTCTTCGATCCGGATACTTCCTTGATAGGCTAAACAAAGTTGTTCGAGCATTTGCATGTCAGCCTGCATCGCCTGTCGTTTGGTTTCATCGTTCTGTAGTTTTTCTGCTTCTTCATTTGAGAGAAGCGGCATTTGGCAGTCGATATGCAACTGGCCGTTCGTGTCAATCACCCTCAACGCGAGTCTTCGCTTTTGAGGATCAGTGACCGCACAAGTGTATCGGATGGCGTACTCTAGGCAATGAGCGATCAAGGATAGACGATCATTTTCCTCCAATTGTTCCAGTGGTTCTATGATGCCATCACAGGCAAAGGTGATTCTTTTTTGAGTAGCTGTGTGTTGATAATTAGTAATCAGCATCGTTGTGAGTGATTCTTTTTCAACGGATGGACGTGTTAGCTGTTGTTTGATCTGTTCTTCGATCTCACAAAGACCTTCGTACGCCGCTGCCAATTGTTGATCTTCCAACATGTCCTTGACTGTATGAGTTCTTTTTTTGATGGCTTGCAAAACTTGTTGCATTTTTAATGATTGTTCTGGGTTATTCGCTTGCTGTTTCTCATAAAGACGGAGTTTGATATCTGCCGTATCGATCCGCTTGTTTTTGCCTTCGCTGGAAAAAAAGAGTTCAAGAAAGCCGTAACAAGTAAAGATGATAATTAGTAAGAAAAAGATGATCGAACGCCAATTGACATCAGATTGTGGCAAAACTAAAATATCCTGAATATACAAGAAACAATGACCGATAGCCGCAACGACGATCCAAGGTGCACAAATGACAAAAAATGGATTTTTTTTCAATGCTTCATAAATCGCCGCAAAAGAAGTAACAAAGGTGCTGGTGATATTCAGTAAAAACATGTAATTCATGATAGTGGGTAAACTTTTTGTTTGAAAAAGAGCGAAAAGGATTGCAAAGAGACCGAAGGAGTAATGAAAATATAACCATTTCTGGTAATACTTACGAACAAAGTGCATGTTTGTACAGTAAAACCCAATCAGAAACATTGGCGTAATGATAGAAAGAATATTTAACATCGCAGAATTCACGATTGGAGGAAACAGTAGTCCACCAAGCATATCGCTAAAGCCTGCTTCCAAACCTGCAGTTAAAGCAAAACCACTGAATAGGATAGAAGACAATTTAAGCTTTCGTTGATTGATAAAAGAAACGATGACATAAAACAAGTTGATGATACAAATAAATCCTGTAAATAAGAGGATATAGATATTTAAAATTGACAGACTGAAGACATAGCCGATCAGTGCATTTGCAGGTCCAAAAAAGACTTCGGCGGGAAATCCGGAATAGGTGTCAAAAGGGCTAGTTACGTATATTTTTAATGTCTTACCAACGTAATCCTCAGGTAAGGTAATAAAGGCCAGTGTTTTACCTGGATGATTGAGAGTCAATGGATCATTTGGCTCCTCGTTGGTGTAAATTTCTTGATCATCGAGATAGACGGTCATGTGTTGGTGGTCGCCAATTAGCAACATCGTAGGGTATTTATAATCATTGGTCATTTTTCGCTTCATCACAAAACGATCATTGGCTTTCACACTAGGTAAATGTTTCACATAACGACTAATAAAAGTTGATTCGGGATTGTCCTCGGCATAGAAAATCCAATCTTCCTTTTTCTCCACTGCATGGATATCAGAAGTTGGGAATAAAAAAAGAACGAGAAAAAAGACGATACTTCCCAGTAAAAATAGAACCAGAAGGATGAAGGGGATCCAACGTTTTAAAAACAATTTGTTATTTAAAAAAGGCATATTTTTTCTCCTCTGTTTTTTAATCGCCTTTAGCATAATATATATGATTAAATAAAGTCAAATAATAATAGATAGAGTTGCGTATAAAAATTCAATGAATCGTTTTTAAATATTTGAAAAAAAAGAATTATGTTATAGAATCATAAAATAAACTGAGGTTTAGAAGGAGAGGAAAGAATGAAGCTTTTTCCAAAACAAAGTATCATGCTCTCACTTTTTGTTCTGATGTTCATGCTGCTATCTGTCTTAACTGTTGTAATACCGCATGCATTTGGTTTCACAATGGCTATTGTTACGAGTGATGCAATGGAACCGACATACTCTAAAGGAACGCTACTTTTTGTTAAAAATGCTTCAGAAGATAATTTAGTGGTTGGCAACGAAGTAACGTATTATGTCGATCAAGGTAGACAAATGCGGACCCGGCGAATCGTTGCGGTTGCGGAAAACCAATCAGTACTGTACACCATTGGTGACAATCAAAACCAGATGGAGCCCAAAGAAATTCAAAAAAGCCAAGTGATTGGCCAGCCGATTTTTTATATCCCAAAAGTTGGGGCTTGGTTGAATCAAACGACGATCCAGCTGTTTAAAAACATGTATCTGCTTTTCGCCTTGTATATTTTAGCAACGACCTTGTTCGTCACGTTTTATCAAATAAAATCTGGTTCAGTAAAAAAGACGATCACTTCTTAATATATAGAAAAAGACAAAGAAACGTCAGGGTTTCTTTGTCTTTTTCTCTCTTAATTGATTATAGGATGAGTGTCCCCCCCAGTCCCATTACCAGGCATAAGGATAGAAATAGTGCATCCATGAAAGTGACGCGAAAGGTGTTTGCGTAAGTTCGCTTGGCTTCGCTGTCAAAACCTCTTGAAAGCATGGCAGTCGCCAATAATTCTGACCAACGAATCGATTTGACCAATAAAGGGATCAGCATTTTAAATGAAAACGGATTGACCGAGATTCCTCTGGAACGCATGCTATTACGGATATTCTGATACTCTGCTGGAATAATGGGAGCAATTTGAAACGCAGCCAGTAGACCGTAGGCAAAAACGGCAGGCAGACGCAGCTGTTGCTGCAGTGAATAAATCAATTCATTGATCGTGGTGGATACACTGAAGGAGCTTCCTAGAATGCCAAAGCAATAGATACGGCTTGCCATATCAAGACCATAGCGAATAGCTGCTGCGGAGGAGGGACCGCCTTGATTGCCTTGGTAATAAAGGAGTCCAGTGAAAAAGACTCCTATAGCTGCCAGTGTCAATGCAGAAAAGAGCAAAAGACTTTTTTTCAAGGAGCGTTCGTTTACAGTAATACCAAAGAACAGGACCGAGAGCAGCAGGTTTAATCTGAAATTATTTTGAAAAGAAACCAGTAAGGCGAGCCCTAAAATGGCGAATAATTTGACTGTTGGATTTAGCGTGCGCATCAGCATCCTCCTTTTCATAAAGATTAAAATCAATGATTTGGGAGCAGAACTGTTGCAATAATGAGATATCATGGCTAACGATCAAAACTAACGTGCCAGTGGTTGCTTTTTCGGCTAATAGCTGCATGATCTGCCAAGCTTGTTTGATATCTTGACCATAGGTCGGTTCGTCCACGAGCAGCAAGTCGACCGGGCGTTGCAGTAAAGAGGCAACAGCCAAGCGCCGTTGCTGTCCTTGACTCAGTCGAAAAGGAGACTGAGTGCTCTTATTTTGCAGGCGCAATTTTGCTAGTAGCTTTTCGCTCTTGGTCGGCGCGCTACCTTGGCTAAGCTCTTGGGCAACGGTGGCAGCCAAAAATTGGTCTTGCGGATTTTGCATGATCCAACTGATGGAGCGAAAAGGTGACGGATGCTTCTTGATTGGTTTACCTGCCAAGAGAACATCCCCTTTGTAGGCATGCTGCTGCAAAATAGCTTTTAAAAACGAAGATTTGCCACTGCCGCTGCGTCCAGTGATCCCAATCAGTGTGCCTCCATCAAATGCAAAATTGGGAAAAACAATCTCATGGTTGCGGATCGGTAATCGGAATTGCTGAAAAGATAGCCGTTTTTTGTTAGAAGACGACTTGTTTGTTGCAAGCGGCAGTGTCTTTCGCATGTGTTGATCAAGGTCACGGATCGCTGCTTGATCGATCGTTCTGAAATCTTCTTCAATCAATAGCCACTCATCGACCCAGTTAGCAGTCTCTTTGATTTGATGGTCGATCAATAAAATACCAATGGCTTTCTTTTGTTGAATGTGCTGCAGTTTTCGGATGACTTTTTTGCTGGTGTCCGCATCCAAATTCGCAAAGGGCTCATCCAAAAGCAAGTATTGGCTTTCTAGGATCAAACAGCAAGCCAATGCGGCTAACTGTTTTTCACCCCCAGACAAGGTCGTGAAAGGTTGATCTGCAAGATGAGTGATCTCGCAAAATGCCAAAGCGTCAGCCACTTTGTTTGGCATGTCTTTTTGGGGGATACATTGATTCTCTAAACAGAAAAGCAGCTCTTCTCGAGGTGTTGCCATACAAAACTGCATATCAGGATTTTGAAACAATAAGCTGACGGACGTGCTTCTTTCCCGAATGGAAAGCTGGTTCATCGTTTGGCCGTCAATCGTATATGTTCCTCCCTCAAAACCTTTCTCGTTGAGTCCTGCTAAAAGATAGAAAAGGGTGCTTTTCCCTGATCCTGAAGCACCATAAATCCCCTTTGTTTCACCTGGGGCCAAAGACAGAGTCAATTCAAGTCGCTTTTGATCCACCAAAAAACAGCCGTTTTTTACTAACAGACTCATACGATTTCCCGTTGGACGGTGATCGTTTGATCGTTAGCGATAGGGTAACTGTTGAGGACTCCCATTCGTGCCAGATGGTCACAGACGATCTTCACCAAAAAGGCTGAAAAGAACAACGAAGAAAGCAAGCGAATAAGAAAGATCGCCAACAGCAACTGCCATTGCAAGTCAACGAAATTTGATCGAAGAATTCCCCAAAGAAAACTCGTGATCGTGGCGCCCACGGCTCCAGTAACTAAAGGAAACCAGCCATAGCGGCGGTAGCGGCCTAATGCAAAGCCGGCCTCGGTTCCAATCCCTTGTACAAAACCACTAATAAAAATAATAGGTCCATAAAAATTCCCCATAAACACTTCTAAAAGAGCCGCAATCATTTCAGTGATCGTAGCTGCCCCCGGCTTACGTAGCACATATCCGGCAAAAGCTGCCGCCATGAACCAAACACCAAAGATAAACTCATTGGCTAAGACAGATAAACCAAAGGGGGTTAGAAGTGTCCCTAATAGCAATCCGAAATGGACAGCCCCAAGATAGATCACGCCAAAAATCAGCGAAGCAATTCCTACCATGATGACATCTTTCAACGCCCACTTAGTCATGTGGCATCGCCTCCTTTTTTGAAGGGCTATTGACTGAAACCGTCGCTTCCAGAACATAGTGGGGAAGATGGTCATGGGCATAAGCTAATGCGGCTTCAAAATAAGCAAAGAGTTGACTTGCTGATCCCGTCAGCATCGTCACATAGTGAGCGGAACGAGGGCTCAAGCCATGAGTTTCTGCCAGCTGGACGATCGTGGCGATTTCTTCCATATAATGATTTTCGCCAAATACATAAAACGAATATTTGCAATCAACCAAAAAGTCACCATTCGCAAGGTTCTTTCCTTTATTGGGTTGCACCTGTTCGCCATTCAAAAACGTGTCCCCTGCAGTGTCCCCGGGGCAGCCCTTGGAAAAGGTAAACTCACCCACGAGGTGTGTCTTGGATTCGTAGGCGTTGATAAATAGCGCTGCTGCTGCGTCTAGGACACTGGGCGCTTCCCCACGAAAAAGGGTGCTAAACAGGTCGGTTTGCTGCCAAACAGCACTCGTATTCGTTTTTTCGATACTTGTTAAAATTTGTTGCGCGAAATGGTCTTTCATTGGATACAAGCTCACCCGGCACCCCGTGATATCGATTCCATCTTTTGCACAGACGATTGGTTTATTTGACATTTTTCTCTTCTCCTCTCGATGGTTTTTCTGTCTACAAAAAAAGCGTTCCTCCTTTTTCTATCCACACGTAGACAGAAAAAATGGGAACGCGAAAAATCATGCGCTGCCACTTCCCTACGTTGGTACTAACCAAATCAGGTTCTAAGGGACCAGACATACGTCTATCTCAGCATAAAGCGCCCCTAGTGGATAATCTTCTATTCAATTACCCCTCGAGTGTAGCATAGGAGGCGACAAAGGACAATAGATAGTGACTTTTGCAAATCGCTCGATTCCTACGAATCAAAGGAGTTACTTAGCGATCCTTCCGTGATATCAGCAGTGGTACATATGAAGGTTTTTACATATAAAAAAACATCTAAAAAAGAAGTTGACAGGATTCAAATAGTTGTGTAAAGTATAAAACCGATGGTAAAACGTAAGCGTTACGTTTTGTTTTTGTAAATCGTAATTGATTTATCAGCGTTTTTCCAAAGGGAAGAAAAAGAGGAAAATAAAAAGGAGTGTATTTTCAAAAATGAAGAAGTTTTTTAAAATAACTATGTTATCTGCTGTGGCCCTGACTTTGGCTGCTTGTGGACAAGGAGGATCTGATGCGACCGAGCAATCAGGAAACGCCTCCTCTGAGAATGAACAAATTCAGGTCATGGCTACGTTTTATCCGATGTATGATTTTACTCGTCAAGTTGTAGGGGATGAAGGGGAGGTTGAATTATTGATGCCCGCAGGTACTGATTCCCACGATTATGAACCTTCTGCAAAGGACATGGCAAAGATCCAAGATGCTGATGTCTTTGTCTACAACAATGAAAATATGGAAATGTGGGTTCCTTCGATTGAAGCCACATTAAATGATGGAGACGTGACAGTGGTCAAAGCCACCGAAGGAATGGTCCTGTTACCCGGTGACGATGATCACGACCACGATCATGACCATGATCATGGCGATGATGGTCATTCTCATGAATTAGATCCCCATGTCTGGTTAGCCCCAAGCTTAGCCATGAAACAAGTAGAGGCGATCCGTGACCAGCTGAGTGAGGCTTATCCAGCGAAAGCGGCAGCATTTGCTGAAAATGCGGCGAATTATTTGGCACAGTTACAAGACCTCCATGAATCATATGAAGAAGCGTTCAGCAATCCAGCGCAAAATCATTTCGTGACCCAACACGCTGCTTTTGGTTATTTAGCTTTGGAGTATGGGCTAACGCAAGTGCCAATCTCAGGTCTTTCACCAAGTGAAGAGCCTTCCGCTTCACGAATCGCAGAACTAAAAGAGTTCGTCCAAGAAACAGGCATTCAAACGATCTATTTTGAAGAAAACGCCAAAGACAGCATTGCCCGAACGTTAGCGTCAGAAGCAGGCGTCGAATTGGCTGTTTTGAATCCATTAGAAGGGTTGACCCAAGAACAGATGGACAACGGGGAAGACTACATTTCGATTATGGAACAAAACCGTGATGCTTTGAGAAAAACCACCGATGTTGCAAATGACAAAGAAATGGCTGAAGCTGAAAAAGAAAAAACAGTTTATAACGGCTATTTTGAGGATGCCGACGTAAAAGACCGTGCTTTATCTGACTGGGCAGGAGATTGGCAATCCGTTTATCCATTTTTACAAGACGGAACACTGGACCAAGTGTTTGATTATAAAGCAAAAATGGACAAGAAAATGACGGCTGACGAATACAAAGAATATTACACGACTGGTTATCAAACAGATGTTGCTCAGATCAAGATCACAGACAACACAATGACATTTATTTTCGATGATGGTACCGAGAAAGAAGCAAATTATGTGTATTCTGGCAAAGAGATCTTGAACTACTCAGCTGGCAATCGTGGTGTACGCTTCTTATTTGAAAGCACCGATGAAGATGCGGCATTCAAATATATCCAATTTAGTGACCATATGATCGCTCCTGGCGCATCCCATCATTTCCATATCTACTTTGGTAACGAGAGTCATGAAGCGTTACTAGAGGAAATGGAACATTGGCCGACCTATTATCCAACGGGGATGAGCGGATTAGAAATTGCACAGGAAATGCTCTCCCATTAAAAAAAAGATTGACAATCCTCGCTCTTTTCGTCAAAGTAAACTTGATAGGAAGGAGCGAGAATTTTTTTGGAAAAAACATTGAAGAAATTAGCGAAAGTGATTGACCGCATGATGGATCACGTTGATTTGTATGGCGGACCAAGTGTGGTTAGTGACGACGATCTTGAACACTACTTAGATCCTGTTTTTTACTTGATCTTTTGCGCGGAAACAGATGGTGGCATGACTAAATTAAAAGACAAAGTCTTTGTCGAATCGGTGTATACCGAAATGCTGCCTCAAGAAGTACCGTACAGTTTAAATTTTCTTCCGTTTGCCAAAACAGCCATTGAAGACTTTTATTACTGCATGTATAAAGAAAAGCATATCACCAAATCACAATACCAAGAAATCGCCTTTGTATTGGCTGAAAAACAACCTATCTTTTTCGCACGGATGTCCAAACCCCAGTTTTGGTCAGCTGAAAAGAAAGAAGCGATGTTAGCGATGATTCAAGACACCGATCCTGAAGAACATGAACTATTGCCCATTGATGACCCGCGTATTGCTACAATCTCGCCAAAAATCGTCCCGTTTCCAACGAAACATACGGCTTTTGATGACACGGCGGATACGCCGGTCGCCTATCAAGTCCGTATTGATTTAGAAGGATACCGTCCGCCAATTTGGCGTCGTTTGATCATTCCTGCAGGAGTGACCTATGAGCAGTTGCATATGTTGATCCAGATTGCCTTTGAGTGGATGAATCAACATTTGTACTTGTTTATTGCCGGTTCGAAATCGATCGGCTTAGGCAATTCCGTTCCAACCGATGCGTCCGGTATTGACCAAGATTTTCAATACTGTAAGTCCATGACCTACATTTATGATATGGGGGCAGATTGGACGCATAAAATTAAAATTGAAAAAGTGTTGACCGCAGAAGATCACCCAGATCCCGTCGTTCCGGTTTGTATCAAAGCTGTTGGCGATGTCCCGATCGAAGATGCCTTTGATGATGATATGCGAGAACCACTGGATCGTGAGATTATCAATGAAGTCTTACTCGATTATTGGGAAACTGGAGAATATGTTTAGCTAGTAGCTAGAAATTGTCCGTAATTTTATAAGAATCAAACAACAAAACCACCAGACCGTAACGATTCTGGTGGTTTTTTAGCAGTTTCCTGTCAAAGTCGTTTCTTGATATATTCTGTCATCGGTTTGGTGTAACTTGAGAAATCTGTTGGTTGAGTGTGCGTATTATTAATCCGATTGGCTAGCAGATAACCAATATAAGGCCCGGTCGTTAACCCAGAAGAACCAAGTCCACTGGCGGCGAACAAATTTGCTTCATCGGGCACTTCCCCAAAGAAAGGTGCAAAATCAGAGGTGTAAGCACGTGTGCCGACCCGCATAGTCATTGGCGTCGCAAAGAGTGCTTCGGGGTCTTCAAGAAAAGCACCGATTCCTGTCATCAATTGCTGTTTGGCAGCTTCCGTAGGCGTTAAATCCCAACCCGCATCGTTTTCATGGGTGGCTCCTAGTAAAATTTGACCATTAGAGAAGGGAATCAAGTCACCTTCACCCTCTAGCATGGCGACCGGCCAACTGTTTGTCGGCAGGTTGGTGGCAAAGGAAAGCAACTGGCCTTTTTGTGGACGGATATCGACCTGATAACCTAAAGGTGATAATAATTCTAGCAATCCCGGTCCAGCTGTCAGGCAAAGAATCTCGGTTTCAAGAAACTGATCCTTGGTTTTGATTTGCCAATGGTTGTCCTTTCTGACTACCTCAGCTTTTTCTTCAATAAAAGTCACTTGCTGCTGCTGAGCGTTTGCTTTTAAGTGGGCAAGATAAGCCTGACCATCTAAGCGGCCACCGCCTGTGATTCGTAAAGAGGGCATTTCTTTTAGTAACGGCAATGCCTCTTTGGTTTGTGGGCCCGTCAGTAAGTCGATTTCGCCGATTTCTGGTGCCGCTTTACGTCGATTTCCAGCTAATTCTGCCAGTTCTTGAAGCGCCTTTTCTGGTCGCACCACCAAAGTGCCACAGGGGGCATAGATGGATTCATCTAAAGCAAAATCCCGTACCAATTGCGGGAAGAAAGCGGCGCCGTCTTGTGCTAACTGGTACCATTTTTTATTGCGGCGTTTGGATAGCCAAGGGGAAATGATGCCAGCGCTGGCAGATGTTGCTTGACCGATGAGGGAATCAATGACAGTCACGTCAAATTTGGTTTTATCAAGATAATTGGCGAGGGTCAAACCGATGATCCCACCGCCGATAATCATAACTTTTTTCATAGTAGAAGACTCCTTTGGTTGATTTCATTGAAAAGCGAATAAAAAGCGAAAGTTCTCTTAATGCCGTTTTCTTTGCGTACTTAATTGCGTATAATAAGGAAATGGAAAAGAGGGTATTATGCAAACTATTCAAACAGTCTTAAAAGAACATTTTGGCTATTCACAGTTTCGTGAAGGTCAAGAGACGATTATTCAATCTATTTTAACACAACAAAATGTTTTGGGAATCATGCCTACTGGTGGAGGGAAATCGATTTGTTATCAGTTGCCAGCGCTTTTGTTGGATGGAGTGACCTTGGTCATCTCCCCTTTGATTTCATTAATGAAAGACCAAGTAGATAGCCTCGTTGATATGGGGATCCCAGCAGCTTATATCAATTCTTCCTTGACAGGGGCACAGATCAACCAGCGCTTGCAAGAAGCACGCCAAGGGCGGATCAAACTGCTGTATGTTTCGCCAGAACGCTTAGACTCAGAATCTTTCCGCTACTCATTGCGGCAGATGCCGATCGCTTTATTGGCCGTTGATGAAGCCCACTGCATTTCCCAATGGGGCCATGATTTTCGCCCGAGCTATCTGCGACTCGCCGAAACGATCGAAAACTGGGAGCAAAAGCCAACGATTGTTGCCCTTACGGCGACAGCTACACCTAAAGTTGCCGAAGACATTGAAAACTTACTTTCAATTCCTGCTGAAAATCAAGTCAAGACCGGGTTTGCTCGGGAAAATTTGGCTTTTCAAGTTGTCAAAGATCAAAAAGATACCTACATTACGACGTATTTGAAAATGAACCAAGGACAATCAGGTATCATTTATGCCAGCACCCGCAAAGAAGTGGAACGGATCTATCAGCTGTTGAAACATGAACATGTTTCTGTCGGGTATTACCATGGCGGACTTTCAGAAGAAGAGCGCTCCTTTTTCCAAAAAGAATTTCTTTATGACCGCCTGCAAGTGATGGTAGCGACCAATGCATTCGGGATGGGAATCAACAAAAGCAACGTCCGCTTTGTGATCCATGCCCAGATACCTGGAAATTTGGAGTCTTATTATCAAGAAGCCGGGCGTGCCGGACGAGACGGCGAACCCAGTGATGCGATCTTGCTTTATGCTCCGCAAGACATGCAGATTCAGCAATTTTTTATCGATCAATCCGAATCAGATATTCTTTATCGCCAAAACGAATACTTGAAGTTGCGGGAGATGAGCCAATACGGACATACTCAGCTGTGTTTGCAACGCTATATTTTGCGTTATTTCGGAGAAGATGGACCCGATTGCGGTCGTTGCAGCAATTGTCTCGATGAAAGAGAACAAGTGGATATCACCGTGGATACACAAAAAGTGTTGTCATGTGTGAAACGAATGGGCGAACGCTTCGGGAAAGCCTTGGTGGGGAAAGTGCTGACTGGCTCAGGCGATCAAAAAGTCAAACAGTGGGGCTTTGAAAAATTACCGACTTATGGATTAATGAAAGATTGGTCTCAAAAGGAAGTCACTCAGCTGATCGATTACTTGACAGCCTCCGGGTACCTTTTACCGTCCGAAGGGCAATACCCATTGCTAAGTGTGACAAATGCCGGTATCGATGTATTGCTTGGAAAAGCGAAAGTTTATCGAAAACAAACCAAAGTCAAACAGTTAGTGGTTGATGATGCGCTATTCGATCAACTGCGCACCTTACGATTGAATCTCGCACAAGAACAAAACTTGCCACCGTATGTCGTCTTTTCTGATAAGACCCTGCGAGAATTAGCAGAAGTGCAACCAAAAACACCAATCGAATTTTTACAGATCAAAGGTGTCGGGCAAAACAAATTGGATAAATATGGCGATGCCTTTTTAGCATTGCTTTCTGAATACCGAGGGAAGGTAAGCGACTAAAACAAACGGCTTCCTCAGAGATAAAATGCAGAATAACAAAGAAAAGGAGTAAAAATCATGATTGCGATTCGACTGGCGGTAGCAGCAGATGAAGACTTCTGGCTTTCATTGGATACCCATTTGCCAAAGGAACGATTCTTCAAAAAGGTAGCTGAACAAACAGCTTATGTCTTGATTGATAATGGACAGCCAATTGGGTTATTACGCTATAATTTTTTCTGGGATACGATTCCTTTTTGTACGATGCTAGTAATCGTCGAATCCCATCAAGGTAGGGGATTTGGGAAGCGTTTGGTCGATCACTGGGAACAACAGCAAAAAGTAGCAGGGCATGCTCTTTGTATGACGTCCACACAAGTCGATGAAAATGCTCAGCATTTCTATCGAAAATTAGGGTATCAAGATGCCGGCGGTTTGCTTTTGAATTCTCCCGGATTTGAACAACCGATGGAATTATTTCTTGTGAAACAATTGTGATGTTTTTGCTAGCTTGTGGTACATTGATAGGAGAATGAGAAAATAGGAGCGTTTACTATGTCTTTTTTTGGAAAAATCGATTTCAATGAGTTATCAGAGACCGATCGTGCGATTTATCATTATATGTCGAGCCAAAGTGATAAGATTCCCTATATGCGGGTCCGTGAGATCGCGCTTGAATCCCACACCTCAGCTTCTTCTGTTATGCGCTTTATCCGTAAATTAGGGTATGAGAGCTTTACAGAATTTCGTACCCAGTTCAAAGCACCTGAGTTAGAGGCGGTCAGTTTTTTTAGCAGTATGACCGTTTTGGATCCGGAACGCTTCCCGCGAGACATCGAAGGAAAAATCCGACGAATCGCTGAAAGAATGCTGGTATGTGAGAATATTATATTTTATGGCATCGGTGCGTCAGGTTCAATGTGTGAATATGCTGCTCGCCGTTTTGCTACGATCGGATTTAATAGTTATGCTTTGGTGGATAATACCTATCCAATTTTTGCGAAGCTGAAACATACTTCAGACAATATGATCGTTGTCCTTTCAATTACTGGAACGACCACTGAGATCATTGAAGTGGTCAATGGCTTTCGTAACAATCCTGACTTCACCACAGTAGCGATCACCAGTGACGCCAACAGCACCTTGGGACGGATGTCCGATTACGTCTTGGACTATTCGGTTGATGTAAAACGCATCAACAAATATGAAGATTTGACGACACAAATTCCTTGCCTTTTCTTAGTAGAAGCGTTGTCGGAGACGGTTCGTCAGTTTTCTTTAACAGCAGAAGAATAGGAAACGGACTTTTCTGTATGTTTAATCATAAATCAACAAACAGCTTCATTCCATCAAAAGGAAGTTCCTTTGTTGGGATGATCCGGCTGTTTGTTTTTTTATTAGAAACGTGGAAGAGACAATGACGAATGTATCAGGAGATTTGGTGCTATACATATTTGTGGTACACCTTGTACCATGATGATGATTTTTCCTTTCTACGAAGAGTTGCACCAAAGTATAAAAACAATCTATTTTTGAAAACGTTTTTAATTATACTAAATGAAAGGAATAGAAACCTTTTTGCTTCTGTCGAGAAGGCGCAGATCCGGCAATTTCGACAAGAAAAAGAAGAGAGCCCAATGATTGGAGAGAAGAATAGTGGAAACCGTAAAACTAAAAAAACTGATTGACCGAATGACCGTAGCTGAAAAAGTGGGCCAATTGGTTCAACTAACGCCAGATTTTTTTGCACAAGGAGGAGAAATCACCGGCCCAATGCAGCAATGGCAAATGAGCGAAGAACAATTAGGGACGATTGGTTCAGTGTTGGGAACCCATACTGCTGAACAAGTCTACACGATCCAAACGTCTTACCTAGAGAAAAGTCGGTTAAAAATTCCCCTTATTTTTATGGCAGACGTTATCCATGGATATGAAACGATTTTCCCAATTCCTCTTGCTTTGGCATCCTCCTTTGATGTGCAATTAGTGGAAGAAGTCGCAAAAGCCTCGGCAAAGGAAGCGGCAGAAGCGGGTATCCATGTCACGTTTTCACCAATGGCGGATCATGTCAAAGATCCGCGCTGGGGAAGGGTTTTAGAGAGTAATGGAGAAGATCCGACCTTATCTGCGGTGCTGACGGCTGCTTATGTACGAGGGTATCAAGGAACTGCTTCCCTTGCAGAAAATAAACAGCGAATTGCTGCTTGTGTCAAACACTTTATCGGCTATGGCGCTGCAGAAGGCGGCCGGGATTACCATACTGTCGATTTGTCTGATCTGGAGCTCTACCAAAATTATCTGCCCGCGTTTCAGGCGGCGATTGAAGCTGGTGCAGAATTGGTCATGACTTCTTTTAATACGATCCATGGTGTGCCGGCCACAGCCAATCAACCATTGTTACAGGAAGTATTGCGAGAAAAGCTTGGGTTTGATGGCTTGATCATCTCAGATTGGGCAGCGGTGGCGGAATTGATGGCGCATCGTGTAGCTGCTGATCGAAAGGAAGCCGCACAGAAAGCTTTTACTGCAGGTGTCGAAATGGATATGATGAGTGATTGCTATTTGAACGCACTAGAGCAAATCATTCATGAAGATCCTGCTATGAATGAGCAGTTGAATAAGGCGGTTTTTCATGTGCTACATTTAAAGAACAAGCTAGGCCTGTTTGAAGACCCTTATAGAGGGTTAACACCGGAAAACTTAGCACCTAGACTCCTAAAAGAAACCCGTCTGCTTTCACGAGAAGCAGCAAAGAAAACAACAGTCCTTTTGAAAAATCAAGCATTATTGCCTTTACAGAAAAAACAAAAAGTGGCGCTGATCGGTCCAAAAGCAGATTCAAAGGATCTTTTAGGGGCTTGGTCGTGGATCGGGAAACAGGAAGAGGCAGTTTCATTAGCCAAAGGTCTTTCTCAAAAAGAGATTGACCTCACTATCTTGCCTTATCCTGATGGGAAAGTTTTGACGGCAGCCTATATTGAGGAAGCGTGTAGATTAGCAGAACAATCTGAAGTCGTTTTGTTGGCTCTGGGGGAAACCAGTGAGGAAGCGGGGGAAGCGGCAAGTTTGACCAAACTTTCTCTATCAAGAAATCAAGAAGCATTAGTTGCAGCAGTTAGTCAGGTCAATCCTAAGATCGCAACGATTCTTTTCTGTGGCAGACCACTGGTTTTGTCCGCCATCGAGCCTCTTTGTCAAGCCATTATGATTGCTTGGTTCCCTGGATCAGAAGGCGGTAATGCATTGGCAGATTTGTTGATGGGCGAGTCTGAACCGCAAGGACGTTTAGCTATGAGTTTTCCTCGAGCAGAAGGACAGTTGCCGATAACCTATGCTCAACTTTCAACAGGGCGTCCACTGACAGAAGAGAATAGTGATCAAAAATATATTTCGCGCTATATGGATGAAAAAAACGATCCTCTCTTTTCTTTTGGCTCAGGAATGGGCTATGGTCGATGCACGATCACCCACACTCAAATCATTAATCCTCAGGAAAAGGATGCGCCATTTGAGATCAGCTGCACGCTGAAAAATGAGGGAGATGTGCCGCATACGACGACCTTGCAACTCTATAGCAGAGACGATGTTACTGAAGTGGCACGACCGATGAGAGAATTAAAGCAATGGCAAAAAATCAATCTTGCTGCTGCTGAAGAAACGCAGCATTCCTTCTATGTTACACCAGAGGATTTTGCTTATGTTCATTCCGATTTCTCGACAAAAAGTGATCCTGGTACGATTTCTTTATACCTTGGCTTTGCTGCTGCCTCAGCGAAGTTGATTGGTACGCTCACGATTTAAAAGCCTTTCGAGGCTTTTTTTTGTAGGTACAACTTGTACCATGATGGCACAGGTTTCAAGGTGCTGGTACATGCGCCAACTAGTTCTAGAACCATTGTGGGTGAAAACGTTTTTATATATAGTTGGTTTATCGGATGACCAATCTTAGAGTGGTCGTTGATTTTTTTAGCAAAATAAAAACGTTTTTATTTTTGAGAGGAATCGTTCAGGAGGGGAGAAGCATTTGACAAATCGAATCACGATTCGGGAAGTGGCAAAGGAGGCAAACGTATCAATTGCGACTGTTTCTAAAGCACTGAACGGTGTCAATGTTGTTCGACCAGCAACGAAAGAACGAGTGCTGGCTGCCGCGCAACGTTTGCATTATGTCCCCAATTTAATGGGCAAACAATTGAAAAACACAAAAACCAAGATGCTTGGTTTTTACACCACTAGCATTAAAGGACCTTACTTTAGCGTATTAGTTGAAGCGATTGCCAGAGAGGCAGAAACGCATGGGTATGCAGTCAATGTCTTCTTATCCACGGATAAACGAGTTGTTCTCAATCGTATTTTAGGGGGGATGGTTGATGGCATTATTGGATTTGAAGATTTTTTAACAGAGCAGGATTTGGCAGCAATGGAAAGAGAACAAATCAAAGCCGTCTTTATCGATCGAAACATTCAAGAGAAGAACTTTGGTAGTGTGGTATTTGATTCCTTCGAAAAAGGAAAAGCTGCTACTAAGTATCTCTTGTCACTAGGACATAAAAAAATCGTTTTTATCAGTGGGATTGCTGGTGTTTATGATAGTGATGAACGCTTAAGAGGGTATTGCGAAGCATTAAAAGAAGCCGGCATCTCTTGGCGCTCGGATTATCAATTGCAGGGATTCTTTGAAGAAGAACGGACGAGAGCCAGCGTGCAGCAGTTTTTGTTAGAGCAAAAAGACTTGCCCACAGCATTTTTGGCAGGGAATGATCTTAGTGCGATCGGAACAGTCAAGGCGATCCACGAAACCAAGTGGCGGGTGCCTGATGATTTCAGCGTGATTGGTTTTGATGGTATTGATCTTTTAAACTATTTTACTCCTCGCTTGACCACAGTGAAAAATCCGATCCAACAGCAAGGGATCACGGCAGTAAAACATTTAGTAGAATTGATTGAGGAAAACGCATTTGGTATCTCCTACGTTTTACCAGGAGAATTGAGTATTAATCAATCGACAAAACAAGTAAATGAATAATGAGGGTGAAGCGATGTTTATTGGAATTGATGTTGGAGGAACGGCTATCAAATATGGTGTGATCTTGAGAACTGGTGAAATTGTAAAGAAAGGACAGATGCCAACGATTCATGAAAAAGAAAATTTTTTGCAGTCTATCGAAGTATTGATCAAATCGCTGCAGCAAGATGCAGTGATCGAAGGTGTCGGTATTAGCGCACCAGGCATTATCCAAAAAGATGGCACGATGACCACGGCAGGATCAATCAAATCCCTGTATGGAATCAACTTGAAGCTAGAATTAGAGGGACGTGTTAAGCTGCCGGTCATTGTTGAAAATGATGCCAATGCGGCGGCGATTGCTGAAAAATGGTTGGGGCACGCACAGACCTGTGAAAACTATCTTTGTCTCGTTGTGGGAACAGGCATTGGGGGCGGGATCATCGTCAACAATCGGCTTTATCGCGGCAGCCATGGTATGGCGGGGGAATTTGGGTGGATGCTGATCGACTCATTGCCTGAACAGGGAAATCTAGAGTCAGTTTCCTTGAACCAACGAGCTGCTATCGTGGGAGGGCTTTGCCATCAATACCAACTGGCACTCCAGCAACTAGGGCGAAGTGATCTGCCACTAGATGCAATCGAGATTTTCCAGCGAGGAGAACAAGGAGAAGTAGTAGCGAATCAAGTGATTGCACAGTTCTTCCAAGATTTATCAGTGGGCTTACTGAATTTGATCAGTACATTTGATCCCGAGCTGATTTTGGTTGGTGGTGGGGTCAGTGAAAATGATGGTTTCATGACAAGGCTTGAAGAGACCATGAGCCAGCTAAAAGCTCGCCATGAAAGTATTGGTTATTTAGAAGGTCGCACGATTGCACCGATTCAACGAGCAAAATTAAAAAATGATGCTGGTATGATTGGTGCAGTCTATCAATTGATGAACCAATAAAGGAAAGCATGTATTTCCTTTGGGTGAAAAAGTAAGCGTTTTAGAAAGGGTGGAAAAATGGAATCAAAAGGTGTCATGCTAAAAGCAACCCCACAGAAAAGGTCATTTTTGCAAAAACTAAAAAGCCAAAGCTTTTATCAAGCGATGGTTTGGCCAGGTATTATCTTGATGATCATTTTTAATTTTATCCCACTATATGGGATCGTCATCGCGTTTAAAGATTACTCGGTTCTTGATTCGATCGCAAATGCGGAGTGGGTCGGTACCCAGTATTTTCAAGAGTTTTTTAGTGATTCAATGTTTTGGACGGTGATGAGTAATACACTAGGCATCAGCTTTTTTAAACTGCTGATTGGTTTTCCAGCGGCGATTGGCTTAGCGGTATTGATCAATGAAATCGTTCATGTTCGTTTAAAGAAGGTCGTTCAAACGGTCTCTTATTTGCCCCATTTTCTGTCTTGGGTCATCTTAGGAGGCATGTTTATTACGTGGCTGTCTGATACCGGTTTGGTCAATAATTTACTGTTAGGTGTTGGGGTGATCGATGAACCGATCCGTTTCTTGACAGACCCAGAAAAATATTGGGCCATCGCAGTCATTTCCGATATTTGGAAAGAAGTTGGCTGGAATACGATTTTATACATTGCTGCTATGACAGGGATCAATCCAGCTCTTTATGAAGCAGCGAGAATGGATGGTGCCACGAAATTTCAGCAGATCACGCGGATCACGATCCCTTCAATCCGCCATATTATCGCATTGACGTTTGTTTTATCCGTTGGTGGGTTATTGGGTTCAAACCTTGATCAAACACTCGTCTTACAAAATCCTGTCAATTATCAGTCCAGTGAAGTCATTAATTCATTCGTCTATAAAATGGGGATACAACAAGGAGACTTCTCCTATGCGACCGCCGTTGGCCTGTTTGTGTCGGTTGTTTCTTTGATCCTCGTGGTAGGAAGTCATCTTTTGACCAAAAAAATCAGTGATGAATCAGTTTTTTAGAGGAGGGAAAGTATGAAGCAAACATTTTCAAAAGATGAGAAAATCTTCAATGTTGCCAATGTGATTTTTATGGTGTTCTTTTTAGCCATCATTGCTTTGCCTTTGTGGAATATCGTCGCTTTATCTTTCAATGATGCGACCGATGCCGCAAGAGGGGGGATCTACTTTTGGCCCCGGAAATTTTCACTAGAAAGTTACTACACCGTTTTTGAAGATTCTGCGATCTATAAAGCCTTTGTCATCTCAGTTGCAAAAACTGTGATTGGTGTTGTGTTGCATACGGCACTGACGGCGATGGTCGCCTACGGGATGAGTCGTAGAAACCTAATGGGACGGAAAATTTATATGAACATGGGGATTTTAACGATGTTCGTTTCTGGAGGGATGATACCCACATTTCTCTTATTTAAGGAACTGGGCTTGTTAAATAATTTTTGGGTCTACATCATACCTGTCTTATTTTCTTTCTATGACATGGTGATTTTGATGAATTTTTTCCGGAGCATTCCATTTTCGCTGGAAGAATCTGCCATGATGGATGGCGCCAATCCTTTTATTATTTTCGTGAAAATCATTTTGCCATTGTCCCTTCCAGTTTTGGCAACCATCGCATTATTCCACGGGGTCTTTCAGTGGAACGATTATATGACGGCTAATATCTACGTTGATGATCGCAGCTTATATCCTTTACAAATGCTGCTATTTCGGATCGTTTCGGAAAATCTATCGCCTGCAGTGGCGACCGGAACCAATGTGGTCAGAAATACGACTTCACAGTCATTGCAATTAGCAACCATGGTCGTCACGACGGTTCCTGTCGTCGTGATCTATCCATTTTTACAAAAGTACTTTATTCAAGGGATGACTCTTGGATCAGTAAAAGAATAGACAAAAGGAGAGAAAAAAATGAAAGCAAGCAAATTATTTTTAGGGATCGGTCTCGCACTTACGTCAACCATAGTATTAGGAGCCTGCGGCAATTCCAATAATGAGTCCAAAGGGGCCGCCGTCGTAGAAGATCTGCCAGAAGCCCGCTTTGAAGCAGATAAAGACACGCCTAGCTGGCAAAAGGACACCGACCATGAAGCGACTTTGAAATGGTATGTCAATTTTGATTGGTATGCTCAGCCGGGTTGGGGCAAAGATACTGTGACGCGAAAAATCAAAGAAGATATGAATATCAATGTCGAATTTATTTCAGGAAATGACGAGAACCTTAATACGATGCTAGCTGGTGGCGATCTTCCAGATATCATGACCTTCGATAAAAACCTGTCTGCTGCAAATGAAGCGACAAAATTTGCCTTGCCATTAAATCTTTTGGCAGAAAAATATGACCCTTACTTCTTAGAACATGCAGCGAAACCGGAATCTGTTCAATGGTTTACTTTAGAAGATGGCAACATTTATGGATACCCAAGCTTTTCCACGACTGCACAAGATTATGAGGACGGCAATGTAGTAGGAGACCAAGTTTTCATTGTCCGCAAAGATATTTATGAAGCATTAGGGGAACCCGATATGTCGACGCCAGAAGGATTTTTAGATGCGTTAAAACAGGCAAAAGAAGCATTTCCGACGGCAGATGATGGTGCAGCTCTAGTCCCATTTGCTTCGACTGCACTAGATATTTCCAATGGCGGGGATGGCGCCTATGGTGGTACTTTGCAAGATTTTCTAAGCATTGCACCAAGTGTTGATGGGCAATTTAATGATCGAGATGCTGATGAGGAGTATATCACGTGGATCGAGACTTTTAGAAAAGCGTACAATGAAGGATACATCACCAACGACCAGTTTTCAGACAATGACAACACGATGAAAGAAAAACTAGGACAAGGGCGATATTTTGCTTACCTGCATACGAATACGAAGGGACTCAATGAGTTTATGTCTGATAATAATGCTCGTAACCCTGAACAAACTTATATTGCCGTCGATGGTCCAAAAAATTCGAATGGCGATGATTCCACTTTTACTGGCGGAAATATTGGTGGATGGACACAAACCTTTATCACGACGTCGACAAAAGAACCCCAAAAAGCCATGGAACTTTTGACCTATTTAGCAAGTGAGTATGGCACGATGGTCACTACCTTTGGTATCGAAGGGGAAACATACAATCTCGTAGATGGCGTGGTTGAATACTCAGAAGAAACAGAAGCCTTAAGAAATTCGGACATAGCTCGTTTTGACAAGGAAGTTGGTTTGGGCTCTTATTGGTTCGTTGGCAATGACAATTATGCCATCCAAATGGGACAAAAACCAGCTACATCGATTCGGCAGATGGTGGAATGGTCGCAAGACAAATTGGCGCCACGTTTTGAGATCGAAGACATTGATCCTCGCACCGGTTCTGAAGCAAGAAATCTCACTTCCATCAACACAGCAAGAGTGCAAGCGTTGGTCAACTTTATTCAGGCAGACTCGGAAGAAGCGGGACGTCAGATTTGGGAAGATTACTTACAAGAACGAGAAAACAATGGTTGGTCAGCAATCGTTGATTATCGAAATGAGAAAATCGCTGAAAATATTGAAAAATTAAAATAAAGGTGTGTGTGTGATGTTTGCTTTAGAGAGTCGTTTTTATCGTCTTTGCGAAATCGTTTTTCGTATGCTGGTATTGAATCTCTTGTTTTTGGTGGTATCGTTTCCGATCGTCACGTTTCCAGCAGCTTTGCGAGCAGTGGTCGATGCTTACGAACATCCTGAAGCAAAACTGCTAAAACCCTTTTTGAAAAATAGCAAAAGCGCGTTATTGAAGACTCTGCCACTAGGGGTCTTCAATCTCTTCTCATTTTTATGCGGACTCAGCTTGTGGCGTTCTGCTGCGTTGACGAATTCATTGTTTTTCTCTTTTTTGACCATCATTTTTCTTACTTTTTTGTTGTCCTACAACATCAACCTGTATGTGATGCAATCAAAAATGCAAGATCGGCAAAACCTGTTTGACCTTTTTCGTAGTAGTTTTTTCTTTACGATGATGCACTACCATAAAGGGATCGGAATCTTAGTCCTAGCAGCGATCGGCTATTTCTTCACATGGCAATCAGCACCAGGTATCTTCTATCTGTTTTGTCTGTCTGGGCCCTTGTATTTCTATCAAAAAGTGTTGTATCTAAAAAGAGTGGATCAATCTTGATTCACTCTTTTTTTGTTGCTGGTAATCGCCACTAGCAAGGAAGGAAACAGGATGAAACACATTCCAATCTTTGAAACGCATTGAATTGAAAACGTTTGCTATTCTATTAGTAACAAATGTTTCCTATAATGAACCTACAAATCAACTACAAAGGAGTTTCCTCAATGAAAGAAAAAGTGATGGATGCGATGCAGAAATTCTCCAAGGCAATGTTTGTGCCCGTTTTGATTTTGCCGATCGCAGGGATATTGATTGCCGTTGGGAATGTGTTTACGAATGTCCGCTTGCTTGAACAATTTCCCTTTTTGGATAATCCGATAACCACCGGTTTTGGTAGTATCTTATCCGCTTCCTTATTACCGATTTTAACCAATTTAGGCATTATTTTTTGTGTCGGGATCGCTTTAGGGTTAGCCAATAAGAAAAAGGCTGAAGCGGGATTTACCGCGTTGTTAGGTTATTTCGTCTTCTTAAATGCCATGAACAAATTCATGGAGCTTCGGGGGATGTTGGTTCCAGCCGATGCCCTTCAAGGTTCAGGACAAGCGATCGTTTTAGGAATCCAAGTGTTGGACATGGGGGTCTTTCTGGGTATCATTTTAGGGATCGTCGTAGCATTGATCCATAATCGTTTTATCGATACGACCTTTAACAATGCCTTTCAAGTTTATGGCGGCGCGCGCTTCGTCTTTATTGTCTTGATTCCGGTCGTCGTGTTATTAGCCATCGTTTCCACGTTTATATGGCCAGTAATACAAACTGGTATCGACGGTTTAGGCGGCATCATTCAACAAACGGGCAACTTTGGCATCTTCTTGTACGGGATGTTGGAACGCTTATTGATTCCAACTGGCTTGCATCACTTGATCTATACGCCGTTTTTGTATACTTCATTAGGCGGTGTCGCAGAAGTTGGCGGTCAAGTCTTTGAAGGAGCACGGAATATTTATTTTGCGGAAATTGCTGACCCAGCAGTCCGCGTATTATCGCAAAGTGTCATTTGGGACGCTCGTGGGATCTCAAAAATGTTTGGACTGATCGGTGCTTGTTTGGCGATGTATCAAACGGCAAAACCAGAAAATAAAGTCAAAGTCAAAGCCATTTTGATTCCAGCTGTCGTTACTTCCTTTATTGCAGGTGTGACTGAACCAATCGAATTTTCTTTTATGTTCGTGGCACCTGTTTTGTTCGTCATTCATTCTGCCCTTAGCGGCTTGAGTATGGTGGCGTTAAATCTCTTTGGTTCTCGTGCCATCGGACCGAATGGCTTCATCGACTTTCTTTTGTACAACTTGCCCTTAGGGATCGAGAAGACTCGCTGGCCGGTATACTTGATCGTCGGGGTCGTCTTCTTCTTTCTTTATTACTTCTTGTTCCGCTTTTTGATCACGAAACTGAACTTGAAAACGGTCGGGCGTGAAGAAGATGGAACAGAGACCAAACTGTATTCGAAGAAAGAGTACAAAGAAAAACAACTTGCTGGAGCAGGTGTCGGGGTCATGGCGAGTGATCAAGCCGCCACTAATCCAACTAGTGAAACAAGTATCTCAGCAATCATCACCAAAGCGCTAGGTGGCGATGACAATATTAAAACCATTGACAACTGCTATACCCGCTTACGTTTAAAACTAAAGGATCCTGAACTCGTGGATGAAGCGCTGCTAAAAGACGAAACACAAGCCAAAGGCGTGATCAAAAATGGTGAAAATGTCCATGTCGTTTACGGGTTGACCGTGCCGAAAGTGCGGGAAGAATTAGAAAACTATCTTGGAAGAGAAGGAGAGATTGAATGATGAAAAATTTTTCAGTAGTGATCGCAGGGGGCGGCAGTACCTTTACCCCGGGAATCGTTATGATGCTGCTTGACAATCAAGAACGCTTTCCTTTAAGAAAGCTGAAACTATACGACAATGATGAAGCACGCCAAGCGATCCTCGGTGAAGCCCTAGCGATCTTATTAAAAGAACAAGCACCGCAAATCGAATTTTCATTTACGACGGATCCTGAAGAAGCCTTCAGCGATGTCGATTTCTGTATGGCGCATATCCGAGTAGGAAAGTATGATATGCGGGAAAAAGATGAAAAAGTCCCCTTGCGTCATGGCGTCTTTGGCCAAGAAACCTGTGGACCAGGAGGGATCGCTTATGGGATGCGCAGCATCACTGGTATGCTGGAGATCATTGATTACATGGAAAAGTATTCCCCCGATTGTTGGATGCTGAATTATTCCAATCCAGCTGCAATCGTAGCTGAAGCATGTCGAGTCTTGCGTCCTAAATCAAAAGTTCTGAATATCTGTGACATGCCCGTGGGCACGTTGCGTCGGATGTCGCAAATCATTGGCAAGCAGCCAGAAGAGTTAGAAGTTCGCTACTTTGGCTTGAATCATTTTGGCTGGTGGACCAGCGTCAAAGACAAAGAAGGCACGGAGTACATTCAAACCATTCGGGACTATGTGGCAGAACACGGCTATTTGACACAGATCGAAGTGGATACCCAACATACAGACCCAAGTTGGCAAGACACCCACAAAAAAGCCAAAGACCTCCTGGCGCTCACACCAGAATATCTGCCAAATACGTACTTGAAATATTATTTATACCCAGATTACGTCTACGACCACATGAAAGAACATCCAGAGTATACGCGTTCCAATGAAGTGATGGAAGGACGGGAAAAACGAGTGTTCGATCATGCCAAAAAGATCACTGCCCAAGGATCTGCTGAAGGGATCGCTTTTGAGATTGATGCCCATGCAACCTTTATCGTTGATTTGGCACGCGCCATCGCTTTTAATACGCATGAGCGAATGGTGATGATTGTGGAAAACAACGGCGCGATTGCGAACTTCCCGGATGATGCCATGGTGGAAGTGCCATGTATCGTCGGTTCTGATGGACCAGAAGCTCTTGCTCAAGGAAAAATTCCTGCCTTCCAACAAGCCCTCATGTTCCAGCAGGTGACTGTGGAAAAATTAGTGGTCGAAGCATATGTGGAAAAGAGCTATCAAAAAATGTGGCAAGCTTTAAGCCTTTCCAAAACGATTCCTAGCGCAAAAGTAGCCAAAGAGTTACTCGATGATTTGGTCTCGGAAAATGGTGATTACTGGCCAGGATTGTCTTGAATTGTTTCACATTTGAGAAACATTTGCTGATTGGCTAACTGGAAAGAGGAAGATTCTCCAAGAATCTTTCTTTTTTTATTTTTGCTGTGGAAGGATAATTCTCTGAAGAAAATCATCACTAAACGTCTTCTCAACAAAACGATCAGACAGGTATACTAGAATATGCCACTAACTATGGTAGAATAAAGCTAATTGAATCAGATGAGAGGGAGCAATGCGATGTTTTTAGGGATTGATATCGGCACAACAGCTATAAAGTTTGGGGTCATTGAAGATCGGAAAATCATTTACTCACAGTCATTACCAATCAAAACCCATAGCCACGGGTTAAAACAGACCCAATCAGCGACCCAGATCAGTAGCCAATTAATCAGTGGTGTCACAACGATTCCCGCTCAATTAAAAGCGGCAATCACAGTGATCGGGTTCAGTACCGCCATGCACAGTTTGATGCCAGTGGCTGGTGAGACAGCTGAAGAGATTTACATTTGGTCAGACAATCAAGCGAGTCAAACGATGACGGCCTTTCGTCAAACGGATCTGGCGGCAACGTTTTATGAAGAGACGGGGACACCGATTCATGCAATGTCTCCCTTTGCAAAACTGGCTTATTTTCAAACGAATGGTTCATATTCCAAAGAGACGAAATGGTTTGGCTTAAAAGAACTTGCAATGGCGTTGTTTACCGGACAAGCACGGATCGATTATAGTACCGCATCAGCGACCGGTTTTTTTTCTTTGAAAGAAAAGCAATGGAGTCAAAAGATTCTTAACTATTTATCCCTTTCAAAAGCCCAGTTAGCGCCTTTATGTGCACCGACTGATCGTTTTTTGATTACCGAGGAGATGGCGCAGCGGTGTGGCTTGAAGCCTGAGGTAGAAGTGATGTGCGGGGCTAGCGATGGGTGTTTGGCAGCATATGCTGGCTATATTTCTACAGGGATCCGCAACAGCTTGACGATCGGGACCAGTGCGGCGGTTCGTAAAGTAAGTGAGACCACCGTCTTTGATGACCAAAAACAAAATTTTTGCTACTATCTGCAAGATGACCTCTATGTCGTAGGGGCACCTTCGAATAATGGTGGCTGTGTCCTTGCTTGGGCAAAAGAGACCTTATCAGAAGATCCTGATGGGTTTTATCATTATCTGCCGCAAGTCATGGAGGAATCACCGATCGGCAGCAACGGCTTACGTTTTTTCCCCTATTTAAACGGGGAGCGGGCACCCTTTTGGACGAATGAGATCACAGGCGGCTTTTCTGGCTTGACTCTGAAACACAATCGCTCAGATATGTTACGGGCAGTCATCGAAGGCATACTTATGAACATCGATTTATTAAAGCAAATGGCACAGTTGGAAGGGGCAGTCACTGTAAGTGGTGGTTTCTTTCAAACAAAACTTTTAGGTCAAATGACCGCGGATGTGTTGGGACTGACCTGTTATCTTTCCGATGAAAATGAACCGATATTCGGCTTGTATGATTTATATAAAAGCTCTGTTGTGCGGCAAGATCAGCCAGCTGAAAAATTTGTACCTGATCCGCAGAACCAAGCGCTTTATCAAGAACTGGCAACAACGTACTTTCAAGCATAAGCAAAAACCAGCAATCCACTAGGGTTGCTGGTTTTCTGTTTCAACACGGGTAAAAGCGTCGACGATATATTCCATTAATAAGAGCAATTTACCAAAGAAGCTAGTGTACTGGATGTTTTGGGTGTCGTAGGGACGTTCATCTGTCACTTCAAAGGAAAAGGTCGCTAGTTGATTGGCGCGATGATCACCGTTCCCGCAAAATAAAACAGTTGGTATGTGATGTTCATTGGCTAATGCCATCTTTTCCAGCACTTTTTGTGTTTCGCCAGATTTAGAGATGGTGATCAACATACTGATGTTCTCGATGTTGTTACTAATGATCCCACCTGAGTCAGAAGCACTGACTAATAAGGTTTTGATGCCGTTGACCAGCATTTTTTTGTGGAGGTATTCTGCCACGATCCCCGAAAAACCTGTTGCATAAATCGTAATAAACTTGTGCTTATTTTGTCCATAGATTTCTTTGATCGCGTCGATCGTATCTGCAATACTGGCAGCGTCAATCTGGTAATCGATGGCGGCTTCAGTGATCGTCTGATTTTTTAAGCGATTCTTTAAGAAGTAAAGTAGCTCTAGATAGCCAGAAAAACCTAATTTTTGCGCAAGCCGCACGATGGTTGCGGGGGAAGTGTAGACCGCTTTAGCGATTTCTCTTAAGGGCAGTCCATCGATCGCAGCGGTATTTGCAAGCAAATAATCAAGAATTTGCAGCTCATTGTCAGTCAATTTTTTTCCTTTGATCAATACATTTAAGTCCATTGTTCGGCACTCCTTTGTCTTGTCTTCATCATACAATGAATAACGACAGAAAGTAAAATAGGAATCGCGTCATGCTGATATATAGGAAAAAAGATTGTGCATTTCCTAAAAAGATATTATAATTTCTTATATAGAAAATAAAGGTGGAGAAATGATGACGCAAAAACCATATGGAACCGTACTACTAAAAGCAGCAACCATTTTAGATTATCTCGCAGAAGCGCCAAGCAAACCATTGCAAGAAATTTCTGAAGCAACGAAACTGACCCCATCCACAGCTTTGAAAATATTAGAAACGCTGCAAATGATCGGCTATGTCAAACGGGACAAAGAGAAGAATTATCGCTTAGGGTCTAAGCTGATCAAGTATGCCAATCAAAACATTCAAGAGCTTGATTTAGTGGAAATCAGCTTGCCTTACTTGGAAGCATTGCAGAAAACGGCGGATGAAACGATCCACTTAGGGGTCTTGACTGCCAATGAGATTCTTTATGTCAATAAATTGGAGCCTCAGAATCAAACGATCCGCATGTCTTCAAAAGTAGGGATCACAAGACCGTTGTATAGCTCTGCCATGGGGAAAGCCGTTTTAGCGGAGTTTGATGCCCCTCAAGTAGAGGAGTACTTGGCAGCAACGCCTTTAACCGCTTATACCGAAAATACCATTACGAATCAGTTGAAGTTGAAGAAAGAATTGGAACAGGCAAAAGCGAACCAAGTAGCGTTTGATGATGAAGAAATGGAACAAGAGATCTATTGCATCGGCGCCTCACTGATAAAAGATCAGGAGATCGTTGGGGCGTTTTCTATCAGCCTACCGAAATACCGCTTGACCCCAGAATACAAAATGACATTGATCGATGCGATTATTGCGACAAAACAACAAATTGAACAAGCATTATAAACTTTTTAATGGAAAGCCCTTGCAAATAAAAACGAGAACGGTATAATAAACGTGTAAGTTTCTTTATAATAAATACCGTTTTCCAAATAGGAAATAAATGGAGGGTCTCAATGAAAAAAGTAGCGAATTTAATGAAACTAAAAGAAAGCGGCGTGATCGCTGTTGTGCGTGGCGCTTCAAAAGAAGAAGCACTACAAGCAAGTAAAGCGATCGTTGCAGGGGGGATCACCGGCATTGAGTTGACTTTTACAGTGCCTCAAGCGGCGGATGTAATCGCTGAATTGGTAGCAACCTTCAAAGAGAATCCAGCGGTAGTCGTTGGTGCTGGGACCGTTCTTGATGCAGTGACCGCCCGCTTAGCGATTATGGCAGGAGCAGAATATGTTGTCAGCCCAACTTTTGATCAAGAAACGGCTGAATTATGTAATTTATATCAAATTCCTTATCTGCCTGGTTGCATGACCATTTCAGAAATGAAGGACGCCTTAAAAGCAGGCGCAGATATCATTAAACTATTCCCGGGTAGTGCGTATGGACCAAGTATCATCTCGGCCTTCAAAGCGCCATTGCCACAATTAAACATTATGCCGACTGGTGGTGTCAGCTTAGACAACATGCAAGAATGGTTTGCAGCGGGTGTCGTAGCCGTTGGTGTAGGGGGGAATTTGTTAGCACCAGCAGCAAGTGGGGATTTTGACAAAGTAACAGAAGTAGCGAAACAATATGCGGCAAAATTAAAAGAGATTCGAGGAAAGTAAGATGGCAAACATTCTGACACTAGGAGAAATCATGTTGCGTCTATCGACAACGTTAGGCGACCGAATTGCCCATAGTTCGAGGTTTGCTGCCCATTATGGCGGTGGGGAAGCCAATGTTGCGATCTCCTTGGCGAATTTTGGTCATCGCGTTTCTTTTGCTAGTAAAGTGCCGGAAAATGCTTTAGGAGATGCCGTTTTTCAGCATTTACGAAGCTATGGCGTCGATTGTCGCCACGTGCTTCGTGGCGGTTCCCGACTAGGTACTTACTATATTGAAACCGGTATCGGGGAACGAGCAGCGCGAGTGGTTTATGATCGCGCAGGCTCTAGCTTTGCTCAAATGAAGGAAAATGAGTGGCAGTCTGACCTTTTTGATGGGATTGACATTGTTCACCTTTCAGGGATCACGCCAGCTCTTTCATCGACTTGGCAGACGCTTTTACTGACGTTGATCAAAGAAGCGAAAGCAGCTGGTTGTAAAATCAGTTTCGATATCAATTATCGTGGAAAGCTGTGGACGACCGCTGAAGCGCGCGTCTTTTTGCAAGAAGTGCTCCCCTATGTCGATTATTGCTCAGCAGGACAGTTAGATGCCCAAGTCTTTATGGATGTACCTGCTGCAACAGAAGAAGTCGAAGATGACTACTATTATCAAGAAATGCATCGGAAATACCCAAATATCCAGCTCTTTTATTCAACTAGTCGTCAGGTGCTCTCAGCAAGTCACAATCAATTGACAGGAAGCCTATGGCACAACGGCAATTATGTCGTTTCTGCAACCCATGAGATCAATCCAATCGTTGATCGCGTCGGCGGCGGCGATGCCTTTTCAGCTGGTATCCTACATGGTCTTGTCACGAAGAAACAAGACCAAGAAATCATTGATTTTGCAACTGCCGCATCTGCCTTGAAGCATACGATCCATGGCGACTGTAATCAGTTTAGCGCCAATGAGATACAAGAATTTATTGCAACAGGTTCAGGAAAAATTATCCGATAGGAGGAAGTTAAACATGCAACACATGGAAACACGCTATACCCATAGTCCACTTGATATTCGTCACTATAGTACCGAAGAATTACGCAGAGAATTTTTGGTAGAGAAAATTTTCACACCGGGACAAATCATGCTGACCTATACCCACAATGATCGGATGATCTTTGGCGGAGTGACACCGACAGAAAAAGCGTTAGAAGTGCAATTAAGCAGTGAACTAGGGGTGGAGTACTTCTTAGAACGCCGTGAGTTAGGCGTCATCAATATTGGAGGACCCGGTGCGATCACGATCGATGGCCAAAAAGAACCAATGAAAAAACAAGACGGCTACTATATCGGCAAGGAAACCAAACAAGTCTTGTTCCACTCAGATGATCCAGCAAATCCAGCGAAATTCTATCTATCTTGCGTGCCAGCACATAAGAAATACCCAAATGTAAAAATTAGTATCGATCAAGTCACACCAATGGAGACTGGTGAGGGCTTGACATTAAATGAACGGAAAATTTATCAATACATTCACCCAAATGTTTGCGAAAGCTGTCAATTACAAATGGGGTACACGATCTTAGAACCAGGCAGTGCTTGGAATACGATGCCCAGCCATACTCATGAACGTCGGATGGAAGCATATGTGTATTTTGATTTTGCTAATGAAGATACAAAAGTATTCCATATGATGGGCAAACCAGATGAAACGAAGCATTTAGTGGTTAGTGAAGAACAAGCCGTTATTTCTCCAAGCTGGTCGATCCATTCGGGTGTTGGAACCAGTAACTACTCCTTTATCTGGGCAATGTGTGGCGAAAACATCACCTATACCGATATGGATATGGTGGCTATGGACGACTTAAAATAAAAAGAAAGAGGGTTTATCAATTATGGATTTTTCAATGGATCAATTTCGTTTAGATGGTAAAATCGCCTTAGTGACAGGCGCTGTCTATGGGATCGGTTTTACGATCGCTCGTTCACTAGCAGCAGCAGGAGCAACGATCGTTTTTAACAACTTGGATCAAGAATCAGTGGATAAAGGATTAGCAAACTATCGTGAAGCAGGGATCGAAGCCCACGGCTATGTCTGTGATGTAACGGATGAAAAAGCAGTCAACGAAATGGTCAAGCAGATCGAAGAAGAAGTTGGCGTGATCGATATCTTAGTCAATAATGCTGGGATCATCAAACGAATCCCGATGTTGGAGATGTCTGCTGAAGACTTCCGCCAAGTCGTTGACGTGGACTTGAACGCTCCATTTATCGTTTCAAAAGCAGTCTTACCGTCAATGATCAAAAAAGGACATGGAAAAATCATCAACATTTGCTCAATGATGAGTGAATTGGGAAGAGAAACGGTGGCTGGTTACGCAGCGGCTAAAGGCGGCTTGAAAATGTTGACGAAAAACATTTGTGCTGAATTTGGTTCAGCTAACATTCAATGTAATGGGATCGGACCTGGTTATATTGCAACACCGCAAACCGCACCATTACGAGAGATCCAACCAGACGGTTCTCGTCACCCATTTGATCAATTTATCGTAGCGAAAACACCTGCTGCCCGTTGGGGTGAGCCAGAAGATTTAGCAGGACCAACGGTTTTCTTAGCTTCTGAGGCATCAAACTTTGTCAATGGCCATGTCTTATATGTAGATGGCGGTATCTTGGCGTATATCGGGAAACAACCTGAATAAAACAATCAATAGTAAGGATGGGGACGATTGCAATCGTTCCCATTTTTATGGTACAACACCCAAAAAATGTAGGGCTTTAAAAGGTAGCTTGGCGATTAATGGGTTGAAGCAAAGGAACTGCAAACAAATCTTTTAAAAAGAAGGAAAAGCAAAACGCTGTGAAGGGAAATGCTCTTCGCAGCGTTTTGCTTGAGTTGCTCTTTTTAAAATCAGGTAGCGTATTTATGTTAAGGGAAGTTTCAACACGAGCAATGAGTTTCAATCTAAAAGAACTTGTTGTGCAAGTAGTAATGGAGCATTTGTCAAACATTTGGCAACTAATTTGGCGACGGCTGTAGCACCCTGGTCGTTCAAATGTGTGTTATCCGTAATGCCTGCTGGATAATTTGGGTGCTGATTTTTTTCTAAATGAAGAAAATAGGTTTTCGCCTGTTGTGGTTCCAGTGCTGAAAAGAACCGTTGTGTTACGGCAAAAAGATTCAGACAGACCACATCCAAGGAGGTAGCAAAAGCACACATTGCTAATGGGTAAGGACCGACTGCCAAAGGATCAAGTTTCTGTTGGTCCACGTAATGCAAACGGGTGATCGAGGTCAATAGGATCGGTGTCGCTTGCTGCTGGCGTGCCGTTTGCACGAAGGTTGCTAAATTATGCTGATATTCTACAGGTGTCGTACCACGACTATCTGTTTTTTGATCGTTGTGTCCAAATTGAATCAAGAGATAATCACCAGCATGTAGTTCTTTTTTTGCCTGCAACAAGCGTCCTTCTTCAATGAAGCTTTTGGAGGAACGCCCATTTTTTGCCAAGTTGACGATTTGATGCTGGGGGAGATAGCGTGAGATCTTTTCACCCCAGCCCGTTTCTGGACGAGCGCTAGGCTCTTTGATCGATGCGGTGGAATCACCGACGATGACGATTTTTTCCATTGTCTTTCTCCTAAAATTTGAAGTAGTTGTTGGCGTTTTGATAACAGACATTTTCTACTAATGGTTTTAGCTGACGAAGATCAGCAGGTGCTTCACCACGTACAACGATCTCAGCAAGCCATTCACAAAAGACGCGTCGGAAATATTCATGACGGGTGTAAGACAGAAAGCTTCTTGAATCCGTCAGCATGCCGACAAAGTTAAAGATCACACTGCCGTCTGCGAATTTCGTCAATTGGTGACGCATGCCTGCGCGGGTGTCGTTATACCACCAGCCAGATCCTAACTGCAATTTATTGTTGCCTTCTTGCTGGAAGCACCCCATCAAAGCGACGAGTGCATCATAGTCATTGGGATTTAAGGAGTAGAGAATCGTCTGAGGCAAATGGTCCTGCGCATCAGCAGCGTTCAATAATTTCTGCAAGCTTTGAGTCAGTGGTTGATCATTGATGCCATCGTAGCCCGTATCTGGTCCCAAGCGCTCAAACATTCGTTGATTGCAGTTACGGTACGCATGGACATGCAGTTGCATCGTCCAACCGTGTTCGTGATACAGCTTCATCAGTTCAACTAGAACATTGGTTTTGAAGAACGAGACTTCGTTTTCCTCCAAAGATTCCCCAGCTAATGCTTTGGCAAAAATTGCTTCAAGGGATAACTGTTCGTCTGCAGCATACACTAAAGTATCCAGCGCATGGTCAGACAAGCGGCAGTGATGCTGGTGAAAGTAGGTTACACGGTCCCGCAAGGCTGTCAAGAAAGCATCATAGGTAGTGATCGCGTTTTCGACACTCTTTTCGAGTTTGGTAACATAGGCAAGAAAATTCGGATGGTCGATTTGTAACGCTTTGTCAGGTCGAAAGGTCGGCAAGACCCGAAAACGTTGTTCTGTTTGGCTTAATTGGTGATGATAGTGAAGATCATCGACTGGATCATCTGTGGTGCAAACGATCTCGACTTTACTGCGAGCAATCAAAGCTCTTCGAGTAAAGTCTTTTTGCTGCAATTTTTCGTTGCAGAGCGTCCACAAGGTTTCGGCATTTTCTTCAGTAACGGGAAGATCGATCGCAAAAAATCGTTTTAATTCTAAATGAGTCCAACTGTAAAGGGGATTTCCCACCAATTTTGGCACTGTTTGACACCATGCCAAAAACTTTTCATAATCACTGGCATTGCCGGTGATCGCTTCTTCTGGTACGCCACAAGCGCGCATCGAGCGCCATTTGTAATGATCACCACTTAGCCAAGCCTCGGTGATAGTTTTAAAGGGACGATCCTCATAGATTTCTTTCGGGTCTAAGTGGCAGTGGTAATCAATGATCGGCAGTTCTTTGGCATATTCATGGTAAAGGGTTTGAGCAATTTCATTTGGCAATAAGTAGTTTTCATTTAAAAACATGTCGAACCTCTTTTCTTTGATTAAAGTGTCACGCCATTTTTAAAGATGGCGATCTCACGAACGTTGTTGGCTTCATTACGCGTCGGTTTTCCACTGGCAGTATCGATGATCGCTTGAATAAAGTCTTCCAGCACGACCTCCATCGGCTCTTCCAACAAGCGACCGGCGTTGAAATCCATCCAGTGGGGTTTCTTATGATAAATCTCTTGATTCGTGGCAACTTTCATGGTCGGCACATAGGCACCAAATGGCGTGCCGCGACCCGTGGTAAATAAGACGAGTTGGCAATCGGCAGAAGCCAGTGCAGAAGCGGCAACAAGGTCGTTTCCTGGACCTTCCAGCAGGCTCAAGCCTGGCTTACGGAGTTTCTCCCCATATTTTAAGACATCGACGACAGCGGAAGTCCCAGATTTTTGGGTACAGCCTAATGACTTATCTTCTAGCGTAGTGATGCCGCCTGCCTTATTGCCAGGAGAAGGATTTTCATAGACCGGCTCACCGTAAGCAAGAAAATAATCTTTAAAGTCATTGATTAAATGGAGGATTTTTTCAAAGGTTGCTTCATCTTGTGCACGCGCCATCAAGACTTGTTCAGCGCCAAACATTTCGGGTACTTCCGTTAAGACCGTACTGCCACCTTGAGAAACTAAAAAGTCAGAAAATGCCCCCAACAAAGGGTTGGCGGTGATCCCAGAAAACCCGTCGGACCCCCCACATTTTAACCCGATCTTTAGCTCACTCAAGGGAACGGCTTCTCGTTGATCCTCTTTTGCTGCTTCCAGTAATTCTTCTAATAAGCTTTCGCCAACCGCAATTTCATCGTCGCTTTCCTGTGCCACCATAAATTTGACGCGCTTTGGATCGTAGTCACCAAGGTTTTTCTTAAACTCGGGAACGGTGTTGTTCTCACAACCTAAGCCAAAGACCAAGACGCCACCGGCATTTGGATGATGCACCGCATCAATTAAAATTTGACGAGTGTTTTGATGATCTTGGCCTAACTGGGAGCAGCCGTAGGGATGTTTAAGGATCGTAATATGATCAAACGTGCCAAGATCTGGATGATTCTTCTTGAAGTTTTCAACAATGATCTCTGCGATGCCATTGATGCAACCAACTGTTGGTACGATCAGTAAATCATTCCGAATCCCAACTTTGCCATTCGCCCGACGGTACCCTTGGAACGTCGCAGCCCTTTTTGGATAACGGACGGGATGCAAATCGGGGGCATAGGTGTATGCTAAGGTACCAGAAAGGTTGGTTTTGACATTGTGGGTATGCAACCATTGGCCGGTTTTAACGTCAGCTAAGAGATGTCCAATGGGATAGCCGTATTTGATCACGTCTTGTGATTGTGCTAGATCTTTGAGGGCGATTTTGTGTCCTTGCGGAATATCCTCAAAAAGGGTGATCGTTTGGCCTTCAAATGCAAGGGTCGTTTTAGCAGCTAGTGGTTTTAATGCGACTGCGACATTGTCTTTAGGGTGCAATTTCAATAGTTGCGCGGGCGTTTCTGTTAATGTGGTGGACATAAAGATTCTCCTTTATTTCAAACTTGGCTCAGGGGTGTCAATCGACGCAAGTAACTGGCGTGGTCCGTCTTGTTTTAGACATGTGCACATTTCATTGATCGTCTCTGTCATGAAGCTCAGGTCTGCATGCCAAAGTTGCTCATTTTTTAATAGAGTGGCGATCTGTTCTTCTGCTGGTAATTGTTTCACTTGCTGAAATATGGTTGTCACTAGCTCATCATCTTGAAAGGGTCTTGTGAGATAGAAAGTCAGTAACCCTGCCAATGCGGCAGTGATTCGTTTTGGTACCTGCTGGTTTTGTTGGACATAACGAGTTAAGACTGGTTGAAGACGCGCACGGAATTTTGAAACACTGTTTAAAGCGATCGATTGCAGCTGATGCTTCACATAAGGATTTCTGAAGCGTTCTTTGATTTGTTCCGCATAAGCTGTAAGCTGTGCTTTAGGCAAATCAAGCATTGGAATCAACTCTTCCTGAAAAAGACCATCCAAAAAGGCTGCAAAATCACGGTCGTTCATTACTTCTTCAACCGTTTCTAAACCAGCTAAAAGACCAAGTGGAACCATCGCCGTATGAGGACCATTTAATAAATGTACTTTTTGTTCACGGTAAGGGGTCATATCTTCTGTCACGATCACATTCAACCCAGCTTCTTGCAAGGGGAGCTTTTCAGCTACGCCGCTTCCTTCGATCACCCATAACATAAAGGGTTCTGCAGTGACCATTACGGCATCCTCATAGCCAAGAATCTCTTGGTATTGTGCCACTTTGTCGCGAGGATATCCTGGAACGATCCGATCGACTAAGCTACAGCAGAAGGTGTTTTCTTTTTCTAACCAGTTGACGAAGTCTGACTCCAAAGACCATAATGCGGCATATTGTAAGACGATCTCTTTTAATTTTTCCCCATTCCGATCGATCAATTCGCAAGGAATGATCAAAAATCCCGGTTTTTGTCGTTGAAAACGACGATACAAAAGGGCGGTCAGTTTTGCAGGAAAACTGTGGGGAGGGGTATCGTGCAAGGAATCCTCTGGGTGAAACGCAATACCTGCTTCCGTCGTATTAGAAACGATGATCTCGAGTTGCTCATCTTCGGCTAAAGCAAGATAGTCTTCCCATTGTTGATAAGGATTTAACACTTGATCGATAGTGGAGACGACTTCAAATGTTTGAGATAAAGCGCCATCGACAAGTCCTTCTAAGATAACAGTGTAGAGATTTCCTTGTTGTGCCAACAGCTCTTTCAAGCCGTGATCGATCGGCTGTACCACAACGGCACTGCCGTTAAAAAGACCTTGCTTGTTCATTTGCTGCAGCTGCCAGTTAAAAAAGCCCCGCATAAAATTGCCTTCCCCGAATTGAATTACTCGGGCTGGATAAGTTTGATGGGTTTGTTCGGTAATTTTTTTCATAGAATCCTCCTTAAAAATAGTTATGCACACGTTAACATTTTTGCGTAAGCACTCTTGAAAACAAGAGGCTTACAGCGATTGACGAATGATTAACGAGGTATCAAAGAAATGTTGTTTCTCAACTACTTGATTGGCAAATGCTTGCAACAGCAGAGTTGCTGCCAATTGACTCATTTCATAAACTGGTTTGCGGATCGTTGTTAATGGGGGATACGTATAGGGAGAAAAAGAACTATCATCAAAACCGATGATACCGATCTCCTCTGGGATCTTTCGTCCTGCTTGATGACAGGCATTGATCGCACCGATCGCCATATCATCATTGGCGCAAAAAATCACTTCAGGTGGTTCAGGTAAAGCGAGTAGTTGCTGGGCACCCAGCTGACCACTTTCCAAAGAGTAGTCGCCAGCTACGAAGTATTCTTTCGGGCAGACAAGCTGCTTTTCTTGAATCGCTTTCATAAATCCTTTACGACGCTCTCTAGCGGAACCAAAGGAAGCGATCCCTTCAATCATGGCGATCTTTCGAAAGCCTTGTTCAAGCACATAGGTGATCATTTGATAGACCCCTTGGGCATCATTACTAGTGACATTCATCAAGGTTGCATCCTGCAATTGACGATTCAAAACGACGATGGGAATGTTTTTCTTTGAAAGAGCAGCAATAAAGCCGTCATCCCGATCACTTTGACTCATCACGATCGCTCCATCTAAACGATTCGGCTCTTCATCAAATGTATCGGATTGCAATAATTCATGAACCGCTAAAGTATATTCGGATGGTAGGGTATCACTGATTCCTTTGATCACTTCGACTAAAAAGCTATCGGAAGTACCAATGGATAGATGAGAAAAATAAAGACCAATGATATAGGATTTTTGATTCACCAGACTTTTGGCATTGACATTGGGCACATAGTGTAAAGATTCAGCGATGGCTGCGATCTTCTTTTTTGTTTCTGGCTTAATTAATGGGCTATCGTTTAACGCACGAGAAACAGTTGTATGTGAAACACCAGCGACTTTGGCGATATCTTTGATCGTGACCATAGAAAACCTTCTTCCTTTTTGCTTGATTCAAGCATAGCTTGTTCCCACGAGAATGTCAATACACCAAGGATGCACACGTGAAACATTTTTCAAAATAACATAGGAACTTTTTCTGGGATGTGCTAGTATAAAAGAAGATAGTTAGGTAATGGGAGGGAGTCTATGAAATTCTTTTTAAGCTATCATCAAACGTCCAACTTGTTCTATAAAATTTTCATTTGGGTCTCTTTGATTGGTAGCGCTTTAATTATCGGCTTTAGTGGAGTCATTTATCATCGAACGTATCAAAACATTCAAGAAACCTTTTTGCAAAGTCAACATAATTTGGTCAACCAAGTCAAAGAAAATCTGGATCAAAAAATTCAGATGGTGGAGTATGCCTTTTCTACATATAGCAGTACTCAAAGTTTTTCCGATACGATGGAACAGCCGTTTTCCGTGACGAATTATCGACAAGTGCGCGAGATCAATTCGCAACTGGCTTACATTGGTGTGATGGGGATCGAAAACGCCAGCTACCAATTGGTGAATTTGAATCAGCATTGGAAAATCGAAGAAGGCTCCTTAAAACAGATCGATGATACTGAATTCGCTGCTTTTCAAGCGTTGATCGACAACCAACGCTACTTGTATTGGTTGCCAGAAGATGGCTATTTAAAAATGGTGATGACGCTGCCTGTGTTTCGACAGGAAACCACTGCTTTGGGGATTGCTGAAATCCAAGACCATACCATTGCGCAGTTGGTGGCAGATCATGACGATTCGTTTTTGAATATTTTTCATGCGGATGGACAACTGCTTTTCGATAATGGTGAAGTGATCGATTCTGACTTACACGAAACAATGATCGCAGCTGCCCACGGCGATGGCATCTTCACTGACAAAGAAAACAACAAGTATGTGGTCACACAATCGGATTACAATCAGTGGTATCATGTGATCCGTCTGGCGCCAGCCAGTGTTTCGCAAGCAATTCGTGAGTTAAGAAGCGGTTTGATCGTGATTGGTAGTCTATTGATTTTCCTGTTTTTATTAGTATCTTATCGCATTGCGATCGTGGCTACTTCACCCATCAATCGGATCGGAGAGCTTTTAAAGCCCAAAAAACAAGGTCAAAAATTAGAAGTCAATCAATTGATTTCCGATATCGACCAAGTCTTGCATCAAAACCATGATCTTGCTGTTAAAGTTGAACACCAAAAGCCCGAGTTAGAATCTTTGTTTTTATTAAACTTGTTTCGCGGCTGTATCTCAGAAGCAGATATTCACTTAAAACTGTCACAATTTGGGTATGAAGTACCCGAAACGGAACACTTTGCCGTATTACTGATTCAAATCGATGATTTGTGTGGGAGAGAAACAGCGACCAGTGATATTTTCTTGCTTGCCATTGAGAATCTCGTTTCTGAGATCATTCCGGCGAATTTGCGTTTTCAGCCAATCATCTCTAGTCAAGAAACCCAAGGAACGATTTTAAAACTTCCGAAAACGATTGATCAAAAACAAGTATTGACCTATTGTCAAAAGATCCATCAAGCGGCAAAAGACTATTTAAGAATTAAAATAAGTTGTGGGGTCTCACAATCCTACGACCGCCTCGTAGAAACCAAACTAGCGGTTGATAACGCCAAAGAAGCCTTGCACTATCGAATGAATTTAGGGGAAGAAGTCATTATCTTTTTTGACGACATTGCGGCACAATTGGACAATAACGCGATCGTTCAATACCCTAGAGAAGCAGAAAGTACCTTTTTGGATGCGATGCGTAGTGGGGAGCTAGCGACCATCAAAGCGAGTTACACGGAAGTTGTACGAGAAATCATCCATGAAAATAAAAATCCGTTGACGATTGAAAGCGCCTTGTTTAAGTTGATCAACAGTATCGTTCAGCTAGGGCAACTCTTAGGAGCAGATCATACCAGCTTGCAAAATAGTCGTAAAGTTTATCAATCCGTGCTCAACCAAACCAGCTTAGTCAAAGTTGAGCAAAGCATCTATCAAGAGTTAGTTTTACCTATCGTTGAAACGACACAAGCCAAAACAGATCGAGAAATTCGCTCCTTGTCTGAAAAGATGGTCTTGATCGTACACCAACAATACGATCAGGATCTTTCCTTAGATAGCATTGCTGAACAGCTGCATTATAATGCCAATTACTTAAGTAATGTGTTTAAAAAGGAATTATCCATCAATTTTGCCGATTACTTACAAAACTATCGGTTGCAAATCGCCAAAAAATGGTTGCGGGAAACGGATATGACGATCAAGGAAATCGCAGCCAACCTTCAATATACCAACTCTCAAAACTTCATTCGCTTTTTCAAAAAGAAAGAACAGATGACGCCCGGAGAGTATCGCAAACGTTCCAAAGAATAAAAGAAAAACGCGCTTTTTGATCGTGGATCAAAAAGCGCGTTTTTCTTGGCTGCCTGTTGGTTACCCTTTGACGGAACCAACCATTGCCCCTTTCACGAAATACTTCTGGACAAATGGATAGGCGATCAACATTGGGAGAGTTGCAACGACGATCACGGCCATTTTTACGGATTGTGCTGGTGGGACAACATCGACACTCGCGGCATCGGCGTTCATCCCGCTGGAGACGATCACGATTTGTCGAAGGAGCACTTGGATCGGCCATTTCGCTGAATCATTGATGTACAAAATCGCTGATTGATAAGTATTCCAATAACTAACAGCGTAGAACAAAGAGATCGTCGCAATCGATGGTAAGGAAAGGGGTAAGATGATACGGAAAAAGACGCCCCAATCAGAGCAACCATCCATTTTTGCGGATTCTTCTAAACTATCAGGAATTCCTTGGAAAAAGTTTCTCATAATGATCATATTATATGCACTGATCGCACTCGGTAAGATCAGTGCCCAGAGAGAATCGATCAAGCCGAGGCTTTGTACCAAAATAAAACTTGGGATCATCCCACCGCTAAACAACATGGTAAATACGACAATAAAGTTGAAGATGCCGCGTCCATGCAAATATTTTCTTGAAAGAGCATAGGCCATAAAAGAGGTCAAGATCATTGAAAGAACTGTTCCGACGATGGTCACAAAAAGGGAAACACCAATACTCGTAAAAATCGTGGGTGTCGAGAGAATATACCGGTAAGCATTTAAGCTAAATTCACGAGGGATAATGATAAATGTTCGTGTCGCGATCTCAGAAGAAGAAGCAAAGGAGCTTCCGAGAATGTTTAGAAAAGGTAAGAGACACGTTAAGGTGAAGAGTAGTAGAAAGCCAATAATAAATCCTTGAACGACCCGTTCACTTTTCGGGCGGTTCGTTTTTTTCAGGGTTTGTTGCATAGAAAAAACCTCCATCTTTTTTTACTTAAATAGGTACTTCCAACGTATCATGAGGCGGGGACAACGTATATAATCACTTTTACATGTTAAAAAAATCACAATAATGACAAACGTTGATAAATAAAGGATTATCCAATTCGACTGCGAGATAATCCTAAAAAATGTATGCCTTTTCAAAGCTGAGAAAATGATTATATACGTTATCTTTTTTTCACGCTACCATGGGACTATCAAATCAAAAAAAATCGGAGGAACAAGTATGGAAACAAAAGTTGATAATTACTTCTCACCACTAAATGAAGAAGAACAGCGGCTGCGGCTGAAAAAGAAAAAATGGGCGCAAATCAGAAAAAATCGTGCCCTCTATATTATGGTATTGCCGGGGATTTTATATTTTCTTATTTTCCGTTACATACCGATGGGCGGGTTAGTCATCGCTTTTCAAGACTACCAACCGTTCTTGGGGATCCTAGGAAGCCCCTTTGTTGGCTTCACCCATTTTATTCGGCTCTTTACCGAAGATACCTTCGTGATGTTGATGCGCAATACATTGATCATGTTCTTCTTAAATATCACGATTTCCTTCCCTTTTCCTATAGTATTGGCACTTATGCTAAATGAAGTAAACAATCGCCGTTTGAAAAAAGGGATTCAAACCATCATTTATTTGCCTCATTTTATGTCGTGGGTCATCGTTGTTTCCATCTTCTATGTTTTATTAACGACAGAGGGTGGTGTAATCAATAACATGATCGAAAGTCTTGGTGGCGAACGTATCCCGTTTCTAACAAGTCGCACGTGGTTGCGTCCAATGTACATTTTCCAAGATCTTTGGAAAGGTGCCGGTTGGGGGACGATCGTTTATCTAGCCGCTATTACCAATGTTGATGAACAGCTTTATGAAGCGGCGGATATGGATGGGGCTGGCAAGCTACGAAAAATGTGGCATATCACATTGCCTTGTATTCGTCCGACGATCGTAACCTTATTGATTTTAAAGATCGGTTCAATCTTAGATATGGGCTTTGAGCATATGTTCTTGTTGATGAACTCAATGAACCGTGAGGTTGCCCAAATCTTTGATACCTTTGTCTATACCGCCGGGATTCAAAATGGTCAATTGAGTTACTCGACAGCTGTTGGGCTGTTTAAAGGACTTGTTGGCTTGATTCTTGTCATCTTTGCCAATCGTTTGGCGAAAAAAATTGGCGAAGACGGGATTTATTAAGAAAGAAGGGATCACATGACGATCGAAAAGATTACGAAAATCAACGAAGGATTACTCGCATTTTTGACGCTGATCGCCCTTCACTTTCTTTGGCTAAGTGTGACTCTCCTGGGAGGCATCCTCTTTGGCATTGGCCCTGCGTCGTATGCCATGATGAAATATTATGATCGCTGGCTTCGTCTTCATGAACGACCGCCTTTGATCAAAAGTTTTTTCTACTATAGTAAAGAACGGTTCCGGCAATCGGTGCTGGTCAGTTGGTTGTTTTTGATTATCGCAGCAATCGTGATCACCAATATATTTGCGCCATTTCCATGGTTTATCCAAGTGGCGAATGTCCTCTTTTTGATTGCGTTCCTCTTTTTATTCATGCACGTGTATACCGTCATGGCGGCTACCAACTTTGTGACCGTGCTTGAGATCCTGCGGGGGAGTGCCTTGTTAGGTTTAGGCTATCTGCATTATTCGATCATTAGTTGGACGATTTTGATCCTTGGCTATTTAGTCCTTGGCGGTTATTTCTTGATCGGTCTCTTTTTGATGGGGAGTAGCTTAGTTGGTGGTGTTTTTGCCCTTGCTGGTAAAAAAATTCTTCAAGATATCCACCCAATTGAAACAGATCAGGTGGTTTCAAAAGCGGCATCGACTACGGAGCAAACCGTTGCCAGTAAAGGAGATGAGGGCATTATCTAAAGAAAACGGCTCAAAGACTTTTACTGGTTCGTGAACAAAACGGTTACTAGAGAACACCTGGAAATAGCAAAACAAGCTGAACCCTCATGAAATACAGCCAGTAAAACAGATTCATTGAAACAGCTCTATGAATTGAGGAGACTACAATAAAAGGAAGTATCGTACATGAAGAACTATTCGGAAATTGCTTTGAACACGTTATTTGAGCGCTATGACTACTTATGCAAAGAAAAAATTTATCACGGAAAATGGTCCTATGACATCGGGGTTGTTTTACAAGGCGTGAAAGAAGCCTATGAACAGACTGGTGACAAACGTTATTTCGACTATATCCAAAACACGATGGATTTTTATATTGACGAAGACGGTCGTATCAAAAATTATCAGATGGACGCGATGAATATCGATTACATCAATAATGGCAAATGTTTATTCTTACTATACAAAGAAACAGGTGTTTCAAAATACAAGATCGCCTTGGACACGCTGTATCAACAATTACAGCAGATGCCAAGAACAAGCGAAGGCGGGTTCTGGCATAAAAAAATCTATCCATATCAAATGTGGTTAGATGGCTTATATATGGGGGCCCCATTTCTAACAGAATACGCACTGACATTTGAGAAAGCAGAAGCATTGGAAGATGTAATCAAGCAATTCACCTTATGCTTTACGCATACCCTAGATCCAAAAACGGGTCTTTTGTATCACGCGTGGGATGAACAAAAAGTCCAGCCGTGGGCAGATCCTGAGACTGGTTGTTCAAAAAATTTCTGGGGACGGTCAATGGGATGGTTCATGATGGCACTCGCAGATACGATGGTGCTATTAGGGGAATCAGAGCAGAAGAATTCGTTAGAAAACATGTTTGTCTCCTGTCTAGAAGCTCTTGCTAAAGTAAGAGATCCCCAGAAAAAAGTGTGGTATCAAGTCTTAGATAAAGGCAGTGAGCGTGGGAATTATTTAGAAGCATCCGCTTCTTCAATGATTTGTTACGCAACAGCGAAAGCAGTCAAAGCAGGGATCATCGATCAAAAATGGCAAGTGTTTGCCCAAGAGACCTATCAAGGATTGCTGGATGAGTTTGTCTTTTTAACAAAAGAAGGCTGGTTGAATCTGATCAGAAACTGTGAAGTTGCTGGTCTTGGTGGACCAGATAATCGGGATGGTACGTTTGTTTACTATATCAGTGAACCCGTTATCACGAATGATTTCAAAGGATACGGTGCCTTTTTACAAGCGAGTTTACTGCTGCAACCACTAACGGAGGAAGGAAGCAAGAAATGAATATCCAATTGACTACAGCTGATTTACAAGGAAAAGAAGGTCTGTTGACAGAAGCGATTCAAGAAAAAATTGATGAATTGCATCAACAAGGAGGAGGCAGAATCACTTTTTCTGCAGGACGCTATCCGACAGGTGCGCTCTTTTTAAAAAGTAACATTGAACTGCACCTACTATTGGGGGCGACCTTAGTATTTTCTGATGATCCCAAAGACTATCCCGTCGTCGTGTCTCGCTGGGAAGGGGTCAAACGGGAAGTTTATGCCTCTTGTTTATATGCCGAGAATGCGGAAAATATCGCTGTCACAGGATTAGGAATGCTTGATGGACAAGGGCAAAGATGGTGGAAAACCTTTCGGCAAAACCGTGAAGAGCTTGCTTATCCACGACCAAAATTAATCAGTTTTGACTCTTGCCAGCAAATTACGTTGAAAGATATCCGTCTTGTCAATTCACCAAGTTGGACCGTCAATCCGATTCTTTGCCAAGATCTAACGATCGATAATCTTCGCATCAAAAATCCAGCGGATTCGCCAAATACGGATGGGATCGATCCTGAATCTTGTAAAAATGTCCGCATCAGTAACTGTCATATCGATGTTGGCGATGATTGCATCGCCATCAAATCAGGAACGGAGGACACCAAAGAACGGGTCGCTTGTGAGAATATCACGATCGTAAATTGCCATATGCTTCATGGGCATGGGGCAGTCGTTCTAGGGAGTGAGATGAGCGGCGATATTCGTAATGTCACCATCAGTAATTGTATTTTTCAAGATACCGATCGTGGGATTCGTTTGAAATCCCGTCGTGGACGTGGCGGAACGATCGAAGATATTCGAGTGAATAACATTGTGATGGATAATGTCATCTGTCCATTCACTTTAAATCTTTACTATTTCTGTGGACCGAAAGGCAAAGAGAAGTATGTTTGGGATAAAAATCCGTACCCAATCACCGAGGAAACCCCTCATTTCCGGAGAATCCATTTTGCAAATATCTCGGCTCGGAATGTCCATGCGGCCGCTGGGTTTGTTTATGGCTTGGCTGAACAATTTATTTCAGATATCACTTTCCAAGATATTGCCATCTCTATGGCTGAACACCCAATTCCAGGAAAGCCTGCAATGATGACAGGTATCGAAGAGATGACAAAACAAGGCTTTTATATTGGCTGTGGACGGAATATTCAGTTTGATCGTATCAATTTGGAAGGCGTAACTGAAGCGTTCCATATCGAGAATAGTCGGGAAATCACCGTCACACAGTCATTTGAGAATCGTCAGCCTCTGGCATTTCAAGGAGATTTTTTGTGAGGGATCCTCAGTTGCTTCAGCTGCTAGGTCCTGATATGAAAGTTGCACCACAAGTGGTTCAGCAAACAAAAGAGCAGGTGCAAAATTATACCTTGGAACATTTACTTCTACGATTAAATCAAGAAGAAGATGTCCCTGCTTACTTTGCTTATCCTAGCTCTCAGCAACCTGTTCCACTCGTTTTGTTCAATCATTCTCATGGCGGTGACTTCACGATAGGGAAAGAAGAACTTCGGCAAAGTCCGCCTTATATGCAAAAGGAAAGCCTATTCGCTGCATTTATGAAGCTGGGCGTCGCTGTTGGGGTGATCGACATGTGGGGCTTTGGCGAACGAAAAAATGGTGAAAATGATAGCTACAAGCGATTTCTCTTGCAAGGCAAAACGTTATGGGGGCAGCGAATCTATGACAATCAACAGTTTTTGACGTATCTTGCTTCCCGCAAAGAAGTGAAACATTCCGCTGTCGCCACATTGGGACTTTCCATGGGCGGCTTGATGAGTTGGTGGTTGGCAGCGCTTGATGAACGGATATCAGTGGTGGTGGACATGGCAGCACAAGTGGACTATCAAGCATTGATCGAAGAGGACCGTCTAAGCAAACATGGGTTTTACTATTATGTTCCTAATGTGTTGAAAGACTTTCCGACTGCGGCGATCCAAAAACAGATTGCACCACGCCCGCGTTTGAGTTTGGTTGGCAAAAAAGATCGTGGCTGCCCCTCAAGCGGCGTCGCTCGTTTGGATCAACAGGTCGGGCAGCATTATGAAGCAATGGGCTACAAGGAGCATTGGCAGGCGTGTCGCTTGCCAGGCGGTCATGAAGAAACCAAGGAGATGAGAGCGCAGTGGATCGAATTTCTAAAACAGCACCTCCTATCAAGCTAAAGGTTAGTAAAGACCCGCAAAAGGGTGATTTTACGAGTATCCAAGCAGCTGTGCTGGCTGCTGAAGCCTTAAACGCACCTTGTGAAATCAAGATCGCCTCTGGCGTGTACCAAGAACAGGTGAAAATCTATAAAAACCAGCTTACGTTGATCGCAGAACCCAACACGTTCTTATGCTACCACTTGGCTGCCGAGCAAACCGATGAGAATGGGCAAAAAAGAGGAACCTTTCAAACAGCGACGCTCTTTATCAATAGCCGAGAAGTCTTTGTAAAAAACCTGACCATCATCAATGACGCAGGGTATAGGCAAGCAGTCGGGCAAGCAGTTGCCGTCTATATCGAAGGGGATGACATTCGCTTCGAACACTGTCATCTCGATGCTTTTCAAGATACCTTGTGCCTGGGACCATTGCCAAAATATACCAAAGAGGGCGAACCAATGAACAGTCCTTGGCGAAAAACAATCTTTGACCAACAACAGAGTTGGTTTTTGCATTGCAGGATCAGTGGAACAGTCGATTTTATTTTTGGCGGTGGTTCCGCCACCTTTGAAGAGTGTCGCTTGCATTGTAAAAATACACCACAAACGAACTACATTACTGCTGCCTCAACTAGCAAACAAGCAAGCGGGTTAACCTTCGATCGGTGTCGGGTGACAGGGGACAAAGCCTATTATTTAGGCCGCCCTTGGCGTAATGACGCCAAAGTAGCCTTTTTATCCTGCTGCTTTGATCAACAGCTCGTCCCTTGCGGCTGGTCTGATTGGGGAAAAGCAGCAAGCCACCAAACGGTCGCGTTCACGGAGCGAATGTGTTGTTACCAAAGAAGTCCCCAACGTCCTGAATGGGTGACTATCGAAGGAGTGATAGAAAAATGAGCAAGGCAAAATGGTCTGGCTGGATCGGGATGGTTCTCGCTCTGGTGTTTATGGGCGGCTTTTCCTTGGCGATAAATCAAATGACTGTCCAGCAGTTCGAAGAGATCTTTCAAAGTGCTTTTCCTACTGTACTGAAGCAAATGACGGCAGAAGCAGCATTGGCGCAATTTCAAACACTCGGTGCTTGGTTTGGCTTCACGCTGTTGGGACTCCTGATATTGGTTTCAGTGGCGACGATGCTTGTTCGCTATCGTAATTATCGAAAACAAGCGTGTGTTCTTTATTTTTTGACTGGTGTCGTGACATTGATTGGTAGTCAAATGATCGCTTTTCCGATTGCCTTTTGTTTCTTTTTAGCGGCGGATTTTTGTTTTCTCCATCGTGATGACCGACACAAGAAAAAAACAACGGACACAGTCAGCAAACAAGGAGGGGTTGCATGAAGGCAATGATCAATAATCCGATTTTAAGAGGGTTTCATCCTGATCCGAGTATTTTAAAAGTCGAGGATACTTATTATCTAGCGGTTTCTTCCTTTGAGTGGTTACCAGGAATCCGGGTCTACTGTTCTGAAGATCTAGTCAATTGGTCCCATGAAACAGATATTCTGACCAATCAAGTGGATTTATTAGGCAACGCAGCAAATTGCAGCATTTGGGCACCGCAAATCAGTTACGCAAACGGACAATACTATTGTGTCTATACAAATGTTCGCAACACGACACGTCCCTTCAAAGACTGTCGAAACTATCTCATGACGGCTCCTACGATTCATGGGCCATGGAGCGAGCCCATTTATTTGAATGGTAGTGGCTTTGATCCTTCCTTGTTTCATGATCAAGAGGGGCGTATCTGGTTATTGAATGCGCTTTGGGATTATCGTAAGGATACGCCAAATAAATCGGTGGGGATCGTGCTTCAAGAATACTCTGAAGCACAAGGACGCTTGATCGGTGACAGAGTGCCAATTTTCTCTGGAACCCAGCTGGCGAAGACCGAAGCACCGCATCTTTATTACCACAATGAGTTTTATTACTTACTGACGGCAGAAGGAGGAACGGGTGCAGGTCATGCGGTAACGGTTTGTCGTAGTAAGACCATCACTGGACCTTATGAAGTAGATCCGCATTTTCCCATAATGCGTGCCTATCAGCGCCAAGATTCCCCTTTTCAATGTACAGGTCATGGCAGTTTGACGATTGCGCCATCAGGAGAATGGGTCATGAGCTATTTGATGACTCGGCCAGTAGCAGGGGCAGCGATTCTTGGACGAGAGACGGCACTCCAAACCGTCTATTGGGATCACGAAGGATGGCTGCGTCTTAGCAATGATGATACGATCCCAGATCAAACCATCAGGCTCGCTAGCGAGGTTCAGAAGCAAGAGACATCACCTGCTGTTTTTGTTGATGATTTTCAAGGATCGTTGCAAAAAGCATGGAACGGTAGACGATTGCTGCCCAATGAAGAGTGGTGCAATCTGACTGAGCGACCAGGGTATTTGCGATTGATCGGTGGAGAATCGATGCAATCGAACTTTCATAAGCACTTATTAGCGATTCGCCAACAAGACTTTTGTTTTGAAGCTGAAACAGTGATGGAATATCAACCCCAATCGTTTAACCAGATGGCTGGATTGTCGCTTTTCTTAAACGAAGAAAACTATTTGTTTTTCTATGTGACCTATGATGAAGAAGCAGGCAAGGTCCTTCGGTTGCTGCGCTGTTGTGAAGGAGAATTTCACTTGTTCCCAGATAAATTGCCCCTCGCTGCTGCAAGTGAGCCAATCAGATTGAAAGTAGTCGGTTCTTATCTAGAAGCCCAATGGTTCTATCGGCAATCACAAACGTGGCATCCCTTTAAAAAGCAAAACATTCAGTTCTTGTCTGGTGGTTTTACGGGGAATTTCATAGGAATCAGTGCCCATGATTTAGATCACTTTGCCGGAAGCTATGCCGATTTTGAATATTTTACGTATCAAGGGAAAGATCAGCGCGATGATGGCTCCCTAAAAATAGAGAAAGAAGGTTAACAAATGAAAAAGTTGAAAGTTGCAAGTTTATTATTATGTGCCGGACTGTTTTTAGCAGGCTGCGGCGATGGCGGAGGTTCATCTGAAGGTACAGAAGGTGAAACAAAATCAAGCATTTCTTGGATGGCGATGTTGCATACCGCTTCGCCTCCGTCTGGGGATGTGACGCAAAAATTAGAAGAATATACAGGGATCGAGATCGATTTCACTTGGGTGCCGGACGCATCAAAAACAGAACGCTTGAATGCAGCATTAGCATCAAATTCTTTAGCAGATATCGTTAGTCTGACAGAAATCAATAACACGACCGTCCGGAGCTCGCTAGCGTCCGGGATGTTCTGGGATGTGGAACCGTATTTAGAAGAGTTTCCAAATTTGGCAGAAATTTCTGAGGATCGCTTAGAGTCCTCGCGGATCGATGGTCATATCTATGGTGTTCCGTTTTTAAAACCGATCGCTCGTTATGGCGTCCTTGTCAGAAAAGATTGGTTGGATAATTTAGGCTTGGACGTGCCATCGACATTAGGAGAATTAGCGGCTGTCGCTCAGGCCTTTACGGAAGGTGATCCAGATGGCAACGGTGTAGATGATACGGTTGGTTTCGTTGAGCGTGATGAGTCCTTTAACGTTGGTTTCCGTTCACTTTCTGGTTACTTTGGCGCAGACAATTGGTTTACGATCACGGATGATGATGAAGTGATGCCATCCTTTATGCAACCAGAATACAAAGAAGCAATGGAATGGTTCCGTAATATCTATGATAACGGCTGGATGAATTCTGATTTTGCGGTAATGGCGAAAAATGACCAGAAGAACTATATCGTTCAAGGTCGTGGTGGGATCGTATTGAGTGGTTTGCAAGAAGTACGTAACTACATTGATGATGCTGCTGGAACTGCCGAAGAGCATATGGAATGGGTCTTGATCAATGATATCGTCCATGAAAATGTGGAACGTCGTATCCTTTCTGATACCAATGGTGGAATGGGCGGCTGGTTAGCCATTCCGAAAAACAATGTTGAAACCGAAGAAGACTTACGTGTTGTTTTGAAATTTATCAATGATTTGATGGACGAAGAGCCGTTTACCTTGATGACGCAAGGGATCGAAGGGGTCCATTATGAAATTGATGATGAGGGTGTCTATGTCCGTTTAGATGATACGAAGTGGCAACAAGAAGTACAACCATTTTCTTCGTCTCGTCCATCAGAATTAGTAACAGTTTTCCCTTCAAGCAACCCATATGTCAACTTAGCCAATGAAAAGATTCGCGAAAATGAAGAGTTTGCGGTGATCAATCCTGCACAATCGCTGACCTCTGAAACCTATGATCGTTCATGGTCAAGCTTGATTGAAGGAATCTCAGACGCTTACTACCAATATATGACTGGGGAAATCGAGATCGATGGGTTTGATACAGCGATCGAAACCTTCTTAAGAAATGGTGGACAGCAAATCATTGACGAGTTCACGGAAGACTATCGTTCACAACAATAAAGGTCACAAAAGGTTCTGATCATCTATTGAGAAGAAATAGATGAAGTGAGGAGCCGCTACTGCTGAATGATTTGAAGACCAAGACCAGTTGAAGTGATTCGCTGCTTGGTCTTCTTTTTGCTTCAAAAGCAGTGAAGAAAGGAGAAGCTATGTTTCAACTAACTGTTCGGGGGCATGATTTAAAGAATTATGGGTCCCCAGAAGAATTAGCGCAAAAAATTGCCGCCCAAAACATTCATAACATTCAATTTGCATTAAATAAATCCTTCCCGCAATGGGCAGAGCCAGAGCAATTAAGCCCTGGTTTAGGCCGCTTTTTCAAACGAGTTTTTGGTCAATCTCACGTTCAGGTCGCTTTATTAAGTTGTTATTGTAATCTGATCCATCCTGATCTGGAAAAACGGGAAGCGATTTTATCCAGATTCGAGACCTATCTCTCACATGCCAAATATTTTGATGCAGCTATGGTCGCAAGTGAAACTGGTTCGGTTTTGCCAAATATGGGGTATACCGAGGAAAATTTTAGTGACGTCGTTTTCGATGATTTGGTTCAGGTGATCAAGCGTTTGGTCCAAGTGGCTAAGAGACATCAAGTAATGCTAGGAATTGAAGCGGGCTTGAATCATCCACTATCATCGATCGACCGAATCGAAGAATTGCTGGAACGGGTACCCTCTGACTATTTAGGGATCATCTTTGATCCAACCAATCTGATTACTGCGAAGAACTATCAAGAGCAAGTCGCTTTGACAAGGGAAGCTTTTTCCCGCTTTGGCGATGCCATCGTTTGCTTGCACTTGAAAGACTATCAAGTAATCGATGGGAAAATCAAGGTAGTGCCATTGGGAGAAGGTATGATTGATTATCAACAACTATTGGCCATCACCGCTGAATACAAGCCATATTGTTATGTTGTGTTAGAAGGGACAACCGAAGAAGCGATGCAGCCAGCGATTTCCTTGATTGAAGCAATACAAAACTAATTGGTTCTTCACTGCTTGCGACTGTTGAAGACACGATTTATGAAGCAACGAGCAGTCGATTGCTCCGTCGCTAAACAAGCAGATTTATTTACTTACTAAAAGTTAGTGTTATACTTAAAGTAACAAGTGAACTTAACTGTTTAGAAAAGAGGAAATAGCGATGACCATGAGTCAATCAACTTATCAAATCGATGCAACTGCCGCAATTGGTAAAGTCGTTTTAAAAGTAGCAAACATAGAAAAAATGAGCCAGTTTTATTCGGACGTAATCGGTCTGACTTTATTGGAACAAAGTGTAGATCACGCGCGATTAGGCGTGGGAGCGCAAGAGCTTTTAGTTCTAGAGAAGGTAAGTGATCCGTTGCCTTTGACACGGAAAACAGGTCTTTTCCATACGGCATTTCTTTTGCCTAGCCGTAAAGACCTAGGAAATATGCTGATTCATTATTTGGAGGCCAAAGCCCCCCTCGATGGTGCCAGCGACCATGGGTATAGTGAAGCGTTATACCTGACCGATCCAGAAGGAAACGGGATCGAAGTGTATCGTGACAAACCAAAGAGTGAATGGGATATTCGAGCAGACGGTGAGATCGTAGGCGTTACTGTCGAAATGGACGCACAAGGCGTGCTGGGAGCCGCTGACCGATCTCAAACGACCTTTCCAGTTGGCACTATGGTAGGGCATGTCCATTTGAAAGTGGCGGACTTGGTAAAAACAGAAGAATTCTACACTCAAGTTTTAGGCATGCGTTTGACTTCAGATTTTGGTAGCCAAGCAAAGTTTTTTGCTGCTGGTGCGTATCATCACCATATCGGATCGAATATTTGGATGGGAAGAAATGTTCCAGCTATGGAAGAAAAGGATCTAGGCTTAGCGTACTTTACGATCGTTTTGCCAGCTTTGGCTTTTTCTACATTACGAAGTCATCTAAAGGCAAGTGGCGTTTCTTATGGGTTAGAAACAGAAAGCCGCTTGCATTTGACTGATCCGAATGGGATCAATCTGATCATTGAAAGAAAGAATCAGCCTTAAGATGGAGGTTTTTTCATTCTTGAAATGAGAGAATAACCTATAATCAAGTAAAAGGAGAGCAAGCATGAAAAAAAACGGGGCGGGACAGTCACTATTTCTAGCATTATTGATCAGTACGGGCTTATTTTTCTTTGTCCAAGGGAAACAATTAATAGAAAGTGGGGCGTCTCCTGTGATTTTTATTGCTTTTTCGGCTTTTGCTGGAATTATCGGAGTTGGGGTCTATGGCCTTCAAGCAATAATGAAGCAGCATCGGCGCAAAACCATGGTACCAATCAAAACCAAAAAATAAAGAAACCGGCCAATCTTAAACAGGAAGATTGGTCGGTTTTTTGTTTACGCTAAGACAAAATGGAGAATTGGGATTCGTCCACTACATACTAATTTTCCATGTTTTCAATCGCAAATTCGATCTCATCAGGTAAGAAGCCGTTCCCTTCAAGATGAGCAGCCATATTTCTTTGGCGGATCCCTAACACCCGACGGGATTGATTGGCGCGTCCTAAAGCATGGCGATACCAATCTACATCGAGGGTTTCCAATGCCCATTGTGTTTCCTCCACAGTAAAACCTTCTGTTTCTAACAGTTCTGCCATCTCTTGTTTTGAATAAAAGCGACGATTTCCTTGCGCTCTAACGAGGAAAAAGGCTTCACGTTCTCGTTCTGTCGCATTGTTTTCGCGCTCATAGCGTGCTGCTACAGTCGGGGCGCGATGAAACCCTGCTAAAATCGTTTCCTCGGTCACTTCGTTATCAAACACGTAGGTTCTGAAGTGAAAACGATTGTCGTTTTCCAGTTCAAGCCATAGTGATTCAACCAGAAATAGATAGCCAGATGGAATCGTTTCATAAACAGCAGCGGCTATTTCGTTAAAATAAGCGGAAACGGCTTCGTATGGAGTCCTTATCTCGGGAACGATTTCCGTCGTTTGGCCATTAAACAAAGTGATTGCGGAAGGATAGGTCTCACCAGCATTCGTAAATGTGAGAATCTCCACTGGCACATGTTTTGTTGAAAAGACATTCATGGTCACACCATTCGCCAAATCAATAGCGGTCTGCCACTCGATTTCTTGGTCTTTGATTTGTTGGTGTAAGTGTTCAAGTGTATCAGGCGTCAAACCAAGCTTTTCTCGTGAATCTTCATTGATCGCTTCTTCATCGGCAAGTGGATTGTTTGCCCCAACTGTCAATAGTGCCAAATCCTCTTCGTATTCGTTGAATAATTCTTGCAATTTTGCTCGTCTACTGACGATGATCGGGCTTTCCTCATGGAGGGCAAGTAAGGCTTCGATCCGGCCATTCCGAGCGGTAACCCAACTCGGCATATCCAGATAGCGAGCTTCGATCGCTTCTTGAGCGAGTGCGATCATTGTTTCCGTGTTTTCAATGAATGCTGCCTTGTGTTTTGAGTTGCTATTGACTTGGTCTAGAAAGGCCAATTCTGCTTCTTTGCCTCGAATCATCAGTTCGAGATTTTCAATACTTAACTCATAAGTAAGATTTTCTGCATGATAGGTATGTTCCCAACCAGCATCTAAAGCTGCACCGATGCGCTCAGAAAGTTCCTCAGGACTTGCTGAATTTATCGTCCCACATCCTGAAATCAGGGACAGTATTAGTAATAAAGGTAACAAAACTTGTTTTTTCATTTTTCTCCTCCTCGTGAGTCTCTGGTAAACTTCACTTTTTTGTTCGAATGAACGCATCAAATCGAGACTTTTCTTGGGTATAAAAAATAGCAACAATATAAGGGGCAACATAAGGGCATCGCGATGCTCCTTTTTTTGTTAGTTTGTAATTATCCAGGGTTGTCATCGCATAGTCGATTTGTTCTGCTGAAAAGACTTCTGAAGCCAATAAACGACGGATATTGGCATGAGGTAGATTCATCCTGAGACGGTAGCTGTTTGCTTTTTGCAACGCTTGTTCGTTCCAGTCGATAGTGAGGTGGTCCACTGCCCATTGCGCATCATCATGGGAAACGCCCTCAAATTCTAGTTGTCGTATCATGCGAGTACGGAAAAAGTCATCCGTCTAGTATAGGATTTGGCACGGGCTATCCCTCGTCTTTGTTCTGAAGATTTCTTACTCTCGGTCTGAGTTTGTTCATCATTGTTTTGCTGGCTTTGCGTTTGGCGCTAGCTTATTGAAGCTGCTGATACACGGTAGCGACCATGTCTTGGTCAATGTCATGATCAAAGTCATAGGTCATCACCGCCAACTGATGTTCATCAGAAGATTGATCGAATCGATTCATAAACATCAAGGATTCACGAGGAATATTTATGACCAGCGCTCGTAAAATCGTTTCATAGAAGGCAGCTTTTTGCTCGTCGGCAGTTTCCCGATTAAGAACAGTAGACCCAGATGCGCACTCCTCATCGGACTTCGCAAAAACCAAGACGTCAACATTCGTTTCCCTTGTGTGGTAAACAGTGGCAGTGAGTCCATCGTCAAGTTCAAACCTGCGATGAAGAGAAAGCGTATCTTCTGTGAGCTGTTGAAGCTGTTCGATATCGTCTGCTAAAAGCCCCAGCTTTTCCCGTGGGTCGGCTTCAGGAATCGTTTCGTTTGCTACCTCCAGTAGACTATTGAGGTTGTCTTGATTACTGAGAATGATAGGGCTCCGTTCATGAATCGCAACCAGAGCCTGGCTATAACCAATGCGGGCAGCAAACCAAGCAGGGACATCGATCCGACGCTCCACTAGCGCTCGTTCAGCGGTTGCCATCAAATCAACCGTGTGGCTGATTAATTGCTGAAGATCTTCGTCGGAAGAATCAAGTTCTTCCAAAATAGCCAATTCGGCTTGACTGCCGGCAATCAGCAATTCTAAGGTCGCTGGTTGATAATAGGCCCAGCCCGTTCCAGACTGGTTTGTATATTCCAGTCGTGCTTCGATGCCAAGCGCAACGGTCTCTGACAGTTCTTCATCTGCCTTACCGCAGCCGATAAGCAGAATAACGAATGACAATAGGGCGATCAGTATTCTTTTTTTCATTAGGCTCCTTCTTTCTATCGAAAGTAACTGAGAAAACGGTCGGAAGAGGTTTGTTCATCGGGGAAAGGAGGAGGACAGGTGAATGGAAAAAATGCTGAAAAGATTTTCCATCACTCGTTCATTCAAGAAACTATTTCTGATACGCTAATAAGAAAAAACGGAACATCGAACTAGCTTTCATCAATACCTGTTATATTATTCATTTTATATGAAAAATAGATTCATATGCAATGATAAAAGAATTTTTATCGGACTTTTTGTGTTTGGGGAAAGGAGGGTTACTATTAACTTTTTAGGAGTAGGTGCTCAAGATCAAGCGATCGAGAGAATTCATTGAAGGATCGCCAGGGGGGAATCTTTTGTGCAAAAAAAACAGCTTCCCACAATGGGGAAGCTGTAAGGATGCGGAAAATGGGATTTGAACCCACACGAGCGATTGCTCACAAGACCCTCAATCTTGCACGTCTGCCATTCCGTCATTTCCGCAGATACTATAGAAGGTAACGCAGGCTGAAGTAGTTCTGTCACACCGCGTCTAAAAAATATCTTACCTGATTTTTGACAGGTTTGTCAATAACTTTTCCTAGAGCTATTTAAAAGAATATTCAGACAATGGATTGCAATTTTTGTCATAAACGGTATGCTTAAAGAATGAATGATTTTTTGAGAGGAGAGCAAATGAATTACTTTAGAAACCAATTAGCCAAATCTGCGAAACAAAGAATATTTATCTTCCTACTCATGGGTGCCTTTAGTTTAGGCTGCTGTTTTTCCGTTTATTTGAAACTAATGGAACCCATCAACTTGCCCGCTACGATCACTGCAGAAAAAGCCGAAGCCTCAAGGCTTGTTGATCGCTACCAAGCCAATCAGTCGGGCTCGCCTGATGAGCAAGAGGTGTATCAACTTTTGCTTGAAAATAATACACTGACCTCACGGCAGTTATCCAACTTGATTATGGAGGAATACGAACGATTTAATCAAACGAGTATTCAAATTGCAGAACTAAAAAAGCAGATTTTGGCGTCTGAAGTTGATGACAAAGCCTTTTTACCGCCTATGTGGACGATCGAACAAGAGCAAACGGTCTATCAAGCCTTAGCCGAGCAAGAAAAAGAGCCGGTCCTCACGGCTGCCAATACCCAGACCGCTGTCGCTTTGGCAATAACGCTTTTGCTGAATTTTGGGTTCTTCTTTTGGGCTTTTTTTGCCAGTGACAATTTGATAGAAGAAAGAGAACACTTCTCTTTGATTCGCTCGTACCCGCAGATTTTTCCGATTCGGATGTTAAGTAAAATTGTGGTCAAAGGGATTACAAATTTAGGCGTTTTGGTTGTGTTCTTCTTAGGTGTCTTTCTTTCAATGAGCCTTTTGGGGGAGTTCGGGGATTGGCAGTATCCAGTAGCCGTCTATCTCAGTGGGGATTGGGTCGCCGTACCTTTTTGGCAAAGCGTTTTATATAGTATGGTTTCTTTTGCCTTGCTGATTGGTTTGATCGAATGCTTAGGTTTTGTTATGAATATGATCGCAGCCAATCGATATGTCTCTTTCTTTTTGCTAGTGCTTTTTTATGGGTTAGGCTTGATTCCGATGCTGCAAAAGATCCCACTGTTACCAGTTCATCTAGCTGCTATGGATAAATTTTATTCGGGCGCCTTTGCTTTGGGTTCTGGTACTTCTTGGGGAGTCTATGCTAGTTGGCTGCTCACGGTGGTGTGGATCTTCCTTTGTTTAAGCATCATGCTCGTTGCGGATAAACAGAATCGCTTGTTGAAAGGAGGCAAAGGATGAAAGACTATTTTTTCTTTGAATTACGTCAACTCTTAAAGAGCAAGAAAACCATTGGTCTTTTTTGCTTGCTTCTTATCTACAGCGGCGTTTACAGTTTTTGGCAAAAAGATTTTCGCCCGATTGAACGAGTAGATGAAACGGAAATGCAACAACGCTATACTGTGCGACAAGATTTTCTTGATCAACAAGCAGCCAATCCTTCTGACCATTGGTCGGCAAGCTTAGCAGTTGAAATGTTTACCCCATGGAACGAAGCGGAAAAACAACGATTAGATGCACTAGCTGATGAAAACTGGCAAGCTTATGCACAAGGAACAAGTACGTGGTACCAATTGGCGTTGCAGTTTACCGATGAACGAAATGTTTTTTATACACCGGATTATTATACGTTTCAAAATTACTACGCTGCCTATGACGGTCGCTTTGGTTATGCTTCAACCGCTAAGCTTATGGAAGCCTTCAGCCAGTTGCCGAATAAGAAACTCTCTCAAGCAGTCATGGAGCAAAAAACGGGGATACAGGCATTGCAACGAAGTTTTACTGGATATTTACCGATTCTATTGCTTGCTGTTTCTTTATTTTTGGCGATTGATTGTTTACCAAAAGAACGAAGACATAAATCCCTGTTTCTTTCACTGCCATTATCGGTAGAAGAGATTCTTTGGAGCAAAACGGCAGTATTGATGGTCGCTTCTGCAATTGCAACGCTTGGGACTATGTTCTTTCTCTGGTTGGGTTCTGGTATACAATTCGGCTTTGGTTCCCTGGAACTGCCGGTCACGATTTTATCATCGACCTTTGATGCCCGCTACCCGATCACCGATTTCAACGCTTTTGAAACACAAGCCATCGGTCTTTTTATAGGCCAGTGTTTTCTTGCGACGCTTTTCTTGCAGTTTATTTATTGTCGCGGCATCTTGTTGTTCAGTGCCCTGTTTCGCTCAGAACTGGTTAATTTGCTTGTGGCTGGTTTTTGCTTGCTTTCACCCTATATTTTCCAAAGACGTTGGTTCAGTGCTTACCTTGATAAAACGCTGTATGTCTATCTGTATCAAAATGTGGGACAAGTCCTTTCAGGCTGGACACGTTTTTATTTTGGTTCTGCAGGGTTTACGATGGAAAAAGGGTTGCTTTTATTAGGAGGCGTTTGGCTTCTGATCGAAATATGTTTCTTCGTGACGATCCAACGCAAAAAATTTCATTTGGCATAGGAGGAACGATATGTTAGAACTGAAAAATGTGACGGTCACGTATACGAGAAATGTATTGGATCAACTTTCCATCGCCTTTTCTCCCGGTGAGATCGTCGGATTAGTCGCCCCAAACGGTACTGGGAAATCCACGCTATTAAATGTGGCGATGAATTTCATCCAGCCGAATGAAGGCGCAGTATTTTTAAATGGCAGTCAAGTATATGTGACCAAAAAATCAGAAGTGGCAGCGCATCAACAAATTTCATTTTTTCCTGACCAAAATGATTTGTACAATGATTTGAGTGGTTTCGAGCATCTCAAGCTGTATCAGCGAATGTGGCGTTCAGAGGAACACTTAGTGGACGAAACGATTGAGCGCTTGCGGATGAGTGACTATATCAAACGCCCCGTGGGCACCTATTCACTTGGGATGCGGCAACGTCTTTGTTTTGCGATGCAGATCGTGACGGATACGCCATATATGCTGATGGATGAAGTCATGAATGGCTTGGATCCAACCAATGTCGAATTGATCTCCAACGTGTTGAAAGCCTTGCGAGCGCAAAAGAAAGCGATCGTGATTGCTTCGCATATTTTGACGAATTTGGATTCCTACGCGGATCGGGTCTTGTTTTTAAAAGACGGCAAGATCATTCACGAATACTTTGGGCGCAAGTCGTTAGTCAATGAACCGTTATACTTAAAAACGGACTCGGCAGATTTCTTGGTGGCTTTTCCAGAATTAACGACGGTGACCATCGATCTGCAAGGACGGATCTATCTGGTAGAAATCAGCGATCCTCAGCTACCGCAACGGTTTATTGCTGCAGGGATCACTGATTTTTCTGTGGGGCACTTGGCACTAAATGAATTGTATTTGACGTATTTTCCTGAAAATCACTGACGGTCGCACTATTTACGAGATGAGAGCGGGACAAGCACAGATGAAGGAGAAGCAAAAAAATTTCGCCATAGGTAAAAGTTTTTTGCTATAATAGGTTCAATCTGAAAAGAGATCAACGACGAGAACCAATAACCTGACGTTGACCTATGGTTAAAGGAGAAATGGAATATGAAGAAATTTTCGAAGTCGTCAAAACTTGAAGGGGTCAGTTATGATGTACGCGGCCCAGTTTTAGAAGAAGCCGATCGGATGCAAGAAGAAGGCATCAGTATCTTGAAATTAAATACGGGGAATCCAGCGCCTTTTGGGTTCGAAGCCCCAAATGAGATCGTTAGAGACCTGATTATGAACGTGCGAGAATCGGAAGGCTATTCTGATTCGAAAGGGATTTTTTCTGCCCGTAAAGCGATCGAACAATATTATCAATTACAGAAATTTCCTGATGTGACCATCAATGATATTTATACCGGTAACGGCGTTTCTGAGCTGATCACGATGTGCATGCAAGGACTTTGCAACAATGGGGATGAAGTGTTAGTGCCGATGCCTGACTATCCCTTATGGACAGCGTCGATCTCGTTAGCTGGCGGAAAGCCCGTCCATTATATTTGTGATGAGCAAGCAGATTGGAATCCTGATATCGAGGACATCAAAGCTAAGGTCACCAGCAAAACCAAGGCGATCGTTATTATTAATCCAAATAATCCCACCGGCGCCGTTTATCCAAAAGAAGTTTTGCAACAAATCGTCGAGGTTGCCCGTGAGCATGACTTGATCATTTTTTCTGATGAGATCTACGACCGTTTAGTCATGGATGATTATGTCCATGTGCCGATTGCTACATTAGCGCCAGATCGATTCGTTGTGACGTTAGGTGGCTTGTCTAAGTCTCATCGAGTGGCAGGTTTCCGGGTGGGCTGGATGGTCCTCAGTGGCGACAAGTCCAATGTGAAAGACTATATCGAAGGCTTGAATATGTTGTCTTCAATGCGGCTGTGTTCCAATGTTTTATCGCAACAAATCGTCCAGACCGCACTTGGCGGCTATCAAAGTTCCGATGAGTTGCTACTACCAGGTGGTCGTATCTACGAACAAAGAGAGTTTATCTACAAGGCAATCAATGACATTCCGGGATTGTCAGCGGTGAAACCGAAAGCCGCCTTTTATATTTTCCCTAAAATTGATATTCAACGCTTTAATATCACCAATGATGAACAATTTGTTTTAGACTTTTTACACGAGCACCACATCTTGCTGGTTCACGGCGGTGGGTTCAACTGGCAACAGCCAGATCATTTCCGAATCGTTTATCTTCCTAATATGGAAGACTTAAAAACGACTGCTGAAAAAATGACAGAATTTTTGGCGTCCTATCGTCAGAAATAAGAATATAAAAAAGCACCGCTCCTTCAAAAACCGTGAGGGAGCGGTGCTTATGTTTTTATTCGGCAACTGGTTGACAAATTTTTTTGCTGACAATCATTCGATTGGTAAATTTATCCAGCATTTCAGCACTAGGATCGGTCACTTGAACGAGGACCGAATTTTCATATTCCCGTTCGATGATCCCTTGGTATTTTTTGCCTTCCCATGTAAAAAAGATCGTACTGTCGATCGTCATCTTAACACCTCATTTGAAATTGTGGAAAAATAACAAGACATTCTTGAAATTGCTTTCCTTTTTGTCATTATGTGCTAAAATAAAGAAAATTAAAAATGCGAATTCGCATTTTTGACAAGAAGCGTTCGGTTCTTATAAGAATTTCCCATGGAGGACGATCATGAAGAAAAAAGATGAATCTTTTGGTCAAATCATCCGTACTATTCGTCTAAAACGAAAGATGACACAGAAGATGTTAGCGGAAGATATTTGTTCGCAAAGTGTTTTAAGTCGTATTGAAAATAATGAAGAGCTGCCCAATGTCTGGGTAATGTATCAAATCTGTCAACGTTTAGGTGTCACCTTGGATCAAGTGATGATGCTTCATTCGGAAGAGATCAACAAAACCAATCAAATTTTTGCGGAAATCGAATCGCATTTTGTCCATAAACAGTTTCGAGAAATGCGGGAAAAAATGGAAGACAAGGCAATCAAAGAGTATCTGTATTTAGATTCGGATATGCAAATGTATTACTACTACTTAGGAAGTTGCGATTATTTTCTCGATCAAAACTATGATACCGCACTCGAGGCATTAAAAAAAGGATTGGCCTATTCCTATCAACAGGATAAAACCAATGTTTCCGTGATGGAAATTCGCATTCTTAGCTGCATGGGGCGCGTCTACAGTGACTTGCTGCAATTGGGTGAAGCACGCTTTTATCTAGAAAAAGCTTATGATGCCATGCATGCTTTGCCACCGGAACGTCTATCTACGGCGTTGACCAAAATTTATTACAATTATGCGGTCTTTCTGAAGGAACAACAGGAAGACTGTCTCGCACTAAAAGTAACGAACGAAGGCATTGCCCTAGCGAGAGAGAAAAATAGCTTGTATTTTCTAGAAGAATTGTTTGAACTAAAAGGACAATTGCTTCAAAGACTAAAAGAAGAAAAAGCGGCTGAAAAAAGTTTTCAACTGTATCGTGCCGTCATGGATATTCGCCAATCTGATAAAGTGGTGTAGACCTTTCTTGACTTCTGCTGCAAATAAGAGTACTTTTAAGGAAGAAAAGAAATAGAGGAGCGATCAAGATGAATAAATATATTTACGCAGACAAATTCTTTCTGAAATCAGCGGTTCATGGCCCTGGTTACTTGGAGGTCAAGGAGGGAAAATTCGGCGCGATCGTCGATGAAGTCCCTGCTGATGCAGACGTAGAAGATTATTCAGGCAAATGGGTAGCACCGGGTCTTGTGGATACTCATATCCACGGGTTTATGAACCATGATGTTATGGACAACGATGCAGAGGGCATCAAAGCCATGTCAGAAGGTCTTTTGTCTTGCGGTGTGACATCTTTCTTACCAACAACCTTAACATCAAGCAAAGAACGGTTGCGTGATGTAGCAGAAACCGTTGGGAAAGTCAAAGACGAAGTTACAGGAGCAAAAATCCAAGGAATCTATTTTGAAGGCCCATTCTTTACTGAGGAACACAAAGGTGCACAAAATCCGATTTATTTTGGTGATCCTGATATCGATACCTTCCATGAATGGCAAGAAGCTTCTGGTGGAATTATCAAGAAAATCGCCTTGGCTCCTGAGCGCGAAGGTGTGAAGGAATTTGTTTCGCAAGTGACGGAAGAAGGCGTAGTGGTTGCTCTAGGCCATAGTAACGGTACATTACAAGAAGCGCAAACAGCAGTTGAAGCGGGGGCTAGCGTTTTTGTTCATGCCTTCAACGGAATGCGCGGATTAAACCATCGCGAGCCTGGAATGGTTGGTGCCCTACTTTCATTAAAAGAAGTTTTTTCAGAGTTGATTTGTGATGGCCACCATGTGCATCCTCAAGCAGCTGAGATTTTGATGGAAAAAGCTGGTCACGACCATGTTGCCTTGATCACTGACTGTATGATGGCTGGCGGCATGCCAGACGGTGATTACATTTTAGGTGAATTTCCAGTAGTGGTGAAAGATGGAACGGCTCGGATGGAAACTGGCAATCTTGCCGGCAGCATTTTGAAACTAAAAGAAGCTGTGAAAAATGTAGTAGACTGGGGAATCGCTACCCCTCAAGAAGCGGTTATGATGGCCAGCTTGATTCCAGCAATTAGTTGCAAAATTGACCATGCTTGCGGCATGATCAAAGAAGGTCGCCCAGCTGACTTTATCGTTTTGGATCAAAAAATGAATGTAACAGCCACCTATTTAGATGGTGTCTGCCGCTACCAATCGTAAAATGAAACAATCTGCTTCAAGAAACAAGAAGAGAGCTTCTCTTGATCTGTTTTTTGAGCAGATTTTTTTGTTTTCAGTTATGATGAAAGAAAACGATATCCTATGAAGGAGATGATTGGGATTTGAAGACGATTTTAGTAACCGGCGCCAATGCCGGCATGGGCTTTGCAACAGCCAAAGAGTTAGCAAAAGCAGGGATGCATGTGATTTTGTATTGCCGTTCTGCCGAACGAGGACAGGCAGCACAGCAACGTTTGAAGGAAGAGACAGGCAATTCAAGCATCGATCTAGTGATCGGTGATTTGGGGTCACTGGCCAGTGTGCGCAAGTCAGCCGCTGAAATCAACGCCCGCTTTGAGAAATTGGATGTACTGATCAATAATGCGGGCATCGTCAATTTAAAAAAAGAGCGAACAGCCGATGGATTCGAGCAAATGCTGGGAGTGAATTACGTGGGTCACTTTGAACTGACCCGCCAGTTACTACCTCTATTGAAGCGTGCCGATGCCGGCAGGATCGTCAATGTGGCATCCGGCGCCTACAAATTTGTAAAGAAAAAGGATCAGCGCTTTTTCGATGTACCGGATTTTTTCCCTTGGCGGGAATATGGCCGCTCAAAAAAACCCTGATTTTATTTACAGATGCGCTTGCGTTTCAGCTACGCAATACGACCGTTACTTCTAATTCCTTGCATCCGGGAGCTGTGGCGACCAGCTTAGGGGTCAGTCGACAAACAGGATTTGGTCAATCTATTTATAAAATGTTGACGCCTTTTTTTAAAACAGCCGAAGAAGGGGCAGATACAGCGATTTACTTAGCGCTAAGTCCAGACGTTGCAGGGATCAGTGGCCACTACTTTGTTGATCGTCAAGCAGTCCCAACCGAGATCCCGAAGGAGCAGCAACAAGCACAGAAAATTTGGCAAGAAACGCAACAAAGAATTGCGGACCACACAAAATGATTTGTTTTGCTTTTGCCAATCTGGATCACTTTAAATAAATGACTTGTTTTTAGCAGCACGACCTTGTGCTGCTTTTTTGCGGTTTCTTTCAAGGGAAAAAATGTGATACACTGATAATCGAGAAAGCGCATGCGGCGCTGGAATTCATGGAGGAATAAAATGAGTTATATTGATGTAGTGAAAGAAGTGAAGAAATACACAATGGGCGATACGGTGATTGCTGCCAATGATGGCGTTTCTTTTTCCGTAGAGAAAGGCGAGATCGCGCTGATCCTTGGACCTAGTGGTGCCGGTAAATCCACCGTATTGAACATACTAGGCGGGATGGATCAATGCGACAGCGGCCAAGTGATTGTCGATGGAACCGATATTGCTAGCTTTGATGCTAAACAACTAACGACCTATCGTCGCAAAGACGTCGGATTTGTCTTTCAATTTTATAATTTGGTGCCGAATTTGACGGCTAGAGAAAATGTGGAACTATCGGCACAAATCGTACCCGAAGCACTTGATGCAGCTGAGATCTTGACTCAAGTTGGACTTGGTGATCGCTTGGATCACTTTCCTGCACAATTGTCTGGCGGTGAACAGCAAAGGGTCACGATCGCTCGTGCCATAGCCAAGAAGCCCAAACTGCTGCTTTGTGATGAACCAACTGGGGCACTTGACTATGAAACAGGAAAACAGATTTTGGCTATTTTAGAAAAAACAGCTCGCGAGACCGGGACGACCGTTTTGATCATTACACATAACAGTGCATTGGCTCCCATGGCGGATCGCGTGATCCATATCAATGATGCAAAGGTTCGCAAGATGGAAAAAAATACTCATCCGATTCCAATTGCCTCTATTTCTTGGTAAATGCCTATGAAAAAAACATTATTACGTTCCAGTTTACGTGAAATTAGACAAGCACCCGGGCGGTTTCTGTCCATTTTAGGCATTATCTTTTTAGGCGTCGCTTTTTTTGTCGGGATCAGCGCCACCGGCCCTAATATGAAACAAGCTGCTGAAGATTACTTTTCTCGCCAACAATTAGCCGACCTCACGATTGCTTCAACTTTGGGGTTGTCGGATACGGATCGCCAAATCATTGAGGAAATGCCTGGTGTTAAGGCGGTTGAGGCGGAGCAGATCGCCGATATCAATGCCGAAAATCATCGTGCTGTGATTCGTGTCTTCTCTCTTTCAACTGAACGACCTGTCAATCAATATGAGGTGACTTCTGGTCGATTGCCACAAAAATCAGGGGAAATCGCCTTAGATCAAGCGGCGCAAAATAGTGGTAGTTTCGAATTAGATGAATCCTTTGAGTTACCAGAAAGTGGCGAAAATCAATTAAAAACCCATACCTTCACGATCGTGGGCTTTGTCAATAGTCCCGAATATATTGAGAACTTTCATCGGGGGAACAGTACCGTTGGTAATGGGATCGTGGATTACTTTGCGGTGATTCCTGAGGAGGATTTTAAAGAAAGTGCGTACGCTCGAATTTTAGTTCGCTTTGATGACTTATCTCAAATGGAAAGCTATTCAGAAGCGTATCAGACGAAAAGAGATCAAATAAGTGATGAAGTTGAGAAAAAGTTGGCTCCTCGGGCGCAAGGACGCAGACAAGAGCTGATCGATGAAGCACAACCAGCCATTGACGAAGCCAAAGAACAGATCTGCGACGGAGAAAAGGCTCTGCAAGAAGCACAAAGGGAACTCGACGACGCACAAGAAAAATTAGCACAGGCACACCGGGAACTGACGGAACAAGAAGCAGCCTTCCAGACAAAAATTCAAGCTGCCCAAGAGCAGTTGGCTAGTGAAGCACAAAAAATAGCTGAGGGCAAGCAAGCATTGGCGGAAAACCAACGACTGCTAGATCAAAGCGAACAAGCATTGCTTCAGCAAGAAGCCCAAATAAAATCGGCCCAAGACCAATTAGCGCCTATTTCGGCACAAAAAACCGAACTACAAAATGGCGTCCAACAAGTGGATGAGCAACTTGCTCTGGCATACCAAGGCATGGATCAAATCAAAAGTGTGGGTCAACTTTCTGCAGAGGAGCAAATGGCCCAGCTGCCTACCGTCCATGCACAAGTAACGGCCGCTCTGGCACAGTTGAACCTGCCGACAGATGTCATTGGTCCGATTCCTGACCTGGAGGAAATCGATGAAACGATGATTGCTACTATGCTGACGGCAGCTGAAGATGCATTAAATCCACTCATTACCGAAGGTGAGCAACAACGTGCCCAATTACTCGGGCAATTGGCTACGATCAATGACCAAGAAGCGCAACTTCAGCAGGCACAGCAGCAAGTCAACGCTGGTTGGGGCCAAATCAGTGCCGGACGCCAAGAATTGGCACAGGCACAGACCCAGATCACACAAGGAGAATCGCAGCTGAGTGTTGCTCGTGAGACTTTAGCTTCTGAGCAAGCCAATGGTCGGTCTTTGCTAGACAAGGGCTGGCTGGAATACCAAGAAAACGAAGCAACCCTTCAAGAAAAGCTTGCTGAATTTAAAGAAAGAGCGCCCAAAGAACGCGAAAAACTTGAAGATGCCAAAAAAGAAGTTGCGGAAAAAGAGCAAGAATTGTTGGAGCTAAAACCGGCAGTTTATCGTGTAGCAAATCGGGATGCCAATCCTGGTTATTCAGAGTATCAAGATAATGCGGAACGCGTTTCGTCTTTAGCCACGATTTTTCCTGTCATTTTCTTTTTGATCGCAGCCTTAGTGAGTCTAACCACTATGACGCGGATGATCGATGAAAAACGCAGTGAGATCGGAACGTTGAAAGCACTAGGCTATCGTAACTGGGAAATTGGCCAGAAGTTCTTACTATATTCCTCTGCAGCAGGCATCACAGGTGCTGTATTGGGTCTAGCAGTAGGCTTTTCCTTTTTTCCAGCAATCATCATTCAAGCTTATGGACCGCTATACAATCTCACGGAGTATGACACCCCATGGTATTTGCGGCTTTCATTGATTGCTGTGGGAGTCAGCTTGCTTTGTACCATCGGTATCGCGCTACTGGTTTTACGTTTTGATTTAAGACAGTCATCGGCTTCCTTGCTAAGACCCAAGGCGCCAAAAACAGGAAAACGAATTCTCTTAGAAAGAATCACTTTTTTATGGCGGCATTTAAGTTTTATTCAAAAAGTTACAATGCGAAACTTGTTTCGCTACAAGTCAAGAATGCTCATGACCATCTTAGGGATCGCCGGATGTACGTCCATGATCTTGACTGGATTTGGCTTAAGAGATTCCATCAGCAATATCATTCCTTTACAGTTTGAGAAGATCTGGCAATATCAGGCAGTGATCACCTTTGATGACGAGGACTCCCAGGCAATGAATGAAACAAAAGCTGCTGCAGAAGAAATCGACGGTTTTGACGAAGGATTGTTCTTGCATACCGAAAGCCTGATGTTGGCTCAACCGGGGGTGACGCAGCAAGAAGTGACCGTAACCGTGCCAGAAGATCCTGCGGCTCTATCGAGATTTGTCCACTTGAATGATCGGGTTTCAGGAGAAGCTTACGAACTAGGAAAAGATGGTGCGATCATCAATGAAAAACTTGCTAAGTTGTTTGGTTTATCAGTGGGGGACACCCTGACGTTAACGAATGAAAGCGGCGAAGAATTTCAACTAGAGGTAGCTGCCATTGCAGAAAACTACACGGGGCATTTTGCTTATTTGACACCTGAAATGTACGAAAAAGTTTTTCAGGAAACGCCTTCTTACAACAGTGAATTATTGAAATTCAATCAGCACTTAAGTAAAACGGAAGAAGAAGCGATCGCAGCTGACCTGATGGCACAAGACAATATCATCAATGTTTCCTTCCTTTCAGCTTCAGCAGATGTCTTGGATGACACGACAGCAACCTTGAACATCGTTATTTGGATCTTGATCTCGTCAGCAGGAGCATTAGCCTTTATCGTGTTGTATAACTTGAACAACATCAATATAGCGGAACGCATTCGAGAGTTGTCGACCATCAAAGTGTTAGGCTTTTATGATCGAGAAGTGACGATGTACGTCTTTCGAGAAAATATCTTTCTGACGATCTTCGGCATTGCATTTGGTTTATTATTAGGGGTGCTTCAGCATCAATTTGTCCTACAGACCATTGAAGTCGATATCGCTATGTTTTCACCGACAGTCGAACCAATGAGCTATGTGTATGCCGCTGGATTGACCTGCTTGTTTTCAGGCGTGGTAGGGATCGCGATGTATTTCAAGTTGAAACATGTCAATATGATTGATGCCTTGAAAGCCAATGAGTAACAAAAACAGCCTTTTTTCAGAAGCATTCTGGAAAAAGGCTGTTTTTATTTGTCTTGTTTTTCTTGTTCAGAGATTTCCCCTTGAACTTCTTCTAGCATGGCTTTTAGTTCAAGTTCTTTTTGCCTTAGAACGACCAGATCTTCTTGGATCTCATCCTTTTTCTCTTCCTCAGGCGGTCGAATAACGAAATTGATCGACAAGGCTACTAAGGTGCCAATAAAAGTATCAAGTACACGGTCCAATGCAAAGATGATCGATTCCCCTTGAGGGACACTGGAAGTGATCAAAAGCATCGTTGCTATGGCAGAGATAATGCCAGAATTGTTATTGATGCCATCTGAAAAAACGATAACAAAAATGACCAGTGCGGGCAGGACAAACAATTCGATCAGAAAGTCATTTTGAAAATATTGCTTGGTTAAAAAATAAAAAATAGCTGTACCGCCACCGATCGTATTTCCTAACACCCGTGATTTCCCAAAAGAGATCGTTGTGGTCAGGTCTTGCCGCAATGAAAAGACAGCAGATAAGGCAGCAATCAAAGGCTGGCCGCGATCAAGGAAATGAAAGAGCAGGATACAAAGCATGACAGCGATGGCTGTTTTTATCGTTCGCATACCTAAGCGAAAACGCCCCAGTTTCATGGTAGAATGCCCCCTTTACTTAATCATACCCAAAGCGGTTGAGAAATTCTAGTCTTATTCCTCACAATTTAGTATACTTTTCAAAGGAGGTGACAAAAATGAAAATCGGATTGAGAACAGTCAAGACGGCAATTGCTGCGGGCTTGTCCATGTTTCTGGCACAGCAGATCGGTCTATTGTATGCACCAGCAGCAGGGATCATCGCAATTTTGAGTGTAGGGAATACAAAGAAAACCTCGCTCTTTACAGGGATCGGTCGTTTGGTCTCCTTGGCGATCGCGACGCTCTTAGCTTTTGTCAGCTTCCATCTTTTAGGCTTTGGTCCGCTGGGCTTTGTTCTTTTTCTCTTCCTATTTATTCCGACGGCAGTCTCTTTCAAATTAACCGATGGGATCGTGGTCAATTCGGTCTTGGTGACCCATTATATGATGGAACGTTCGTTTGCTTGGCCACTGATTGGAAATGCTTTTTTGTTGATGAGTATTGGCATCGGCTTTGCACTTTTATTTAACTTGTATATGCCAGACGGCGAACGGGCATTGAAAGAAAAACAGCAGTTGGTGGAAGAAACGTTTAAAAGTCTTTTAAAAGATATGTCGATCGCGTTAACAGAAAAAGAAAAAGCGACGCTTCCCCATGTCTGTCAAGCACTGTTAGGAGAGATCAAACAGGGCAAGCAGCAAGCGATGGTTCATAGCGAAAATCAATGGCGAGGAGAAGGCTCCTATTATGAAGAGTACTTTACTATGCGGCAAAGCCAAGCCCGCTTACTCTTGGAAATGGTTGATCTTTTACAATTATTTTGGGTAGAAGAAGCCTATACAAATGCGTTTCAAGAGCTACTATCCTTTACCGCTGAGTCCTTTCATGAAAACAACAATGGCAAAGAAATCTTGGCAAAAATCGCTGCGCTTTATGAAGATTATCGACAAAAGCCATTGCCCCAAACAAGAGCAGAATTTGAAAATCGCGCTCAGTTGTTTCAGTTTCTGCAAACTTTTAAAAGTTTTATTGAAATTAAAGCCGACTTTTCTGAACAGATTGAAACTATGGAACGTTAAAAAAGACTCCTGCAAAGGAGTCTTTTCATTTTTACTGCTGTTCCCAAAAAGCTTGCATTTGATCCAAAACATCAATGACATCGGTGGTCAAGTGGATCGATCCTTTGATTTCGCCGTCGATGGCTTTGATCATATTCGCAATTTCATAATTAAGGGCTTGACTGCTGTCGCCCGCTTCAATCACTTCATTTGTTCCATCGCGGAAATGAATCACGGCTTTGTCCGCACGAGGGTATTCATCTACGGTAATGTATCCTTCTTCGAAAGCGACGATACCGGTTTTAGGCATTTTCGCTTGGAAAGTCAGCGTGACACTAGCCATTTCATCGGCTGGATTTTGCAGGATCGTGACTGATTGTTCATCCACCCCTGTAGAGAAGGGTTTCATGCTACTAAATGTCACTTCTGGTGTATCCGTCATGAAAAAGCGGGCAAATGAAACAGCATACGTACCAATATCCAACAAAGCACCACCGCCTAAATCTGGATTAAAGAAACGATTGCTTGGATCTGGATCTTTGTAGCTGCCAAATGGCGCTTGGATCATTTTTAATTTTCCTAAGCGTCCGGCATCGATCTCTTCTTTCAACCGGGCGTAAACCGGCATATTGAAAATCGTCATTGCTTCTTCTAAGACTAGATTTTTTTCTTTGGCTAAAGCTAGTTCTTCCGCCAGCTCATCGGCACTGGTGGTGATGGCTTTTTCGCAGAGGACATGTTTTCCTGCCATTAGAGCTTTCATAATAAATTCATGATGAAGATCATTAGGTACAGCAATATAAACAATGTCGATCTGTGGATCTTCCAACATGGCATCTGTGCTTTCATAAGCATGGGGAATAGCATATTTTTCGGTAAAGGCTTGGACTTTAGCGAGACTGCGGGCACTGACCCCATACAGTTCACTTGCTTCATTAGAAAAGCCAGCAGCAAATTGCGTTGCGATATCTCCAAGGCCAATCATTCCCCAACGGTATTTTTTCATCATTGATCATCTCCTTCGTATTTAGTATAACAAAAGAAATCAATTCTTTAAAATAATCAAAAACAATCGCAAAAAGTTTCCATTATGACAGACTTTCAGTAAAATATAGAAGAGGAGGGATAACATATGCATAATGTATCAATTGCCATTATTTTAAATACGATCATTGAGCAATACACATCAGAAAAACAGTTTTATGAGACGCATTTAGGTATTACTGAGGAACAGTGGGAAGCATGGAAAAACGGCACAATGAGTCTGTCACCTGCTGAAAATCAGAAAGTGAAGCTGTTGTTTTCGGATTATGAATGGATGCTGATCCAAAAAATCATTCGACAGACTGTGATTTATCCAGAAAAACGCAATCAAGCGGTCGTCGAGTTCAAAAAAATGAAGACGCAAATCGCCAGAACGTGGTTAGCTAGTGATTTAGCGAAAGTCGAATTGTTAACAGAATCTGAAGAAACAGCCCAATACCTTGATTTGAGAGTCAGTATTACGTATGATGAATGGGGTTATGATGATATATTAAACTTCCGTTTGCCGGCTATTGTTCAACAGCAAATTCGCAATGAAAAAATCGAACTGTTAGAGTGGGTCAAAGAGAATTTGGAAGAAACTTATAATTAAAGGTAGGGGTTTTTTGAAAAAGTATTATGGAATGGCTGCGGCGGCGGGCTTCTTGTTCTTGGTTCTTTTAACCATTCAAGTGAACCGGGTGACCGCAGTCACCCCAACTAAGAATGGAAACATCGCTCGTTCTACCGATCAAACGGTGACGAGCGCAACAACAGAATCCAGCAGTCAAGCTTCTATGGGAAGCGCAGAAGATGCCCAAGAGCAGGCAGCTGTTAGTGATGAAGTGAACGAAGAGAATTTCCCAACCGTTTCATTGGATGATTGGTCATTGGTTTTGGTAGGACCAAACAATAAAATCGAAAAGGAAATTGCCCAAAAAGATTTGGGGAAGTTGTCGAATGGCTATCTCGTCGATCAACGCATCGTATCAGCATATGAAAAGCTGGCAGACGCTGCAAAAGCTGCAGGACATCCTTTGGCGATGGTCTCTGCCTACCGTTCAGTAGCGTATCAAGAGGAGATATTCAATGCCAATATCAACACCCTAATGAGTCAAGGTCATACAAAAGAAGAAGCAATTCGTATCACGAAACTGACCTTTACTGAACCCGGGTATAGCGAACACCATACTGGGCTTGCTGTTGATGTTGTCGATCAGGACTGGTATCAAAATCATACAGGTGAACTGCTCAATGAGGGGTTCGGTGATACTGATGGGGGAAAATGGTTACAAGCTCATGCAAGGGAGTATGGGTTTATCATCCGTTATCCGAAAGGAAAACATGATATAACCCAAATCGATTATGAGCCATGGCATCTAAGATATGTAGGAGTCGAAGTGGCGACATACATTGAGGAACATGAGATGACCTTTGAAGAGTTTCTCGAAGAAGCAAAAGAACACATCGCTCGAAAAGAAGCAGAACTGTCATACTATGAATTGGAAAATCCTTTGGAAGAAAACTGGATCTATGAGGATTCTCTTGCTAAAAGCCAGAAAAGTAGTGATCGTCCACAAGATGAGTTGTTGATGAATGGAGGCAATTTATTCGCCAAGAATGCGTTTAGTCAGACAAAGGAAGTGAAAAAATGAGTGCAAGACGAAAAAAACAGAAGACCCGCTTCCCGCTAGTTTTTCTAGGGCTATTCTTAATTGGGATTGCCTTTATTTTTTCCTTGAATAGTTTGGCAGACCCTCTTCCAAAAGAGGAGGAAACAAACACGGAAGCACTGTCTCACGAAGAATTTATTGATCGCATCGCTCCTTACGCACAAGAATTGCAAAAGGGCTATGGGATTTTACCGAGTATCATAATCGGGCAGGCGATCCTTGAATCAGATTGGGGTCAGAGTTCTCTAGCCAGCGAATACAATAATTTATTTGGCATCAAGTCGTTTGGTCATTCAAAAAAGGTGACATTAGATACCCAAGAGTTTTATAATGGAGAATGGGTCACGATTCAGGGAGATTTTCGTGTCTATGACACTTGGGAAGAATCAATGGATGATCATACGATGTTATTTGTAAATGGTGTGGATTGGAATCCTGCACTTTATGTAAATGTCTTGACAGCAAACGACTACCGCAGTGCCGCACAAGCCTTACAAGATGCAGGGTATGCAACGGATCCAGATTATGCCAGCAAAATCATTCAAGTCATTGAAACCTACCAATTGAATCGATTTGATCAATAAGAAAAGAGAGTTGGCTGCTTATGGAAGAAAAATATATGCCAAAAATCACCACTGATTTACGCAAAGATATCGTGAAAGTGCCTAAAGTTATTCGAGAGGCTAGCGGTATTCAAATATTTGGCAAACAAATCCGCTCCATTATTTTCACTACGGATATTGCGATCATCCGTAATACAAATGCGGATGCTGTGATTGCGGTCTATCCCTTTACACCACACCCAGCAATTACGAAAGCAATCATCGAAGCAGCGGACATTCCAGTGTTTTCTGGTGTCGGCGGGGGCTTGACCCAAGGATTTCGCTCGTCTTACATGAGCATGTTTGCTGAAGCCCAAGGATCGATCGGGGTCGTTTTAAACGGACCGACGCCACTGAAAACTGTGGAGCAAGTCTGTAAAGTTGTAGATATTCCCGTTATCAGTACCGTAACGAGTAAGTATACCGAAATTGATGCCAAGCTTGAAGCTGGTGTGAAGGTCATCAATATCAGTGCTGGCAAGGACACAGCAGATACCGTGGCTTTCTTCCGTAAAAAATATCCGAAGCTGCCGATCATTGCAACCGGTGGACCAACCGATGAAAGCATCGTAGAAACGATTGAAGCAGGCGCAAATGCCATCACCTACACGCCACCTTCCAATGGGGAGCTTTTCAGTAAAAAGATGGAGCACTATCGTGATATGGAGAAACCAGAGTAGGAAATGATCCACAAATGAGAATATTTTTATTTATAAAGGGCATTCCATGCTTGTGTTTTTAATCAAAGACAGGCATAATCGAATCTATCATTTAAAAATTACTTGTATATCGTCGAAATATGGTCGACAGTCTCTACCCGATACCGTAAATATCGGACTATAAGTAAAAATCGTGCCTGTTAGACACTTTTTTTGCTTTGGCAAAAAGAGTGTCTTTTTTTTTCAGGATGGAATAGAAAGGAACGAGGAGAGCTAGGATGGAAAAATTAGTTGAGCGTATCAAAACACACGGAAATGTGCTGGGCGAAGGGGTTCTTAAAGTGGACCAATTTTTGACCCACCAAGTGGATTATGAGTTGATGAAAGAAATCGGTACAGTCTTTGCGCAACGGTTTCAAGGAAGTGGCATCACAAAAGTAGTGACCATCGAAGCTTCAGGGATCGCACCAGCACTCTATACTGCAGAACAGTTACAAGTACCAATGATCTTTGCCCGTAAAGCAAAGAGTCTGACGATGGATGAAGAGCTACTGACTGCATCTGTCTATTCCTTTACCAAGCAAGTGACCAGCCAAGTGTCGATTTCAAAGAAATTCTTATCTTCAGATGATACGGTCTTGATTATTGATGATTTTTTAGCAAACGGACAAGCAGCAAAAGGGTTGATCGAACTGTGCCAACAAGCAGGAGCCAACGTCGTCGGTATCGGTATCGTGATTGAAAAATCATTCCAAAGTGGTCGACAATTACTTGAAGAAATGGGGATTCCTGTTGTTTCACTAGCACGGATCGCCTCATTGTCTGAGGGACAAGTCAGCTTTTTAGAAGGAGATGCCTAATGAAAGAAACGAATAGCCGTTCAGCAGTTTTAGGCTTGCAGCATTTGCTAGCGATGTATGCAGGAGCTGTTGCCGTTCCTTTGTTGATTGGAACAGGTCTGGGCTTCAATGAAGCACAAATGACGTATTTGATCTCAATCGATATTTTCATGTGCGGAATCGCTACGCTTTTGCAACTAGTCGTTACCCGCTTTTTCGGGATCGGCCTACCAGTCGTTTTAGGCTGTGCCATCCAAGCTGTCTCCCCATTGATTTTGATCGGCACCAAATCGGGGATCAGTGCGATTTACGGAGCGATCATTGCCGCTGGGATTTTCATTGTTCTGATCGCTGGCATTTTTTCGAAAATCAAAGTCTTGTTTCCCCCATTGGTGACGGGAACGGTGATTACTGTCATTGGCTTGACCTTGATTCCAGTTGCCATCACTAAAATCGGTGGAGGGGATGCCGCAGCTGCTAACTTTGGTGATCCCACGAATTTATTGTTAGGTTTTGTGACGATTGCCTTGATCATTGGCGTGCAGGTGTTTGGCAAAGGCTTTATTCGCTCGATTGCCGTTTTGATTGGTTTGATCGGTGGGACTATTCTAGCAGCGCTCTTAGGATTGGTGGATCTTTCTGCCATTGCCCATGCGCCTGTCTTTCATTTGCCTCAGCCTTTTTATTTCGGTTTACCAACCTTTGATCTGTGGTCGATCGTCTTGATGATCATTATTTCTATTGTTAGCTTGGTAGAATCAACCGGCGTTTATTTTGCATTGGGAGACATCACTGAGAGACCGATCACAGGCAATGACTTAAAGCGCGGCTATCGTGCGGAAGGCTTGGCAGTGATTCTTGGTGGGATTTTCAATACGTTTCCTTATACTGGGTTTTCACAAAACGTAGGGTTGGTTCAACTTTCAGGTATTAAGACGCGACGCCCGATTTTCTTTTCAGCTATCTTTTTGATCGTATTAGGGTTATTTCCAAAAGTCGGTGCCATTGCGCAAATCATTCCAGAAGCAGTACTGGGAGGCGGCATGTTAGTGATGTTTGGCATGGTCGCTGTTCAAGGGATGCGAATGCTGAGCAAAGTTGATTTTATGAATGACAAGAACTTGTTAGTGATTGCGGTATCGATCGGTTTTGGTTTAGGGTTCAATATGATGCCAACCTTATTCAGTCAGATGCCTGAAACCGTCCAAATGTTTACAGGCAATGGGATCGTCATGAGTAGTTTGACAGCCATTGTTTTGAATCTGTTCTTCAATGGATTGCCGAAAGAAACAGACGAAGTGACGGAATTGAGCTTGCAACAGTAAGTTGATTTGATCCAGACGAGGATTCGTCTGGATTTTTTGCATTGTTCCTTTATTTTTCTTATTATCGGTTATCTGACTTGATGAATACGGATCATTGAGAAAAAAACGAACAATGGGAAGTGAATTTCGTTGATAGTTCGAAAATATTTTGACAATGCACGGGCTACTCGTTACTATTTAGAGGTGAAAGTGATTGTTAGCAGAGCCGTGTGGCTTCGGGATATCTCAGACGCAGCGACAAAAGGTTGCTAACAAAAGGATTTTCGTAAAAATTACTTCTGAGGTTTATTCAGAAGAAACTAGTAAAAAATCGTTGGAGGGAAAATCGAATGAAACCAGCAGTTGCAGTGATTATGGGAAGTCAATCAGATTGGGAAACAATGAAGGAGTGCTGCTTGATTTTAGATGAGTTAGCGATACCTTATCAGAAAAAAGTCGTTTCGGCACATCGTACACCAGATTTGATGTTCGAATTTGCCGAAACAGCCCGTGCAGAAGGAATCAAAGTCATTGTTGCAGGAGCAGGGGGAGCAGCCCATTTGCCGGGAATGGTGGCAGCTAAAACAACATTGCCGGTCATTGGTGTACCCGTGCAATCCCGCGCGTTAAATGGTTTGGATTCCCTTTTATCGATCGTGCAAATGCCAGGTGGTGTACCAGTAGCAACAACGGCGATCGGAAAAGCTGGCGCAACTAACGCAGGACTACTTGCAGCCCAGATGCTTTCCATGTATGATTTAGAGATAGCGGAGAAATTAGACGCACGAAGAAATACATTAAAAGAAATCGTATTGGAAAGTAGTGATCAACTTGATTAAACCTTTAATGCCCAACGCAACGATCGGAATCGTTGGCGGAGGACAGCTAGGTCGTATGATGGCAATGAGTGCCAAAGAAATGGGCTTTCGGGTTGGCGTTTTAGACCCTACTGCCAATTGTCCAACAGCCCAAGTCGCTGATTGGCATATTGTTGCTGCTTATGATGATGTGTTTGCTTTAGAAGAAATGGCTCGACGTGCCGATGTAATCACCTATGAATTCGAAAATGTCAGCGTTGAAGCATTGAACTCTATTTTGCCTTACTCCCATATCCCTCAAGGCACCGATCTGTTAGCAATCACCCAAGATCGTTTATTAGAGAAGTCCTTTTTAGAGGCAAATAATATCGTGATTGCACCTTATGCCACCATCATCAGCCCGACAGACATCCAAGATGCCATTGATAGCATCGGCTACCCTTGTGTATTAAAAACCACCAGAGGCGGCTATGACGGAAAAGGACAGCACGTGCTTTACAGTACGGCTGATTTGGCGCCTTCCATGAATTTGCTTCGCGAAGGAACTTGCGAATTAGAAGCATGGATTCCTTTTGAAAAAGAATTATCGATTTTAGTTGCCGGCAATGGAGAAACCTTTACCACTTTCCCAGTGGTAGAAAACATCCATCGCAACAATATTTTGCATCAAACGATCGCTCCTGCGCACATTGATCCAGAAGTCGCGGACGAAGCCAAACGGATCGCTCATATTATTGCAAAAGCTTTGGATCTGCAAGGCGTTTTAGCCATCGAGATGTTCCTGACCAAAAGCGGCGGCTTGTATGTCAATGAATTGGCGCCACGTCCGCATAATTCGGGTCACTATTCGATCGAAGCTTGCTCCATGAGTCAGTTTGACGCTCATATCCGCGGCATCTGTGGCTGGCCGTTGCCGGAAGTTTCTTTGCTTTCACCTGCAGTCATGGTCAATGTCTTAGGCGATGAATTGACAGAAACCTATGAGTTGATTGCCACAAAACCTGCTTGGCAATTTCATTACTATGGCAAAGATGAAGCAAAAACCGGTCGCAAAATGGGACATATCACTATTTTGACGGAAGATATTGCAGAAACCACTGAAGAAATCTATCAAACCAATATTTGGGATTAAAGGAGATAAAAACATGTTAGAGCGTTATACAAGACCAGAAATGGGTGCTATTTGGACCGATCAAAATCGCTACCAAGCGTGGCTAGAAGTCGAGATTTTAGCTGACGAAGCTTGGGCGGAATTAGGAGAGATACCGAAAGAGGATGTTGCATTGATTCGTGAAAAAGCATCCTTTGATATCGACCGTATCTTAGAGATCGAAGCGCAAACGCGACATGATGTGGTTGCTTTTACCCGAGCAGTCTCTGAATCTTTGGGTGATGAAAGTAAGTGGGTCCACTACGGCTTGACGTCGACGGATGTTGTTGATACGGCGTATGGCTACTTGATGAAACAAGCCAACGATTTGATTCGGGAAGATTTGAACCGTTTCGTGACGATCATTGGTGAAAAAGCCAAAGAATACAAGCATACCGTGATGATGGGACGTACCCATGGTGTTCATGCGGAACCAACGACCTTCGGCTTGAAATTAGCCTTGTGGTATTCAGAAATGAAACGCAATGTCGAACGTTTTGAGCGGGCTGCAAAAGGGGTCGAAGCGGGCAAGATCAGTGGTGCCGTTGGAACCTTTGCAAATATCCCTCCGTTTGTCGAAGAGTATGTCTGTGAAAAACTAGGGATTCGTGCGCAAGATATTTCCACGCAAGTATTGCCTCGTGACCTACATGCAGAATATTTCTCAGCAATGGCATTGATCGCAACCAGCATTGAGAAATTTGCCACCGAGATCCGTGGACTACAAAAATCAGAAACGCGGGAAGTCGAAGAATTCTTCGCCAAAGGGCAAAAAGGTTCTTCTGCTATGCCCCATAAGCGTAATCCAATCGGTTCTGAAAATATGGCCGGACTTGCACGAGTCGTTCGCGGTCATATGGTGACGGCTTATGAAAATGTCTCCCTTTGGCATGAACGGGATATCTCACATTCATCGGCAGAACGGATCATTATTCCGGATACGACGATTTTGATCGATTACATGCTGAATCGCTTTGGCAATATCGTCAAAAATCTGACCGTTTTCCCAGAGAATATGAAGCGCAATATGAATGCGACCTTTGGATTGATCTACAGCCAACGAGTGATGCTGAAATTGATCGATCACGGAATGACAAGAGAGCAAGCCTATGACTTGGTTCAGCCAAAAACAGCGCAAGCTTGGGATGAACAAATGGATTTCCGTCCATTGTTAGAAGCTGATCCAGCAATCACGGATGTGTTGACCAAAGCCGACTTGGACGATGCGTTTGATTACAACCATCATTTAAAACAAGTTGACACGATTTTTGAACGTGTCGGTTTAGCCGAATAAAAAAAGCCGCAACCTTGAGACATCCGTCTTAAGGTTGCGGCTTTTTTTTAATAATGTTCAGCTAAATAGGTCAATAGATCAGGGGCTAAACCAGTTGCTGATTGGTTATCCTGGCGATCTTCTAACATGGAAACCATCAGAAATCCTTGATCTTGCGAATCGAAGGCGAATAAGAAGCTGTTTTCTTGGCCTTTTTCATCTTGCTTTTCTTTGATTTCAGCAGTTCCTGTTTTGGCAGCTAGTGGAATGTTCAGCGCTGCCAAAGAGTGTGCCGTTCCGTTGGCATCTGAGACAACCGCCGTCAAATCTTGATTGATTTGCTCAATCGTCTCTGCTTTAAAGACTTCTCTGTCCTTTTGTTCTGTCTCTTTCAATAAACGAGGATAAACCAGTTTTCCTTGATTGGCAAAGACCGAATAAGCAGCAGCTTGCTGAATGGGATTCAGTAACAGTTCTCCTTGTCCATAGCCGGTATCTGCCAGTAAAATCTCTGAGTTGAAGGAGTCTTCATTGGAAATTTGAGCAGGATTCATCGCAATCGGTAAATCCAACGTTTCACCAAAAATCAATTTCGACAAACCGTTACGAAAAGCATCTTCACCCATAGCTAAGGTTTGTTGTGCCATATAGATGTTATCAGAGTAAACCAGTGCATCTTTTAGATTGACAGAAGCTACATCGCTGACTCTGGTGACAAAGTAGTCCCCCCACGAGCTGTCTTTTTGCCACTTCAATCCATCGATCGCAATACTTTGGGTAGGGTCGATCGTACCATTTTCTAAGCCAATCGCTGCCGTGATGGTCTTAAAGGTCGAACCTGGTGCATAGGCCGTAGCAAAGCGGCTGATGAAAGGCAAGTCTTCGTTTTGTTCATACGCATCGTAGTCTTCTTGGGAGATCCCTTGGGTCATTTTATTGGGATCATAACTCGGTGAGCTGGCTAATACCAGCAGATCACCGGTTTTTGGTTCTGTGACGACCGTGGACCCCGCCTGATTTTGTAAGGCGTCAAAAGCTGTCTTTTGGGCTTGTGCGTCAATGGTCAGTTGGATATCCTTACCATCTGCCCGTTCTTTTTCTAAAAGAACCGATTTTTCAGCACCGTCTTCATCTGTGATGGCGATTTTTCCGCCATTTTCGCCCCGCAACTCTTTGTCAAAGGCAGCTTCCAGACCACTACGACCAATTTGACCGTTGCTTGCTAGCGTTTCATCCTTTTCGATATCTTCTGCAGTCACGTTCCCTAGATAACCAATCAACTGGGCAGCGGCTTCTCCAAGAGGATAAGTCCGTCCCGTCGTTTCTTTTAAACTTGTTCCAGTTGGCATTTCATCGGTTGGTTCGATAATCTTTAAGGGAACGAACAACTCATCTTGGACCCACGATTGCGCCAATGCTTGATCGATCGCATCTTCTGTTAGGTCAAAACGTTCCGCGATTGCTTTGATATTGGCGGTTTTTTCGTCTCCCGTACCCAGCTGCCCCGGAATGACGCCTAGTTGATAGAGCGTGCCATTTTCTGCTAGTGGTTCATTATTTCGGTCGAGGATTTCTCCACGTGTGGCATTATCTACCGAGATACTGATTTTGTCTTGGCCTTCCATTCCCGGAAAAATCAATTGAGGCGACCAATTGATCTTGGCTTGGTCATCAGTCAGAGTAATCGTACCACTATAAGACAGCTCTGTTAATTCACCTAACGAGGTGGTTAAGGAACCGTTGTATTGGAAATTGAATTGATCGGAATCCTTATCATCGGGCGTTACCTCAATTCCTGAAGCTTTAAATGATTCGGCACCGATACCAGTGAAAATCGCTTCGTATTTTGCTGAGACTTCGTCTGCGGTAAAGCCGTTTGATTCCAAACTTTCTTCGGTCAGTAAAGCAGATAGATCGCTGTACTTCTGATCAGATATAGCATCGATAAAGGAATTGAGGACTTTTTTTGCTGCTGCTTCTTCTTGTCGATTTTGATAGACTGTATAGCCATAATAACCGCCACCAAGTACTAATAAGGCGGCAGGGAGTGCCAACCAGACGAAACGCTTAGGTTTTTTCGCTGGTTTTTCGTTGCGAGAGCGCCGGTTTTCTGACATATTATTGTTCCTCCTTTAGTGCCGACAAACGGGCGTGATAAAGCGGCAACAGCGTTTGATAAACTGCTAAAATATCCGCCACCTCAACGTCTTCGATCATCTCTTTTGGAAAGATCTTACCAATCTGAAGTTCACTTTTTTTGACTTTCTGTAATCGTTCTAAGTAGGTTGGCCACATAGCGATAGGGAAGTGATCGTATTTGGTATGATCAGGAGATAGCGTAAAGTCTGCTGGCAATTGATCAAATAATTCTTTTTGAGCCAGCCAAGATTCCGCGATCGTTGCTTGATTTTTCGGTTGATCGATCACACTGAGCCAAACAAAGACATACGTTTGATTGATCCCAATTTGAAAGTGGGCATCCATTTTATAACCACGCTTGTTAGGGCCGATCCCCGCCCACGTTTCGGCAGGAGGGTAGACGGTTCTACGCCGATGCTGAGCAATATGCAAATAAAAAGGTTCGTGACAGCTTTCTTCAAATAATGGGATCGCTACCTCGCCGATGGTTTGGAAAACCGGCTGGATCTCTGAACGGATTTTTTCCATTCTTTCTTCTAATGTTTCTAAAGCAAAAGCATCAAATGACTGTTTTGTAAATAGCATAATCGTGTCCTTTCTTTTGTCTGAAAACAGTATAACAAAAAAAGCCCGTAAAATTTCGGGCTTTTGTTTTTTTTATCTTTTTTTTATTTAGTGATCACTAGCTAATTCGCAGCGGGACTTAAGTTAAAGGTAGGGGCTAGGCTTTGTTCCTTCAAAAGATGCAGAAGATCATCCAAGAAAGAAAAATCCATTTCTTCTAAATTAAAATAAATACGGAAAGAATACGTATGTTTAAATAAGCTTTGACGATGAATCTGGTGAATGATCAATTCGTCATTGCGGCCATTTTGAAATTGTAAGACTCTTTTTTGTTCTTCCGCATAGTGAGGACGTGCCCCTTTTTTGAAGGGACTGAATACATAGAAACTTGTTTGTTGGTTGATGGAAAGGATTTGCTGCACGGCCAATAATTCGTTATGGAGCTGTTGTTTTTCTTTGTCTGATAAATGAGCTAAAAAAAGTTCAGCACGATTCTTTAGCGACCACATATAGTACTCCTCCTTGAATGTAGCTACAATACGACCTAAATATAGCATGAAAAAAGATTATTGTAAACGCTTTATAAATTCTTCGCTGCTTCTAAAGAGGAATCTGCTTTCAATCAACTAGTTAAAAGACGAACATTCGTGTTTATTAATGTATAAATGTACAGATAATCGTTGACCCGCTTTTTCAGCGTTGTTAGAATAATAAGCAAATAAAGATGTGTGTCATCGCTATGTGAAAAATAATACTTAACTGAGGTGGAATATGGAATCAGAAGTGCTTCTTTATGAAGGAAAAGCCAAGAAATTGTTTAAAACCAACGAAGAAGATGTGTTGAGAGTCCTTTATCTGGACCAAGCAACTGCGCTGAACGGTTTAAAGAAAGATGCCGTTGTAGGAAAGGGTGCCTTGAACAATCAGATCACTGCGCATCTTTTTCAGCGCTTAGCGGATAAAAATGTGCCAAGTCACTTTCTTCGATTAGTGTCTAAACACGAACAATTAATTCGAGCTGTCACCATGATTCCTTTAGAAGTCGTTGTTCGCAATACGGCTGCTGGTAGTTTTTCAAAGCGCTTGGGCATCGAAGAAGGAACCAAACTGCCAAAGCCGATCGTGGAGTTTTACTACAAAGAGGATCGCTTAGATGATCCGTTTATTAATGATGATCATGTGTTCTATCTGGGTCTTGCCACAAAAGAGGAACTGGACCAGATCAAAAAACTGGCGCTACAAGTCAACGCTGCGTTACTGGAAATCTTTGCAAGTATCAACATTCGCTTGATCGATTTTAAAATCGAGATCGGCAAAACCAAGAAGGGCGAGTTGCTCCTGGCTGATGAGATTTCACCAGATACTTGCCGCTTATGGGATATGGGTACAAATGAACATCTTGATAAAGATGTCTATCGTCGTGATTTAGGGGACATCGTTCCTGTTTATGAAGAAGTTTTAAATCGTTTAGAAAAGGAGAATTCAACATGTATTTAGTCAAAGTTTACGTCACTTATAAGGAATCTGTTTTGGACCCTCAAGGAGAAGCCGTCAAAGGAGCTGTTCATCGCTTAGGGTATCAAGATGTCAGTGATATTCGCATCGGGAAATACTTTGAAATCAAAGTGACACCTTCCAACAATCAAACACAAGCAGCAGTAGCAGAGGAGATTGAAGCGATCTGTGACAAACTTTTAGCAAACGTCAATATGGAAACCTACCGTTATGAAATGGTTCAAATGGAGGAAGCAGCCCTATGAAATTTGCAGTGATCGTCTTTCCTGGATCAAATTGTGATGTTGATTTGATGTGGGCAATCAAAGATATCATGGGTGCAGAAGCAGAATATGTGCGCCATGATGCAGAAAGCTTAGCCGGTTTTGACGGTGTTTTGATCCCAGGAGGATTTTCCTATGGTGACTATTTGAGATGCGGTGCAATCGCTCGTTTTTCAGCGATCATGTCAGAAGTCATTCGTTTAGCAAATGAAGGCAAACCTGTCTTTGGTACCTGCAATGGGTTCCAAATTTTAACGGAAGCGGGCTTGTTACCGGGAGTTTTACAAAGAAATGAATCATTGCATTTTATTTGCAAGCCGGTCCGTCTACAAGTGAATAATCAAACAGCTTTTACTTCTGAATATGAAAGGGATCAAGTCATTACGCTTCCTGTCGCTCATGGTGAGGGCAATTATTATTGTGATGAAACGACTTATCAGGAATTGGTTGCCAACAATCAAATCGTTTTCCGTTATGAAGATAACGTCAACGGCAGTCTACACAATATCGCTGGTATCTGCAACAAAGCAGGCAATGTTCTAGGCATGATGCCTCATCCAGAACGAGCGATGGAAAGTTTATTAGGCTCAGAAGATGGCAAGAAGTTTTTTGCTTCATTATTGAAAAATTTTGGGAAGGTGCCGGTAAATGGATAAAATGATCGTAAAAGAACCTACACCACAAGAAATCAAAGACACGAAATTATACGAGCAATGGGGATTGACCCAAGAAGAATATCGGATGATTTCAGAAGATATTTTGGGACGTTTACCAAACTATACCGAAACTGGACTGTTTTCAGTGATGTGGAGTGAACATTGTTCTTACAAAAATTCCAAACCTGTTTTGCGGAAATTCCCGACAGAAGGGCCGCAAGTGCTGCAAGGACCAGGAGAAGGTGCGGGTATCGTAGATATCGGCGATGATCTAGCCGTCGTTTTCAAAGCGGAAAGCCATAATCATCCTTCTGCGGTGGAACCTTATGAAGGAGCAGCAACTGGTGTTGGTGGGATCATCCGCGACATCTTCAGTATGGGAGCAAGACCAATCGCTGTTTTAGACTCCTTACGATTTGGTGAGTTAGATAATCCAAGAACGAAATATCTTTTGGAAGAAGTCGTTGCTGGGATCAGTGGCTATGGCAACTGTATCGGGATTCCGACCGTCGGTGGTGAAGTGGCATTTGATCCTTGTTATGAAGGCAATCCATTAGTCAATGCCATGTGTGTAGGGATCATTGCCCACAAGGATATTCAAAAAGGGCAAGCCAAAGGTGTTGGGAACACCATCATGTATGTCGGCGCAAAAACAGGACGCGACGGGATACATGGGGCGACTTTTGCATCGGAAGAATTTGTCGAAGGAGAAGAACAACAACGTTCCGCCGTACAAGTCGGTGATCCTTTTATGGAAAAACTCTTGTTGGAAGCTTGTTTGGAATTAATCGTGGATCATTCGGACATTTTAGTTGGGATTCAAGATATGGGCGCTGCTGGATTGGTTTCTTCGAGTGCCGAGATGGCATCAAAAGCCGGATCAGGTTTGCGCTTAACGTTAGATGATGTCCCACAGCGAGAAACCAATATGACGCCTTATGAAATGATGTTGTCAGAATCCCAAGAGCGGATGCTGATCTGTGTCAAAAAAGGGCATGAAGCTGAAGTGGAAGCCCTCTTTAAGAAATACGATCTAGAAGCCGTCGTGATCGGTGAAGTAACAGATGATGGCAACTATCGTTTGTTCCATCATGGACAGGAAGTCGCTAATTTACCAGTGGATGCTTTAGCTGAAGATGCACCGACTTACTACAAAGAGATGGCAGAACCAGCACGGATCAAAGTATTTAAGGAAACACCGGACTTTGTTCCAGTGATTCATTCAGCAACGTCTGTATTTGCGGATTTGCTGCAGCAGCCGACGATCGCTTCGAAACGCTCGATTTTTGAAACCTACGATTCGCAAGTTCGTACCAATACCGTGGTAGGCCCCGGCAGTGATGCCGCTGTTTTACGAATCAAGGGAACCAATAAAGCCTTGGCGATGACGACTGACTGTAATGCTCGTTACCTCTACTTAGATCCAGAAGTCGGCGGACAGATCGCAGTTGCAGAAGCAGCTCGAAATATCGTCGCTTCCGGTGGGCGTCCATTGGCGATCACTGACTGCCTTAACTTCGGCTCGCCAGATAAACCAGAAGGGTTCTGGGAGTTATCTACGGCTGCTGACGGGATCTCAGAAGCTTGTCGTGTGTTAGAGACGCCAGTCATTTCTGGAAACGTCTCGTTATACAACGAAACAGACGGACAATCGGTCTATCCAACGCCTGTTATTGGGATGGTCGGATTGATCGAAGAGCTGGCGCATATCACGACGCAGCATTTCCAAGCAGCAGGGGATGTGATCTATGTCCTAGGGGAAACCCATGCTGATTTCAATGGGTCTGAATTGCAAAAACTGCAGACGGGAAAAATCGCTGGGCGTTTAATGTCCTTTGATCTTGAAACAGAAAAAACGAACCAACATTTGGTTACCGCAGCGATCCAAGCAGGTCTTGTTCAAAGTGCCCATGACTGTGCCGAAGGTGGTTTAGCGATCGCTTTAGCCGAATCCGCCTTTGACAAGGGCTTTGGTCTAAATGTGGCCGTATCATTGCCAGCAGCACAATTGTTTTCAGAAACCCAATCCCGTTTTGTGCTTTCAGTCGCACCTGATAAGCAAGCGGCTTTTGAAGCGCTGGTAGGCGCTGCGGCAACAGCGATCGGCGAAGTGACTGCTGATGGCCAGATTCGCATGCAGGCACAAGATGATGCGATCGAGATGCCCCTTGCTGAGGCGAAATTGAAATGGGAGGAAGCCATTCCATGTTTAATGAAGTAAAGAGCCTCAACGAGGAATGTGGGGTTTTTGGTGTTTGGGGTCATCCAGATGCCGCTCGTGTCACCTACTTCGGACTACACAGTTTGCAACATCGCGGCCAAGAAGGTGCAGGGATCGTCACAAATGATGCCGGGAAACTCAATGGCCACCGTGATTTAGGGTTGCTAGCGGAAGTGTTTTCGGATGAACGTGTCCTCCAGCGTCTGACAGGAGATGCTGCCATTGGTCACGTTCGCTACGCAACTGCTGGTAATGGCAGCGTTGATAATATTCAACCATTTTTATTCAAATTTTTTGATCAGCAGATTGGCTTAGCTCATAACGGCAACTTGACGAATGCCAAAAGTCTACGGAAATCTCTAGAAAAGGCTGGTGCGATTTTCCACTCGAATTCCGATACAGAGATTCTCATGCACTTGATCCGCCGCAGTGAAGAACCGCTTTTTATGGATCGGGTCAAGGAGGCATTGAATCAAGTTAAAGGTGGATTTGCGTACCTTTTACTGACCGAAAATGCCATGATCGCAGCACTAGACCCCAATGGCTTTCGGCCATTGTCAATCGGGAAAATGGTCAATGGTGCCTATGTGGTAGCTTCAGAAACCTGTGCGCTGGAAGTCATCGGTGCGGAATTTATTCGTGATGTCCGACCGGGCGAAGTCGTGATCATTGATGATGCAGGCATTCAAATCGAGCAGTATACCCAAGAAGTACAGCCGGCGATTTGCTCGATGGAGTTTATTTATTTTGCCCGTCCTGATTCCAACATCGCTGGCGTCAATGTCCATCGTGCCCGTAAAAATATGGGCCGTCGCTTAGCACAAGAGGCGCCGATCGAAGCGGATATGGTCATTGGTGTACCGAATTCATCCTTATCTGCTGCCAGCGGCTATGCCGAAGCTTCAGGTATTCCTTATGAATTGGGCTTAGTAAAAAATCAATACATTGCACGAACGTTTATTCAACCGACGCAGGAGTTAAGGGAACAAGGCGTGCGGATGAAGCTCTCAGCTGTTCGTGGCGTAGTCGAAGGCAAACGAGTGATTCTAGTCGACGATTCGATCGTCCGAGGAACCACCAGCCGCCGTATCGTGCAACTGCTAAAAGAGGCAGGTGCGAAAGAAGTTCATGTGCGTATCGGTTCGCCGCCTTTGCGCTATCCATGTTTTTACGGGATCGACATTCAAACGAGAAAAGAATTGATCGCAGCCAAATATACGGAAGCTGAGATTTGTGAAAAAATCGAAGCAGATTCTTTGGCCTTTTTAAGTGAAGACGGGTTGATCGAAGCGATCGGTTTAGATTTTGACGCACCTTACTCAGGCTTGTGTATGGCCTATTTCAATGGCGATTATCCAACCCCTTTGTATGATTATGAAGAAAACTATCTCGCGTCTTTAGCTGAATAAATAGTAGGCAAGAATGGTTTTTCAAGCGAAGCAGTGAAGGACTGATGGTTTGCTTACGTTAACGACGAGTGAGCTGAATGAAGAAAAGCGGATGAATGATTGAGGAGGAACGAACGTGGCAAATGCATATGCAAAAGCCGGTGTCGATGTCGAAGCCGGTTATGAAGTAGTCGAACGGATCAAAAAGCATGTGAAACGAACAGAACGACTAGGCGTGATGGGGGCAATCGGGGGCTTTGGCGGCTGTTTTGACTTATCATCGTACCAATTGAAAGAACCGGTACTCGTTTCCGGGACAGATGGTGTAGGAACCAAGCTTTTGTTGGCGATCCAACAAGAACAGCACACAACGATCGGCATTGATTGCGTCGCGATGTGCGTGAATGATATCGTCGCTCAAGGGGCAGAACCTATCTACTTCCTTGACTATGTTGCAGTTGGTAAAAACGATCCGGCAAAGATCGAACAAATCATTGCTGGTGTCGCAGAGGGCTGTGTGCAAGCGGGTGCTGCTCTGATTGGTGGGGAAACCGCTGAAATGCCGGGAATGTACCAACCAGAAGAATATGATCTTGCTGGCTTTGCCGTAGGGATCGTCGAAAAAAGTCGCTTGATAACTGGAGAAACCATCAAAGAAGGCGATGAGCTGATTGGTTTGCCTTCATCAGGCATTCACTCCAATGGGTACTCTTTAGTCAGAAAAGTCTTTTTTGAACAGCATGGCTATACAGGAGCAGAAACGTTTGCGGAACTTGGCAACCAAACACTTGCAGAAAGTTTATTGACGCCAACGAGAATTTACGTTGATGCACTGAAACCTTTATTGACAGAAGGATTGCTCGCTGGAATTTCTCATATCACTGGTGGCGGCTTTGTTGAAAATATCCCACGGATGCTGCCTGAAGGTCTGGCGGCAGAAATCGCCTTAGGCACTTGGCCGCAGTTGCCGATATTTGATCTGATCGCTGCTCATGGCGCGATTCCTCACCAAGAAATGTTCGAGATTTTCAATATGGGTATCGGTATGGTCTTAGCCGTTGCGCCAGAAAATGTTGCGGCAGTGATGGCACTTCTATCCGCCAATGAAGAACAAGCATACCGGATCGGTAAAGTGACCAAACGTAACAACGAAGCCGTTTGCTTCAAAGAGGCAGTCCGATGAGGATCGCCGTCTTTGCTTCTGGAACGGGCAGCAATTTTACAGCGATCGCCGATGCGATCCAAGCAAATAAAATCAAAGGAGCGCAGATCGGGTTGGTCTTTTCCGATAAACCTACAGCGCCAGTAATAGAAAAAGCTCGCACGAGAGACTATGAAACGCTTGTCTTGGAGCCAGCGGCATTTGCGTCAAAAGCAGCCTTTGAAAGTAAATTGATCAAAGAATTGCAGGATCATGCCATCGATTTTATTGTTTTAGCAGGGTACATGCGGATCATCGGCAACACCTTATTATCCGCTTATGAAGGACGAGTCATCAATATCCATCCCTCCTTGTTGCCAAGCTTCCCAGGTAAGTCTGGGATTGCCGATGCCTTCGCTTATGGCGTGAAAGTGACGGGGGTGACGGTTCATTATGTCGATGCTGGCATTGACACAGGGCCAATCATTGCCCAAGAAATCGTTCGGATCGACACCGACGATACATTAACAAGTGTGACAGAGAAAATTCATCAAGTGGAACACCAAATCTATCCAGCTGTTTTAGCTGAAATTGTGGAAAAGGGGCTATCAAATCGTGAATAAACGTGCATTAATCAGTGTGTCTGACAAAGAAGGACTGGTACCATTTGTCCAAGAATTGACCAATTTAGGATTTGAGATCATTTCAACTGGCGGGACCAAAACCGTCTTAGAGAAAGCAGGGCTTCAACCGATCGGCATCGAAGCGATCACAGAATTTCCTGAAATGATGGACGGCAGGGTCAAGACGCTACATCCGCGGGTGCATGGGGGTCTGTTAGGGCGACGTGATCTGCCTTCTCATATGGAGGCAATGGCTGAGCACGGTATTTTACCAATCGACCTCGTTGTCGTCAATCTTTATCCATTTAAAGAAACCATCAGCAAGCCTGATGTCACTGAAGCCGACGCAATCGAAAATATCGACATCGGCGGACCAAGCATGCTGCGTTCTGCGGCGAAAAACCAAGCCTCAGTAACTGTTGTCGTTGATCCCAAGGATTACGACTGGGTATTAGCTGAGCTGAAGGAAGGCAATACGACGTTGGCATCAAGAAAGAAATTAGCTGCCAAAGTCTTCCGCCATACCGCAGCCTACGATGCCTTGATTGGTGAATACTTGACCAAAGCGGTGGCTGAAACAGAAACGGAGACCTTGACGAAAACCTATGTTTTGAAACAAACATTGCGTTATGGTGAAAATAGCCATCAGAAAGCTTCCTTCTATCAAGACGCACTACCCGTGCCATATTCGATTGCCAGCGCAAAACAAATCCACGGCAAAGAATTGTCTTATAACAACATTAAAGATGCTGATGCTGCCTTGCGGATCGCAGAAGAATTTACAGAGCCAACTGCGGTAGCCCTCAAGCACATGAATCCATGTGGGATTGGAAGTGGAGAAACGATTGCTGAAGCTTTCCAAGAAGCTTACGAAGCAGACCCAGTGTCGATTTTTGGCGGGATCATCGTCTTGAATCGTCCAGTTGATGTGGCAACTGCGGAGCAACTGCAGCGGATTTTTCTTGAGATCATTATTGCACCTGCATTTGAAGAAGAAGCACTAGAAATTTTAACGAAGAAAAAAAATCTGCGCCTGCTGGTTGTTGATTTCCAAAAAGCAGCCAAACAGCCAGAAGTTGTCTCTGTCCTTGGGGGCTTATTGGTGCAAGAACCAGATGATCAAATAGAAACACCAGAAGATTGGACCGTGGTGACAAAGAGAAAGCCAACAACAGAAGAAATCGCAGCTTTGGCTTTTGCTTGGAAAGCGGTGAAACACGTGAAATCTAATGCCATCGTTTTAGCCAATCAACATCAAACCGTCGGGATCGGCGCTGGTCAAATGAACCGCGTGGGTTCAGTGAAAATCGCTGTGGAACAAGCCCGTGAAAACAATAAATTGGTTGGTTCAGTGCTGGCAAGCGACGCCTTTTTCCCAATGGATGACAGTGTTGAATATGCAGCGAAACAAGGAATCAAAGCGATTATTCAACCTGGTGGCAGTATCAAAGATCAAGAGTCGATCGACATGGCAGATAAATACGGTGTGGCGATGGTCTTTACTGGTGTTCGTCATTTTAAACACTAAGAAATAGGAGAAGACGATGAAAATACTTGTTATTGGTAGTGGCGGTAGAGAACATGCCGTCGCAAAAAAGTTTCTGCAGGATCCTCAAGTGGAAACAGTCTTTTGTGCGAAGGGCAATCCCGGTATGCGAAAAGACGGGATCAAGACAGTCGCAATTGAAGAGTCCGATCATGAAAGCCTAATTGCTTTTGCTCAAGAGCAGGAGGTTGATTGGACCTTCGTTGGTCCGGAAGTTCCGTTACTAAATGGCATCGTAGATGATTTTCAGGCGGCGGGCTTGGCAATTTTTGGCCCCAATCGACAAGCAGCGATGATCGAAGGATCAAAAGAGTTTGCCAAAGAATTGATGCGGGACAATCAGATTCCGACAGCAGACTACGAAAGTTTTACAGATAGTGCGCAAGCAAAAGCCTATATCCAGCTTAAAGGTGCACCAATCGTTATCAAAGCGGATGGCTTAGCGGCGGGCAAAGGCGTAGTCGTCGCTGAAACCGTTGATGAGGCGAATGCGGCTGTCGAAGCGATGCTAGAGCAAAATGCTTTCGGTGAAAGTGGTGCAAAAGTGGTGATCGAAGAGTTTTTGGCTGGCGAAGAGTTTTCGCTCTTGGCGTTTGTTAAGGACGAAGCCGTCTATCCAATGGTCATTGCTCAAGACCATAAACGTGCCTTTGATGGCGATTTAGGGCCGAATACAGGAGGTATGGGGGCATACACACCGGTACCGCAGATTCCGCAAGAAATGGTCGATCAAGCAGTAGCAGAAGTTTTACTTCCTGCAGCAAAAGGGATGATTCGTAATAAGACACCGTTTACGGGGATTCTCTATGCAGGTCTGATTGCTACCAATGATGGACCGAAAGTCATCGAATTCAATGCGCGTTTCGGCGATCCAGAAACACAAGTCGTGTTAAGTCGTTTAGATAGCAGTTTAGCCCAAATCATTGATGATCTATTGCAGGATCGAGTGCCCGCGATCCGATGGAATCATGCGGCTTCGATCGGTGTCGTGATTGCATCGCAAGGATATCCAGGCAAGTATCAGCAAGGAATGCCTGTCCCAAGCCCTCAAGGAGAAGGAACGCAATTCTTTTATGCAGGAGTGGAGGAAGCTGCCGACCAAGATGGTTTGACGGCAGCTGGTGGGCGCGTTTTTCTTGTGGAAGCATCAGCTGAGGATTTAGCTACTGCACAAAAGAACGTCTATGAAGCAATCAGCAAGTTGTCGTTATCTGGCTTGTATTATCGAAACGATATCGGCGATAAAGCCTTGCAATATAGCAACTCATCAAAGGCGATGAAGTAAAGAACCTTTCTGTGTGTAACGCAAACTGTAATGATAGGAGGACTGCCAGTAGAACCGATCGGTTGTGCTGGTGGTTTTCGTTTTATGGGAGGTTTTTTTGACGTTGGTATAGCGTTTTCATCTTGTTGTGCTAAAATAGGAGTGTAGTTTAAATAAGGAGGAACTTTACGTGAAAAATATTAAATTCGGTCCTACTGATTTAGAAGTATCTAGTGTGATTTTAGGCTTGATGCGAATCAACAATGCCAAAGATCCTGTGAAGGTCTTGACGACTGCGATTGAAAATGACATTACCTTTTTTGACCATGCCGATATCTATGGACGCGGGGAGTGTGAAACGATTTTTGCGGAAGCATTAGCAAAAACGGATGCCAAAAGAGAAGATTTGTTTATTCAATCAAAATGTGGCATCGTTCCTGGTGAAATGTTTGATTTTTCGAAAGAGCATATTATCTCTTCTGTGGAAGGCAGTTTGCAACGATTGAAAACTGATCATTTAGATGCGTTACTATTGCATCGCCCTGACACTTTGTTTGAACCAGAAGAAGTGGCAGCAGCCTTTGATCAATTAGAAAAAGACGGCAAAGTGAAATACTTCGGTGTCAGCAATCAAAAACCTGGTCAAATCGAGCTATTGAAAAAATATGTTTCCCAACCTTTAGTAGCGAATCAGCTGCAATTCGGGATCATGCATACGGGAATGATCGATCAAGGAATTCATGTCAACATGACGGATGCTGGTAGTGTCGATCATGATGGAGAAATTCTTGAATATTCTCGCTTGCATGAGATGACGATCCAAGCTTGGTCTCCGTATCAGTATGGTTTCTTCGAAGGGGTCTTTATCGGTAACGAGAAATTCCCAGAGTTGAACGAAAAATTGACCGAACTAGCGGACAAGTATCAAACGACACCGACAGGTATTGCCTCTGCGTGGATCTTACGTCATCCAGCAAATATGCAAGTGATTGCCGGAACAATGACCCCGCATCGAATCGAAGAAATCGCGCAAGCTTCTTCAATCGTATTGACCCGCCATGAATGGTATGAAGTGTATAAAGCAGCAGGGAACATCTTGCCTTAATTTATCCGTAAACTCCGTTTTATTCAGTAGTTATAAGGATGAATGTTCGTCAAACACGAACATTCATCCTTTTTTTTGGAAAAGTATTTCTAAAAAGCTTGTATTTCATTTCCAGGTGGTTTAAATTGTTGTGGGCGTTAAAAATAGGCTGATGCCATTTGATGCTTGCTTCACTCTTAGTAAGATTTGGAGGATATTTTTATGTTTGACATGAAAGTTTTTGATTACGAAGATATACAACTGATTCCTAATAAGTGTATCGTGAACAGCCGTTCAGAATGTGATACCACGGTGACATTAGGCGGACACTCGTTTAAAATGCCTGTTGTTCCTGCAAATATGCAAACAATTATTGATGATTCAATCGCAGAATTTTTAGCTGAAAATGGCTATTTTTATATTATGCACCGCTTTGATGAAGAAGCACGGATTCCATTTATCAAAAAAATGAAAAGCCGCGGCTTGATTGCTTCTATCAGTGTGGGTGTCAAAGAAAATGAATATGCCTTTGTGGAAGAACTAGCTGACAAAGAGCTTGTTCCTGATTTTATTACGATCGATATTGCTCATGGCCACTCAAACGCCGTGATCAATATGATTCAACACATCAAGAAGCATTTACCAGCAACATTTGTGATCGCTGGAAATGTTGGAACGCCAGAAGCAGTTCGTGAATTGGAAAACGCTGGCGCAGATGCAACGAAAGTCGGCATTGGACCTGGGAAAGTTTGTATCACAAAAATCAAAACTGGTTTCGGAACTGGCGGATGGCAATTGGCAGCACTACGCTGGTGTGCCAAAGCTGCTCGCAAACCAATCATTGCAGATGGCGGCATTCGAACACACGGCGATATCGCTAAATCTGTCCGCTTTGGTGCAACCATGGTCATGATCGGTTCATTGTTTGCAGGTCATGAAGAATCACCAGGGGAAACCAAGGTAGAAAATGGCGTTGTGATGAAAGAATACTTTGGTTCTGCATCGGAATTTCAAAAAGGCGAAAAGAAAAACGTGGAAGGAAAGAAAATTTGGATTCAATACAAAGGTTCTTTGAAAGACACGTTACTTGAAATGCAGCAAGACTTGCAGTCATCGATCTCTTATGCAGGTGGAAAAGATTTAGAATCGATTCGTAAAGTGGATTACGTTATCGTGAAGAATTCGATTTTCAATGGAGATACTATTTAAGCTGGATACTGAAGAAACGGCCTTTTAGCGGTCGTTTCTTTTTTTGTTGGAAGAACCATTTTGTTTTTCTGTTTTCTTCGTTATAATAGAAGCAATGAAGAGTAGAGGAGCGGGTGACCAAATGACAATCAAAGTGATGTCAGTGTTCGGTACCAGACCGGAAGCCATCAAAATGGCGCCACTAGTAAAGGAATTGGAAAACGACCCGCGTTTTGAATCGATCGTTGTGGTGACGGCGCAGCATCGAGAAATGTTGGATCAAGTATTAACGGTTTTTGAGATCGCACCAGACTATGATCTGGATATTATGACTTTAGGGCAAACTTTAACAGGGATCACCACCAAAGTTTTACTGGATCTAGAACCGATCTTGCAAAAAGAAACCCCTGATATCGTGCTGGTTCATGGGGATACAACCACAGCATACGCCGCCGCGACGGCTGCCTTCTATCAGCAGATTCCTGTGGGGCATGTGGAAGCCGGTTTGCGTACATGGAACAAAAAATCTCCTTATCCGGAGGAAGCCAATCGTCAGCTGATCGATGTTTTAGCGGATTTTTATTTTGCGCCAACTGTCCAAAGTAAAGAAAATTTATTAGCGGAAAATCGCAATAAAGATGCAATTTTTGTAACGGGGAATACCGCCATTGATGCGATGCGTTATACGATCTCGGAGGACTATCAGCATCCAGAACTTTCTGCTGCAGATCAAACCATGATTCTTCTGACAATGCACCGTCGAGAAAACTTAGGTGTTCCGATGCAGCAAGTCTTCCGCGCTTTAGCGAAAATCGCTAAGGAGAAACCAACCATCAAAGTGGTTTTTCCTATGCACAAGAATCCTCAAGTCCGAGGGATTGCTATGGAGATACTTGGGGAACTAGAAAATGTCACGCTGATTGAGCCTTTAGATGTCATTGATTTTCACAATGTTGCCAATCAAAGTACCTTGATTTTAACGGATTCTGGTGGTGTCCAAGAAGAAGCACCGTCGTTAGGCGTTCCTGTTTTGGTCCTGAGAGATACAACAGAGCGTCCGGAAGGAATTGCTGCAGGTACGTTAAAACTGATCGGTACGTCTGAAGCTGCAGTTTATCAAGAAACGAAGCGACTACTAGAGGATCCAGAAGCTTACAACGCCATGGCACATGGAGAAAATCCCTATGGCGATGGGAAAGCAAGCCAGCGAATCCTGCAGATTTTAGTTGAACATTTTTCGTGAGAGTTCTAAAGAACAATCTCTCAGTATGAAAAACAATAGATGATTAGACAGCTATTTGATAAATGGCTGTCTATTTTTTTGTGCAAGTTTAAGGAATGTACTGTATCATCTTTTTCATTTTCTCGTTCAAGGGGATAGACGAACGGCTTGTTGTGCTATGGCTTTTGTTAGGAGAAACTTTCTATCTATTCATGAAAAAAGTTTTATCACGTATAAAATAACAACAGTTCTCTAACGTTGTTATTTTATTGTAAGACCTTTCATTTAAAAACAAACGAAAATCTAAGAAAAAAGGGTGCTTTTTTCCATTGTTGCGGTTGACATTGGCTAGGATAGCAGTTATTATGTGGGTAGTTGGAAGGAAGACTTCCGGCGAACTGACATTTTATACAAATAATTGTTAGGTGAGGCTCCTATATGGACACAAGCTGCTGCCGCAAAAGTATCGAGAGATACTTAGTTGGTAGGACAGGTCTAATCGTGAAGGTTAAACCCAAAGTAGCTGATAGCAGATTTGCTATCTACGCCCTATAGTGCTAAAGCTCTACAATGATCATGAGTTTTTTACGCATGCTTATTGGGAGCGTGCGTTTTTTTGTGTCTTTTACGCGCGTTCCACAGTGACTTACCTAATAAAAAGAAAGGAAGATTCACATGGAATACCCCAGTCCCCAGATGGAACAGCGGAGTAATTATCGAATCGCTAGGGGTGGCGTAAGCAACTCCTAAGTGCTAGGAGGAAAAAAAGATGTTAAAAAAACTATCGAAAGATCAAGAATTAAAATTACTGGCAAAATTGACCGAAAGAGAATTGCTGATGGAAATGCGGACATCTTTCCAAGGGTTATCGGAAGAAGATGCTGCAGAACGTTTGGCAGAGTATGGTCCAAACAAAGTGGATGCGCAAAAACCAACACCTGCTTGGTTGATGATCCTAGGTGCTTTCAAAGATCCTTTTGTGTTAGTTTTGGCATTATTAATGGTTATTTCTTTTGTAACAGGCGATATTGAAGCAGTGATCGTGATGGGAATCATGATTTTGGCAAGTGTCATGATTACTTTCGTCCAAGAATACCGTTCCCAAAAAGCAAGCTTAGCGTTAAAAGAACTTATTGAAAATACTTGTTCCGTCACTCGAGATGGGATCACGAGAGAAATTCCAATGGATGAAGTCGTTCCAGGAGACATCGTCACCTTAGCAACCGGCGATATGATCCCTGCTGATGCCATCTTGATTTGGACCAAAGATTTATTTATCAATCAATCATCATTAACTGGCGAGTCAATGCCAGTTGAAAAATTTGTGGATGCTGGGATCAAAGAAAGTGATGCCCAAATTTCAGCTTTAGACATGCAAGACCTCGTTTTCATGGGTACCGATGTCTTAAGTGGCCAAGGAAAAGCGATTATTTTGAAAACTGGTCAAAGTACATTCTTTGGCGATATTGCTAAAAATGCGACCACGAAACGCGGCAAAACAACTTTTGAAGATGGCTTAACGAAAGTCAGCAAACTATTGTTGCGAATGGTCATGGTTCTTTTCCCTATCGTATTACTGATCAACGGATTGACCAAGGGCGATTGGGGCGAAGCGCTGTTCTTCGCGATAGCAGTAGCTGTTGGTTTGACGCCAGAAATGCTACCAATGATCGTCACCAGTAACTTAGCCAAAGGGGCGATCTCTTTATCAAAAGAAAAAGTGATCGTCAAAGAATTGCCTTCTATACAAAACTTAGGCGCAATGGATGTTTTATGTACCGATAAAACGGGTACGATCACCGAAGATCGTGTTGTACTGGTACAGCATTTAAACCCATTTGGCGTAGAAGATAAACAAGTCCTTGATATGACGTATTTAAATTCTTACTATCAAACAGGGTGGAAAAACCTGATGGATATTGCTGTCTTAAACTACTATGAAGAAGAAGGCTTGTCAGCGCCATTTAACGATGTGACAAAAATCGATGAGATTCCGTTTGACTTCTCACGTCGCCGCTTGACGGTTGTGGTCAATGCAGATGGTCATCAACTGATGGTCACTAAAGGGGCAGCCGAGGAAATGGAACAAGTCTGCAAGTATGTAGAAGTTGATGGCAAAGTGATGGAATTGACTCCTCAATTGAGAGAACAATTGCGTCAAGTGAATTTGCGCTTGAACAAACAAGGAATGCGCGTGCTGACTGTTGCTGTAAAACGGGATGCCCACGCAGATGCCGTTTATTCTGTAGAAGATGAACAAGACATGATCATGATTGGCTTTATGGGCTTCTTAGATCCAGCAAAAGAAACAGCAAAAACAGCGATTGCTTCTTTACACGGTCATGGCATCAATGTCAAAGTGCTGACGGGAGATAATGCGATCGTTGCGCAAAAAGTTTGTCGAGATGTTGGGATCGATGCTGATGAATACTTGTTAGGAACCGATATAGATCATCTGTCAGATGAAGAGTTAGCAGAAAAAGCTGCAAAAACCAATCTGTTTGCAAAATTAAATCCAATGCAAAAATCCCGAATCATTGAAACCATTCAAGCGGCAGGCCATACGGTCGGCTTTATGGGAGATGGCATCAACGACGCGCCTGCTTTACGTACGGCAGATGTTGGTATCTCGGTTGATACCGCAGCAGATATCACCAAAGATGCCAGCTCGATCATTTTATTAGAAAAAAGTTTGAATGTCCTTGATAAAGGGGTCATCGAAGGCCGCAAAGTATTTACCAACATGATGAAGTACATCAAAATGACTTTGAGTTCGAACTTCGGAAATGTGTTCTCGATTTTAGTTGCTAGTGCCTTTTTACCTTTCTTACCAATGTTGTCTATTCAACTGTTGGTTCAAAACTTGGTGTATGATATGGCCCAATTGACGATCCCATGGGACAATGTAGATAAAGAAGAGTTAGAAAAACCAGTTAAATGGCAAGTGGGTGGACTATTGAAGTTTACCGTCGGCATTGGACCTGTCAGCAGCATCTTCGATATTTTGACCTTCTTTATGATGTGGCATGTCTTTAGTGCAAATACCATCCAAGAGCAAGCCTTGTTCCAAGCAGGATGGTTTATGATTGGCTTAACGACACAAACCTTAGTCGTTCACATGATCAGAACGAGAAAATTACCATTTATCAAAAGTATGGCATCACCTGCAGTTTTGATTTCAAGTGTTCTAGCGATTGCAGTTGGCTTCTTAGTCATCTTGACGTCATTGCATACCGTCTTTGATTTTGCAGCATTGCCATCAAGCTACTGGCCATGGTATGTTGGTATCAATCTAGCTTATTTAGTAACAGTTGAGTTTGCGAAACGCATTTACATTCATGTCACGAGAGAATGGATTTAAAAAACAGGTCGGCGTTCTTCCTAACAAGGGGAGAACCGCCGATCTGTTTCTTTTTATCTGTTCTCTGTATTATTTTTTTCTCATATTAAGAAATTTCTCTTAGATTCAAGTCGAATCTTTCACAAGTGATAATAGAAGGATTATACTTAATCTGTTTTGTATAATGATGATTGCTGTACTATTCTTAAATAAAAAAAAGAATCTGAAAAGAAAAAATTGAAGAAAGCGATTGCTTTAATGTGATTAATTTCACTAATGTTTTCTTAAGAGTTGCTACAGTGGGAATTCTTTTATTAAAAAAAATACCCTTTTCACTTGTCATTTTCGAAGTTAAATGATAATTTATAAGAGTAAATGAAATTTCGATAGTACAGATTTAAACCCTGTTACATACGAAAGTGAATTTTTATATCAGAGAGGAAAGTGTGTCAAGATGGCAAAAAAACAAAAAGCACTTGATTTCCAAGCGATTTTGGAGCAAGTCAATGCGGATTTTCCAACTTACCAAGCTTTGGACAAAGACGGGAAAATTGTAAATCAAGAGTTAGTACCAGATTTAAGTGACGACGAATTAGTTGAATTGATGACTCGTATGGTATGGTCTCGTGTATTAGACCAACGCTCAACTGCGTTAAACCGTCAAGGTCGTCTAGGTTTCTTCGCGCCAACTGCTGGACAAGAAGCAAGCCAATTAGCAAGTCAATTTGCTTTTGAAAAAGAAGACGTTTTATTACCTGGTTACCGTGATGTACCACAATTGATCCAACACGGCCTGCCATTGAAAGAAGCTTTCTTATGGTCACGTGGTCACGTTGCTGGGAACCTTTACCCAGAAGATTTAAAAGCATTGCCACCACAAATCATCATTGGTGCACAATACGTCCAAGCAGCCGGTGTTGCTTTAGGATTGAAAAAACGTAACAAGAAAAATGTAGTATTTACTTATACAGGTGATGGCGGTTCTTCACAAGGGGACTTCTATGAAGCAATCAACTTTGCAGGGGCTTACCATGCAAACGCTGTATTCTACATCCAAAACAATGGTTTTGCGATCTCTACACCTCGTGAAGTACAAAGTGCGGCACCAACCTTGGCACAAAAAGCTGCAGCAGCTGGGATCCCTGGTATCCAAGTTGACGGTATGGATCCATTGGCAGTGTACTATGTTTCTAAAGCAGCTCGTGAATGGGCGGCAAACGGCAACGGTCCTGTATTGATTGAAACCTTGACTTACCGTTACGGTCCACATACATTGTCTGGTGATGATCCAACCCGTTACCGTTCAAAAGACATGGACAGCGAATGGCAACAAAAAGATCCATTGGTACGTTTCCGTACTTACTTAACTGAAAAAGGACTTTGGTCTGAAGAAAAAGAAGAACAAGTCATTGAACAAACAAAAGAAGAAATCAAAGCAGCGATCGCTGAAGCGGACCGCGTGCCAAAACAAAAAGTTTCAGATTTCTTGAAAAACATGTTTGAAGTTCAACCACAAAACATTAAAGAACAAATTGCAACTTACGAAGCGAAGGAGTCGAAATAGTCATGGCACAAAAAACAATGATTCAAGCAATTACAGATGCCTTAGCTGTTGAAATGGAAAATGACAAAGAGATTTTAGTCTTTGGTGAAGATGTCGGTAAAAACGGCGGGGTTTTCCGTGCAACAGAAGGTTTACAAGAAAAATTCGGCGAAGATCGTGTCTTCGATACCCCTCTTGCTGAATCTGGTATCGGCGGCTTGGCTTTCGGTTTAGCATTAGAAGGTTTCCGTCCAGTTCCAGAAATCCAATTCTTTGGTTTCGTATTTGAAACATTTGACGAAATCGTTGGTCAAATGGCGCGTACTCGTTACCGTATGGGTGGTACACGTAATTTACCAATCACTATTCGCTCACCATTTGGTGGCGGTGTGCACACACCAGAATTGCACTCAGATAACTTGGAAGGATTGATCGCTCAATCACCTGGTATCCGTGTCGTTATTCCATCAAACCCATATGATGCAAAAGGATTATTGATTGCTTCTATCCGCAGCAATGACCCAGTTGTTTTCTTAGAGCACATGAAACTTTACCGTTCATTCCGTGAAGAAGTGCCAGAAGAAGCATACGAAGTTCCTTTAGACAAAGCAGCAGTCACTCGTGAAGGTTCTGATGTTTCAATCATCACTTATGGTGCGATGGTTCGTGAAGCAATCAAAGCTGCTGACAACTTAGCAAAAGAAAACATCAACGCTGAAATCATCGACTTGCGTACAGTTGCTCCTCTTGATGTTGAAACAATCATCAAATCAGTTGAAAAAACTGGTCGTGTAGTTGTCGTTCAAGAAGCACAAAAACAAGCAGGTGTTGGCGCTCAAGTCGTTTCTGAAATTTCTGAACGTGCGGTTCTATCACTAGAAGCTCCAATCGGACGCGTGTCTGCACCAGATACGATCTTCCCATTCGGTCAAGCTGAAAACATTTGGTTGCCAAATGCAAAAGACATCGAAGACAAAGTGAAAGAAATCGTGAACTTTTAATAGTTGAAGAAGGGAAGAATAGAAAATGGCATTTCAATTTAAATTACCGGATATCGGTGAAGGAATTGCAGAAGGCGAAATCGTAAAATGGTTCGTCAAAGCAGGGGATACCATCAATGAAGATGATACCTTACTAGAAGTTCAAAATGATAAATCAGTGGAAGAAATTCCATCTCCAGTAACAGGAACAGTGAAAAACATCGTTGTCCCTGAAGGTACAGTCGCAAACGTTGGGGATGTCCTTGTTGAGATCGATGCACCAGGACATGAAGACAACGAAGGCGATGCAGGTGTAGCAGCAGAGTCTCAAACACCAGCAAAACCAGCGGCAGAACCTACAACGGAAACGGCTGAAGCATCAGCTGGTTCTTCTGAAGGCGCAGGCGTTTTCCAATTCAAATTACCAGATATCGGTGAAGGGATTGCAGAAGGCGAAATCGTAAAATGGTTCGTTAAAGCAGGAGATACCATCAATGAAGATGATACGTTGCTTGAAGTTCAAAACGACAAATCAGTGGAAGAAATCCCATCTCCAGTAACAGGAACAGTGAAAAACATCGTTGTTGCTGAAGGAACAGTTGCAAATGTTGGGGATGTTTTAGTTGAAATCGACGCACCTGGTCACAACAGTGCGCCTGCTTCATCAAGCGCACCTGCAGAAGCACCAAAAGAAAAAGTGGAAACTTCTGGTTCAGCAAGTGTTGTTGAAGCAGCAGATCCTAACAAACGTGTCTTGGCTATGCCTTCTGTCCGTCAATTTGCTCGCGAAAAAGATGTTGATATTTCTCAAGTATCAGCAACAGGTAAAGGCGGCCGTGTAACAAAAGAAGATATCGAAAACTTCCTATCAGGTGGCGGACAAGCTGCAAAAGCTGAAACTCAAGCTCCTGCGAAAGAAGAAACAAAAGCTGCAGCAACTGAAAGCAAACCAGCAGCTCCAGCAAAAGCCTTCAAATCAAACTTAGGTGATTTAGAAGAACGTGTGGCCTTAACACCTACCCGTAAAGCAATCGCTAAAGCGATGGTAAACAGCAAACAAACAGCACCTCATGTAACCTTGCATGATGAAGTTGAAGTAACAAACCTATGGGATAACCGTAAGAAATTCAAAGAAGTTGCTGCTGCAAACGGCACAAAACTTACTTTCTTACCATATGTTGTAAAAGCATTGACTGCAACAGTGAAAAAATTCCCTATCCTGAATGCGTCAATCGATGATGCAAAACAAGAGATCGTATACAAAAACTATTACAACATCGGTATCGCAACAGATACTGACCATGGGTTGTATGTACCAAACGTAAAAGATGCAGATCGTAAAGGCATGTTTGCTATCGCTGATGAAATCAACGAAAAAGCAAAACTTGCTCATGACGGCAAATTGGCTGCAGATGATATGCGTAATGGTACCATCACAATCAGTAACATCGGTTCAGTTGGTGGCGGCTGGTTCACTCCAGTAATCAACTACCCTGAAGTAGCTATTTTGGGTGTAGGTACGATCGCGCAACAACCAATCGTAAACGCTGAAGGCGAAATCGTTGTCGGACGTGTGATGAAACTTTCATTAAGCTTCGACCACCGTATCGTTGATGGCGCAACAGCGCAACAAGCAATGAATAATATCAAACGTCTATTAGCTGATCCAGAGCTATTAATGATGGAAGGATGATTAACAAATGGTAGTTGGAGATTTTGCTGTTGAATTAGATACAGTTGTAATCGGTGCGGGACCTGGCGGCTATGTAGCTGCCATCCGCGCTGCTGAAATGGGACAAAAAGTAGCAATCATTGAAAGAGAATATATCGGCGGCGTTTGTTTGAACGTTGGTTGTATCCCTTCAAAAGCCTTGATCGCTGCAGGTCATCATTACCAAGAATCTTTGGATTCAACAATGTTTGGTGTAACAAGTGAAAATGTTTCCCTTGATTTTACCAAAACTCAAGAATGGAAAGACAACAAAGTCGTTAAAACATTAACTTCAGGTGTTGGTTTCCTATTGAAAAAACACAAAGTAGAAACGATTGAAGGAGAAGCTTTCTTCGTTGATGATCACACATTGCGTGTCATCCACCCAGATTCAGCACAAACATACTCTTTCAACAATGCAATCATCGCAACAGGTTCTCGTCCAATTGAAATCCCTGGTTTCAAATTCGGCGGACGTGTTCTTGATTCAACTGGCGGATTGGCATTAAAAGAAGTTCCTAAAAAATTCGTTGTTATCGGTGGCGGTGTCATCGGTTCTGAACTAGGTGCAGCTTATGCAAACCTAGGGGCAGAAGTAACGATCCTTGAAGGCTCTCCTCAAATCTTGCCAACCTATGAAAAAGACATGGTCAAATTGGTTGAAGAAGACTTTGCGAAAAAAGGTGTAACAGTCGTTACCAACGCAATGGCGAAAGAAGCAATTGACAATGGCGATAGCGTAACTGTGAAATATGCCGTAGATGGTAAAGAAGAATCAGTTACTGCTGATTACGTAATGGTTACTGTTGGTCGTCGTCCAAATACTGATGACATGGGCTTAGAACAAGCAGGTGTTGAAGTAGGCGAACGCGGATTGATCACGGTTGACAAACAAGGCCGTACCAACGTATCAAACATTTACGCAATTGGTGATATCGTACCTGGTGCTGCATTAGCACATAAAGCTAGCTACGAAGCAAAAATCGCTGCTGAAGCAATCTCTGGTAAAAAAGTTGCCGTTGATTACAAAGCGATGCCAGCAGTTGCCTTTACTGACCCAGAATTGGCTTCTGTCGGTATGACGATCAAAGATGCCAAAGATGCTGGAATTGAAGCAAAAGCATTCAAATTCCCATTCTCAGGTAACGGTCGTGCGTTATCTCTAGGAAAAACTGAAGGATTCATCCGCTTAGTAACAACGGTTGAAGACAATGTGATCATCGGTGCGCAAATTGCTGGTCTAGGAGCAAGCGATATGGTTTCAGAACTTGCTCTTGCTATTGAATCTGGCATGAACGCAGAAGATATCGCGTTAACGATCCATCCACATCCATCTCTAGGTGAGATCACAATGGATGCTGCTGAGTTAGCTCTAGGATTACCAATCCACATTTAAGCTTTGTGAAACTCGTTCATCATTTGGTGAACGAGTTTTTTTATCACCAGAAATAAAGCGATCCTATGCTATTGACAGAATCTTCTGGAAATGATACGATGCTCTTAATATTTCAACCGTTGATGAGGAAAGTAAATTGATTTGGCAAGCCTAGAGAGTCTTCGTAAGGTGCAAGAAGAACTTGTAGGATCAATCGAAAATGGCCTCTAAGGTGATCTTCTGAACTTGTACGAAAGATAAGGAGATCCGGGTGCGCCCGCTATCGCGTCAAAGTATAACGACGTTTATTTGTCGCGTACTTGCTGAGAAGCATGCTGAAAAGTCTGCTTGAATAAAGGTGGTAACACGTAAACACGTCCTTTGATATTTCGATATCAGAGGGCTTTTTTATTTGCATTATTAAGGAGGAATAGTATGACAGAAAGATTTGAGACGATTCAATTACACGGAGGACAAACACCAGATCCTACCACAGGGAGTCGCGCCGTACCCATTTATCAAACCACATCGTATGTGTTTGAGGACGCAGATCAAGCGGCAGCGAGATTTAGTCTTAGTGAAAATGGCAATATCTATACCCGTATTACCAATCCGACGACCGCGGTTCTAGAAGAACGATTAGCCCTTTTAGAAGGTGGTGTCGGTGCGTTAGCTACGGCTTCTGGCTCAGCAGCGATCACCTATGCAATTTTAAATCTCGCGCAAGCAGGAGATCATATCGTTTCTGCTGCTTCAATTTATGGCGGTACCTATAATTTGTTCGCCCATACAATGCCAGATTTTGGCATCACCACAAGCTTTGTTGATAGTGAAGATCTGGCAGCACTAAAAGCAGCCATCCAAGAAAATACCAAAGCAGTTTTTCTAGAGTCTTTAGGCAATCCAGATATTGATATTGCCGACTTTAAAAAGATTGCAGCGATCGCTCATGAAGCAGGGATTCCCCTCATCATTGACAATACCTTTGCGACTCCCTATCTGTTTCGAGGATTTGAGCATGGGGCGGACATCGTCGTTTATTCCACGACAAAATACCTCGGTGGTCACGGTGCTGCTTTGGGAGGGGCCATTATCGACAGCGGCAACTTTGATTGGACAAATGGCAAATTTCCCAAGCTGGTCGATCCCGATCATAGCTACCATGGAATCTCATGGGTAGAAGCCGCTGGTAACGCTGCCTATATCACTCGGGCACGAACGATTCTTTTACGGGATACAGGCGCTGCGATTTCTCCCTTCAATTCATGGGTGTTGCTGTTAGGCATCGAGACGCTTTCGTTGCGGATGGAACGTCATGTAGAAAATGCGCAACAAGTTGCTGAATTTTTAGCCAAGCACTCGGAAGTTTCTTGGGTTCATTTCCCAACCCTGCCGGACAGCCCCTATTTTGAACGGGCGCAGGAGTATTTCCCCAAAGGAACCAGTTCGGTCTTTTCCTTCGGATTAAAGGGTGGGGCAGAAGCAAGCAAAACCTTTTGTAGCGCAACTAAGCTCTTCTCTTTGCTGGCAAATGTCGGGGATGCAAAGTCCTTGATCATCCATCCAGCTTCGACGACCCATTCACAGCTTAGCGTAGAAGAACTTGCAGCAGCCAAAATTCGTCCAGAGACGATTCGCTTATCCATTGGATTGGAAAACATCGATGATCTATTGGAAGATCTCACACAAGCTTTTCAACAGCTCTAAATAGTTGGATAAGTAGGAAAAGCGCAGGATACTATGCTGCGCTTTTTTGTTGTGGGTTAGTGTTTCAAATAAAACTGCGGTTTCTGTTGATAGAAGGATAGTAAATCCATCGGTTCTATGCTATATTTAGTTGCTAAGGAATATGGATAAGGTGGGGGATGTATGCGTAATCATGCAAGTGACAAGAGGATTCGGTTTTACTACATAAGTTTGCAATTTCTTTATTGGATGATGTTTTGCTCAATCTATGGCTTTGCGACACTCTTTTTGATTTATTTCAAGGTCGATCCGGCAAAAATTGGCGGTATTTTAGCCCTAGTCAATATTGCGTCTACGATTTTGCAGCCCTTCATCAGTCAAGTCATTATCAAAAAAAGCAAAGTACCGCTGATCGTTGTCTTGAAAACGATGACAATCGGCGTGGTCACGGTGCTCTTAGCAGGTGTGATTTTCCCTGCATTATCAATACTGACCTATGTTTTAGGAGGGATTTTGCTCGTTTCCATGCAGTCCTTTCTCAACGCCTTGGCGTTTGAATACACGAATAGCGGCAACAAAATCAATTTTGGCTTTTCCCGTGCCGGTGGGTCACTAGGATTTGCGGGTACTTCCTTTTTACTGGGGCAGCTCTTGGAGGAGTTTTCGGCAGCCCTTTTGCCTATGATCGCTATCGGGCAGGCCGTTTTGTTTCTCATTATTTTGCTTTTGCTGCCAGCGATCAAGAAGCCAGAAATGCCCGTGATGCTTACAGAACAAAGGCATTCAGGTGCCTTTTTGAAAAAATATCCTTTTTTACTCTTTCTCTTTGTCGGGTTTAGCTTTCTCTTCAGCTTCCACACGATGATCAACAGTTTTTTGGCACAAATTTTTGCCGATATTGGCGGTGGCAGTAAGGAAGTTGGCATCGCCCTGATGGTTGCGGCGTTATGCGAATTGCCAGGCATGATTTTCTTTGAACAGTTAGTGAGGATACGGTCTAGCCGTTTTTGGCTGTTGTTTTCCAGTGTTGCCTTTGCAATTCGTGGGGTGCTGATGCTGTTGATCAGCTCCATCATCCTGATGGAAATGAGCCATTTGATGCAAGGGGTTAGTTTTGCTTTGTTTATTCCAGCTTCGGCTTATTTGTTCAACCATAGTTTGGCAGATGAAGACCGGGTTTTTGGACAAACGATCATCATTATTGCTACCACGATCGGTGGCGTGATCGGCAATCTTTTAGGGGGGATGCTGATCCAAAGCTTCGGTGTTTGGGAAATGCTTTTGATTGGGACTGGGTTTGCCGTTTTGGGTGCTGCATTGACCTTTATCGGTGTGAAAAAAATCCCTAAAAGTAACAAGAAACTAGCGATCGTAAGCGAATGATCGATAGGTAGAAAAAAGAGTTGCGGCCGTATTTGCTTCGGTCGCAACTCTTTTGAATCTGATCAACGGGTACTATTTCTTTTCTAAAACAGCAATAAATTCCCGCATATAGTCTGGTAGATCTGGGGGACGGCGGCTGGAAACGATATGTCCATCCGTAACCACAGGTGTATCGACCCATGTGGCTCCAGCATTTGTCATATCATCTTTGATGCCTGGCGTACTGGTGACTGTCTTGCCTTGCAGGATATTCGCAGAAATCAAGACCCAGCCTGCATGACAGATTTGACCAATGATTTTTTGGTCTTTGTCCATCGTTTGCACGAAAGAGATGACCTCTGGGAAACGTCGTAATTTATCAGGCGCCCAACCACCTGGAACTAAGATGGCATCGTAGTCATCGGCATGAATATCAGAAAAAGCAAAGGCTGATTCTGCGGGTACGCCGTATTTGCCAATATACGTTTTATGCGCTTCTTCACCGACTAAATCGACTTGTGCGCCTTCTTCCCGTAACCGATGGACCGGATACCACAGTTCTAAATCTTCGAAATCATTGTCGACTAAGGCAATGATTTTTTTGTTTTCTAAACGCAAGAGAATTCCTCCTTTAGGTTGCTAACACAAGTGTAACAAATGCCTAGAAAAACAACAAAATATCCGCTTTGCTGTCGGTGACTAAACGAGCAGAGTGATTCTTTGTTAGTTTTTTTAAGAAAATTACCTATAAAAAAATGCTTGTACCAAAGAACCTCTTTTCGACAATAAGAGGTTTTATGGTACACTGGAAGAGAAAGAAACTAGAGGTGAAAACTATGCGGGATTATCAATATCCTCTTGACTTAGATTGGTCGACAGATGAAATGGTCGTCGTCATGAAGATGTGGGAACGGTTAGAACAAGCCTATGAAAAAGGCCTTCCTAGCAGCACGTTTCTTGAGGCGTATCAAGCCTTTAAAAAAGTCGTTCCTAGCATTGGCGAGGAACGCCGTTTAGGTAGAGAATTTGAAGAACTATCAGGCTATTCGCTATACCATACTGTGCAGGCAGCGAAAAAGACTGAGGGAAAACTAAAAATGAAAGGGTAGATCAACGAATGCATGAAATCGTTAATGAAGTTCGCCAGTGGATGATCGCTGCAGGCGAAACGATCAAAGACAATTTAAATAAAGAAGACTTGGTGGTCGAGACAAAATCAGGACGGAAAGACTTAGTGACAGAATTGGATAAAGCCACGCAAGATTTTCTGATTGGTAAGATCCAATCCTATGATCCGAATGCCAAAATTTTAGGTGAAGAAAACGGACTGGACACACTTGCTGACATGAGTGGGCGAGTCTTCATCATTGATCCGATCGATGGAACGATGAATTTCGTGTTGGAAAAAGAAAACTTTTGTATCATGATTGCGATCTACGAAGAGGGCAAAGGGCGCTTTGGCTTTGTCTATAATGTCATGAAAGATGAATTCTTATGGGGTGGTCCAGAGATTGGTGTCTATAACAATGGCAAGAAGATGGAACCGCCGAAAGATATTGCCTTATCCGAAGGTCTCGTTGGCTTGAATTCACCCATGTTGATCCATAACCGCCACCATGAAACTGAGGTCAGTGACAAAGCATTAGGCATTCGTATGACTGGATGTGCTGGAGTAGAGCTGATCGCCCTCGCTAAAGGACAAAGAGCAGGCTATCTTTCTCATCTTGCGCCATGGGATTATGCGCCAGGGGGCGTTTTGTTAGAAACCCTTGGATTAAAAATGGCAAACATCAAAGGTGAGCCATTATCCCTGAATGGACGGGAATTGTTTGTCGGCGGTACACCGAAAGCTTTTGAAGAATTATTGGCGATCGTCAATCAATAAGAAAAAACCAGATATTTTTTTAATATCTGGTTTTTTCTGTAAAAATGAAAACTTTGCACTATATTTCAGAAAGAAATTCTGGTATAATGGCTTGTCGAGTGCAATGTCACCAAAAAAGGAGTTTATAAATTGAATATTAGAAATGATATCCGCAACGTCGCTATTATTGCCCACGTTGACCACGGAAAAACTACATTAGTTGATGAATTATTGAAACAATCCCAAACGTTAGATAGCCATACCCAATTACAAGAACGGGCGATGGATTCAAATGCGATCGAAAAAGAACGTGGTATCACGATCTTAGCGAAAAATACAGCGGTTGAATACAACGGAACCAAAATCAATATCATGGATACCCCAGGACACGCGGACTTCGGTGGTGAAGTAGAGCGGATCATGAAAATGGTCGATGGTGTTGTTTTAGTTGTTGATGCTTATGAAGGAACGATGCCTCAAACACGTTTCGTATTGAAAAAAGCATTGGAACAACATTTAGTCCCAATCGTTGTTGTTAACAAAATCGACAAACCATCTGCTCGTCCTGAGCACGTGGTAGATGAAGTATTAGAACTATTTATCGAATTAGGTGCCGATGATGACCAATTGGACTTCCCAGTGATCTACGCTTCAGCGATCAACGGAACCTCAAGTGAATCAGATGATCCTGCCGACCAACAAAAAACGATGGCACCATTGTTTGATACGATCGTAAAACATATTCCAGCGCCAATCGACAACAGCGATGAGCCATTGCAATTCCAAGTATCTTTACTTGATTACAATGACTACGTTGGACGTATCGGAATCGGACGTGTCTTCCGTGGAACGATCAAAGTTGGTGACCAAGTTGCTTTGATGAAACTTGATGGCCAAGTGAAGAAATTCCGTGTCACAAAATTATTCGGTTTCTTCGGTTTGAAACGTTTAGAGATCCAAGAAGCGAAAGCTGGCGATTTGATCGCTGTTTCTGGGATGGAAGACATCTTCGTTGGTGAAACAGTCACACCGATCGATCACCAAGATTCATTGCCTGTTTTACACATTGATGAGCCAACGTTACAAATGACCTTTGTCGTGAACAACTCACCATTTGCAGGTCGTGAAGGGAAATTCGTAACCGCTCGTAAAATTGAAGAACGCTTGATGGCGCAACTACAAACAGACGTGTCTCTACGTGTTGAACCAATCGGACCAGATTCTTGGACTGTTTCAGGACGTGGCGAACTTCATTTGTCGATCTTGATTGAAAACATGCGTCGTGAAGGTTTTGAATTGCAAGTTTCTCGTCCAGAAGTTATCGAACGCGAAATTGATGGCGTGAAATGCGAACCATTTGAACGGGTGCAAATCGACACACCAGAAGAATACATGGGTTCAGTGATTGAATCACTAGGGATTCGTAAAGCAGAAATGCAAGATATGATCAATACAGGAAATGGACAAGTACGGATTATTTTCTTAGCACCAGCTCGTGGATTGATCGGCTATACGACAGAATTCCTATCAATGACTCGCGGCTACGGTATCATGCACCACACCTTCGACCAGTACTTGCCAATGATTCAAGGGCAAATCGGCGGACGCCACCACGGCGCACTTGTATCGATCGATACAGGAAAAGCAACGACTTACTCAATCATGAGTATTGAAGAACGTGGAACGGTCTTCGTTGAACCAGGTACTGAAGTATATGAAGGAATGATCGTCGGCGAAAACTCTCGTGACAATGACTTAACGGTCAATATCACGAAAGCAAAACAAATGACCAACGTTCGTTCAGCGACGAAAGACCAAACATCTGTCATCAAGAAACCAAGAATCCTTTCACTAGAAGAATCATTGGAGTTCTTGAACGATGACGAATACTGTGAAGTAACACCAGAAAGCATTCGTTTGAGAAAACAAATCTTAAACAAGAGCGAACGGGAAAAATCACAGAAAAAGAAAAAAACAGCTGACAAATAAACAATGATCGAGGTTTTTACCAACTTTTGATCTGTTCGATTTTCCGAAGGATGGAAAAGGGATTGCTCCTGTGGTGCAGCGGCTCTTCGCCGCAACCCCTAGAAAAGCAATCAGCCGATTTCCCTCCTTCGGTTCTTTTTTGCACGTCTACCCGATCTGTTGAACCGTTAAAATAAGCAGCGCTTGCAATTTCGACCATTCCTTTTTAAAATGGAGAAAGTAAGCACAAAGGAGAAATCTATGAAAAATTATCCTGTTAAAAAGAATCAGGAACTTGAAGTCGATATTTTGGACCTTTCCCATGAAGGAAATGGGATCGCCAAAGTCGATGGGTACTTATTATTTATTGAAAACACCCTGCCAAATGAACGTGCCTTAGTCAAAGTGTTGAAAGTCGGCAACAAATTTGGTTTTGCGAAAGTGATGAAACTGTTGCAAGCGAGTCCTGATCGGCAAGAATTACCGAATGAAGCATTGTTGCGCACCGGGATTGCCCCATTGAGTCATTTGAGCTATGACAAACAATTAGCCTTCAAACAGCAACAAGTAGAGAATGTTTTGGCTAAAATCGCCAAACTACCTGAAATTAAGGTCAATGCACCAATCGGAATGGAAAAACCATTTGGTTACCGCAACAAAGCGCAAATCCCTGTGCAAAAGATTCATGGAAAATTAACGACTGGATTTTACCGCAAAAACAGCCATACTCTGGTACCGATCGAAGATTTTTATATTCAAGATCCAAACATCGATCAAGCAATCATCAAAGTCAGAGATATTTTGCAGCGCTTCAATGTCAAAGCCTACAATGAAGAAGCCCATGAAGGGTTCTTACGCCACATTGTCGTTCGTCGTGGGCATCACTCAGGTGAAATGATGGTCGTATTAGTGACACGTAAACCGAAATTCTTCAAGGGAGAAGAGATCGCGGAAGTGATCCACGAAGAGATTCCAGAAGTTGTTTCTGTCATTCAAAACATCAATGAAGAAAAAACTAATGTGATCATGGGGGAATTCGAGCGTGTGTTGTATGGCAAGTCATCGATCGATGATCAATTATTAGGCAAAACCTTCCAAATCTCAGCCAAATCTTTCTACCAAGTCAACACAGCGCAAACAGAAGTCTTGTACCAAACCGCCTTCGAGATGGCACAACTGTCTGAAAATGATGTTGTTGTGGATGCCTATGCAGGAATCGGAACTATCGGGATCAGTTTGGCTGATCGCGTGAAAGAAGTGTTAGGGATGGAAGTGATTCCTGAAGCAGTGAACGATGCCAAAGCCAATGCCAAAAGAAATGGTGTCGAAAACGTGCATTACTTTATCGGTAAAGCCGAAAAAATCATGCCGCAATGGCTACGCGAAGGCATTCAACCGACAGTCGTCTTCGTTGATCCACCTCGCAAAGGTTTAGATGCCAGCTTTATTGAAACGACCGCTGCGGTTAAACCAGAGCGCATCGTCTACATTTCCTGCAATCCAGCAACCTTGGCTCGTGACCTCGCGTTGTTTGAAGAAGAAGGATATGTGACAAAAGAAGTCCAACCTGTTGATTTGTTCCCACAAACGACCCATGTGGAGTGTGTCGTATTGTTAGAACGTCGTTAAGAAAAAACGAGTTCTTTTCAGTGATTTTGACCGTGAGTTCTTTTTATGGTAATTGTCATAAAGTCTTACGATAACAAAGTTACTAGAGAAAGCGAGTCAACTGAGAAATAAGCAACTATAACCCATTTGTCTCTCTAATTACGTCGATTGTGACGTTTAGAATGGATGAAAGATAAAACCAAAAACTGGAACTGAAAGACACTCTTTCTGTTCCAGTTTTTTTGTTCTTTCTCACTATTGATGAGCGGGGAAAAATCAATGCAAAAAGCAGTGAAGCTTCAAATATGCAGACATCCAAATCCCTCAACATAAAGTTTGGTCGGCCATTAATATGTAAGCGTATAAAAAAATATGGCATGTGGTGATTAGAAAGTATTATAATAAACGTAGTGAATAGAAAATTTTTGTTAGGAGGGATTGCACATGGCAACGATTCGTGCATTTTCACACAAAGAGATTACACCGCAGAATGCGCATTTGTCGAGTTTTAAAGTGTTGATAGAGTCAGCTTTTTATGGGAACAATGTCACTTGGATTCATGATCTAGCCACTGCCTATCACTTAGCAAAAGAATCTTCTGGCGCTATTCTTACGGATATGCCGGTCACCCACACCAAGGAGTTAGGCTTACCAGAGGATGCAAAAGTCATCGTGTTCAATGACGGAAAAGTAGTCGGACGGACAGCAGCAGCTCGACGCATCATCGAACATCCCGGGATTGATCGAAAATTGTATGAAGGGATTTTAAGAGATGCTTTATTTCAAGGGACACGTAAAAAATTTTATGGCAGTGAAGTTGTTGTAGGATTAGACGAAGCATTTATGGTCAAAGCACACCTGTTGTTACCAGAGCACTATGAAACCAATTTTTACTCTTATTTGTTGAATTTTCAATTGATGACGAAATCATGGGAGGAAAGGTATCAACGTTCCAAAGAATATCCAGAGACGGACATTTTTTTGTACGCTGATCCAGATTGGTCTCATCCTGATTTTCCTTATGGGCTGTCTCTCTTTGATCCTGAACACAATGTTGCGGCAGTCTTAGGCTTAAACTATTTTGGTGAATTGAAAAAAGCGACATTAACTTTGGCTTGGGCTACCGCGCATCGCAATGGCTTTGTGGCGTGTCATGGGGGAATGAAGCAATATCAGTTGCCGAATCGAACATTTACGATGGCTGCTTTTGGTCTTTCAGGATCAGGAAAATCGACTATCACATTGGCGGAACATGATGGCAAATATGAGATCAAGGTTCTGCATGACGATGCGTTTGTGATTAATCAAACAAATGGTGCATCCACTGCTCTGGAGCCTTCTTATTTTGATAAAACGCAAGACTATCCACTAACCAACCCAAATGTCCGCTACTTTATCACCTGTCAAAATGTTGGGGTTACTTTGGACGAGGGAGGAAAAAAGGTCCTCGTGACCCAAGATATTCGTAACGGGAATGGCCGAACCGTCAAATCACGGTATGTCACACCTAATCGGGTGGATCATTTAGATTCGCCAATCGATGCAGTATTTTGGATCATGAAAGATGACACGCTGCCTCCTGTAGTAAAAATTGACGATCCGATTTTAGCCGCTGTTTTTGGTTTGACCTTAGCTACGAAGCGTACGACAGCTGAACATGTTGTCGAGACCACGGATATAGATAAACTGGTCATCGAACCTTATGCCAATCCATTTAGAGTTTATCCTTTAGGAGAAGATTTTGCTCATTTCATGCACTTATTCAAAGAAAACCAAACGGCTTGTTATATTCTAAATACAGGCTTTTTCAAAGACAAGAAGGTCACACCTGAGGTCACGCTGACATCGATTGAAAAAATCGTAGAAGATGAGGCTGAATTTAAAAATTTTGGCGGGATCACAGAGATGAGTTTCCTGCCAGTAACAGGCTTTGATGTTGATTTTCAAGATGCTTCTTATGTTGCTCATTTAAGAGAGCGGATGCAAGGACGGCTGGACTTTATTTTGGCTCAGGAGACAGAAAATGATGGCTATAATAAGTTGCCTAAAGAAGTAGCAAAGGCAATGGAAAAGGTGATTTCTAAATTAAGTGAGCTTCCTAGTTAATTCAATTGAATCAAACTTTCGCAAGCGGCTTTTCTTCCTGAAACACTTATTTGGTTAGCCAGAAAGGAGCGATTATGAGCATTCAGTTTCACCATATCCAAATCACAGTCAATGATGTAAAAAAAGCAGAAGGCTTTTATGACCAATTATTTGCACTATTAGGTTTCGACCTTCAGAAGAAATATTCTGGGTATTTAGAACATGCCGAGATGGAAGTAGTAGAATATATAGGGGATTCATTTGATTTCGGCATTTGTTCCCCAAGAAAAGAATGGAAGAACGAGAAAATCGATTCAAGAAAACCTGGCTCTGTTCAGCACATAGCGTTTAAGGCGGAAAGCCGCGAAGTAGTAGATGCGGTCTTTCCCAAAATAAAAGCTTTAGGGGTAAAGATCCTTCACGATCGACCAATGGAGTACAAAGAGCGCATCGCCCCTAACTACTATGCCTTATTCTTTGAAAGCGCAGAAGGCATTCGTTTTGAACTATTTCATTATGCCTGATTCCTTAAACTAAAAGAGCGTGGCATGAACTTGTTGCATGAGCGTGTTCTTATTCAGGTGATCTTTCATTATAGGTTCGGATGACCATGCGATATCAGAGACAAACTTTTTTCGAACCGGTTATCAGGAAAACTAGAACACTCTTTTTTTAAAGTACGTCCGTTTGGAAAAAACTATTTGATTTCTAAAATTCATTTGGACAATTCGAAGATGAAAATCTAACTCATGTGTTGAAAAACGTCGATTTTATCATTCTAGAAGCTGTTGCACTGTGGGTCAATAAGGATTGTTGCGTTGATCGCAGGACACTTAAGAGATGGAGGAAGATGAATATGGATCAGAGGGTTCAGCAAGACATCGAAGCAATCATTTCCCATCAATATGATCATGGTGCCGATTTATGGTCGACGCCAGACCATAAATTACTAAAAGGAGCACCCTTTACAACCTTAGAGTGTCCTCATTATTTACTGGAACTTGGTATGTCACATGAGGAAAACTTATTAAAAGAGACAGCTGCATTGATCTTTCAAGGATGGAGAGAAGATGGCAGATTTAAAATTTCGCCATCAGGGGGTATCTATCCTTGTCATACAGCGCTGGCTTTGCGAACGCTGTGTGCTCTTGGTTACGCAAGGGACCAGCGGCTGCAACAGACCTTTCACTATTTTCTTGCTACTCAGGGAGCAGATGGCGGCTGGAAGTGTAATAAGTATAGTTTTGGTCGCGGACCGGAGACCCACTTTTCTACTCCAATGACGACGTTAACGGTCCTTGATGCCTTTCGATATACTCATGATCGTGAGCAGATGGAAACGCTTCATCAAGCAATCGAATTTTTGCTTGCTCATTGGGAGATCCGGCAGCCAATCAGTCCTTGTCATTATGGGATGGGCACATTATTTATGCAGACAGAATATCCCTTTAGAGGGTACAATCTTTTTTATTATCTGTATGTCTTGTCTTTTTATCCTGCTGCCAGAAAAGACGCACGGTTTTTGGAGGCTTTGCAGCAGTTTGAAGCAAAAGTTCAAAATGGCAATGTCATCGTAGAACGGGTCGTACCAAAACTGGGAAAACTGAATTTTTGTAAAAAAGGACAAATCAGTCCCTTTGCTACACAGCGTTACCAAGAAATCCTTGCTCGATTGGCAGAGGATTGAGGAAAAAATAGCCCTTTGAAAGTTTTCCCCCCATCTAGACGATTCTTTTTCTTTTCTGGTACACTGTCTGTAAAGAAGCAGTTGATTAAACAACAGAGGGGAGAAAGACATGCAAAAAATATATCTTGTTGAAGATGATGCAACGATCGTCTCTGTTTTAGCAGAATATTTGCAGCAATGGGGGTACGAATGTATTTCGGCGAAGAATTTTGTTAGTATCTTGCAAGAGTTTCATGAGATCAAACCGGATCTCGTTCTTTTAGATATTTCGCTGCCTTATTACAACGGGTATCATTGGTGCCAAGAAATTCGCAAGACGTCAGAAGGGCCGATCATTTTCCTTTCGTCGATGGATCAACAGATGAATCAGATCATGGCGATGAACATGGGGGCGGATGATTATTTAACAAAACCCTTTGATTTAGCCTTTGTTTTGGCAAAAATCCAAGCGTTACTGCGGCGCAGCTATCAGTATAGCCACCAACAAGCGCTGACCTTTAAGATAGGACAAGTAACTTTTTATCCAACAGAAAATGTATTAAAAAATCAGGGGGAACAGTTGCCGCTTTCACCAAATGAAGCTCGGATTCTCTCTTTGCTTTTGCAACATCGAGGGAAGATCGTAGCCAAAGAGACCATCATTGAAATGCTCTGGAATAGTGAAGAATTCATCGATAACAATACATTAGCAGTCAATATGACTCGCTTGCGAAAAAAATTGAGCCAGATCGAACTATCCGATTTGATCCAAACGGTAAAGAATAAAGGCTATTTGATCGAAAAGGAACAGGCCTATGACTAACGTGAAAGAATATTTCGTCCTTTATGGAAAGTTTTATCTCGTTTACCTGCTGTTTAGTGCGGGCTTATTTGGGCTATTCTTTCTCCACAGCCTTTCGTTGGAGCCCTTCATTGACTATGTGGTCTTTTCAGGGGTGATCTTAGGGGGACTTTCCCTTTTTCATTATTTTCGTTACGCACAAAAAAGAAAGCAGCTGCAGCATTTATTAAGAAAAGAACGTATGACGGAAGCGGCGTTGGCGTTCTTGCCTGCCACTCGAAATCGTTTAGAAGACGAATACCAAGCCCTTCTTAAACAATTGGTAAGAGAAAAAACCACTTCTGATTACAAGGCAGCGTTAAAAAATGAAGAAATTTATGAAGATTTCGGCTTGTGGCTTCATCAAATCAAAACGCCTCTAGCTGCGCTGGATCTTTTGGTCCAAAGCGATTCGTTGTCACCGACGGAGGTCAAAGCGGAATTATTTAAGGTGAATGATTACTTGCAAATGATGTTGAATTATTTACGACAAAATTTAGCGAATGAAGATTTTGTCTTTGAGTCGATTGCTTTAGCGCCCCTCGTTCGTCAAACGATCAAAAAGTATGCCTTGTTTTTCTCGAAAAAGAATCTGCAACTGGACATGGCGGTGGATTTGACGGTGACATCCGATCGAAAGTGGCTCGTTTTTATTTTTGAACAGGTTCTTTTCAACAGCTTGAAGTATACCGAAACTGGTGGCATCACTGTTTTCACTAAAGACAATGCCTTGGTGATTCAAGATAGCGGCATTGGTATTCGTAAGGAAGACTTGCCAAGGGTTTTTGAGAAAGGATATACGGGACAAAATGGTCGCTTTCAGCAACGAGCGAGCGGGCTAGGCTTATATATGAGTCAACAAGCGGCTGAAAAAATCGGCTGCCGTTTAGCGATTGATTCTGAAGTAGGACAGGGAACCATCGTCACGCTTCATTTTCCCACCACAAATAACCGATAGCCGCAAACTTTCAACACTGTAAGTTTGCGGTTTTTATTGTAAGTCGCTTTTTTCTGCCAGTCAGCTTATTCTAAAAAGGAAGGAGGGAACAAGTTGACACTTTTAAACATTCAACAAGTAAAAAAAATCTATCAAAGCCAGTTGAACGGACAACCCGTTGAAGCGTTGAAAAATATTACCTTTATGGCGGAAGAAGAAGAATAAGATTTTTAAAGGGCAGAATCCTTAGTATATAGGGATTCTGCTCTTTTTCTTCTTTTTTGAATGCCAAATTGAATGCCATTAGATTATCAAGCATTAAGATGTTGAACAAATTTATCAACAGTTTGGATTTTTGTCTCTTTACTTAGATGACCATAAGTATCCATTGTAATTTTGATTGAAGCATGTCTTAGTCGATCTTGTACGTCCTTTAATGATGCACCAGCGTCTAGAAGAAGGCTAGCATGTGTATGCCTTGTCACATGGATACCTAGAAAGGGAACTCCAGCTTTTTCGGTAATTGTTTGTAATCGTACATAGATAGCATGATGGGTTACGATTTGTTTATAAATACCGCAAAAAATCATTTCAGGATTGGTTAATCCAATGTGTAACATAAATTCTTTTTGATTTAATTGCCATTTTTTTAGGAAAGACAAGGTAATATCATCAACTGAAATTGTGGCTGTACTGGTATCTGTTTTCGTTGAAGAGACCTTATAGCCGTGTTTTGTTTGACTGAGAGTTTTGTTGATAGTGACTGTTTTTTCATCGAAGTTTATGTCAGTCCAGTTTAAGGCAAGCGCTTCGCTGATTCGACAACCTGTGTAAAATAGGAATCTCATAAGTGTCTTATCATATTCAGAACGGTATGTTCCACTCTTTGATTGAAGATACTCAGAAATTTTTTTTACTTCTTCCTTGGTGTAAGCTTTAACCTTTTCTGTGGTTATTTGCTTTTCACGTTTTGGCATCATAATATGTGACAATGGATTGTTTGTTATAATGCCAAGATTTATCGCATATTCAAATACTCTTTTTGCAGTTGAATGCAGTATTCGGTACTGATCTGTTTCTTTTGCCCATTGATTAATTATTTCTTGTGCCATCCGTACAGTCACTTTATTCACTCTTAGGTCACCATATTTTGGTAGAATCCATTTTCGAAACTTAATTTCGGTTTTCATGAACGTTACTTCTTTTACAGTTGTTTTATAAATGTTCAGCCACAAATCATAAACTTGTTTAAAAGTCTCATTTCCATCTTTTTCGAGACCTTTTTGTTTAAAGTCCACTTGCAATTTAGCTAAAGCAAGTTGGGCTTCTTTTTTTGTTTTAAAATTTCTTCGAGTGGTTTTAATTGGTTTACCTGTTACTTTGTCAATTCCTAGATAAGCTTGGAACTTCCATGCTTTATCTCCGTTCTTTTTTTCATATTGATCAAAATTAGCCATTTTAATTTTCCTCCTATTGTGTGGGGCACATAGGAAAGGAATGAACTTTTGTTCTATTTCGCTTCTTGAATGAAGGCTAAGTCTTTTGCTGTTTTGTCAATTTCCTCAAATGGTAAGTTGTCAAAGAAGACTGGTTTCATCTCTGGTTTTCCATGACGATCCAAAATCGGATTTCCGTCTTCATCTAAACGCATTTGTGGGGTAAAGAAACGTTCAATAAAGGCTAGCTTTTCTGCTACCTCGTCTATTTCTTTCACTGTGTGGCTATTCAAAATCTTCGCCAAAGTAAACAAGTTTTGGACTTTTTGATCGTACTCATCGATGCGATCAAGAATAGCCGTTGTTTCTGATACCGCAATCTCTTTTGGTGAACCAAAGAGTTGAATCGGTGTCGCATGAAAGACCGTCGCAAATTTTTCCAAACTCTCAAAGGTTGGGTAACGGATTCCCCGCTCGATATTGGAGATGGTTTGTTTTTGTACACCAATCTTTTCTGCTAATTCCGTTTGAGAAAGTCCCATTTCTTTTCGTAAACGTGCAACATTGCCGCCAAAGTTTTCTATCATTTTCCTCACCTCGTGTCTATCATAAGCACTTTCCCTAAAAAATTCAAGTGAAAAATAAATGAAATAGTATTTAAAATAAACTTTTAAAATATACTTGACATCTATTTTTAATCGCGGTAGAGTGTACGAAAAGATACTATTTTATTCATTTATAGTTTTTTTAGTTATAAAAAGAAACTGAAAGGAGGTGAGAAGAATGTCGGTATTGGAACAAGCACTCCTGGATTGGCAAAAAGATCAGACCAATCAATTCTTTGCCCTGTTAGAAACCCGCTTGGAAGAAATACAAACCCAACAGGATATCGTCAAACAAAAATATTGTGCGGCGTATTTCGATGTGAGTGTCAATACATTGAAAGAATGGGTTCTTCAGGGCTGTCCAGAAATTCGATTGGACTCAGGCATGGTTTTATACAGCATTCAGGCGGTGAGAAGATGGTTATTAACCTATCAAAACTAAACAAAGGTGTGGGGCCAAGGAAAGGAGCAGGTGTCGGGTTGGTGTGGTTGCCGCAGCCGTTGCCTCGTCTGCGATGGCTGAAAGCCAATCAGCATACGAGGCTTACGGACGCGTGGAACGCACGGGTCTTTTGCGAACACCAGACACCGGCTTAGGATAAGGTGCCTTTCTAATAGCACCTTATAAAGATAAAAATAATGGCTAATAACTATCGGAAAAATGTGTAAAAAGCCGATACTACCAAGCTTTTGAATAACAAAAAATGATTTGCGAACAATCGCAAATTTTAAAGGAGGTGACCGAATGACCAAAAGTACCCAAAATGTGTTTGGAAAAGTAGATTGGTTTCAAGCCGTCTTGCATCAAGTCAGTTATCAGACGGTCTTTCAAGACTTGTTAAAAATCAGTTTAGAGTCTGTCTCAATTCAAGCAGGCAGTTTAAAACATGAAGAATACGATATTGTTTACACCTGTGGCTTTCTCAAATACTACACCTATCACCAACCAGAAAAGGCCAAAGAACGCGGAACTCTTGTCTTGAGCGGGCAAGCCTGTACCACCTATGAATGGATTTTACTTTCGTATAACCCCATGGCGAATGTCTTCCAAGAACTTGCCACCCGTTTTTACGAGTATGCCAGTCAAACCGCCTTCACCTTCGAAATCAAGCGCCTGGATTTAGCTTTGGATGATTACAATGAAGTGCCCTATTTCACGGTGGAACAACTCCATAATAAGTTGAAACGGAAGCAATTCCTTTCAAAAGGACGAAGCTATCAACTCCATGACAGCGAGTTTAATGCTAAACAACGGGCAAAAACGGTTAGTATCGGCGTTCGAGGATTAGCTTGTACGTTTCGGGCCTACGACAAAGCCAAAGAAATGGCCAAAGATTTTGAAGGAGCGAAACAAGAGGAAATTTTGGCTCGAGCTCCACAAATTCGGTTGGAAGTCGAGACACGTAATGATGTGGCAGAAAGTCTCTTTCGAACAATTGCCTTTTTACCACAAGATCAATGTGTCTCAAACTTAATCCGAGGCTTTCTGCAAACGGAACTTACCTTTTACACGGACGGCTCCTTAAAGCAGGTCTGTCGTTGGTGGCAGGACTACCTAAAACCAAGTCTGGTTCCCACTATCACCCGGCAATATCAAGTGAGTAGCTTTGATCGTTCCTTGAACTGGTATGAATATGGCGGACCCATGGCATTAACCCAGGCACTCTTTTTCTTGCATCATGAGGGTGTTGGGATTGATCCAAGTTTGTTAGAGATTCGCCCAAATTATGAATGGACACCAGAACTTTCTGATCGCTTGATTCAATACGTCAGCGAGCAACAACGTCCTGATTTGATTCCACTTATTCAAGAACGCACCAAAAAAGCGTTCGTCACTTCCAAATAAGTGAACGAACGCTCTGTTAAAAAATTTCTAAAACAAGTATAGCAAAGAAAGGAAGAATATACGATGCCAAAAATGTTAAGTATTAATGATTTTGATTTTGGAGCCATTGGCCCAACCTTTGAACTAGATGAGGTCACCCCAAAGTTTGCGACCGAAACCCGAACCAATGAAAATGGTCAGGTCATTCTAGATCGCGAGAACAAGCCAAAAAACTTCTATACCGATGAGATTATCGGGTACAAATATTCGGTGACTATCCTAGATGGACAATTCCGTAAAAAAGCAACGCAAGTTACTGTCAACACCTTAGATAATCCAATTGACAATGATGAGATTATGAAACGTGAAAGCGTCAAATGCCGATTTGAGAACTTACAACCGAGCATGGCAGGACACCCGATGTATTACAAGGCAGATAAGATTGTATTATTAGGGAGTCAAAAATAAGTTACTATTGGATAGGCATTTCAGTTTGCCTGTCCATTTTTTTAATTCATGTACGTAAAAAATGAAAAACACCTTGATTTTGATATGAACTGACCTCCAAAAGTTAGACCAAAAAATCTAAATTTTTGGGGGCGGTATTTTTATGGCTAAATATAGTTTTGAATTCAAACTGAAAATTGTTCAAGAATACCTAGATGGGAAAGGAGGATATGGTTTTTTAGCAGAGTTGTATGCAGGCAAGCCAAATCAGAGATTGGTTGAATTCCTACCGTGAGCTCGGGGGCACTTCAGTTCTTTAACCTACTGCTTTTTTCCATGATTTAAAAATGGTTTTTATCACCGTAATCTGATCGGTAAACTCCGTTCAACCTGGCTTTCCTTCCAAGGGTACTTAGCTCCATTATCCACTCATTTTTCATAGAGGAAAACTTGAGCTTTTTTGTAATAGCAGTAAAAGAAATTAAATTCACGAGCCGATTAACCAGTGGGACCTGTTCAATCTTAGGGTCGTCAAGTTTTTGATAAACTTTCATTAACACATCTTGAATATCCTTAAACGAAATATCTTTGCTTTTTTCAAGATCATTGAAAAGATCATGAATTATTTTCTGTGCTGTTCGTTCCCTTTGATCCAACATTTTCCTGGCACTACACCGGCCAATCCGCCTGCCACACAGCTACCCACGACTGATCCCCAATTAGTTTTACCTTCAAAAATTTCCATCATTTCTTTATCTGTTAATAATGTAATATTTACAGTTTTTATTTTCATATCCTTCTTATTGTCCTAAAAATCCACTAATGTATACCGCTGATCCAACAATAACCCCGACATATGCTCCTACGAAAGCCCCAGCAAGACCTTCTGCTCATGTACCAGAAATTCCCCAACTACCAATTGAGTGCAAGCATTGTTTAGCAGTATAGCCACCGACTACAAGTACCAATTCTTCTTTGCTTAAACTTTGGACATTTTTCATAGTAAAACTTCCCATATAATCTTTATTACGAAAAAATATATCATTCGAATTGAATTTTTAATGTAATTTGTCTCAAGATGATAATACTTTGTACTGAAATGTAAACGCCCCTATTCATCGGTGTCTTTTTAATGTATTTTTGTTTATTTTCGTTTCAACTGTAATTCTATTCACTTTAGGATATGAATGAGAGATTTCAGGACAATTCGGAATAATATTCTATGAATACAAGTATATTTACACCATATTAAGTGCTAGAGAAGGTGTAAGTATAATGAGAAAAATAAAATTGATTAAGCAACATGATGAAAAAGATTGTGGTGTTGCCTGTCTTTCTATGATCCTAAATTTTTATGATACGAGCGTTCCTATCAGTAAATTACGTTTAATGTCAGGGACAAACAGCCAAGGTACCTCAGCTTTTGGATTAGTCCAAGCATTAAATGATTTCCAATTTCAAACGCAGGTTTTTCAAACTGATGAATCAATTTGGAAGGAAGAATACGTGACCTATCCATTGATAGCTCACGTAATCATTGATGGAGCATTCTTCCATTACGTTGTCGTTTATGGAATGAAAAATGGGAAGTTACTTCTGGCTGATCCGGCTAGAGGAAAAATTGAACGAACGCCAGAAGAATTTTCTTCTATATGGACAGGAATCATATTAACTACTACTCCTACTGAGAATTATCATCCCACACAAGATAGATCCAATGGTTTATTCTCTTTTGTTCCGTTATTGGCAAGTCATAAGAAGACAATTGCCGGTATTGTACTTCTTTCTTTTATATTAACTGGGTTTGGCATCATAGGTTCTTATTACTTTCAAGTGATAATTGATCGAATTGTTCCTTCAAGATCTGTTAACTTACTAGAAATCATCTCAATAGGTCTTTTGTCAATGTATGTGATACAAACACTATTTCAGTATTTTAAGCAGTATCTTTTAATTAGGTTAGGGCAACAGCTAAGTTCTTCGATTATGCTGAAGTATTTCAACCATGTTTTGAATTTACCAATGAACTTCTTTTCAACAAGAAAATCAGGGGAGATTGTCTCAAGATTTTTAGATGCCAACAAAATTATCGATGCCTTGGCAAATGCCACACTATCCCTATTTTTAGATGTATCAATGGTTATATTTATTGGAACAGCTTTGTTTTTACAAAACCGTTTTTTGTTTTTAATTAGTTTCAGTACACTTCCAATTTACGGTTTAATCGTCTTTCTATTTATGAAACCATTTGATCGAACTAATGAAGAACAAATGGAATCTGGTGCTGTAGTCAATTCTCAGATTATTGAAAGCTTGAAAGGTATAGAAACAATAAAGTCCTTTAATGCGACAGATCGAGTATTTGAGAAAGTTCAGAGTCAATTCAAAGAGATGATGGATAAATCATTCAAAAATGCGAATCTTGATAATCTACAATCGAATTTAAAAACGGCGCTTCAAATAATAGGTTCTACCATGTTATTGTGGGTTGGTACGTACTTAGTAATCGAGGGAAGCCTGTCTATTGGACAATTGATTACTTATAATGCCCTGATGTCTTTTTTCACAACACCTTTGCAAAATATCATTAATCTTCAGGTAAAGATTCAAACGGCAAAAGTAGCTAATGATCGATTAAACGAGGTTTTCTTTCTGGATCGAGAATTTCTGGGTGAGGCAACCAGTCAACAAATGAATAATTCTGAATTGTTTACGAAAGAGCCGTTAATCGAAGTAAGGGACTTATCTTTTGCCTATGGATTCGAAGAAAATGTTCTAAATGATCTTTCCTTTTCAATTAATTCAAATGAGAAAGTAGCAATCGTTGGGATGAGCGGATCTGGTAAATCAACATTAGCCAAATTACTCATGAACTTTTATAGTGCTGAAAAGGGAACCATACGCATTCAAGGTATTTCTATTCAAGATATCTCAAGGGTCGGTTTGAGAAATATGATTGGATATGTATCACAGGAAACTTTCTTTTTTAGTGGCAGTATCTTTGAAAATCTGATTTTTGGTTTAGACTATCACCCCACAGAGGAACAGATTATTTGGGCATGTGAATTGGCTCAGATAAAAGAATATATTGAAGGATTACCTCTTCAATTTCAGTCACCTATTGAAGAAGGTGCCAGTAATCTATCCGGTGGTCAAAAACAGCGATTAGCTATTGCAAGAGCTTTACTAAAGAATTCAGATATTCTGATACTCGATGAGGCAACTAGTGGATTAGATACTCGTTTAGAACACCGTATCATTCAAAACTTAATGAATATGGAGAACAAAACTATTCTATTCATAGCACATCATTTATCTATTGCAAAAGATTGTGATCAGGTATTTGTCTTAGATAAAGGGCAGCTTGTCGAATCTGGAACTCATACTCAATTAAGAGAACTAAATGGGACCTATGAAGAACTTTGGGAAATGATAGCAATTGCTTAAAAAAAGAACAATATAGAGCACTACAAACAATCTGCCTATTTTTTATTGATTCTTGTTATAATTAGATATCTATAATAATAGGGAAGTGTTTATATGGTTCTTGTAGATTCGTTCTCGTATTTTTTTAAAGAATTATTTGATTTGTTGCTGTTTCTATTCATGATTGGGCTACTAACAAATATTCGAAAAAACTCATTCTATTTTGCTCTACTTATATTCCTTTTTCCACTCACATTACTTTCAGTAACAGACGCACTTTTGACTGGAATCGCACTGATATCTTTAATTATGATACTAAGATTTAAGTCTTGGGGAAAGAAACCAGAAGCCCAATTTACCGAGTTATTAGGTCTTTTGCTTTCCTTAACGATTTATTGCATAGTGCCACTCTTTTCATCCATCATTGTATCCAGAATCTTTAAACTCGAATTCAACGTATTGAATGAACGAGGACTTTTGTTAGTAGTTATTTTGATTGTATTTGATTGGATTCTGTCAATCATCATTGCGTTGACAATAAAATCAAAGGTAATGAACCGTTCAATTCCTTCCGAAGAAGCAAAAATATATTGTATGCAGCTGGGAATATTTTTGACATTTGTCTATTTGTTTGGAGAAATATTAAGAAGGATGCAGATTCTAGGCATTTTTCAAATCGTAATGATTAGTTTTTTAGTTACTCAATTTTCGGTTACGATGTATTTTACTTATCTTACTTTGAAAAAAAACCACGAAAAAACTGAATTGAGCAACCTTAAAGAACAGATGGAAATGATGCGGGTCTATACTGCGGACATTGAGAGAAACTATCAGGAACTGCGTAAATTCCGCCACGACTATAAAAATATGCTACTAGGTCTCAAGGCAATGCAAAATGAATCTGCGATCGATGAAGGGTATTTAAATAAAATGATCGATTACTCTCATCAGATGATAGATAACAGTGTGATGCGTTTTTCAGGACTAAGCAACTTAAATGTAGACTCCGTAAAATCCTTGATGATAGCAAAGTTAATCCATGCAGAACAATCTGGCATTGAGGTGAATTTTGAATGTCTTATTCCAATAGCAAATATCAATATGGATGAAATAAAACTTGTCCGAATCTTAGGTATATTAATCGATAATGCGGTGGAAGCAGCAATTGAATCAGAAGAAAAAAGAATAAACACCTTGTTCATTAATTCCACCTATTCGATTGAGATTTCAATTGAAAATTCTTTCCTAGGCAAGCTGCCTCCTTTATCAGAGATGAAAAAAGTAGGGTTTAGCAAAAAGGGAAAGAACAGGGGACTAGGCTTATCCAATGCACAGGATATCCTTATTGCAACTAAGCAAGCTGATCTGGCACATTACTCAAATCAAGGAATGTTTGTTTCTACACTAACTATAAGAAAGAGTGAATAATATGACATTACCAATTATTCTCTGCGAAGATGACATAATATTGATGTCTCATTACAAGGCAATTATCGATAATTGGGTCATGATCAATGATTATGATATGAAGTTGGTTTTAGCAACGACTGACCCGGGAGATATTTTCTTGTATTTATCAAAAAACAAGGTAACAAATAGTTTATACTTTTTGGATATCGATCTTGGAAAACATTTAGATGGAATTGATGTCGCACAACGTATTAGAACTGATAACGAGTTCTCTCAAATCGTCTTTATCACTTCTCATCAAGAATTGGCGATGGAGACGTTAAAAAGACAAATAGCACCGTTAGATTATATTGTTAAGGACGAACAAAGTGAAAAAGGACAAATAGAAAATGTATTAGATGGACGCCACAAGTTAACATTTGTAGATAATAGAACCAATGAACGTCATCTATCCTTTATGATTGGTGCAAGGAATTTTAGAGTGGATATTACTTCGATTTATTTCTTAGAAACGTCGGTTACGCCTCATAAAATTATATTATACGGCGAAAACATGATGTATGAATTTTATGGAAAGATGAATGATTTAGAAAAAGAATATCCTGAATTACTTCGTGTGCATAAGTCGTTTTTAATCAATCCAAATAAAGTAATTTCTGTAGATTATAAGAGTAGAATGATATTCTTTCCAGAAGAGTATTCTTGTAGGTTCCCATTGGCAAAAAACAAAATCTTAAGAAAAACCTTAGATAGCATTGAAAGATCAATTCGTAAATAGGTGCGTTACTATGATATAACGATAGATAGAACGATAAACAGGAATAATTAGCGAATTTAGGTAAATGATGCTGCACTAACTTAGTGGCGGCTTGTAATTTATTCTTATTTTTTTCATGAGTTTAAATTTCAAGTCCCTTAATTAGAATACATTATCCAATATCTATTTGTGTCTTTAGATATTCTCAATTTGAATAACTAATTGTGATTTAACATTAAACTGTAATAGATTGAAAAACTCAAGAACTTGCGCTCTTGAGTTTTTTCTATTGCGGAATCATCTTTTAAGAAAAAATCATAAAATAGCACCTTTTTGAACGCAAAATAGGTCTTCAGTTCAAGAAATAAATTGTTGATTGCCAGATATAAGTTACTAAATAATCATAGGGAAAAATATACAACTGTCATCAAACAGAAGGAGAGTGGTTCAGATGATTCATTGAAAAACATTACCAAAAGAGCAATAAAAAAACTATTCTAAGTAGAAGTGGGGGGAACCAAATGAATAAAAAAAATTCTCTATTTAGTATAGTAGTATTTTTTTCATTACAATTGGACTTTCTTTTTCTCCACAAAATTCATTTGCGGATGAGAATGGACCTGGCACAAATTCCACTGAAGTTAATCATCAAAATGTGACAGAAAAATATCTACAAAACATATCTGGTATTTTAGAAAATGATGTAAAGGAATTGATGGACACAATTCTAATGATTATAAATAAGGCTATTACTTCTGACGATTATTTATGTAGAGCTCAATAGATAGTGAATAGCAAATTGTATTCAACTAGCATCTATTCATCTATCATGGTTCAAATTGGTCCAACTACTATCTACATAAATCCTTTTTTATCACTGTTGATGTAATAAGGATACTACTAAATTTCTGATATAAAAGGATTCCTATAGAATGAGAATCATAAATCCTATTTTGTCTCTATTAATTACGTTGAAAAGCAAAAAAAGATGTTAAAGAATTTAATTCCATCAGCTCCTACATATATCTACCTATTGAGATTATTGAAAGAAACGTATATGGCACTCTAGAAAATGATGGCAATTGCCTATTTATTATTAGATTAAATTTAAAGCATGTCTGACTGTCATGAATTTTCAAAAGTTTTATTTGATTATAAAGGAACAAGCAGACTGTCAATCTAATCTATCATGTTAATATAGAGAGGGTTGTTTCTATCGATTCAGGACAGTTTTTTATTGTTTTGAGATAAAAAACCAAACAAAGAAGAAAACGGTGGTATCTTGTATACGTAACATAAATTTGTTTGAAAGGGAGTTTTATCATGCAAAAGTTTCAAAAACTAAACAAACAAGAAATGAAACAATTAATGGGAGGTTATAGCTCAAAAGATTGTCTAAAAGACATTGGTAAAGGAATAGGAGCAGGAACTGTAGCTGGTGCAGCTGGTGGCGGATTAGCTGCTGGATTAGGTGCTATCCCAGGAGCATTTGTTGGGGCACATGTCGGGGTCATTGGTGGTTCTGCTGCATGTATTGGTGGACTTTTAGGAAATTAGGAGGAACTATTAATGAAAAAAGAAATACTGAATCAAGAAGAAATGTTAAAAGTAATTGGTGGAAAAATTAACTGGGGTAGTGTAGGTGGTTCTTGCGTTGGTGGAGCAATAATTGGTGGTGCGCTTGGTGGACTTGGAGGAGCTGGAGGAGGTTGTCTGACGGGAGCTATAGGAAGTATTTGGGACCAATGGTAAAAGCATTAGTTTTTTCTGCTGTAATTTCTTTAGTAGCATTGGGTAACTATCTAAAGAAGAAAGATCTATCTTCGAAAAAGAAATTGATTTTAACAGTTGCTATAGCGTTTTTTTTGATTATCTATGAATTTTTCTGGAGTATTTTCACTTGATAGATAATGTCATTTATATTTTAGAGAGCAGAACAAAATCAAACTGAAATAGATCGAAAAACTCAAGAGCGCAAGTTCTTGAGTTTTTTCTATTGCGGAGTCGTCTTTTGAGAAAAACATCATAAAAAAGAGCACCTTTATTATTAAGTGATCACACAATAATTAGTTTCTCGATTCGAACTTTCTGACTATTGCAGTGTCTTTCGTTCATGATCCCAAACCATTTTCTAGATTTATTTTTTGTATCAGTCGGTCTAACTCTGATTTAAATTGTAGTGAATGAACATAGGGAGAAGAAAGATCAGCAAGAGAGTTGTGTAGAGCATTGAAGCCATCTGTACTTTACTCGCTTAGATTTAAACTCATATTTCTTTCAAGTATCGAAGTAAAATGAGGATATCCTCTTTAGTCTTATTTAAACTATCTCATAATGAAAGAATTTGATTTTGAGATAAATGAACTCAAATAATAAGCGTGCTGAAAAAAGAGCATTCCTTTTGAACTCGAAATAAGTCTTCATTTCAAGATATAAATTGTTGATTTCCGGATATAAGCCACTAAATAATCAAAGAAAAAAATATAATATTGTCATCAAATAGAAGGAGAGTGGTTCAGATGACCAATCGAAAAGCATTATCAAAAGAAGAATTGAAAAGAATCAAAGGAGGAACTCCTGGAGGATTTGATATCATTTCAGGTGGTCCTCATGTCGCGAAGGATGTATTAAATGCAATAAAGGACTTTTTTAAATAGAAGTGGAGAGAGAAGAATGCAGAAAAAATTTTTACCCATAATAGCTTTAATATTTTCAATTACAATTGGGCTTTCATTTGCTCCGCAAAATTCCTATGCGGATGAGAATAGTTCTGGCACAGATTCCACTGAAGTTGACCATCAAAATGCGACAAATGTAACAGAAGAAGAATATCTGCAAAACGTATCTGGTATTAAAGAAGTAAATGATTCAGAATTAATCAATCTACTGAAAAGTGATGATTCATATTTAATGTTGATTGGTTATAAAGGATGTCCATACTGCCGAGAGTTTTCAAAAGTGTTGTCTGAATTCAAAGAGACCAGTAAATTGCCGATTTATTACGTCAATTTAGAAAAAACTTATGGTGATACGTTATCAAGTGAGGACAAACAATTGATGCTATCATTCTTCAATGAAAAAGTTGGGCTTCGATATACTCCAACATTTATTAGAATCGATCATCAGATTCCAGTAAATGGGTTTATTGGATCAAACACTACATTAGCTGATCTTCAGTCTTTGAATTACTAATTCGAATCAGCACTATTAAGAATCAAAATACAATTTAATCGGTAGAGGATGAGATTAATATCTTGTCCTCAATTTATTTTGAAAGATTCATCTTTCTGAAAAATATTACTTTTTCGAAAAGATTAAAACAATTAAAAATACGTATATCTGAGAAGAACAGACATCTGCATATTGACTGACACTTGGCTCTTCACGAAAATGTTCTCTACATGTGGGTTAAGTCCTGAAATCAATATTAATGCCTATTTCTTTGAACACTTCAGGTAAATGAAGCCACTTTAGAAGTGTTGGAACTAAAACTGCTCTATATTACTTTCCTATGTGCCCCAGTTTTGAATGCCGATTTGAATGCCATTCTTTTGATTTTTGGTTTTATTTAGTGATATTTGAAGGTTCTCTCTGCTTCTAAAATTATTGATATTCCATAGATTGATGTCTACTACATCATAGAAAACGTTCATGGTAGAAGAAGGGGAATATGTCGCTATCATGGGGGAATCAGGCTCGGGAAAGAGTACGTTGCTGAACTTGATGGCGACGTTAGACCAACCAACAGCGGGTGAAATGCAGCTGAATGGCATCGATCTGACCACGATCAAAGAAAAAGACGCAGCGAGTTTTCGACGGGATCACTTAGGCTTTGTTTTTCAAGACTTTAATTTATTGGACACCTTTTCGGTAAAAGACAATATTTTATTGCCATTAGTTTTATCAAAAGTTTCCGTCAAACAAATGGAAAAGCAGCTTCAGCCTATCGTACAAACTTTAGGGATCGCCGATTTATTGCAGCACTATCCGTATGAATTGTCTGGCGGACAAAAGCAACGAGTTGCTGTCGCACGAGCGATCATCACAAAACCAGAACTGCTTTTAGCAGATGAGCCAACCGGAGCGCTGGATTCGAAAACCTCTGATCAACTGCTGACATTATTTCAACAGATCAATCAAAATGGGCAGACGATCGTGATGGTCACTCACAGTTCGATCGCAGCCAGTCGCGCACAACGCGTCTTGTTTATCAAAGACGGGTATGTGTTTCACCAGCTGTATCGAGGGGATCGCAGCAATACCGCTTTTCTAGAAGCAATCGCCGAAACAATGACTGCTGTCTTTGCAAAGGAGGAGTAACGATGTTCTTTCAAAAAATCGCCTTCTCCAATTTGCGTAAAAATGCCAAAGCTTACACACCCTTTTTATTATCCATGAGTTTCTTGGTGGCTGTTTTGATGATGACGCAAATCATCGTAAACAATCCGGGAATGAAGGAACTTCCTAGTAGTCAAAGCGCCATCTTCATGTTTCGTTTAGGAAATATCATCCTCATGATCTTTGCGGCGATCTTTTCTTTTTACACCAATAACTTTTTGATCAAGCAGCGAAAAAAAGAATTTGGTCTCTACAATGTTTTGGGGCTAGGAAAACGCGAGATAGCCTTCGTGGTCTTTTGGGAACTCTTTTACAGTTTTCTCATTAGCCTTGCGGCCGGATTGATCAGTGGCTTATTGTTTGCACGATTAGGATTTTTGATTCTGAAGAAAATCTTAGCCGTAGGCGAGTTCTTTGTTTTTAAACTGTCATTTGAGAGTATTGGCTTGGTGATCCTGTATTTTATATTCGTCTTTGGTTGTTTATTTTTATTTGACCTGTTGCAAGTACGCAAAACCAACCCACTTCAACTGCTACAGGGAAGCAAGCGTAATGAAAAAGAGCCTCGTGCGAAAGGCATTTTAGCACTTTTGGGAGTCCTTTGTTTAGTGGCAGGATATACGATTTCTGTGACGATCAAGTCGCCCATCAGTGCCTTAGGTCTCTTCTTTGTCGCAGTTATCCTCGTGATTTTAGCCACCTATCTGTTGTTTATTGCTGGCAGTATCAAAGCATTGCAGTTTTTAAGAAAACGAACGACCTATTATTATCAAACGAACCATTTTATCAATGTCTCTACCATGTTGTATCGGATGAAACAAAATGCGGCTGGTTTAGCGAGTATTTGTATCTTATCAACGATGGTGTTAGTGACCGTTGCTACGACCGCCAGTCTTTATTTTGGACAAAAGAATGTGATCGAAACCCGTTATCCGTACGATGTTCAAATTGAATCAGCAGCTGATTCCCAGCAAATCAACACAGCGATTGATGGACTTGAAGAGAAGCTAACGATCAAAGAGCGACAACAAGTCACTACAACAAGACCGCTGCTTTTTACCTTTGAGGAACCAAATTTTGTTCCCTCAACCACTTTTGAAGAAAATAGCGGTAGCTTAGATAAAGCCGTGTATCTTATTTTTCTTACCAGTTCTGAATACCATGAAATCACCGGGAAAACAGGACCCGCTAAAGATGAACTATTCGTCTTTCCGGCAACCTGGACGCAACAAGCATTACCAGAGAAGACGACGATCGATGATCATCAATTTCGCTTGCGTGAATTGAAAGAACTTCCAACATTCACGAAAACAGAAAACCCCGTTCAGCATCTTGTTCTCGTGGCGGATGATCAGTGGCTTGCCGAAAAGCTAAGCTCTTGGTATCAAAACGAAGATTTCCAGCTTTACCAGCAACCAGTAACAACAACAGTCTTCAATTTTCAAACAGCAGAAGCAAGCGAACGTGAAATCATCGCAAAAGAGATTCGCAGCGAACTTCTGGCAGCAGATGCTCATGCGAGCGTTCAGTCAAAAGATCTTTTTGAAGATGAGACAAAAACCTTTACCGGTGGTTTTTTCTTCTTAGGCTTGATTTTTGGTGTGATCTTTATTTTAGCTGCCGCGTTGATCATTTATTATAAACAAGTCTCCGAAGGAATGGAGGACAAAGAACGTTTCGAGATCTTGCAAAAAGTTGGGTTAAGCCATAAGGAAGTCAAACAAGTGATCCAGCAGCAAGTCTTGATGATCTTCTCGTTTCCTTTGGCTGCTGCGATCATCCATTTAGCGTTTGCTTTTCCGATGATTCAGAAGTTGTTGCTTCTTTTTGGTCTAACAGATCGCAACTTATTGATTACGGTATCGATTATTTCTGTCCTATTGTTTACAATGATTTATCTGCTGGTGTATTTCATCACCGCAAGGGTCTACTATCGATTGGTGGAGCGCAAACAGTAGAAGATGGACAAACGCTATTTTGTCAGATGATAGTTGGATGGACTAGCCGTCACCGACAGGAGCTACAAAAATAAAATGTAAGAACACCCCATTCGTGAAGCGACGCTCAAAAGTTAGAATTTTTGGTCTAACATTTTGGAATTTCTACATGATTGAGGTGTTTTTTTGATAACACGCCCGTTAGCCCACTTTTTTAGAGTTGAAAAAAAGCCTTAGGTGACCTATAGTGAAAAGGAGTAAAGCGCAGGTGTAGAGTGCCGTGCGGATGATAGTCATTTCCAAATAAAAGGGATCATGTGATCTAAAAAGGAGAAAGCCTTATGAAAGAGCAGCCGATAACCATTGGATTCCCCTTAAGAGGTGAGTGGCTTGCGCCGACTACACCAGCCGATAAGATTCCTAGCCATGGTACCGATCGAAGGGGGTTGCGTTATGCCTTTGATTTTTTACAAGTTAATTTTGAGGGGAAAACCAAGGCTTTTCATGATCGAAGCTTTCTGCGCTATTTCTTCTTAGGGGTTCCGCTGGAGAGCTGTTATTGTTGGGGCGAAAAAATTTATGCACCTTGTGATGGCGAAGTAATTGTTGCAAGAGATGGCTATCGGGAACGGAAAATCGTTCACTGGATCAGAGACTCTTCGATCGCTGTAAAAAATGGTTTGTTTTATAATGAACACAAAGATGATTATCAACAAATAGCTGGCAACTACATTGTGATAAAAGCTTCTGAGGGCGTTTATATGGCATTTGTCCATCTGCAAAAGGATCTGTCACTGTTTCCGTAGGACAAAACATCACCAAAGGGATGGTGATCGGAAACGTCGGCCATTCAGGAAATTCGACTTCGCCTCATCTGCATTTTCAAGTGATGGACACCAGTGATATCGCTCATGCAAAAGGGCTTCCTTGTCGTTTTGAAGAATACGAGGTTTACCGAGAAGGACGATGGATAAAGGTTTGGAATCAGATGCCAGATAGTACAGAACGGATAAGATTTTTGCAGGAGCATTAGGGACAAGCTGTGAAACATTCATAGGGGGCATCGCCGAAATGATTAGAAGAAAGAACATGTAAACGTTTCTGAGCTTCTTTAAAAAATTTGCAACAATCTTAGGTATTCAGAAAATGTATCTCTGGGGGAAACAAATGAAGCAATTACCCAATATCCTTACCACTTCTCGACTGATTCTAGCACCACTTTTACTATTCCTTCAGCCAATGTCTGGATGGTTTTGGCTGCTTTATTCTTATTGTTTTTTAAGTGACCTCGTCGATGGGCTACTTGCAAGAAGGATGAAGCTCACCAGTGAGGTCGGTGCCTTACTAGACAGTTTCGCAGATGTCAGCTTTTTTCTCGCCGTTTTTCTTTCTTTACTACCACGGCTTCTGGAAACCCAAGCAATCATGGTTTGGATCTTGGTGATCGCTATCATCCGTTTCGTCAGTTATCTGATTGGCTATATAAAATATCGGTCTTTTAGCAGTCTGCATACATGGCTTAACAAAGTAGTCGGATTTCTTTTATGTATTTTCCCGTTGTTGCTCATCATGTTCCATGAAAAAATTGTTGTCTTGATTTTGGGGATCATCGCCACTATTTCCGCATTAGAAGAATTGCTGATAACGATCCTCTCAAAAAAACTGGATAGAAATCAAAAATCGATAATCGAAAGTTTTAAGTAAGGCGCCTCTGTCATTGAGGGCCTTTTTTTGCTTATTCAAAGCTAACAGTCTTTTAAAAGATTCGTTAAAAACAATTTTAAAAATAACATTGAAAACAATTTTTAATGGTATTATCCTTATCTTTAAAGGGAGGCTTCACAAATGAATAAACAAGAACTGCATGCATGTATCAGTAAAAACCAGCCCAATATTTGCCAAATTTCTGCCTACCAAAATGGAAAGGAAGTTTACTCGGATGAATGGCATGAGTATAAGCCAGAGGACACTTGCCACCTTATGTCCGCTACGAAAAGTATCGTTTCTCTACTAGTCGGGATAGCGATAGATCAAGGCTTCATCAGGAGTGTCAATGATAAAGTACTTGATTATTTTCCAGACTATCAAGTAAAACGGGGCGAAAAAACGATTTACGACATTACCATCAAACACCTATTAACGATGCGAGCCCCGTATAAATGCAAAGGTGATCCATGGACAAAGGTTTGCTCGAGTGATGACTGGACCAGCGCCTCCCTTGATTTATTAGGAGGAAGAAAAGGAGTGACAAATGAATTCAATTATCAAACCGTTTGTCTGCACATCCTCACTGGTTTGTTAGCGAAAGCTTCTGGAATGACGACTGTTGATTATGCGAACCATTATTTATTTCGACCTCTTGGCGTAGCCGAAATGACCAGCTATTATGCGGAAACGGCAGAAGAGCATAAGCACTTTACGATAGACAAGGCACCAAAAAAACCAGTTTGGTTTTGCGATCCTTTAAATATTGGCACTGCAGGTTACGGGCTTTGTCTTTCAGCAAAAGATTTAGCCAAAATTGGTGAGCTATGCTTGAACCATGGCATCCATCAAGGAAAACAAGTGATTTCCTCACAATGGCTCACTGAAATGGTCAATCCGCTAGAGACAAACATAGAGAAATTTCAAAACATGAGTTATGGATATTTGTGGTGGATTTTGGATACTGAGAAAAGCACCTATGCCGCCATCGGCAATAGTGGAAATGTCCTTTACATCGATCCCAAATCAGAGATTGTTATCGCCATTACGGCTTATTTTAAGCCAACTGTCTTTGATCGAATCGACTTTATCGAGACAGAGCTTAAACCATTTCTATTTCAATAACGAGCAATAAGTAAAAGCAGTCCGCTGTCATAAGCCGACTGCTTTTTTATAGGTAACAGCTTTATGAATCCTTTCTTGATCGCGACAAGCAGAGACCTATTGAGAAAACTTGGCTACTCGTTTTATGAATTTATAATCTAGCAATTTGGTACCACATATAGGTGGCTAAATGAATAATAAACGGAAGATAAATAAGAAATGAATAAAATGACCAAACAATCACCGTCGTAAACTTGGTATACTATAATTGAGAAGAAAATCACAAGCGAAAGGAGCGGTAGGAGTGTTTTCAGAAATCAGTATCTATCAAGTGAAACCAAGTGAAGTCGATACCTTTGAAGCAATCATGCAAGAAGCAACAGAGGCAATGAAGGTCATGGAGGGAGCTATGTTCTTTCGATTAATGAAACGAACCCACTACATTAAAGAAATGAGCACCATCAAGGAAGGGCGCCTGCCTGATCCATTGACAAGAGTCATAAAATGTGTGAAATATGCCCACTATTGGGAGTTTGATACCGAAGAAAACTATGGTAAAGCTCAAAAAAGGTTGTATGAAAGTTATTGGAAAGCAATGGAGAAATGTTTGATCGTTCCCCACGACAAGCTATTGGGGGAAGTTGTTGGGTGATCGATTCAGTATCGAAGGCTCTCCAGTTGAACGGACTTTTCGTTGCAACTGTCTAGAGATTACAAGTGGAAATACAACAGGACGTTAAAAAGTCATTTGAAGGTTGAATCGACAACTATTCGTTTTTTAAACGCTCTATTACTTGATGGAATCTAAAAGGAGGAAGCCCTGATGGCACAGGTTGCTTTTCATAATTCGTACAAATTAAAAAACGGCGTTTCAACAGCGGAATTTGTTCGTGTCGTTGAACAATTAAATCGAGAATACATTTCCAAACAAAGAGGATACCTTTCTTTTGAATTATTCGTAGATGGAGAAACTTGGGCGGACATCACCAAGTTCGAAACGAAAGAAGATGCGGAAGCATTTGCCCGATGCGGCACGCCAAATGCCTTTGCACAAAAGTTTTATTCGTTCATCAATTTAAACAGTTGCCGCTCTCACCTATATACGATTGAAAAAACGTTCAAATAACTTAGCCACCATGGAATAAACAGCGCAAAAAACAATTCATATGAAAAGAGGAACTTTTTATGACAAAAACAGCAGAATGGTATCAAGGAAAAGCCGGTCGGGCAGAACATTTGGTCTATTTAAATAAGGAAGCCAAAGAGCTTGAGAAACTGATTCAAGGTGACAAAACAATGATCATTCGGGGGGCAGCAGGAAGAAAATCACCTTTAGGAGGAAGAGCCAAAATCAACGATCTTGTTTATTTTGTGGAGACCGGCGGCGATTTGACCATCACTCATCGGGGCATCCTCGCCAACGTGATTGAATCTGAAAAGATGACGAAAGAAGAATCCATAGATTTTGTAAAACGCTATGAAAAAGAGTTGAATTTATCGAAAAAGCAAGTCGATCGATGGGCAGGGAAAAAGTATCTAGCGGTCTATGAAATCGCTGAATTAGAAGAAATAACACCGTTTCAGTACAATCGTGAAAAAAATATGGATGATTGGGTCATCACAGATGATATCAACAAGATTAAATTAGCATGCAGTGGCTTGCTGGAGCGTTAGGTAATAAAGATACGATTTAACGACGTTTGAAAAAGAGCGCATAACTCTTTTGGATACGCTACCATCAAAATGAAAAATGATTCTACAAAGAAAGATACAAGTGGTCAACGAACGAAAGAACTTGGATTTTTACATATTTGAATATCAGCGTTTTTATTCTTTCAGAACCTTATATTAAGAGTGCTCAAAGAAGCCTATGCAACAGCTGATTTGCCAAATTTATGTAAACAGGACTGGGTTGCTTATTTTGTACTGTAGTATTATCAACATTTAGTGGGAAGGATTTTTTGAAAACTATGAACTTTTCAAAAGGAGGTTTGTAAATGAGTAAAGAAATAAAATCATATGATGAGGTTAAAACCATGCTTGGATCAGCAAGTGAGGCTTGGGAAATGTTAGTCGGATATATCCGAAACTATTATATAATGGATGAGTTATGGGCTGAAGGAAATCCTAATCATAAGCACTATCACAATTTGCGTTTTAGGCGGGGGGGTAAGACATTGATTACTCTCTCAATTCGTCAAGGATATTTTATCGCTAGTATTGTTCTAGGTAAAAGGGAAAGAGAGACATTTGAAGAAGAACGGGAACTGTTAAGTAAAAAAGTAAGTTATATATATGATCAAGCCAAAACTTACCATGACGGTAAATGGCTTGGTTTTGATATCTATGATAACTCGCTTTGTGAAGATATCATTCGCTTGCTTTCTATAAAGCGTAAACCTAATCGTAAAATATTACCTGAAGTCAGGGACAAGTCTGGCCAACTAGATTTAGGGATGTCACACGAAGAGATTACAACCTGTCTTTTTCAATAATTAAATATGAAGGCAGTAAAGGAGTTGAGTGAACGGATGAAAGGCAAAAAGCAATTGTTTCGAGACAAAAACGTGAAACCAACAGAGCAGCTGATTGCAGAATCTCTGGGTGAAGGATATGTCATTTATCAACGTTTTATCGAAATCCTTGAAAACGAGGGCATCTCTCTTATGGATTGGCGCTATTACCAAGATGGAAAAGCGTGGTTGTCCAAAGGCGAATACAAATGGACAACGACTCGTGGAACGAATAAAGTGAAACCGATTTTTTGGCTCTCGATGTGGGAGGGTTTCTTCAAAGTTTCTTTTCACTTTAGCGAGAAAGTCCGAACACAGTTATTGTCTTTACCAATCAGTGAAGAGACAAAAGAAGCCATTTATAAGGCGCCGACCAATGGCACGAAAATGAAGTTTTTTTCTGTGATTTTTCATGTAGCTAGTGATAGTCCTTTGAATGATATTTACCAAATCGCTGAGTTTCGAAAGCATTCTATTTAGGCAATTTTCATTCGAGAAAATAAAATTCTTATATTTGTCGTTCTTAAAAACTAAGGAATTTTGTATATTTTTTACCCATAGCTATCGGAAAGTGCAATAACTTTTGCGGAATCCGTGATAAGCAACTGTGATTTAAAGGGCGTAGACTATTTTTTATCTATTTCTGCAGATGGAAAAAGACGTCCAAGTTCAAGAGAGAAAATGCCTTAACTGATTTTAACTAATAAATCATCTCATTTAATAAAGAAAAACTAGGTGTTTCATGTCAAAAGATGAAGCACCTAGTTTTTTATTTTTCAATAACTGTCCTCGGAAAACTGTTCCTTCATCCGCTCCAAGAAAAGTCCAGAAGCCTTTGAAAAAACTTGGGTGTTTTTCCAGATGACATCAAGGTTTGATTCCAATGTAGGACTCAATTTTCTAAAACATAAAGGACTGTCAGGGGCGAAGTTGACTAATTTATCCAGGGTCAAGCCGTAGCCGACACCTTCTTCTACCAGCTTTGATGCATTGTAAACAAGGTTATATGTGGCGACGACCGTCAATTTTTTCAGGTCTTTTTTCAACCATTTAGAAAGTTCACTGCTGACCAGACTTTGTCGAGAAGTAATTAGGGGAACGTCCCAGAGATCTTTTGGAGTAATGACTTCTTTGACAGCTAGCGGACTGTCTTTTCGCATCAACACGCCCCAAATATCTTTGGCAGGCAAGCGCAAGGAATCGTATTTTTTGACGTCGACGGGGCTGATTATGACGCCAAAATCCAACAATCCTTTATCCAATCGTTCTTTGACCTCATCGGCGTTGCCGCTATAAAAGTGAAATTTGATGTTAGGGTATTCAACTTGAATCTCCTTGATGATTTTTCCCAATAGCTGGATCACGTAGGTTTCTCCAGCACCGATCGACACGTTGCCCGCAATCGTATCTCGAGGCGACAAAAATTCTGAGCGGGTCTTTTCTAATAATTCTACGATTTCTTCCGCCCGTTTACGAAACAACAGTCCGTCTTCTGTTAGTGTGATTTTGCGATTGCCTCGGGTGAACAACGTCACGCCTAATTCTTTTTCTAAGTCCATTAACTGTCGTGACAGGGATGGTTGAGAGAGATGCAGATGTTTTGCGGCAGCCGAAATTGTCTCTTTTTCTGCAACTGCTAGAAAGGTGGTTAAATTTTTTAATTCCATAGGTCTATATTCCTTTTTCTATGCTTTATATGAATAGTTAGGTATTTGATATTAGTATTTTACATAGAAAGATGCTGCAAGTACAATAGGTTTATCCAAAAATAGCTCAATCAAGAAAAAGTGATAATTCACACCTTGATCAGTTGAGGAAAATTGGAGGATCGCCCTAAGGTACAGGATAGTTGACCGAGAAAGAAGGCGAATGAAATGTAAAAATGGCAAAAGAAGGCCCTTGTGTCTTTAGTTGTGCTGGCACCGTTGGTTTTAGGTGCTTGTAGCAGCAATAATGAGGAGACGAATGAAGAGCCGCAAGCCAGTTCAGGAGGAGAAACGATGACAGAAAATGTATCATTTACAGATGAATGGGATAAAGTCTTCCCGGAAAGTGATACGGTGAATCACCGAAAAGTAACTTTCCAGAATCGCTACGGCATCACTTTAGTTGCTGATCTTTATGAACCAATTGATGCACAAGGACCACTTCCAGCAATCGCCGTTAGCGGACCTTTTGGAGCAGTCAAAGAGCAGGCATCTGGTCTATATGCTCAAATGATGGCAGAGCGTGGTTTTGTTACGATCGCTTTTGATCCGTCCTATACAGGTGAAAGCAGTGGCGAACCACGCTATGTGGCTTCACCAGACATTAATACAGAAGACTTCCAAGCAGCAGTCGATTTTCTATCGGTCCAAGAAAATGTAGATGAAGAAAGAATTGGTTTGATTGGAATTTGTGGTTGGGGAGGGATGGCATTGAATACCGCAGCCATCGATACCCGTGTGAAAGCGACGGTTTCGGCCACTATGTATGACATGTCGAGAGTCAATGCTCAAGGGTATTTTGATGAAATGGGAGCTGAAGGACGCCATGAATTGCGCCAGCAGCTGAACGCCCAGCGGACAGTCGATTTTGCCAATGACAGCTACGAACGAGCAGGTGGGGTACCAGATACACTGCCAGAAGATGCGCCTGTCTTTATGCAGGATTACTTTGATTATTACAAAACAGAACGAGGCTATCATGAACGTTCGTTAAATTCCAATGACGGTTGGAACGTGACATCATCGCTGTCGTTCTTAAATATGCCGCTCTTGTCGTATATCGATGAGATCCAAAGCGCCGTTTTATTGCTTCATGGAGAAGAAGCCCACTCACTTTACTTCAGTCAAGACGCCTTTGAGCAATTACAAGGCGATAACAAAGAGCTGACGGTCATTCCTAATGCTTCGCATGTTGATCTATATGACCAAACAGAGGTGATTCCTTTTGACCAAATGACCGAATTCTTCCAAGAACATTTGAATTAAACAGCAACAACCAGCTGCACGACTGTTCAGGCCTGTTTCCTCTTCTGAGCAGTCATGTTTTAGAAAATAAGCATTCCGTTGCTAGCCTCTACATCGAATCATCAGCAGAAAGGAGCGAAGTCATGCTGATAAAACTTATCCCTGCTGTCTTGCTGCTCCTACTAAGTTCCTGTGGGACAAGTGGAATAGAGGAAAGGCATGCGCTGTCTGCCAGTGAAACTTCCTCTGAGACAAGTCAGGATCATGAACAACCGATTATTGAATCAGCAACAGCTGTCGTCATTACGGTTGGACAACAGGATTTTATAGCGAAGTTTTATGAAAATGAGGCGTCTGAACACCTAATGAATCAAATGCCCTTCACGTTGACAATGAGTGACTTGAACAACAACGAGAAATATTATCGTTTTTCTGAAAATTTGCCAGAAATGACTACAGAACGGCCGGAAATCATTCACGAAGGAGAAATCATGAGCTGGAATAGTCATACGTTGGTGCTGTTTTATCAGACCTTCACCAATTCTTATGGTGGCTATAATCGTATCGGTGTCATTGAAGATCCGGTGGGGCTAAATGAAGCACTGGGAGCGGAAGACGTAGAGGTTATGTTTTCGTTAAGAAATCCTCGTGAATAACGAATGAATAGGAGTAAAACACATGACGATCGATCAATTAAACAAACTCATGGCAAGTGGTGAACCCTTACTTGCCGGTTCGCAAGCTTCAAAACAAATGGTGGCGTTGAGTGCTGAGGCGAGAAAACTGACCGTGAAAATCAATACGGCTTATCATGAACCTCATGAATTACAAGAACTTTTTGCCCAATTGACTGGGAAAGAAGTTGAGCCGACATTTTCGCTGTTTCCACCCTTTTATACAGATTATGGCAAGAATATCAGCATTGGCAAAGATGTCTTTATCAATGCGGGTTGTCATTTTCAAGACCAAGGAGGGATCACGATCGGTGATGGTACCCTAATTGGGCATAACGTTGTTCTAGCTACCTTGAATCATGGACTTCACCCTGAAGATCGTAGCACGCTTTATCCAGCACCCATTACGATTGGGAAGAATGTCTGGATTGGCTCAAATGCAACGATCGTTGCTGGTGTGACCATCGGTGACCATGCGGTTATTGCTGCTGGGGCAGTGGTGACTAAAGATGTCGCTGAGCGCACGATCGTGGCTGGTGTACCTGCAAAATATGTCAAAGAGGTCACTGAATAAGCATAATAGCAATGAGTAAGAAAAAAACTGCTGTTCGCCTTGTCGCTTTTGAAGCGATGAAGACTAACAGCAGTTTTCTTATTCTTGAGGTGGCTCGCTCGTATTGGAACCGGCGAAGTTTTCGATCAACGATTTCACATCAAGACCGAGGGTTTCTTTCAATGTTTCTTGTGTGGTCGACAAGAGATTGGTGGCGTAATTGGTGACACGATTGGCACCGCCGCCTTCACCTGATCCTGTATCAACGACTGAAATTTTATCGATATTGCCTAATGGTGCGGCAGCTTCTTTGACTAATTGCGGCATGATCTCAACGATCATGCTAAGGATCGCTGCTTCATCATATTTCTTGAAGGCTTCGGCGATTTTTTCTTTCGTTTCGGCTTCTGCCGTTCCTTTCGCCAAAGTGGTCTCGGCTTCTGCCAAACCAATCAAACGAATTTTATCGGCTTCGGCTTTTGCCAGGGACTCTGTTCGGAATTGCTCGGCTTCAGTGGTTGCTAACGCAGACGCTTTTTTCGCTAATGCTTCTTGCTCAAGCGCATAACGATCCGCATCAGCTTTTTTCTTGATCTCAGAATCAAATTGCTTCTCACGACGTAAGATTTCTTTTTCTTCCAATTCGATTTGTTTTTGTCGTTCAACGACTTCGACTTCAATCTCTTGTTCTCGGACTTTTTGTTTCATGATGGCACTTTGTAGATGATAGGCTTGATCGGCATCGGCTTTTGCGATGTCTTGTTCTTTCTTATAAAGCGCCAGTTTCAATTCTTTTTCCTTCAACGCTTCAGCAATTTCCGTCATGCGTTTTGATTCCGCTGTTTGCGATTCTTGTTCCGATTGGGCTTTTTTGATGCGGGTTTCTTTCAGTGCTTCAGCTTCCGCAATTTCAGCATCCCGTTTGACTTGGGCGATTCTAGGTTTTCCAAGAGAATCCAAATAGCCGTTTTTATCGCGGACTTCTTTGATCGTAAAGGAGACAATGATCAAGCCCATTTTTGCTAAATCGACAGAGGCAACTTCTTGCACACTTTGACTGAACTTGTCACGATTTTGATAGATTTCTTCTACAGTCATGGAACCAAGGATCGAACGCAGATGACCTTCTAGGACTTCTCGCGCTTCATTCTCCAATTCTTCCCGGGTTTTTCCGAGAAACTGTTCTGCTGCTGTTGCGATTTCTTCCACGGATGAGCCAATCTTAATAATGGAAGTTCCGTCACACATCACGGGAACCCCTTGTTCTGTGTAGACTTCCGGTGTGGAGACGTCTAACTTACTGGAGAGCAAACTGATTCGATTCGATCGTTGAAACACTGGCAAAACAAAGGCTCCGCCACCACGCACGATTTTGATTTTGTTGTTGCTTTCATCGGCGTGTACATTTTTGCTACCAAGATAGCTTCCGCTGATGATCAACGCTTCATCGGGCTTGGCTGTTTGATATTTCGTGACAAAGACGATCAAAAGCATTAGCAAAATAAATGCCACAATCGCAATCGGAAAGACAATTGGTGATAATATAATATCCATAGATACACCTCTTTTGTGATTTTTTTTAGTGATTCAAAAATTTTTCTGTGTAAGGAACGACGTAGCAAATGCGTTCTTTGACTTCAATAATCAAAACCTTCGATCCTGCTGCTAATGGCTTATCGATCGGCTGGAAAGCCGTAGCTGGTCGATTACTTGAACCAGTGACACTTGTAAGTTGAATTTCGCCCATTCCTTTACAAGGGATAGGCGTCAGCACCGTTGCGATGCGACCTTCAAAGTCTTTCTCAGAACTCGAAAGTGTTGCTTCAGCATTCCTCATGGGGATCAGTACGTAAAAATTCAAGAGGAAAACGAGCCCTGTTGAAAGACAGCCACTAATGACGAAAAGCAGGAGCGAATAGCCAGGCAGAAAAGTTTCTCCTAAGTAACCGAAGAGACTTGTAAAGGCAAACCATGGGATGATCAACATTGGATCTACTGGACCATCGAAATCGAAGATATCGCCAAACAGAAGCAGCAAAAAAGCTAAAATGGCACAGCCAATCAAAACATACAAATAAATTTGCTCAGGTGCATAAGTGTGCAGCACATATCCACCTCCTTTCAAATAAAGTGATTTGTAAGAACAATGAAAGCTAAGAGACAGTCGGAAGAAGAACGAGGGAAGGAAAAGAACGGAATAGGTATTCTATTATAATTATACCAATAAATAAGAAAAATATTTCATATATTTAGATAATTTGATTAAATAATATAATAATGGTGGGTTTGTTATGATAGGAGAGGCCACAAATACACATGATTTTTTCAACAACCATTGACAAACAATGAAAATCAAAGTAGATTAAATCAGGGTAGTAAAAAGGTCAAAATTAACTGCTGATTGTAGACACATCAAGAGGCAGATTTTGTTCTCTAACCCAATCGAAATAAAGTAGTTGTTCGCAAACATAAAAGAAGTCAGGGACACTTCTTTTCAACCGACAGATCGTATTGCTAAGAAATAGAGGTGGAATCGATGGATCAAAAAGAAAAAATGTTAGAACTAATCAAGAAAAAACAAGGCGGCGGCCGTTCAAAAAAGATGGAATCCCCAAAAAACGATCGGAAAAACATGCGTAAAGGCCCGAAAATTTATAATAAGTAGGGCGATAGATTATTAATACGAAATGATCGATAAAAAAGAGAGAAGGACAGGGTTGCTGTCTTTCTCTCTTTTTTTTATTCTTCAGAATCCACGTACAACTCACTCAAAGCTGGCAAATCATGGACTTGGTATTTTGCTTTAAACGCTGCGATTTCTTCAGCACTGAAGCGCTTAGGATCCAGTTTCAGTTCTTCGACGGGAAGAGGTCGTTCGTTGGCGATCTTGACATCGATCACGACTGGTCCGTGGCTTTCTTTTGCTTGTGTGAAGACGGACGCTAATTCTTCTTCCTTCGTTACCGTAAAGCCTTTCGCACCTAATGCTTCCCCAACTTTACCAAAATCAGCACCGGCTAGTTGCACACCGAACTTGGTTTGCTCGGTATCTTCTTGTTCCGCTTCAATGAAGCCAAATGAGTCATTGGAAAAGACCACATTGATGATCGGCAAATTGTATTTTACTTGAGTAATGATGTCTTGCATTTGCATCGCGAAACCGCCATCCCCACTAAAGGTGAATACTTGACGATCCGGATAGCTCAATTGAGCGGCGATCCCACCAGGTACGCCATTGCCCATCGTCGCAAACCAGCCAGACGTTGTGAAACGCTGTTCACCTGTCATTTCTAAATGACGGATACTGTGGATGGTCACATTACCGACATCTGTGACAAACAGGGCATCAGGCGCTGCGATACGGTTGATTTCTCGATAGACAGGTTCGGGACGCAAGGGTTCTTGCGAATCATGGTCAAAACTATGACGCCATGCATGCCAATTCCGAGCGTTTTCTTGATTGGCTTTTATCCAAGCATCTGCAGGACGTGGAGCTGCCATCTCTGTCCATTTTCTAAGAGCGGTCGCACCATCTCCTAAAACAGAGACATCTGTCTGATGACGACGACCAAATTTCGAGGCGTCGATATCAACTTGGACAAAGTTGGCATCAGGATTGAAAAAGCGGCGTCCGAAAGGGAAGTCACTGCCGACAAACACGATGAGATCAGCTTCTGCTAAAGCTTCATTGGCTGGTTTTGTCGCAACCCGTCCGGCAAATCCAAGAAAGTTTTCATAAAGATCAGGCACGATGCCTTTGGCTAAGACAGAAGCTGCGATAGGCATTGAGAAATGCTTAGAAAAAGCATCGATGGCATCAAAATGACCAAAGAGACCTTGTCCGATATATAGGACAGGTTTTTTTGCTTGTTCAAAATAAGGAAGGGCAGCTCGTAAATCGTCTTCATCCGGCTGGAGAACACCTATCTTATGATTTTTTGCGGTTGCAATCTCCTGTTCGTCGATTTCTGCAAACCCGTAATCGACCGGGATCGTTACCACAGCGACTCCTTTAAATTTGTAGGCGGCTTTAATGGCTTCGTCCACCACGTGGGGCAAACTTTCAGGGGACATGACCGTGCGATTGTAGATACTGACATCTGCGAACATCGGATTTTCATTCATTTCTTGAAAATCATTGTAGTTCATCGAGCTCGAAGCTACTTGTCCTAACAAGGCAACGACAGGCACATTATCCATTTGGGCATCATATAAGCCATTGATCAAGTGGGTGGCACCTGGACCAGCGGAACCGAAAACCGCACCGACTTTTCCCGTTAGCTTGGCATCAGCCGCCGCTGCCAGCGCACCCGCTTCTTCGTGACGTACTTGAACATATTTGACCGATTGCCGTTCATGGTACAAAGCATCCATCGTTGAGTTGAAAGATCCACCGGGGATTCCATAGATATGGTCGATGCCCCACGCTTCAAAAACCTTGATCATTGCTGTACCAGCATTGATTTTTGTCATTTTCTTCACTCGCTTTCTCTGTTGTCATTCGTTCTCTTTTAAGTATAAACGTTTCTCAAAAAGACAACAAAGAATGCGCCTTCTGTCACAAGGCGCATAGAAAAGCTTATTTTAGGAAATGAACGACTCAGTTGCGCAGCTCTTGCACGAATCGGCTGGCGATCTCTTTTGGTCGGGTGATCGCACCACCAACCACGATACCCGTCACACCCATTTCGTGGATTTTCTTTGCTTGTTCCGGGGTGTGGATCTTGCCTTCGGCTATCACCGGAACCTTCGCCGCAACCAATTGCTGGATCAACTGATAATCCGGTTCGTCATTGGTAGGACTGTTCGCCGTATAGCCGGACAAAGTTGTACCAACAAAATCGACACCTGCTTCAAAGGCATTGATGCCTTCCTCATAGGTGGCGATATCTGCCATGAGTAGTTGATGGGGGTAAAGAGCTTTGATTTGCTTGATAAAGGCATTGATCGTCAAGCCATCATGACGTTTGCGCAAGGTACAGTCCAAAGCGATCACCGCAATATGTAAAGCGGCTAATTCGTGTACCTCTTTGATGGTTGCTGTGATAAATGGTTCTTCCGGTGGATAGTCTTTTTTGATGATTCCGATGATCGGCAGATCAACAGCGGCTTGGATCTCGCGAATATCGCGAACGGAATTGGCACGAATGCCAACAGCACCGGCTTCTTGAGCCGCTTTTGCCAATAGGGGCATGACTCCGCCGTTTTCAGTATATAAGGGTTCTCCAGGTAAGGCTTGACAAGAAACAATTACTCCGTCCTTGATTTGTTGGATAAAAGCTTCTTTTTCCATATATATGACACTTCCCATTCTTGTAAAGGTTCGTTTCTCCCTTCGACTATATCATGAGGCTTTTTCCTTGTAAATGAAAGGACACCTTCTTTAAAAGGAAAAAGCGAACACCAAAAAGAAGCAAGCACTGTCACAAGGCTGCTTGCTTCATTAGGAGGTGAGGATAGGGAATCCTTTATTCCGCTTGTTTTGATGTGCATTGCTTGAACTTTTCAAAATCGATCGTTTGATTAGCAGGCAACACTTCATATTGCAATCGTTCTGTTTCTTCATCGTGAATGATATGGAGGATTTTTCCGTCTTCGTCTACTGGTCCCAGACTGATGATCGTAAACCGTTCATTGATGACTTCTAAATTCTGTAAAACCCCAGAAAACACTTTGCGAATATGATGGGCGGTCTTGATTTTTTTGTCGGCTTTTTCAACAGCCTTGGCTAACGTAAAACCTTCATCTAAAAATGTTTTGATCATTTCCACTTTGACGACCGTGGGCAGTCGGTATTTTCGTGGGGCGTTTTCTTCTTGTGGGACCGATTGAATAAATCCTTTTTGTTCCCAATAACGCAATTGGCGAGGGGAGATAGCACACATTTGACTAAGTTCGCTGATGCCGACCAACAAGTTTTCATTATCAACGAGTTTTCGAAAAAGATGAGACATACGGACTCCATTCTTGTAAAGGTATTTGTTAACATTGTAACTTGTTTTACTTTTATGTCAAGTAGGTTGACAAATGTTAGGGAAAGATTTAAAGTAAAGAAGGTTTTATGAAAAATATACTGAAAAGAGTGTGAAATATGTCAACGAGTCGTCCTTTAGATATCTACGGCAAACCTTACAACCGTTCCTTACTGGTTATGGTTTTGCTGATCGGTACGTTTTGTACTGTTTTGAACCAAACATTGTTAACAACGGCTTTTCCAACCTTGATGGATGCCTTTGACATCTCAGCATCTGATGTTCAATGGCTGACCACTGGGTTCTTGCTGGTCAATGGGATCATGATCCCGATCACCGCATGGCTGATCAACAAGTTCAGCTCAAGAAATCTTTACTTAACCGCAATGAGCATCTTCCTGGCTGGAACGATCGCTTGCTTTGCAGCACCGAACTTTTCTACATTATTGATTGGTCGCTTAGTGCAAGCTGCTGGTGTAGGGATCTCCATGCCGCTTTTGCAAAATATCATGTTGTCGATCTTCCCACCAGAAAAACGCGGTTCAGCCATGGGTATGTCCGGAATCGTTATCGGGTTGGCACCAGCCTTAGGCCCAACGTTATCTGGTTGGATCATTGATCATTATGACTGGCGTTATTTGTTCGGAATGGTCATTCCGATCGTCGTTTTAGTCTTAGTCTTAGCGCTCTTTCTAATGAAGAGTGTGATTGAATTGTCGCATCCGAAAATCGATCTGTTCTCAGCGATTTTATCAACGCTTGGTTTTGGTACATTGCTCTATGGCTTTTCAAGCGTCGGTGATAAAGGGTGGGGCAGTATTGAAGTAATCGGTTTTCTTGCAGCCGGTGTCTTTTTCATTGCTTTCTTTGCATGGCGTCAATTGCACATTGAGCATCCGTTCTTAGAGTTGCGCGTGTTCAAATCAACGACCTTTACCTTGGCGTCGATCCTTTCAGGGGTCACGAATATGGCGATGATCGGTGCTGAAATGGTTCTCCCATTGTATATCCAAAACATTCGTGGTGAATCAGCGTTCCATTCAGGATTGATGTTATTACCAGGTGCGTTGATCATGGGGATCATGATGCCGATCACTGGTGCGATCTTTGATAAGTATGGTGCAAAACGTTTAGCCATCACCGGGATGTTTATCTTGACCGCCGCAACCTTACCATTTGCTTTCCTAACAAAAGATACACCGATTTTGCATATCATTATTCTTTATGGGATTCGGATGTTCGGGATCTCAATGGTGATGATGCCAGTAACGACTTCAGGAATGAATGCCTTGCCTGGAAACTTGATCAGTCACGGTACCGCAGTAAACAATACCTTCCGTCAAGTAGCCAGCTCGATTGGTACAGCTATCTTGATCAGTGTCTTAACAAACGTGACTAAAGGCAATTTGCCAAGTGATTCTTTGTTGGATAAAACGCCTTTGGCCTACAAAGACCAAGCAATCGAAGCGACTTTATCCGGCTACCATGCCGCCTTTTATGTGGCAGCGGTCTTTAGTTTCTTAGGTTTCTTGATCGCCTTCTCCTTAAAGAAAAAAGAACCACGATTGACGGTTCTTGAAGGAGGTGCGGACAAATGATCTTGCTTTTGATCGTTCTTAGCGTGTTAGGATTTGCCGTATTGAATGTCTTTGCCAAAAACAAGCGGCAAACAGGTTTATCATTGGTCTTAGGTCTCGTCTTCGTAGCTAGTGTCGTCGCATTGATGGCCAATTTGACTTACCATTTTGGAATGGAAAAAGAAACGACTGCTAAAACAACCCCACTGGTTTCTAGTGCCGATAACGAGAATTTTGATTTGCTATTGTATCAGCCATTAGGAGATGGTACGGAAAAAATCTACCTGTATAAAACGGATGCTGATCAAAAAGAACCAAAACAAACCGGTACTGATAAAGTGACCAATGTTGTGGAAACAGGGGCTGATTCAGCTCAATTAGAAACAAAAACGACCCGCTGGGTTTATAAAAGTGACCTATCACGCTTCTTGTTCGGAATCGCTGATAACGATGGCCAATATGTCAGCCGTACCAATACGTTCTCATTGCCAGATTCATGGGAAGTCTTGAGTGTGGATCAAGCAAAAAAACTGGCTTCTTTAGCGAAAGAACAAGCGGACACCATGAAAACACAAGGACAAGCGTATGTCCAAGAAAAAATGCAAGCTGCATTAATGGCTGATCCAACTATGGATGAGGCAGCCCAAAAAGCAAAAATCGCTGAATTGACAGAAGCTTATCAAAAAGAAGCGATGGCAAAATTGCTGGAAGAAGCAAAAAAGTAAAAACGAGTAGATAGTCATGGGATGGAAGAATCAAATCGGATTCTTCTGTCCCTTTTTTATATGGAACGTGATACTTTTGCGGAACAGCTGCTGAATGTCGGTCGTGTCCATCAACAATAAAAATCCCACACACTAGTAGTGAGTGGGATTTTCTTTAGTCAAATGAGCACGTGGCAATCCGGTCGAAAGCTTCTTTTAACAAGTCCAACGATTGGGTGGCAGCTAAGCGAACATAGCCATCGCCGGTCGTTTCTCCAAAGGCTTTCCCAGGAATCATCAGCACACTGGTTTCCTTTAATAATTTCTCGACAAAGCTGACAGAGTCCAACCCCGTTTTTTCAATGTTGATGAAGGCATACATGCTTCCTTTGACTGGAGATAAGGAAAGGAAGGGGATCTCAGCAACCCGTTGTTCAATGTAAGTCAGTCGTTCCTTAAAGACAGCAACCACTTGCGGTACGAGGGTATCATAGTGATTCAATGCGTAGATACCTGCCCGTTGTGAAGGGGTTGGTGCCGAATAGGCGATCGCCTCATTGATCAGTTTTGCCGTAAGATTGATCGATTCAGGTGCAATCATGTAGCCGATCCGCCAGCCAGTCATGGCAAAGGCTTTTGAGAAACTGCTGAATGTGATGGTGTTCTCAGGTGCGAAGGCTGCCATCGGTACAAAGGTATCATCAAAGCAAAAGGCTTCATAGACTTCATCTGAGAGGATCAGCAAGTCATGTTCAATGGCAACTGCTGCGATTTTTTCAAAAGTTTCTGGAGAAAAAACAGCACCAGTAGGATTGTTTGGTGAATTGATAATGATCGCCCGAGTTTTCTCAGTGATGGCGGATTTTAAGACTTCGACATCGATTTGAAAGCCATCTTTTTCAAAGGTCGGGATAAAGACTGGCACACCACCGACTAGTTCGACTTGTTGTTTGTAAGGTGAAAAGTACGGTTCATGAATAATCACTTCATCACCAGGATCAATGATGGCAGCCAAAGCTAAGTACATACCATGCAATGCACCGACTGTTCCTCGTACTTGGCTAGGAGAAAAAGTAAGCTGGTATTGCTTTTGATAAAAATCAACGACAGTTTGGATAAAATCAGCACTGCCGTCTGAAGCGGTGTATTTTGTATGACCCGCTTTGACGTCAGCAAAAGCTGCTTCAATGATCGTCGCATCTGTAATCAAATCAGGATCACCAATCGACAAATCAATCAAATTTGGGGTTTTCTTCGCAAGAGTGGCGATCTCCATTAAAAGATTTTCTTCTGGTTGTAAAAAACGTTCTGCAATCAACGGACGGTTCATTTTGTCATCTCCAATTTCTATAAAACTTTGCTTAAAAAATCCTGTGTCCGCGCATTTTGCGGATGCTCAAAGATCTGTTCTGGTGTTCCTTGTTCTTGAATGATACCGTCAGCCATAAAGATGACACGATCGGCAACTTCTTTGGCGAAGCCCATTTCGTGGGTAACGACCACCATCGTCATGCCTTTTTCTGCTAAAGCTTGCATAACCGTCAACACTTCTCCGACCATTTCTGGGTCTAATGCTGAGGTTGGTTCGTCAAAGAGCATTACATCAGGATCCATTGCCAACGCTCTAGCAATAGCGACCCGTTGCTGCTGCCCGCCAGAAAGGCTAGAGGGGTAACTATCTGCTTTTTCAGCTAAGCCAACTTGTTCCAGCAATCCTTTCGCTGTCTCTTCGGCAGCGGCTTGCTCTTGCTGTTTGACTTTGATCGGGCTGATAGTCAGATTTTCTAAGACCGTTTTATGAGGGAATAAATTGAAGCTTTGAAAAACCATTCCCATTTTTTGACGAATCTGATCGATTTTCACCCCTTTTGCCAATAAATCATTGCCTTCGAAGGTGATTTTCCCACCGGTCGGCTGTTCAAGAAGGTTCAAGCAGCGTAAGAAAGTACTTTTTCCACTTCCTGAGGGTCCGATGATCACAACGACTTCACCAGGTGTCACTTCAAGATCGATTTCTTTTAAGACGGTATTCTCACCAAATGTTTTCACTAATTTTTCGACTTTAATCACTAGTTTTCATTCTCCTTTCAGCAACACCCAATAGACGTGAGAGGGCGAAGGTCAATACAAAGTAGATCAATGATACGATAACGTAGGGTAAAAATGGTTTGAAGCTGGCCCCTTGAACGACGCCTGTTTGGAAAATCAGTTCAGACACACCAATCACCGATACGACCGAAGACTCTTTGATGACCGTGACAAATTCATTTCCTAGAGCAGGTAAGATGTTTTTGATGGCTTGCGGGAAAATGATGAAGCGCATCGCTTGGATCTGATTCATTCCTAATGAACGAGCGGCTTCCAGCTGTCCTTTATTGACGGCATTGATCCCGGCACGAATGATTTCTGCCACATAGGCGGCACTGTTTAGTGCTAAGGCAATACAGCCGGCAGCTAATTTCGAAAGCTCTAAGCCTAACACGCCTGTTCCAAAGTATACAATAAATATTTGTACTAACAAAGGTGTTCCCCGAACATATTCAATATAGATAGCGGCAATGACTTTCAGTGCTTTTGATTTAGAAAGCTTCATAAAGGCTAACAAGCTGCCGCCGATAGAGCCGAATAATACCCCAACCAAGGCTAGGAAGATGGTATAGCCAGTTCCGGTGATGTAAAAAGGGAGATATTTTTCCCAAAAGCTTTGCTCTTCATCGATCGTGCCATCTTCAGTAAACATCAAACGATAGGCATCTTCTTTGTATTGGCTTAGAAGATCATTACTAATGATAGTTTCGATAGAGGAATTGAGTTTTTCCAGTAAAACCGGCGCTTCTTTCGAGATGGCGATGGCGGTCTCCTTCACACCGTTTTCAAACGTGACATTTTCAGCTAATGCCAAGGTATCATTCGCCGTCACATATGCTTCGGCAACGGGACCTTCCATCACGATCGCATCGATCTTGCGTGATTTTAGATTGGTGATCAAATCAGGCACCCTTTGCAAAGAGGTGACGGTGGAGCCAGTCAATTCTGTATTTGCCAGCTCTTCTTGTGTGGTTTGTCGTTGTGCACCGACAGCTACACCATCAAAATCAGCCGTCGATTGGAAACGATCCGCGTCTTCTGCTCGAACCAGGACGGTCTGTTGGACTTCCATATAGGTGTCAGTGAAATTGACTTCTTTACGGCGCTCATTCGTAGCAGCCATTCCAGAGATGACGACATCGATTTTGCCCGTTTTTAACGCTCCTAACAACGCATCAAACCCAAGTTCCTCAATTTTCAGGTCGACCCCTAAGTCATCTGCAATCTTTTGGGCAATGGAAATATCAATTCCCACGATTTCATTTTTTCCGTCAACATTGGCACGGAATTCATAAGGGGCATAATCGGCAGATAAACCCACGACCAATACACCATTTTCTTTGACTTTTTCATAGATTGGATCGGTTTCTTCTGCATGTGCTTGTCCGACAAAGAAAAACGGCAGCAACGCTGTGATGATCCCTAATAAAACAGTTCCCTTACTAAACCTTTTCATGTAAACGCCCCTTTAACTTTTTCTACGCATCTATTAAAAATGCAAATATTAACTAATAAATGTATAAAAATACATATAAGTGATAGAAACTATCATAGCATAACATCAGTTGAAGTCAATAAGTCAGAGAAAAAAAGTCAAAAATTGTTGTAGAGCGTCAAACCATTTATTCAAATTATTTACAATCCAAGCAAGAAGAAAATGGTGAAGGAGCAGCAGCCACTTTCTAAATACGTTTATTTGAAAGGATGCTTAGAAAATAACGGATAATGAAGAAAGGAAACAGCTTCGCTTAAACGAGAAACAGGATCTGCAATGACAAAATGAAAAGTGGTTTGAAACAAAGCGACAAAAACGAAACATAAGACATTTTCTAGATTTCTTGCGATAATAAAAGAGAAGAGGAGGCGATAGAATGAAGGTCGTATTGATTCGACATGGCGAAAGTGAAGCAAATTTCGAAAATTATTGGACAGGGTGGCTGGATGTTTCTCTGACCGAAAAAGGCCGACAACAAGCTTGGGCTGCGGGGGAACAGATCAAAGAATTAGGGGTTTCCTTTGATTTTGCCTTTGCATCTGTGCTGCAGCGAACGATCATCACCTGCGATGCCGTTTTGGAAGCCAGCGATCAGCTTTGGGTCCCTGTGAAAAAAACATGGCGCCTAAATGAACGTCATTATGGCCAATTAGTCGGGGTCAATAAAGATGAGATGGTGGCAAAGTATGGAAAAGAACAGGTGCAAAAATGGCGACGTGGATATGATGAACCGCCTTTATATGTGGAGGAAAATGATTTAGACCGCCGCTATGATTCTTTAGACCCCCGCTTGATACCTAAGGGCGAAAATCTGGGGATGGTGGTGGCGCGAGTAGTCCCATTTTGGCAAGACCAGGTGGTTCCGTTACTTAAAGATCATAAGAATATCCTCATCACTGGTCATGGGAACAGCTTGCGGGCGTTAGTCAAATACTTGGAAGACGTGCCCAAAGATGCCATGGATACGATCGATATTCCTAACGCACAGCCGATCATTTATGAGTTTGATAGCCAAGCAAACTTGATTGAACGGGCGTAATAACGAACATTTAAAGAATAAACCGCATTTTCGTTTGATGTTACATCGAAAATGTGGTTTTGTTGTGCTATAATAAGAAAAATTTAATGAAAGGCGGGAGAATATGAAAGCCGTATTAACCGTTATTGGAAAAGACAAGGTTGGGATCATCGCTGGTGTCAGCCAGAAATTAGCAGAATTAGAGATCAATATTTTAGATGTGTCCCAAACGATCATGGAAGATTACTTCACGATGATGATGCTTTTAAACATGGATGCCAATCAGGATTTTGACGGTATTCGTGAGGAGCTTCACCAAGTAGGTCAGACATTAGGTGTGAAAATCAGCATTCAAAATCAAGAAATTTTTGATACCATGCACAAATTATAGGAGGCACTATGGAGACAAATCAAATACTTGAAACCATTCGCATGGTGGAAGAAGAAAATTTAGATATTCGTACGATCACGATGGGGATCTCATTATTGGATTGTATTGACGCCGATATTGATCGTACCTGTGAGAAAATTTTTCAAAAAATTACAACAAAAGCGAAAGACCTTGTCAAAGTCGGCGAAGAGATCGAAAGTGAATATGGTATTCCAATCATTAACAAGCGGATTTCGGTTACCCCTGTAGCGATCGTAGTGGCCGCTTGCCAGCCGACGCCAGCCGACTGTATCAAAGTTGCGCAGACCTTGGATCGAGCGGCGCAAGAAGTTGGGGTCAATTTCATCGGCGGCTATAGTGCGCTAGTAGAAAAAGGCTATCAAGGCGGCGACCTTGCATTGATCGAATCGATTCCAGAAGCCTTGGCACAAACCAATTTTGTCTGTTCGTCGGTCAATATTGGATCAACGAAAGCCGGAATCAACATGGATGCAGTGCGTTTGATGGGAGAAACAGTCAAGAAGACTGCTGAAGCATCAGATATGGGCTGTGCAAAGCTGGTTGTTTTTGCCAATGCAGTGGAAGACAATCCCTTTATGGCGGGGGCTTTTCATGGGGTCGGTGAAGCTGATGTGGAAATCAACGTCGGTGTCAGCGGACCTGGTGTCGTCAAACGTGCCTTGGAAAAAGTCAAAGGGGAGTCCTTTGATGTCGTGGCAGAAACCGTTAAAAAAACTGCCTTCAAGATCACACGGATGGGGCAGTTAGTCGGGCGCGTGGCTTCAGAGCGCTTAGGCGTTCCATTTGGGATCGTCGATCTTTCGCTGGCACCGACTCCTGCAGTCGGCGATAGCGTGGCATTGATTTTAGAAGAAATGGGCTTAGAATCTGTCGGTACCCACGGAACGACAGCTGCTTTGGCCTTGTTAAATGATGCAGTCAAAAAAGGCGGCGTAATGGCCTGTAACCATGTTGGTGGTCTGTCGGGTGCCTTTATCCCCGTTTCTGAAGACGCAGGGATGATCAAAGCAGTAGAAGCTGGTTTATTGAATTTAGAAAAACTTGAAGCCATGACGGCAATCTGCTCTGTCGGTTTAGATATGATTGCGATTCCGGGAGATACTTCGGCTGAGACGATCGCCGCAATGATCGCGGATGAAGCAGCGATCGGTGTCATCAACCACAAGACGACAGCGGTTCGAATCATTCCAGCGAAAGACAAAGAAATCGGCGATCGCATCGAGTTTGGTGGTTTATTAGGGACGGCGCCAGTGATGAAAACCAATCCTGCGCAGTCTACCGATTTCATTTTGCGTGGCGGCCGTATTCCCGCACCGATCCATTCATTTAAAAACTAGCTCGTGTTCATTTTGTAAGAAAATATGATGAAATGACCTTTAAAAGACTAATCAGAATGCTGTCTTTTAAAGGTTTTTTGGTCCTGTTACTATTTTTTTCATTCCTAAGACGGATGTTTTTTTGTTTGGAATCGAATACAATGAAAGATAACACGATAAAAAGGGGTGGTAAAATGAAGAAAATCTTCCAACTTGGGATGTTGGTTTTTATTGGTTTGATGGGATTTTTTGTCCTTCAACCATCAATTGCCTTTGGACAGACATTTGTTCGTGATGATGCCGGGGTCCTTTCACAAGAGACGATCAAACAGATCGATGCCTTGAATAAAGAGGGGTTCCAATCATTGACCGGAGCGCCAGAATATGCTGTGATCACGATCCCTTCCTTAGATGGGCAATCGATTGAAGAGCGTAATTTGGAACTGTTCAATGAGTATGGTTTAGGAAATCCAGAGGACAATAATGGACTATTGTTTCTCTTTGCTATTGATGATCGTGAATTTCGTCTGGGTTATGGTGATGGACTATCCTATGTCTTCAGTGAGCTATCGGAAGATGATTTAGTGGATGAAGATGCCAAAGACGCATTACGTGATGAAGATTATGATACAGCGATATTGGCAGCTTCTAATGAAGTCTATCAGTGCATGAAAGAAGCGGATGAAACGATTGGTTTAGGGACGATCTATCAAGATGGCAAGCAAATGTTAGCAGAAAAACAGGCACAAGAAGCAGAAGCCAACAAGCAGATGTGGTTCACTATTGGAAAAATCGTTAGTGGTGTTGTAGCGGCAGCAGCTGCAGGCCTTGTAGGGTTCATTAGTTTTCGTCATCTTAAAACCAAACAGCGTTTTGCGGAGCACCTGCCGTTGCCGAATCATCTGTTAGAAGATAGTCACTTCCAACAGAAAGATTTCTTGAAATGGGCTAGCAATAGAAAGAACTATCAGCGTTACCATCAGTATCAGACAGCCAAAGATTGTCAACAAGCATTTACGCAGTATGTGACGAGTACTTACGTGCCAGCGAAATTGAGTTCGGTCACTGGATTGTCGACAGCAGATAAACGAGTCATCCAACATGCCTTGACGAATCCGGCAATTGGGGCCTATTTTTCAAATCTGCTGATGAAGAAAAAAACCACGGTCAAACATTTCGGTCAGGTGATTCTTACACAACATGACACCTTAAAAACCTATGAAGCCCAATTAGGCAGGGAGGTGTCTGAACGGATGGCAGACTACGATTTAACTGATGCGGTGTTACCCGAAAATCTGCCTTTAGCAGATGCGTATCGAGCAGAAATAGCTAAGCAAGCCAAAGAAGAGATCAGAAGACGCAATGAGCAGGGGCGTTATTTAGCGCAACTTGTGACGGAAAAAGCGACCTATCCTGAGATGGTACAAGCCATTCCGAAAGAAGTTTCTAATGTTATCGCGGAAGTGAAAACAGATGCCTTGTTCCAAGTTGACTTGAAACAGGTTTATCAAAATCACCCAGATTTAGCGAACAAATTATCCTCATTTGATGCTTCTGATCGAGCAGCAGTTTTAAATAATGCTCGCCAAGAGTATGATCCCCATGGAATGAATATGGCGTTGTTCTTCGTGATGATGAATAATCATGTGTCCCATCAAGAACAAGTCATCGCCGATACGCAGAGTTCTTCGAACGATTTTGGTGGTTTTAGCGGAGGAAGCAGCAGTGGTGGCGGTGTTTCTGGTAGCTGGTAATTTTTTAATAAGGATGAACGTTCATTGCTTTGCAATACATTCGCTTGCATGTAGGTTTGTGCAAGAGGAAGGATTGCATGGTCAATGGCGTTTTTTCTCGTGGAGGAAATCCCTTGATAAAAAAGACAAACCTAACAAAATGTGGTAAACTTTTTAGAGTTACAGAAAATGAATGGAAGTTTCATTCATCTGAAAAAGGGAGAAAACGAGGGATATCATGTACCAATCTTACATATGGGATTTTGACGGAACACTTTATGACAGCTACCCAATCATGTTGAAAGCTTTTCTGACGACATTGAAAGAGTATGGCTTCGATCCAGATCCAGCGGAGATTTATTATATTTTGAAAGATTCATCTTCCAAAAAAGTTGCTGAAAAATACAACTTAGATTTCCAAGAGTTCACTAAAGCATTCAAAGCCAATGAAGCACTAGATGATCGGTTGCCTCTTTCCTTCGATGGGACAAAAGAGACATTAGAGGCTGTGGTTGCTGCTGGTGGCAAGAACTACATTTTGACCCACCGCGATGTTATCTCAACGAAAGAACTGTTAGAAAAAGAACAGATGGCAGACCTGATCGTTGAGATCGTAGGACCGGAAAACAACTTTCCCCGTAAACCTGATCCGACTTCATTAATTTATCTTGTCGAGAAATATCAGCTGGACAAAGATCAAACTGTCATGATCGGCGATCGTACGATGGATGTTTTTGCAGGACAAGGAGCAGGTGTTAAGACAATTTTTTATGATATAGAAGGTATCTTAAAAGATGTATCTGCCGACCATACCGTCCAATCAATGGCTGAAATACAAGAAATCATTAAGTCTTGAGAAATCAAGGCTTTTTTGCATAGAAGACTAATTAGTTCTTCCTGTTGATGAGGAGTATTTATTTTAATGGAGCGTTCGATGGCACTGCAAAGTTTTCGTGAGTAAAAAAAGTTTCTTAACAGGAGCTTAAAAAGACATAGACAATCTAAGAAATTTCATGCTGCAACTGGTCAACTTCCCACAGGAATGATAGTCTTTAGAAAAGACAAGAAGGTTTCTTCAGCGACCTAAACTAAGGATGAGTGAAGTGGATCACCGATCGCGTTACAGCTAGCAGATAAAAAAATCATTGACGGAGGAGTCGTATGAAAAAACTAAAATTCTTATTCAAAAGCATTTTTCTCATCGGGCTTCTTTATTTTGCAAGCCAGATGATCACATGGCATGACGGTCGTTTGGCCTTTCGGGATGCCCGCCTCAACGAGATCACTCAAACTATCTCTTCCCGATTTTCACTTTCACAAGATGCTTCAGACAGACAAGTGGAAGAAACGCCTGCTCAGACACATTTATACAATGAATCACGACAAGTGATTGAAGAAACCTTTGGAGAAGCAATCAATGAATCAGCGAATCGGTATGGATTAACGTGGACATCCTACCACGATGATTTTCGTAACTTCATGATGGTGATGTATGATGAGAATGATATCGCGCAAGGAATCTATACGAACCAAGATACCCTGCATATCGATGACACGCTAGGAATCGGGTCTTCAAAAGCCAGCGTTCGTAATCAGATGGGCACGCGTCAAGAAAGTTTTCAACGAGGATCACGACGGTATCGAATCCAGCCAGATGCGAACTATGATCTCTTCTTACATGATGATCAATTGATTACTTTTTTCTATGATGTTCATGCCGAAGATACAGTGACTGCGATCCAAATCATCAATCGCTCCCTAGAAACACGCCATGCGGATGATTTTCGCCAAAATCAAGCCGCCATTTTAAGCGGTTTACGAACACAGTTATTTGAATTAACGAATGCTACCCGAGTGAAATTTGGTTTGTCACCCCTTGGTTTCAGCGAAGCAACCAGTGAGACTGCCGTGAAGCATAGCCAAGACATGGCAGAACATCGATACTTTGACCATATTGGGTTAGATGGATCGACTCCATTTGATCGGATGCAAGAAGACGGGATCAGCTTCACTACTGCAGGGGAGAATTTGGCATTTGGCCAGGCCAGCAGTATTTACGCCCATCAAGGTTTAATGAATTCAGAGGGACATCGGGCAACGATTCTAAACGATGAGTATCAATTTCTCGGGATCGGTATTGCGATCGATACCAGTGAACAGCCTTATTATACAACGTTGTATCATCGAGGATCGGCGTCGTGAATTCCTGAATTGCGTGAAACTGATTAGTTAAAAAACACTGCTCATTTGAGATTGCTGCGTTAGCAGCATCAAGTGAGCAGTTTTTTTTGTCGATAAAATGGTGTGCAGCAGTATTATTTAGTTTTGACGGTAGGCATGAGGAGAGCACTGATACTTCTTTTGAAACAGCTTATAGAAGAATGAGACATTTTTATAGCCGACTTGGTGTGCGATTTGTTCCACAGGCAGAGAAGAGCTTCTCAACAATAAACTGGCTTGATTGAGTTTTAATTCTTGAAGGATCGTCACAAAGGATCGACCAAGCTGCTGACTAATACGGCGACTCAAATAGCTCGGGTTGTATCCAAATGCCTCCGCAACCGAAGCTAGTGTGCAAGTAGCGAAATGTTTCTCCAGATAGTCCAACACTTCTCCGAGGTACAGTTGGTCACTTTTTTGCGACTCGATCCGTTGTTTTTCTTGGAAATTACGAACAAGTTCGGAAAAAATAATGATCATATAGGAATGGATGACCTCATGAGAACCGAAGGAGGGATTGAAGAACTGGGCCAGGACCCCGAAAATCGCATCAATCAAATAGTCGTTGTTACTCGTTTCAAACACTAGGTATTGATTGTGCTTTTGGCTTTCAGATAACGCATTGATGGCAAAATCGGCGATCATGCTATTGGATGCTAATCGACTGAGCATCTGCGTGGAAAAGTACTCTTTGCTGATCAAAAAGTTAATAACAATGTCGTCTTGATTTGTTTCGATAATTTGGTGGATCACCCCAGTATCTAGTAAGCAAAAGTCACCTGCCTTTAGGATCACTTTTTTCTCATTGATCATGATCGTGACTGTTCCAGAAAAAACATAATTCATTTCGATAAAATCATGCTGATGTAGTGGCGTTGAAGAAAAGCGTGCATGTTTTAGAATCAAGAGCTGGCTTGTCTTAAGAAATCCGCTATCCTGCGGTCGTTTTCGTATGAGACGAGAAAGGTGTTTTTCGAAGGTATATTGGTAAATTGGCTCATTTTTCTCAGTGTAGATTTTCTTGAAATCCTCATAATTGTATGGAAGGGTTTGCGTCTTTTTAAGGGCTATTTCTTCGGTAGTCGTCAATTGTTGTAACTGCTGCAGAATGTTTTGTTTATCCATCGCTTTCTCCTTAGGTAAAAAATAGTCAATGAAATAGTAGAGTATCGTCATTGAAGACAGGTAGAGATAGTATATAATACTTGTATGGTAGCGTTATCAATTATCATAATCCGGATGATAATAATAGTCAATAGTACCAGCAAATTCGAAAGAAATGGGGAATCACCATGAACCACGACAAACCATCATTAGGGGATAAGATCCAAAGTACCCTTGGTCCATTTGCAAGTAAAGTCAATGGGAATATTTATATTACTTCAGTTAGGGATGCAATGTTAGCTTACATGCCATTCACCTTTATTGCGTCGATCTTTTTAATTATGGCTTTTTTCCGATCCAACAAGTGACCGATTTTATTACTATGGTGTTGCGAACAGAAGATGCTAGTGTCTGGCAAGAGAAATTGCTCTATGTCAACAATGCCACACTCGCAATCGGTGGTTTGCTAGTTGTCATTTCCCTCGCAAAATCACTGGCAGAAAAACTTGAAACAAATGCTTTGCAATGTGTCTTAACTGCTTTTGTTTCCTTTTTACTATTAACACCGTTGGATGCAATGGAAGCAGGGACTTTTTTAGATATTACCCGTGTTAGCGCGCAATCGATGTTTTTAGCGATTATTGTCGGTATTTTTAGTACAGTTCTTTATAAAAAAATTGAGGGCAAAGGAATCAAAATCAAAATGCCTGCAGCGGTTCCACCAGCTGTTTCTGGACCATTCGAATCAGTGATTCCATCTTTTCTTGTCATCACGACGATTTGGGTCATTCGGCTCATCATCGAAGCCCTATTTAACAGTGATGCCATGACGTTGATCAATGGGACCCTTGGGATTCCATTAACAATGTTAGGTGGCTCCCTAGCAGGAATGGTCGTTGTGAAAATTTTCGAGCAATTTTTGTGGTTTTTTGGCCTTCATGGAACCTCGATCATTCAAGCAGTGATGGACCCAATCCATCAAGTCCTTGAAGACCAAAACCGTGTGGCATCAGTGGCGGGAGAGATTCCAACGAATATTATCAGTATGAGCTTTCGGAATCATTTTGCCTCGATTGGCGTCGTCGGTGCGATCATTGCTATTTTGATCGTAGCAAAAAGCAAACAGTACAAAGAGGTTGGAAAAATTGCTAGTGTTCCTTATATTTTCAATATTGGTGAACCAGCGTTGTTTGGGATACCGTTGATGTTGAATTTCAGTTTTCTCATTCCCTTTGTTTTTGCGAATGCCGTCACAACGATCGTCGCTTACTTTGCCTTTTATTTCGGGCTAGTCCCGATCCCAACTGGGCTTGCGCAAATTCCGTGGACGACTCCGCCGATCATTAGCGGCTATTTTGTCACAGGTAGTATTATGGGTGCATTGTTACAAATCGTCTTGATCGTGATCGCAACGATGATTTGGTTGCCATTTATCAAAGTTGCTGATAAGCAGATCTGTATTGAAGAAGCACAATAACCCACGAAAGGAGCAGCTTATGAAAGAAACGATAACCATCAACGGGAAGACAAAGCCATTAACAGTGGATTTAAATGAGCCGATCCTTATTGAATGGTCGATGACCAATCACCAAGGCTATCGATTGCAACTCTTCAATGAACAGCAGCAAGCAGTATATGACGTTTCCAACATAGCCGCTTCTGAGAATAAAATAGCGGTCCACTTACCACAGCATCCGCAGCGAAAAAAATATCAAGTCAAATTGACAGCAGGAGCAGGAAACGATGTCACCATTTACAGCAGTGTGTTTTTCACCATAGAAAAGCGTGAGCAACCTAAAGAAACCATGGGCAAGTGGATCACTCGCTTAGATGATCCCATTAAAAAAGAACGGTTTTACTTTTCAGAAGAGAAAAATAGCTGCTTGTCCCGCTCCTTCACACTGGAAAAGTGTCCTTCCTATGCAGTGATCGATTGCTGCGGGCTTGGTTTTTATCGCTTATCTGTTAATGGAAAAACGGTATCAGATGTTTACTTAAACAGTGATGTAACGAACTATGATCAAGTCGTCTACTATGATACTTATGAATTAACTGATTTTTTACAGGAGGGAGACAATCGGATCGAAGTTGAACTTGCGAATGGCTGGTACAACCCTGCTCCGATTGAGATTTTAGGACGATATAACATCCGCAAACAACTAGCGATCGGTAAACCCTGTTTCTGGGGGGAGCTTCAGTTAAATGACGGAGGAGAGAATCGCTACATTTACTCAGACAATCAGTGGCAAAGTAGTTTTGGGCCTTATTTGCAAAACAATCTTTATATAGGAGAAATCGTTACCGATGTACCTGATCCTCGTCCAGAAGGAAAAACGGTACAAATTGCTGGTCCCGCGGGACGTTTTAAGCCAAGCTTTATTCCTAAAATCAAGCGCACACAATCGATCGTTCCCCAAAAAATGACCGAAACTGCAGCGGGACTGCTTATTGACTTCGGTCAAATCATCAGCGGTCAATTTGCTTGTACACTTGAGAAAGATTTCATTGGTCAGATCAGAATCAGCTATGCAGAAACATTAGATGAGCAAGGCAACCCTGATTATACGTCTACGATCAGTGGAACTTATGGCGTCTACGATCCCTATGAAGGGAAGCAGCCAGATGATCCCATCGTTCAACGAGACATCATTGAGAAAACGGCAGCGAGGACGTTCGTTTTTGAAAACCGCTACACGTATCATTCCTTTCGCTATGCGTTGATCGAGACGAAACCTGCTAACAACCTTCAAGCGATTGTGGGCGCAATCAAAGCCTATCGCCTGCATACGGATGTGAAATCGTTGGTAACCCTTGAAACCTCCGATCCCTTCTTGAATCAGTTATGGGCGGTTGGCCAAGCCACGCGGTTGAACAACATCCACTCGTATTTTGAGGACTGCACCCGTGAGCGGTTCGGATATGGCGGAGACATCGTCGCTTTATTGCCAACACAGATGGCAGATCTGGCGATTGAGCCGTTGTTGGAAAAAGTGTTGTGGGATTTTGCCAACGAGCAACGACCGGATGGTGCAATGACTGCAACTGCGCCATTTGTAGGAATCATGACAAATGGTCCATCAAATGGTGGTGGTGCGTTAGGGTGGCAATTGGTAGTTCCAGAGCTTGCTTTGGCATTGGTGAAGACCTATGGGAAACAAGCAGTGGTTGCCAAGCTGCGTCCACACTTGGAACGGCATCTCAACTATTTACTCGCTTTTGATTTTGATTATATCGCCCAGTGCTGCCTCGGTGATTGGGGAGCAATTGATGAAACTCAGCAAAACGGGGTCATTACTTCGCCAGATCAGTCCTTTTGCTCTGCCTGCATGTATCTGCTTTTACTACAGCGTTACCAAGAATTGATCGACTTGAGGATCATTGGTAACGAGGACTATTGTCAGCGAGTGACAGCAGCGATCCAGTATACGACACAGCAAATCGAACAGCAGTTTTCTAAAGGAAATGAGCAATACGGTGCGGATACCTTGTCTAGCATGATCTTTGCAATGAAAACAGGACTCAGTGAAAAAAAACAAATCTTGCCAAAATTAGTACAAAGGATCAAGCAGCAAGAGGGTATTTTCTCTTTCGGCATCTTCGGGATGGCATGGAGTTATCAGTTGCTGGCTGAAGCTGGCTATAATGATATTATTTTTGATTGGTTAACGAGGAAATCTGCACCTAGTTATGCAGCAATGTTGGCAAGCGGAAACGGCACTTTGATGGAACATTTTCCAACGCCGCAACATTCTGCCACTTACGAGGGTTCGTTGAATCATGCCATGTTTGCTTCTTATGGGGATTGGTTTGTCCGTCATTTATTAGGCATTCAGATGACAAGCGCTGGGATACTGATACAACCAGCTATCGATGTACCTTTAGCCCATGTCAAAGGCTCCTTACAAAGTACGTTTGGATTAGTAGCTTTAAGCTGGGAAAAGACTGATCGTACCGTTCGTTTAACGGTGGAGTTGCCACGAACATGTGGCTATGAAATCAGTCAGATGAAAGGTTTTAGAAAAGTCAGCGAGAAAATAGAGGATGAGGGGGACCGACAGAAAGTTAGCTGTCTCTATACGATTACTTCTTAGCTAGTGAAAAAGTCGACACGTGGAATGTGTTGACTTTTTTTCTGTGGTTTACTATTTTTTGCGTATTTCATCTATGAGGTGGTGAAAATGGATCAATGGAAGCTGCTCAAAGACTATTGGCGATTTGCAGTTGGTGGTGCTGTTTTGATGGTTTTGCTGATCATCTGGTTTGTACCGTTCTCGCAAAACAAAGAAACAAACTGGCAATCAATGGCAGATGCAGCAGGTCAATCGTCTGAAATGGGGGAAGGTGGAACCCTTCAAGAAGATGGTCTTCACGATGAAGAGTATGAGATCGTTATAGATGTCAAAGGAGAAGTGCACCAACCGGGCATTTATCGTTTAAAATCAGGTGCACGGATGTATGAATTGATCGAACAAGCAGGTGGTCTGACAGAAGAGGCGTTAGAAACAGCCATAAACTTAGCACAGGTGTTGCAAGATCAACAGATGGTGATCGTCCCTCATAAAGAGGATCAAGCGTTTATGGAGATGAATGCTTCAGGAGTAGGTGGCAGCCAGACAGCAGTGACACAAATCAATCTGAATCAAGCCAATGCGCAGCAACTGCAAGAACTGCCAGGCGTGGGTGCCAAAAAAGCAGAGGCAATCATCGCTTACCGCGAAGAATATGGCTTTTTTAAACAGATTGATGACCTAAAAAAGATCACAGGCATCGGAGAGAAGACCTTTGAGTCCTTGAAAGAGATGATTACAGTGACGGACTGAACCAAATAAAAGTAAGAAATACTAAGAAATGACGGTTGAAAATTCAAGAAATTCGATTAGAATAGAACTAATCAATCGCAAAGGAGCAAATGAATGAGCAATACGAGAATCCCTTGGGACCAGTATTTTATGGCGCAAGCTGTTTTACTTTCTTTACGCAGTACGTGTTCCCGACTTGAAGTCGGCGCTACATTAGTCAAAGATCGCCGAATCATCGCTGGAGGCTACAATGGGTCAGTCAGTGGCGATGTACACTGCATCGACGATGGCTGTTATGTTGTCGATGACCATTGTATTCGGACGATTCATGCAGAAATGAATGCCTTATTGCAATGTGCAAAATTAGGGGTGTCAACAGACAATGCGGAAATCTATGTGACGCATTTTCCTTGCCTTCCTTGTACAAAAGCAATTTTGCAAGCAGGGGTCAAAACGATCCATTATTTGAATGACTATCGTAACAATCAGTATGCAATGGAACTGATTCAACAAGTAGGTGCTTCCGTCCACCAAGTTGAACTTGATCCGGTGTATTTTGAAAAACTTTCATTTGGTGTGCTGAATGATGCACAACCAACAAAAGAGAACTGATTCATTTTTATTTCTTAGTATTATTTTTGCTTGTTCGGTGACTGCTTACTATGTGCAGTCCATCTTACTAGGACTCATTGCACTTTATTATCTCGGGATGCTTGTCTTAAGACGACAAGCATTTTTGTGCATGATTTGTTTTGTCGGACTGTTGCTGTTAAGTGTCCGCGTCTGTCTTTCTCGGACTGGAAACATACAAGAAGGTGAGTATCAAGGGGTAGTCAATGTGTTGCCAGACACGATCAAAATCAATGGCGATCTGCTTACGTTTGAAGCAAAATCTTCCGCAGGTAAAGTGATTGGCCGTTACACGATTTCTTCAGAGACTGAAAAACAGCAATGGCAGGATCGATCCGATTGGGGAAGAAAGCTGCTGGTGAAAGGATTTTTCTCTCTTCCTGAAAAACCACGAAACCGCCACGGGTTTGACTATTCTGCCTATCTAGCCAGTCGATCAATAATTGGCACAGTCCATATCGAGCAAGTTGTAGGAATGGAAACAGCAGACTCAGGCTTTTCGCTTGCAAAAATTCGAGCAGAGGTTATTTCTTCTGTGCAACGAATCTTTCCTGAACGCTCAGCAGCCTATATCAATGCGTTGCTCTTTGGTTTTAAAGACCATGACTTTCAAGAAGTACGTCAAATGTATCGTGCTAGTGGCTTATTGCATTTCTTTACGATCTCAGGAATGCATGTCGTCTTATTTTTCAAGTGGTTTCGCGGATGCTTCTGCCGATTGGGGTTTACGCAAAAAGAAATGCTGTTGCCAATGGGGGTCTTTTTCTTGGTCGTAATTGGGATTTGTGGCGGCGGCATTAGTGTCTGGCGTGCTGTCTTGGCATTGTCGGTTACTCAAGTGACCACTCTTTATCAACAACGGCTATCGGCAAGTGATCATTATGGGATCGTCTTAACGGCTCTTTTATTCGTTGATCCCAAAGTATTGCTTCAAACATCGGGGCAACTAAGTCTTTTGATGACCTTCCTGATAATGATGCAGCGACCGATCAAATTGACGTGGCTTTGGCGCAGTCAGTTCCTCACGGTGCTAGCTGCGCCTGTCATTGTCTCGCTCTTTTATGAATTTCCATTATTTGGGGGCTTTTTGACGTTTGTCTTTTTACCGTTTTTTCAATTGGTTTTGCTGCCAGCCTGTTTCTTAATGTTCATTGCTGGGACGCTTTTCCCAACCATCAGTGGGCTGATTGCGCTTTTTGAAGAGCTTTTATTACTTATGGAAGTTGTCGTGGGCGCTGTAGGAGGCGTATCGATAACGGTGGGTGCCCTTCCTGCAGGATTGGCAGCTAGTTGTTGTTTGCTTGGCCTGCTCTGTTACCAAAAGAAACGTTGGCTGCTGGTGATCTGTTTTTCGATTGTTGTACCAATCGTCTTTCAACAGAATCGCGTTTTACCCACCATTAGTTATGTCGATGTTGGTCAAGGCGATAGTATCGTTTTACAGGCAGAAAAAAATCGCGAAGTTTATGTGATCGATACTGGAGGTTCTCTATCTTTTCCGAAAGAAAACTGGCAAGAGCGCAAACGACAAGCTGCCGCGGAATCTACATTGATTCCTTTTTTGAAAGGGGAGGGAGTCAGGAAGATTACTGGTTTGTTTCTAACTCACGGGGACACGGACCATATGGGAGATGCGCTAGCATTGATGAAGGCGATTCCTGTTGAAACGTTATATCTTGTACCAGGAAGTGAACAAGATCACCGCATCGCCAAGCTTTTAAACGAACTGCCTAAGCAGACAAGCGTTGTTTGGACGACGGTTGGCCAAGTGGTGGGTGATTTCCTTCAGTTGCAAGTATTGGCACCAGAATCAGGTGCAGGACAAAACGAAGATTCGATGGTGATTAAAACCAAGGTAGGGGATAAAACATTTTTGTTTACTGGCGATCTCGAACAGGCAGGGGAAAAAAAGTTGATTCATGATTATCCGAATTTAAAGGTTGATGTATTGAAACTAGGGCATCATGGCAGTCGAACCTCGACGGCACCTGAGTTTGTTGCGGCAATCGATCCCCAATTCGGGATCGTTTCAAGTGGACGGAACAATCGGTACGGGCATCCTCATGAAGAGGTGCTTGAAACGTTGGTAAATCAGACCGTTTTGGGAACCGATCAGCAAGGCATGATCCAATTTATTTGGTCTGAAAAACAACAATCATTTTTGATAAAAACGCTGCTAGACTATCCGATTGACTAATGGTAGGATAAGAATGAAAGCGGGGGGAACGATGGAATTACAAAAAGCGTTGCAAGCAATTCGAACCAAGGAGTTGCAATCGATTTATCTGGTCATCGGCAGTGAAATGTTTTTACAAGAGCAAGTTCGCACGGCCTTTTTGGAGCGTTTTTCCGTTGGGAAAGATGATCTGAATTTTGCTTCCTTTGACATGGAGAAAGATCCCCTTGATATGGTGATCCAAGAAGCTCAATCGTTGCCTTTTTTTGGCGATCAGCGATTACTGTTCGTTGAGCGGCCATTTTTCTTAACGGCTGAAAAAAAGAGCAATGCACCTGAGCATGACCTAGATGATTTTTTGAATTACATCAAAGACCCATTGGAATCATCGGTAATGGTGATTTTTGCAGATGTCGATAAATTAGATGAACGGAAAAAAATTACTAAGCAGCTGAAGAAAGCCGCAGTTGTGATTGATGTCGCACCTATGAAAGAAGCCGACGTGCGTCAGTATCTCCAACAGTCGTTGGCCAATGATGGCATCGAAATGAGCCGAGAGGCGTTTGATTTGTTTTTACGGTTAACGGATCTGCACCTATCAAAAGCGATGCAGGAGTTACAGAAACTACGGCTGTATGCAGGAAACGGCAATAAAATCACGAAAGAGATCGTCTTGCAGTTGATCCCTAAGACGCTGGAACACAATGTCTTTGAATTAACCAGCGATGTCTTAAAGGGGAACGTATCGGATGCGTTGCGCTTGTATGACGATCTATTATTGCAAGGGGAAGAGACGATCAAGATCAATGCTATCTTGATCAGCCAAGTCCGTCTGCTGTTACAGGCGGCGATTTTGATGAAAATTGGCTACCAGCAAGCCAATATCGCGGAAACGTTGGGGATTCATCCGTACCGAGTGAAGTTAGCGATGCAGCAAGCTCGTGGGTTTGGAGAAAAGCAATTAGCGGCACTATATAGTGAATTGATTGAAAATGATTACTTAGTAAAAAGTGGTCAGATGGACAAAGAGTATTTGTTCCAGCTATTTGTTTTAAAACATGGCAAACAGTAAGTCAAAAAGAAAGGCGCAGCAATCGATGATTGCTGCGCCTTTCTTAATTTGCTTATTTTGCAATTTTTTTACTTAAACGAGATTTGTCGCGACTAGCTTTGTTCTTGTGGATCAATCCTTTAGTCTCAGCCATATCGATTGCTTTAACAGCATCTTTATATAACGCATCTACGTTATCAGCACCAGCTTCAACAGCTTGATCAAATTTTTTGATTGCTGTACGCATTGTGCTTACTTGAGATGAATTCTTAGCATTAGCCGCTTCGCTTGTGCGAACACGTTTGATTGCAGATTCAATGTTTGGCATGTATTTCACCTCCGAAAAAAAAGTTCAATTACGTTTAGAAAACGTATAAATCAACACTAGTCATTATACCTAATGCCAAGAGTGATTGCAATAAAAGTTGTAAAGAAATTTTACTTAACACAAAAAAATGATTTTTCGGTCACGCTATTTTTTACTTTGTGGAATTTAAAAATACTTCTTTACACATTTTTTACAGAATAGTTATAAAAAGTTTACACAGAAAGAGCTTTCTATGCTATGATTACTTCGGAATTTTTAAATGGGGGAATCTATGTGAATATCGCTTTGTTTCTAACGATTGTCTTGTCATTAGGGGTGATTTTCGTCAACGGCTGGACGGATGCGCCTAATGCTATTGCAACCGCGGTCTCAACAAGAGTCTTGCGTCCAAATATCGCCATTGGCATGGCGGTCGTCATGAATTTCTTAGGTGTACTGGTCATGACGTATTTTAATGCGCAAGTAGCAGAAACGATCAGCAACATTGTGACATTTGACTCAGGTGGAAGCTTTCGAGTCTCGCAGATTGCTTTAGCCGCTGCCTTATTCTCGATTGTCGTCTGGACGGTCGCTGCTTGGTACTTTGGGATCCCAACCAGTGAATCTCACGCATTGATCGCGGGATTGACAGGAGCTGCCATGGCCCTGGGTGGTTTACATGCAGTCAACGGTGAAGAATGGCTGAAAGTCTTGATCGGACTCGTTGTGTCTACGTTAATGGGGTTTATTGGTGGATTTTTGATCACAAAACTGATCGTTTGGCTCTTTCGTGATACGCAACGGCGAAAAGCCAACAAAATTTTTACGGTTGGGCAAGCCATTGCGGCTGGTGCCAATGCTTTCTTGCATGGTGCCCAAGATGGCCAAAAATTCATGGGTGTGTTCATGTTAGGCCTTTTTTACAACAATCTTGCTGAAAAGACTGGTAATGGCTTTGCGATCCCACTGTGGGTGATGGTTCTTTGCTCATTGACCATGGGGATCGGTACATCGGTCGGTGGGATGAAGATCATCAAATCAGTGGGAATGGATATGGTAAAGCTGGAAAAATACCAAGGCTTTTCTGCAGATGTTACTGCAGCAATCTGTTTGTTCTTGTCTTCTGTATTTGGTATCCCAGTTTCAACAACGCACACGAAAACGACCGCTATCATGGGCGTTGGAGCGTCTCGGCGTTTTTCTAGCGTTGATTGGCGCATTGTAAAAGAAATGATCTATGCTTGGATTTTAACCTTTCCTGGCTGTGGATTGATTGCGTTTCTAATGGTCAAATTTTTATTGCTAATTTTGTAAGGAGAGAAAGAAATGGCACGAAAAAAAGGATTCGATTATTTTGCAGCAATGGAGCAGTTGGCAACAAATGGTCATCTAGCTGCGAAACGTTTTTCGCTGTTGATCAATGATTACTCTGAAACAGCGTTAAGTGAAGCAGCAGCCGAGATTCATGGGTTAGAAAAAGAAGGGGATAAAGTGATCGCTGAGCTAACGAATGAGTTGTACGACTCATTTATCACACCGATCGATCGCGAAGACATCTTGGTCATCTCTGAGCGCTTAGATGATATTTTGGATGGCATTATGGGACTGACTTATTTATTTGAGAATTTGGTCATTACAAAGATCCGCCCCGAGACGAACTTATTTGCTGAAATGATCGTTCAAGCGACACAAGGCGTTGAAACGGCCTTAAAAGAATTTCCTAAGTTCAAAAATTCAAAAACGTTGCGTCAAATGATCAATGATGTGAATACGATTGAATCAGAAGCAGATCTTTTGTATTCAAAAATGAAGAAAGCGTTGTTTACAGACGAAACGGATGTGCTGGAAATCATTAAATGGAAAGATATTTATGATCGTTTTGAATCCATCATCAACGACACCGAAAGTGCGGTTGATATTATTGACGGTATGGTAATCAAAAACACGTGATGGAATAAGAATTCTACTTAACGAAAAAAGAGCAACTATTGCAGCATTGAAATGCCCAATAGTTGCTCTTTTTGCTTATAATTGGATCAGCCAATAGCCAATCAAAATAATTCCTAAAACGATACGGTACCATCCGAAAACGGTAAAGTCATTCCGTTTGATGTAATTCATCAAGAAGCGGATCGCAATGATCGAAACGATGAATGATACGATGGTTCCTGTCAGTAAGATGACAGTTCCTTGAAAGTCAAAGGCATTGCCATCTTTCAAAAATTTGAAAATTTTTAATGCGCTGGCACCAAACATGGTTGGAATACCTAAGAAAAATGAAAATTCAGCAGCCACATAACGAGAAGCGCCGATCATGATAGCACCTAAGATAGTAGCACCAGAACGAGAAGTTCCTGGGATCAATGCCAATACTTGGAACATGCCGACGATCAAAGCCGCTTTGTAGGTGAATTTGTTCAAATCGGTGCATTTTGGTGCTTTATTTTTGTTTCGTTTTTCAACTACAATAAAGCCGATCCCGTAAACGATCAAAACGATCGAAACCGAAAAGAAATTGTAGAAGTGCGCATCTAACCAATCATCTAACGGTAATCCGATAATAACCGATGGTAAGACCGCAACGATAACTTTAAACCATAACGTCCACGTATCTTTTTTCTCTATCTCATTTTTTTGCGGTGAAAAAGGGTTTAGTTTATGGAAATATAAGTAGACGACTGCTAAAATCGCGCCCAATTGAATGACAACATTGAACATCGTCATAAATTCGGGGGTAACATTCAAACCGATAAATTCGTCGGCAAGAATCAAGTGACCGGTGCTGCTAATTGGCAGCCATTCCGTGATCCCTTCGATGATCCCAAATAAAATCGCTTTTATAAAATTTGTAAAAAACATTGGTCCAGTCCTTTCTATGACAAAATACAACTCTTAGTATACCGTTTCCTGATTCGAATACCAATCTTTTTCCTAAAAAAAGAGGGCAGTTTTTAAAACAAAAACTGCTCCTTTATTAAAGAAATTGATTTGTTGTTCAACGTTCTTCTTTAGGATAAAAGCTCTTGAGAGAGCGCTAAGCCTTTTTTGATGTATTCTGTGTTACCAACTTCGGCGATCGTAAAGCTGCCATCTTCGTAGATCAGTCGAGTGACCGAACCATTTTCAATATCCATACGAACATTGTTCTCATCATTGATCAAATGCAAAAGAAAAGCGATCGTTAAGCCATGAGAAACAACTAACGCATTACCGCCGCCTTTTTTCTCAACGCGATAGGCGATATCTTCAAAACCGGTTTTCACACGTTCGGTCAAAACGTCGAAGGTTTCTGCCCAGTTGGCTGTATCGGCGTGGTAAATCGCATTGGCGATCGCCTCAAACGAGACATGATTGGCAATCATCTCATCGTAATCAGGAAAATCAAGGATTCTTGGTAGAACGCCCCACATCTCTGCATCGTAGGCCCCTTCAAGGGAGCCAAAGCACCATTCACGAATCCGTTTGTCGATATGGTAAGGGATTTCCGGTCCGCGGACATGTTCACCTAAGATCAAACGCATAGTCTCAATCGCTCGGCCGCTGTCACTGGATACTGCTTCCACAAAATCCACATCCCGTAATCCAAGTCCTAAATAGTGGATGCCTTGTTCACCGGTTCGAGTTAATGGTGTGTCACACCAGCCTTGCACCCGCTGCAATGTGTTGAACATTGTTTTCCCGTGACGCACGACATACAATTCCGTTTTTGCCATAACTAGTTATTCCTCCTTTGATTCGTCATATGTTTATGCGTTAAAAAACGGATTGGTCCGTTTCTCAATCTCGATCGTTGTTGGTTCCCCGTGGCCAGGATAGACCGCCATTTGATTCGGTAAAACAAAGAGTTGCGTTTGGATGCTGGTCAGCAATTGTTCCAAATTTCCGGTTGGCAGGTCTGTCCGCCCAATGCTGCCTTTGAATAAGGCGTCTCCGGAAACGACAAACTTGTCAAAAATAAAACTGACGCTGCCGATAGAATGACCCGGCGTTGCAACCACCTTAAAGGACATACCAGCTATCTCATACTCTTTCAGTTCAAGCTCAATTTCTGCTGGACGTGCGGTGATGGGACCTAATTCAGGATGGCGTCCAGAAAGATTTTTCATAGGATCACTCAGCCACTCTTGCTCGAGCGGACTCACGTAAACGGGGATCTGATAATAATCCCGCAAATGGTCAACTGCGCCAATATGGTCATAATGAGTGTGGGTCAATAAAATCGCTGCTGGTTTTGCGCCGGTTTTTTCGATCTCAGCGATCAATCTCGCTGCTTCTGCTCCAGGATCAACAATCAACAAAAAATCTTCTTTCCAAATAAGGTAACAATTTTCTTGAACGGGCCCTGTCACTAAACCAATGATTTTCATGCTAAAACCTCCTAGGATCACAAATGCTTGTGTCTGACTATAAGTATAGCTTAAAGTATTAGAGGAAACAAAGAAAGGTTTTTAGGAGTGAAAAATTAATGATAAAAACGATAAACGTAGAAGACAATCGTCAGGCAGTCTGTCAATGGCTCAATCATTCCTCTAAAAAAACAGAGGCAGTGAGTGCCTTTTCCGATCAAGAACAGCTCTCTTTGGCTTTTTTTGACAATCAGGATCAACTCGGTGGATTGATTGGGAAACGTACAGGCAATACGATCCATATTCAATTATTGGCAGTCAATCCAGACCATCAAAATCAAGGAATAGGGAAACAATTGATTCAAGCCCTCTTTGATTATGGGAAAAAAGTAGGATGTCGTTCTGTGACAGTCACCACCCAAGACTACCAAGCGCCGCATTTCTATCAAGCAGCAGGCTTCGAAACATTTGGTGTGCTTTCTGATACACCAGTGCTTGGCACAGATAAACTTTATTTTGTGAAGATGCTGTGACAGATCCTTCTGAGGCAAGTGGTCAGATAAAAAATAGTTTGATGAGAGAAAAGCTTAGAATTATTGTGGGAATTCGAAAATTTTTCTAAGAAACCGCACTAGCAAAAAACTGCTGTTATACTAATTAAAATAAGAAAGCGTGTGATTCGTTTGAAACTGGTTTAGTTTTTGACGGAACTATGAACATTCTTCGTGACCAACTACGAGGAAAATGTGTCATCTCTATCTTGCGTTAGTTTTGATTGGTATACATCAACTTTTTTGTAAGAAGGTGTTTTTATGAAAAAATCGCTGCAATTTTTGTTGACTCTATGCTTCGCCGCATTCGTTTTAGCGAGCTGTGGCCAGGAGGAGTTAGCCATCGACGATTCAAAAGAAGTTTCTGAAACCGTTACTTCCGCCTCGAAAGCGGTTGAAAATGGCGGCCTTGATTTAATGCTGATCCAAGATGAGAGTGTCATCTTTCCGCAAAGCCAAGGGGTTTATGATTTTCATGAAAATGAATTGACAATCGTTAAGCAGTATTTGCCGATGGCGGATTTAGAAGATAGTTCTGCCAGCGCCAGCGATGTTACCCTGTATGAAGGCCAAATCGAAAGTGATTTTCAGCGACATTTTTCCCATTCAGAGGTTCAGCTGTCGAATGATCCCTATCAAATCTATGAGATCACCTACCAAGATGCATCCTACACGGTTGAAGGGAAGCATTTGACGATCAAAGCAGATGGACGGACCTTTGAGTTCACCTTAGATTTAGACAATCAACAAGCTTATGACCAAAATGGTGTCAGTTATGATATTCAGGTGGATCAATAATTTTCCTTAAAAAATATTCCTGCTTTACTTGCATAGGTGAGTAGAGTAGGTTTTTTTATAAACTTTCGACAAACTCATTTTCTGGAAGTGGAAATGGCGTTGATTATTTGATGAGTAGGCATTTTGCCACAAGTGGTTTTTTTAGGGATAAAACCTGTTTGGAGAAAATACCATTCGCAGAGGACGAAAAGCTGTTTCTGTTCGCTTTTCCAAAAGCAAACTATCCGCTATAATGGCAAACAAGAAGGTGAACACGTGTATAAAGGAAAAGTTGCGGTTAGAAAAATCGTAGAATTTATTTTGCGCCGAGGCGATATTGATAGCAGCAAAGTCAGTAATCATACCGCGCAAGAAGGCGCCCGGATCCATCGCCAACTACAAAAAGAGGCCGGGGATGGGTATCAAAAAGAAGTCTTCTTCAAACGAGAAAGCCAAATTGAGAAAGATGCCATCACTGTCGAAGGACGTGCCGATGGTCTCTTTTTTGATGCAGCTGATAATTCTTGGGTGATCGATGAGATCAAAACTTCAGAACCAGCTTTCGAAGATATCCCTGAAGATCAAATCGATTTGTTTTTTGCCCAGGGAATGGTTTATGCTTATTTGTTTTTACTACAAGAAAATGAACAAGCAGCGCTTAGTGAGAGTGAAGATCAGGAATATAAAGAGGCCGTTTTTGCTGATCAAGAAGAAGCGAAGAAGCCAATCGATCGGATTGCCGTACAATTGACTTATTATCAAACGACTGAAAAGCAGATTACTCGTACGAGAAGAATGTTTCAGTTTTCAGAACTGGCAGTTTTTTATAAAGACTTACTTCAGGAGTATCATAAGTGGCTAGTCTTTCAAGAGAATTGGCGTCGTGTCCGAAATACATCTTTGCAGCTGCTATCTTTTCCTTTTGAAACCTTTCGTAAAGGGCAGCGAGAGCTAGCAGCGGCGGCGTATAAAACACTAAAAAATGGCAAGCGACTTTTTGCGGAAGCGCCCACTGGAACTGGAAAAACCATGTCAACATTGTTTCCCGCATTAAAAGTTCTCGGGGAAGAAGGGGCTGATCGGGTCTTCTATCTGACGGCGAAGACGATCACCAGACAAGTGGCTGAAGATGCATTGAGCAAGTTAGCAGACAACGGTAGTGAAACTAAGAGTGTCACGATCACTGCCAAAGACAAAATATGCTTTTTGGATGAACGAAATTGTACACCAGAGCATTGCCCTTATGCGCAAGGCTATTACAATCGAATCAACGAAGCTTTGTGGGATCTGTTGCATCACGAAAACCAAATAACTCGAGAAGTGATCGAGACTTATGGAATGAAACATACGGTTTGTCCCTTCGAGCTTTCACTGGATGTCAGTGTCTTTTGCGATGTCATTATAGGTGATTATAATTATTTGTTTGATCCAACCGTTTATTTACGGAGATTTTTTGAAGAACCAGAAGAAGAGTATCTCTTTTTAGTAGATGAAGCCCATAACTTAGTTAACCGTTCAAAAGAAATGTATTCCGCAACAATCTCGCGACAGCCATTTAAGGAATTAAAGAAGAAGCTGCCGAAAGATCAACAGAAACTAAAACGCGCACTAAACAAAGTTGATAAAGAATTTGTGGCTATAGCCCAATTAGCAAAAGAGGAAGGATGGGAGTACCATCATCAAGCGGCTCCTCATGATACAATGGTCAACCAGCTTTACAAATTAGCTGAATTGATGAAGGAATGGTTGCCGGCAAATCCTGAGCATGAATTGCAAGAAGAAGTGTTGCAAGTGTATTTTGAAGCTAACCATTATTTGAAGATCAGTGAATTTTATGATGATCACTACGAAACGACGGTGGAGATCGACCGCTATGATATCAAACTAAGGCAATTTTGCATCGAACCAGCGCCGTTTCTCGAATCTGTGTTAGATAAGGGCAAGGCCAGTCTTTTGTTTTCTGCAAGTTTTACCCCCTTATCTTATTATCAGGAGGTCCTAGGTGGTGGTGATGAAGCATTGCGCTATCGCTTGCCAAGTCCTTTTGATCCGAAAAATCAAGGAATTTTTATTGCGGACTATATCCAAACGACGTATCGCCAACGTGAAGCCAGCATTCCTGCAATCGTTGATGCGATCCAGCAAATGACCGCGGCGAAAGTGGGAAACTACATGGTCTTTTTACCCTCTTATCGTTACTTGGATGATGTGGCGGCAGCATTTTCTCAACAGGCGCCAGAGGTGGAGGTCTTGATTCAGGGGACTGCTATGAACGAAGCAGAGCGCGAGGCGTTTCTTGCGCAGTTTCAATCTTTTGACCAGCAACAATCATCCTTGCTGGAAAGAAGTCAAGATGAACCAAAGAGTCAACCAAAAACATTGGTGGCCTTTTGTGTCCTTGGAGGAATTTTTTCTGAAGGGATCGACCTGAAAGGCGATCGCTTGATCGGTGCGGCAGTGGTAGGAGTCGGACTGCCGCAAATCAATCACGAGCAAGAATTGATTCGGGAATATTATGATGAGAAAAAGGCAGCTGGCTTTGCGTATGCCTATCAGCTGCCAGGGATGAATAAAGTCCTGCAAGCAGCCGGTCGAGTGATCCGGGATGTCAGCGATCGCGGCGTGGTGTTATTGCTGGATCAGCGCTTTCGTACGCCACGTTACCAAGAACTTTTCCCGCTACACTGGCAGCATGCCTTGCAGATTCGACGGCCGCAAGAGTTATCAAAGGCATTGATTCATTTTTGGCAAGAAAAAAACTAGAAGCAGAGCTTTCAGGAGAGGTTGTGCAAAATCAGCAGATAAAGCTGATTTTGCCTAACCATCACGTTAGACTCTGTTCTAGTTTTTTGATTAGCGATAATTTGTAAACTGTAAATCGATCGTTAAAGGCAGTTTACGCAATAATTGAATCACCTCTTGCAGATCGTCACGACTTTTGCCGGTTACCCGAATTTGATTGTCTTGAATTTGGGTTTTAACTTTTAGCTTGGCGTTTTTGATCGCTGTGGTTATTTTTTTGGCGTTTTCTTTATCGATGCCATTGATCAATTCTGCTGTTTGACGAGCTTTTGCTCCCAAGGCATGCTCCGTTTCGCCAAATTGAATATTTTTCGTTGGTACATTCCGTTTGATCAGCTTCGCAAAGAGCACATCTTTGATTTGCTCCAGCTTAAATTCGTCATCCCCAACAATCGTCAATTTGCCCTCAGTCATCTTGATTTCTACCGTGGAGCCTTTAAAATCAAATCGGTTTTTCAATTCTTTTTCCGCCTGTTGAATGGCGTTTTTCACTTCTTCTGTGTTGATCTCAGATACGACATCAAAACTTGCTTCTTTTGCCAAAATCAATCACTCCTCTCATCTCTTACCTATGATTTTAACATGGAGGCGAACGATGCGGGAATGAAAAGTAAATTTTTGCAAATAATTGTTTCATTTTTTCACACAAACTGCTATTCTTTGGAAGGAGATTTTTAGTGAAGGAGCTAGATCATTGTGAGTAAGTTATTAACGAAGCACGAACAATCAGAACGATTGAAAAAAATAGGGGTTATTTTGCTGTCAGGTATCACCGCAGCCATTGCTTTAAATTTCTTTTTGATTCCCGCAAACGTTCTTTCTGCTGGGATGAACGGGGTCGCCCAATTGATCGTGGCACTTGCCTTGGAACATTTTGGCGTTCACCTTAGTACAGGGCTGTTTATTTTCCTCTTAAACTTGCCTATCTTTGTTCTCGGGTTCATCAAACTCGGGAAATCATCGACACTATTGAGCTTTATCAATGTCGTTGTCGTTTCTGTCTTAACGATGATCCTTCCACAAGGAGCAATCACTGACAATATTTTGGTTAACGCTTTGCTAGGGGGCGTACTGTTAGGCGTCGGCGTTGCGTTTTCACTGAAAATGGGTTTCACCACCGGCGGAATGGATATCCTTTCGTTGATATTATCAAAAACGACTGGAAAAACGGTCGGTAAATATATGTTTATTTTAAACGGCATCATTGTCATGGTCTCAGGTTTCGTCTTTTCTTGGGAAAGTGCTTTGTACACAATCATTTCGATTTTCGCAATGAGCTACGTGGTGGACATGCTGCACACAAGTCATCAAAAGGTAACGGCAATGATTATTACGACCAATGCGGAAGCTGTTGGGAAAAATATTTCTAAGCATGTGTTTCGCGGCATGACTTTGTTCCCCTCAGTCGGAGGCTATTCAGGCGTACCGGGCAATATGATCATGATGGTCGTGACCCGCTACGAGATCTACGATTTAGAACAAGCCGTTTTAGAAGCAGACGGCAATGCGTTTATTAACTTTGTGCCGACCCAATCGATCACAGGTCGTTTTGCGACAGATGATGAACAACGGACCTTCAAAACGACAGGGGTCTTCCCAGAACTGAAAATACACAAGAAAAGCCGTCCGTAATCCAGGATCGTCCATTTACAAATCTTGCAAAAGAAGGTATTATTTGAAACAAGAATTAAAGGAGGTCTTCAACCGTGGCATATACTGAAGTAGAAGCAGAAGCAATCAAAGAGCGTGTCTTGGCTGCCTTGGAAACCGTGATTGACCCTGAGTTGGGGATTGATATAGTGAATCTAGGCTTAGTTTATGAAGTCGAATTTGATGCAGAAACAGGCAATACCGTAATCAAAATGACTTTAACAACAATGGGCTGTCCCTTAGCCGACGTATTGACTGAATCGATACACGAAGCATTAAGCGATATTCCAGAAGTCAAAAATCCAGAAGTAAAACTAGTCTGGTATCCCGCTTGGACGACCGATAAAATGAGTCGTTATGCACGGATTGCTTTGGGGATTCGTTAAGGATTTTCAATCATACAATGGTGTTTCATATTTGTTAACTAGTTGGAATAAGCTGTTTTCTTAGGTGGTGGACAGTTGGCAAAATGAGTATATAAACACAGAACTCTTTTATTAACTTTGAAAAAGTTGGTAGAAGAGTTTTTTTATAGAATACTTTCTTAAATAAACAGTTACTTGGTGAAAAAGTTATGCTTTTTTACTAAAAGCATTAAAGAAAATCATATATTTTTAAACCTGAAAGTTCAAAGTATTTTCCATTCATATGACAACTCAAAGTGAGTTAGTATTTAACTTTGCCGAAATAGTAATACTTTCTATAAACCTTCGATCATTTTGACAAAAAGAGAGCACAGATTAAATTCTTATTCATCCACATTGATAACCTTAAGGTGCATCCCAGAAAACATGTCTAAATAAACGTTACTGAATTTAGTCAGAGGCTTTGGGATACGATGAATTTTCCTTAAGGAGTCAATGTAGAATGAAGAAGGATGATTCTAGGAATGCTTTTTCAAAGGTCATGTGATTTTATCCTATCAACTGACTCTTGGTTAACAAATATACAAATGTGTTCTATGCAACCATACATATAGGAAAACGATAGCCAAACTACAGTTTCGGTCAATCATTTAGTAAGTAACATATTTTTATTAGAGGTTCGAGATTAATTAATTGAATTAATGTATAATTATATTTAAGTTGTAAAAATGATTTGCTTGATTCCCTTGATCATAAAAAACAAAAAGGAGTGTGTTTTGTGGATTTTCTGTTTACTTTATTTGCTTTTATTTTCGTCGCAGTTATCTTATATCATATTGTCGAATTCTTAAAGGATCAATCTACGCCAGAAGTGGCAGTACTTGCCACGCTAGTAGACAAACGAATGACTAGTAGCACGAATATTGCTGCAAACGGCTTTACGAATCAATCCATTACCTATTATCTTTTATTTGAAATCGCAAGTGGCGAAAGATTAGAATTTAAAGTAGGGCATGGAAAATACAAATTATACGTCATTGGAGATACTGGGATGTTAAGGTATCAAAGAAAAAGGTTTAATTCACTTGATAGGTAAATAATTTGTATGTGTTTATTCGTTTTCAATTTCAAAAAAGTTTGAACAGTCAATTAAAAAACTCCTATTCATGTGTTTTTATAATTTGAAATGATTTGAATTGTATGCTTTCAATGGAAAACGCAAGTATCATCGAGTAACACTAGAGAATTTCTCCTTACTGAGGTCGCATATTGAAACCAAGACCGAGGAAAGTTTCCTACGAGGAACGGCTCAATTTAGTTCATTCATCCGTTCGAATGGAAGAAGTGATGAGCTACCTATAGTTTTAAATACTCATAAATAGAATAGTTTGCTTCACCAAAACCTCTTGGCTCATTGCTAAGAGGCTTTTTTGTTTTTACGTGGCTTCAAAATAGTTCCAAGAAGGAAAAATCGTTCTTGATTTTTCACAAACATTTTCTCATTCAAGTAACAAATATAGAACTTGAAATGCAAAAAGTGTTACTTGTGAGGTACATCCGACGCACCTTACAATGAACATGTAAAATAAGAAAGAATGAATGGAGTTGAACGTTTGTGAAAAAAATGAAGGCTGCGTTGATGTATGGACCAGGAGATATTCGCTATGAACAAGTAGAGCGACCCTGCTGTCCAGAGGGAGGTTTTCTATTGAAGGTTAAGGCAGTTGGTCTGTGCGGCTCTGATATTCGCAATTTGCTGACCGATTCAAAAGCGGGGCGCTACCCTCATATTTATGGACACGAAATCGTTGGTGAGATCGTCGAAATTGATGAAAATGTGACGAAGTATCAAAGAGGGCAGATAGTTTATGTATACCCTATGGCTCATTGCCTACGTTGCGAAAATTGTCGTAATGGGAAGCACGAATGTTGTACGGAAGCTGAAAGTTATACCGATCTTCAAGGCGGTTTTGCAGAGTATATAGCATATAGTGCAACAAGAGTAGAACGAGGAGCGATTTTTGAAGTGCCAGAAGGACGAGAGCCTATCGCGGCAACATTAGCTGAACCCTTATCCTCCACTTATGCATGCATGGAGAATATTCAGGTTTCGTTAGGCGATTCGGTCGTCATTATTGGTGCAGGTCCAATTGGGGTCTTTTTAGCGATTCTAGCAAGGATTCGCGGAGCAAGCAAGGTAATCGTGATTGATAAAAATGCTGACAGACTAGCTCTTATGGAAGCGTTTAATGTAGATCACAGGATCGATTCTTCCAAAGAAGATCCTGTAGAAAAGGTGAAAGAGTATACGAATGGACATGGCGCACATAAAGTGATTTCAGCTAATCCATCAATAGAAGCACAGCAACAAAGTATTTTTATGGCTAGAAAATGTGGAATTGTCGTCTTTTTTGGTGGTGTAGCAAAGAATCAATTAACGCCTATAGATACGAATGCAGTTCATTATAACAATCTCTGGATTTATGGTCATTATGGTGCAAATAGTATTCAAGTCGAAAAATCTTTCCATTTATCCTTATCTGATCAGTTTCCTGCTGAAAAAATTATTTCTCATGTTTTGCCTTTAGCTGACATCAATCAGGCCATCGAATTGACGAGAGAAGGGAAGGCGTTAAAAGTCGTTTTACTACCAGAAGAAGAGTATAAAATTCATTCTTTATTGAAATCTCAAAAATAGAGTAAGGAAAGGAGGAGAAAGAAAATGAATAAAAAAATTGAGATCTATATTGCTTGTGGTAGTGGGATCGCCACGTCAACGGTTGTTCAAGAGAAAGTCAAACAAATCTTAGCTCAGAGCAACATTCAGGCTTCCATCACCAAAGGGAATATTAATCAAATTCCCTCAAAAGCAGAAACAGTGGATTTAATCTTGGTGACTACTCGATATGTCAAGCCAGTAAAAGTACCGATTCTTCCTGTTTTCAGTTTGATATCGGGAATCAACGAAGAGCAGACCGCGCAGAAAATCGTTGAAGAGTGCCATCGAATTATAAAAGGGGGATAAAAATGGAAGCTGTATTATCAGTTATTCAAAACATCATGGATATGGGGGCATCGGTTATGCTACCCGTTGTCATTTTTATTTTAAGCTGTGTCTTTAGGATGAAAATTGGCAAAGCACTTAAAACTGGGCTTTTAGTCGGCATCGGCTTTCAAGGGTTGGGGCTTGTTGTAGGACTCTTGGGTACTTCCTTGCAACCAGCCATCGATTATTATCAGGAAATGGGATCAGGATATACCACGATGGATGTTGGCTGGGCTGCTGTGGGAGCGGCTTCGTGGTCAGTACCTTTTGCAGCGATTGCTATTTTGATGATCGTGGGATTAAATGTATTGTTTATTCTTTTGAAATGGACAACGGTCATGAATGTCGACATTTGGAACTATATTCATTTTTTGATTCCTGGAGCATTAGCGTATGCCTTGTTTGATAGTTTTTGGCTAGGTTTGACTGTTACGGTTGGCTTATCAATTGTCACTTTATTCGTGGCTCAGTGGTTTGCTCCAAGATGGGAGGCGTATTACGGACTGGAAGGCACGACTTGTACGACATTTTCATTTATTACTTTCGCTTATCCTTTTGGACTATTAGTAAATAAATTGATTGATCTGATTCCTGGTCTTAACAAAATCGATATCAGTTTGGAAAAAGTCGAAAGTAAAATTGGTTTTTTTGGAGATCCAGCAGTTATCGGTTTGTTGGTCGGAACTTTTCTAGGCGTATTGACACGCCAAGAATTTACGGTAGCGATTTCTATGGGGGTTGGAGTTTCAGCAGTACTAGTACTGATACCCAAAATGGTTTCTGTTATGATGGAAGGCTTGACAGCGATCGGGGAAGCAGCCAAAGAATTTATGAAGAAACATATTGGCGAAGGGAAAAAATTATATATCGGCATGGACATTGCTCTTGGTCTTGGAGATCCGACAGCGATCACAACGACAGTGATTCTGATTCCGATAGCAATATTCTTAGCATTTATTATCCCTGGTATGCATTATTTTCCAGTTGGTGTTTTAACAGTAATCGTATATATGATTCCACTACTAGCATTAGCATCAAATGGCAATCTTTTTCGAACGCTTGTCACTGGCTTTTTCTTCTTAGTTATCGTTCTAATTGGAACAAACACCTTTGCACCTGAAGCAACCGAAATGATGAATGCGACCGGTGTACCTGTGGAAGGGGTTGTGACAGATAGTTTCTGGGGCTACAATTTAGCAAATATTATAATCAGCTTATTTCATCGAATCGTTAGGTAATTGACCAAATGAATAAACGAATTGTTGACAAAATAAATGGCTTAGTGGGAGAGAAATAGTGTATGAAATTTAAAGCAATCGAATTGAATGAGCGTTCCAATATAGAAGTGATTAAACAATGCGGACTTGAACTGCTTAACGAAGGGCTCGTCGGGAATAGTTTTATCGAGTCTTGTATCGAACGCGAACATCATTTTCCTACTGGTCTGCCAGTTGACCCGCCAGTTGCGATTCCGCATACCTTTGATCTCTCTGTGAAAGAATCTTCTGTCTGTTACGCAAGACTAAAAAAGCCTGTGACTTTTAAACAGATGGATACGCAAGTAGATGACTTAGCAGTCGAACATGTATTTTGCATGGCACTAAAAGATGAGCATACCTATATTGAATTTCTTCAAAAATTGATTTTAAGCATCCAATCTCGAAATTTTATTGTTCAATTAAGCAAGTGTGAACCTGAAAAACTTGTTGATTTTCTAAGAGAGAATTTGTCTATTCATTAAGGAGGAGTGCTGTGAGGAAAATTACTGCTGAAATCATCTATCTCCTACTATATAACAAAATAACGAAAATTAGATTGGAGCAACTTTATAAAAACTTGAATCTCTCGCCAAAGAAATTCTCGAGTGAAATCAAAGTCTTGAACTCGTTTCTAAATACTCACGATATGCCGCAAGTGAAAATTGAAAGCGGATACTTACAGGTTCCTGATGAACTTGATTTGTCAGAAGCTTATCAGCTTGTTTTAGAATTGTCCCCTTACGACTATTCCTTGAATCCTGATGAAAGACGCACATTACTTCTGATCAATTTATTGATAACAGAAGATGTTCTTACGATGGATTATTTTGCTGATTTGTTTTACGTCAGTCGATTAACAATCATCCGCGATATCAATACGTTGAAAAAACAAGAAGTGATCATGAGTAAATATATCGAAACGCTTAGGGGAGAAGGGGTTATCCTTAAGATGAATCAATCGGAGAAAAGAGAGTATTTGTTTACATTGTTTTTAGAAAATATAGACGCAAAAGGATACATCAATTATGTCGGGATGCAAATCCTTCGGTCATTTGACGGGTCAATGGAGTATTTAGACTTTCTGGGATTCATTTTTAACGAGTTAAAGTATGCAGAAAAGTATCAGCAGTTTGATCTTTTCGTCTATATTTTTATCGTTATCAATATGCCCCGCAAAGAACAAAGTGAATCTCCCAAATTTGTCGCTATGTCGGAAAACCTGAGCATACTCATCGATCAAATTGAAAAAAGATTTGATCGAACGATCTCTTTCGAAGACAAACAGGCAATAGCAGAATTTTGTCATTTGAAAAAGCGAAAAAATGTGAAGGATGCTGAATTGTATAATTTGGTCATCTATTTTCTGAATAAAATTGATGAAGATTTAGGGACGACTCTAAAGTACGAATTTGACTTAATTTCTGATCTATACAATCACTTACAAATTATTGAAGAAGAGAATATTATTTTGGATATTGAAAATATCGGTCTTTTGCGGCATCAGTTTATGGATATTATCGTAGCTGTAAGGGCTAATAGTGGTGTCATTGAAAACTACCTGTCCCGATCCTTCAATGAATCATTTATTACTACGATCGCTATTCATATCGCAACTGCCTTAACCCGACAAGAATATAAGATGAGCAAAATCGATATCTGGATCGTGTGTGAAAATTTATCGATAGCGAAAATGATTGCTATGAAAATTAGTCGATACAAGCAGTTCAAAATTATGAATGTGCTAACACTTGCTACTTATCGTAAGATGTGCTTCCGTCAAAAAGCCAATCGTTTAATCTTAACTGCTGATCCTTTGCCTTTTTTGGAAGAGGATGTTTTAAGGATAACACCTTTTGTGACTCAAGAAGATATCCAAAAAATAGTAAAGACGGTTGACCGTTTGTTTACGATTAATGAAGAAGAGACTGAAGAAAAATTTGATCAATTTGTCCAACAACCACAAAGAAAATTGCATGATTACTTGTTAAATTCGCATGTTATCAGAATCGACCAAAAATGTTCTTGGGAGCATTCTTTACGCTTAGCAGGGAAAGTGTTGACACATAACGAGTGTATTGAGCAGAGCTATGTAGAAGAAGTCGTTGAAAATGTGAAACAAAATGGACCTTATATCGTAATAAGTGAAGGTGTTGCTTTAGCTCATGCGAACAATCGGGGAAATGTCCACCGTAGCACGATTAGCCTCTTGACGAATAAACAAAAGATCTCTTACGGATCTGAGGATTATTTTCAAGTGACTTATGTTTTCTTCGTCGCTCTTGTAAGAAGTGAAGAATATTTAGAAATTGTTGAAGATATTATGTTTCTTGGGAAATATGGATTGATTGAAAAATATTTACGTTTTAGACAGGAGGAACCCGATGGATTATTTAGAAGAAAGGAAATTCATATGTAAGATTGCCAAATCTTTATTTGACAGGAAGCTAACGGATGCTGCTGGTGGCAATATCTCTATAAAAGTTTCAGAAGATCATTTCTTGATGACACCTACTTTGGCATCTGTTCAGTATCTGTGGGAATTAGAGGCAGCGCAAATTCTTTTGGTAGATAAGAAACTATCCCTCATCGAAGGTACTGGTCACTTGACCAGGGAAATCAATATGCATATGAGTTTTTATCACTCAGATCCACGGATCAAAGCAGTGATTCATGCTCATCCATTAAATTTGATGGTTTACAGTTGTATAGGGACTGACATGCCCATCGTCTGTGAAAACCTTCGTTTCGGACCGGCTACGATCCGTTGTTTGGATTATGCACCTGCAACAACTGAAAAGTTAGCACACTTGGTTGGTGACTACTCTCAAAACATGGTGACAAATGAAGCAAAACTACCTTATGGAATGTTATTGCGAGAACATGGGGTAATTGTTGGAGCCACTAATTTGGCTTTTGCAAATGATTATCTGGAAAGACTAGAAACAAATGCTTATGTGCATTTACATTCGCAAGCGCTTCTCCAGCAGGGCTATGAATATTATACTGACAAAACAAACGTTACCTATGAATCCCATGAATGAAGATTGGAGGAGAGTAGATGAGGGCTGGTTTCTTAATTGGACTGAATGAATTTGAGATTCGAGAAATGGATGTCCCACAATGCCATCAGAATGAAGTGATTGTAAAAGTTGAAGCTTCAGGAATCTGTGGATCAGATATCCACAAAATGAGTAAAGGCTGGAAATATCAGTTACCCATGATCATGGGGCACGAGATGGCTGGGACTATTGTAAAAGTTGGTCGTTCTGTTCATCATTTAAAAAAAGACGATCGGGTCGCTGTTGTCCCGTTTATTCCTTGTCGTAACTGTGCATACTGTGCTATCGGGAAGTATCAATTATGTACGGACTATATCATGATGGGATCACAACGGTTTGGGGGATTTGCAGAGTACGTATCCGTGCCAGCGAGCAATATCGTGAAAATAGGGACTAAGTTGTCGTTTGAAGAAGCGGCCATGATTGAGCCTCTTGCTGTCTCAGCGCATGGTGTTTATGGAATCGAACCTAAAGTGGGCGATGTCGTTGCAGTTTTTGGGTTAGGAACGATTGGATTGCTGACGATCCAATGGTTAAAAATTGCGGGTGTGAAAACGATCATTGGCATTGATATTCAATCAGAGAAACTGGAACAAGCAATAGATTTAGGTGTCACCGATACGATTAATCCTAGTCTTCAAGATCTTGAAACTGAGATCTCCCGAATGACGGATGGTTTAGGCGTGGATATTGCAATGGAATGTGCAGGTACTAAAATAACCGAAGAACAATGTCTCTTAGTGACAAAAAAAGGCGGGAAAATTGGATTTCAAGGGATCGCTTATTCTGATGTTTTGATTAGACAACGAGCATTTGAAAAAATCTTTCGCAGTGAATTAACCATTAAGGGTTTTTGGAATAGTTATTCTGCACCTTTCCCAGGTAAAGAATGGTTTGATTCAATCACCTTTTTAGAAAGCGGACGCTTGAGTGTCAGTCATATGATTTCCCATCGCTTTCCATTAGAGGATCTTCAAAGAGCATTTGATTTAGCGGTAAATAGAAGTGAAAGCTTTAATAAAATCATGATCATGCTCTAAAAAAACATTTGAGTACAATATAAACAGATTGTTTTCAAAACCATATTTATTCAGTAAGTTTTAACAAGCTGTATGGATATGGTTTTTTTGATTTGCTACTCTGATTACAGAGGTTGCTCCTTCTAAAACCTGTCCCACTCAAAGACATCGTTGCATTTTCAGAAATGAAACGGTAAACTAGTTGAAAAGATTGGAGGAATGAATCAATGTTAGCTACGAATTTTGGGAAATTTACATATAAAAATCCGTTTATGAATGCCTCAGGAGTCCATTGTATGACGATCGAGGAATTAGATGAATTAGCATCATCAACAGCTGGATCATTTGTCACGAAGAGTGCAACACTAGAAGCGCGTGCCGGAAATCCAGAACCACGTTATACCGATTTACCGTTAGGAAGCATCAATTCGATGGGATTACCAAATCTAGGGGTGGACTACTACTTAGACTATGCCATCAAAAAACAGCAGGAAATGACCCAGCAAGCGCCCTTCTTTTTCTCTGTCGCTGGTATGAGCGTGGCTGAAAACATTGAGTTATTGAAGAAAATCCAAGAAAGTGATTTTGAAGGAATCACTGAGTTAAATCTTTCTTGTCCAAACGTGCCAGGAAAACCCCAAGTTGCCTATGATTTTCCTTTGACCGATCAAATTCTGGAAACAGTCTTTGGTTTTTTCACAAAACCTTTAGGTGTCAAATTGCCGCCATACTTTGATTTGGCTCACTTTGATGAGATGGCTAAGATATTAAACAAGTATCCGTTAACCTACATCAATTCAATCAACAGTATTGGGAATGCTTTATTCATCGATCCTGCTACTGACTCGGTAGTCATCAAACCAAAAGATGGGTTTGGTGGTCTAGGAGGCGAATATGTGAAACCGACGGCATTAGCCAATGTGCGGGCTTTCTATACACGCCTCAAGCCAGAAATCAAAATTATTGGTACTGGTGGGATTCGTAATGGTCAAGATGCGTATGAGCATTTATTGTGTGGCGCCTCTATGTTGCAGATCGGCACAGAGTTGCAAAAAGAAGGGCCGGCGATTTTTGAACGATTGACGAAAGAATTAGCAGCGATCATGAAAGAAAAAGGCTATCAATCAATCAGTGAGTTTCATGGGAAATTAAAAACGATTGATTAAGAACGATTTTGAATGCTTTACTGTTCGCTTCTTTTTATAGAAGAAAGGAGTTTTTAATGGAGAAGTTTCGTAAAACAACGGAGGAAGATCTGGTTGAGTTGATGGTGCTTTTTGAAGAAGGCATTGCTTTCTTAAAAGCACAAGGATCTCCGCAATGGCAAGATGGGTACGGTCCTAAAGAAAATCAAATCAAAGCAGATATTGCCAACGGTGAAAGCTATGTGTTGGTGAAAGATGGAAAAATCGCAGCGTCTGCCGCGTTGGTTTCTGGTGATGATCCTGTCTACAATGCAATTACCGGCGCAGGGTGGGAAGGAAACGGTCCATATCTATCCATCCATCGCGTCGTTGTCAGTTCTCATTTTAAAGGGCAAAAGTTAAGCGCCAAATTGCTGCAAGCTCTTGAAGTGGTTGCATTAGAGCAAGGAATCGTTGATTTACGTATCGATACGTATAAAGCCAATATTGGTATGCAAAAGAATATCCAAGCAGCTGGCTATCAATACAAAGGAGAGGTAACATTCCCTTTTCCGAACGGAGAGCGATTGGCTTTTCAAAAACGTTTGACCGCAAGTTAAACATTCTATTCCGTGAGTGTCACTTGGCAGAATTAATGGAATAGTTGTGTCAAAGTGAATTTTTGGTATGAAAATGCGGATAATGGTTGTCAGAATCCTTTCGGCTTGCTAAGATAAGCACGTAAAGGACGGTGCCAAATGAAGAAAAGAATCAAAAAGAAAAAAGCTTATAAAAAATATATCCATGATATTTTTGCGGGTTATGAAGAAATGCTTGAGAATCCAGCGATCAATGAGAAGAAGTTTTCTTATCTGAAAGAAGAAACAACCTTAAAACGAGACGATCAAAATCAGATCCGTTTTCGTACGATCGATATTGATTAAACTACCTATTTTGGGTAGTTTTTTTGTTTATCTCGACTTAGTTGAAAATATTTCAGAAAAAAGCTTGCTCTTTCATTCTTAGAATGATAAAGTATTCAACGTTGGCAATTGAGTCAGCGGGTCAAAAATGCTTTTGAAAAAACTTCGAAAAAAGACTTGACCAAAAATGAAACAGATGATATTATAACGAAGTCGCAATTTTAAAACAGTTAATCGATGTTGATACATCAACAAAATTAATCGGAAAAAGTTGTTGACAAATAACAAATCATTTGTTATTCTAATAAAGTCGCTGAGACAGCCGCTACGAAGTTGAAAAACAACGAGCGAAAAAAAACTTTTAAAAGAGAGTTGACAATCAAACGTCGCTCTGATACGATATAAAAGTTGCTAACACAGCGCAGTAGACCTTTGAAAACTGAACGAAGCAAGCAAACGAACCAATGTGTAGGACGTTTCAATTTATTGAAACAAATACATGCAAGCAATAGCTAGCAAAGTTAATTTTTATGAGCTTAATGACCGTATGGTCATTCAAACAAATCATTATGAGAGTTTGATCCTGGCTCAGGACGAACGCTGGCGGCGTGCCTAATACATGCAAGTCGAACGCTTTTTCTTTCACCGGAGCTTGCTCCATCGAAAGAAAAAGAGTGGCGAACGGGTG